>Ga0247833_1001076_pt1 | contig 46726 bp, 94 predicted proteins | sample LaCruzMarch2015__7_FD_187117 | JGI IMG/M metagenome (GOLD analysis project Ga0247833, IMG submission 187117) | Freshwater microbial communities from meromictic Lake La Cruz, Castile-La Mancha, Spain - LaCruzMarch2015_8m | ecosystem: Environmental > Aquatic > Freshwater > Lake | place: Spain...
TGGTGACTTTATTAAAGAGCCTGTAATGTTAAGAATAAAAACAAAGGATTTGAAAAATGTTTTTTTAATGGACACACAATTTGACGGTGGAGTATACACTCACGAAAATATCCCACCAAGTAGTATATTATTTATAATGTAAAAATAAGGTTTTTAAATGAAATTTCAAAGTAAATTTTCATTTTTTTTTAAAAAAAGATGTTTTTTGTGATTTTATGATATATTTATAAGTATGGACAAAATAAAAAAAATTAATGATATTAATATTAGAATTGAACCTAATTCTAAACTAGAATATAAATCTTATTGCAAAAATAATAATTTTAATATGTCTGAGCGAATTAGATTATTAATAGAAAAAGATTTAAATGGTAAATTAATCATAAATGATTAAATCATCTAAACATATAATCAAAAATTGTAATCAAGGGAAGCTTGCTTCCCTCGATAAATTATTTATTGATTATAAGTCTGATTTATTAACTTATATGAATTATATAATAGATGGAATATTACCACTTAAAATTAATTTATCCTCTAAAGATTTACCATCTGAAACTATTAACCATAGTAGATATAAACAATTAATTTATAAACAAGCATCTTCTATAATAAGAAGTCAATTAGATAAAGCTAATAAAAAAAGATATAATAACTATAAAAAAATATATTCATATATGATGAAGAATCATCCTGATTCTTCATTTATTAAAATAAAATATAGTAATCTAAATCTTAAATCTATTATTAAATCTAAATATTTTAAAATACCTAATCTAAATAATTTATCTATTAATTTAGATGAAAGATTCTTTAATATAAAATCAGGTAATCATTTTAATTCTTTTATTAATCTTAAGCTACCTTATTTTAATGATAAAGGTACTAGAGCATTGCAAATTAATATTCCATTAAATAATCATAAACATTCTAATAAATTATTATCTGAAGGATTTAATTTAAGAAATAATATTCAGATTAGAAAAGTTAATAATGATTATTACATAAGTTTAATATGGTTTAAAGAAAATCCTAATAAAAGAACCGAAGGTTCTTCATTAGGATTGGATATGGGTTATAATAAACTCTTATGTGATAATAATGGAAATAAATATAATGGTGAATTAACTGAAATATACAATAAAATAAGTAGAAAGAAACAAGGTAGTAAAGCATTTAAAAAAGCATTATCCCATAGGGATAATGAAATTAACAAAATATGTAATCAATTACCATTAAACAATATAAAGGATTTAATTATAGAAGATCTAAAATCAGTTAAAACCGGTAAAAAATATTTTAATAATAAAATACAAAGATGGTCTTATACTAAGACTATACTTAAATTAGAAAGAATTACTGATGAATATGGAATTAATCTGGTGAAGGTTTCACCAGCATATACATCACAAACATGCTCCGCATGTGGTCATATAGATAAAAACAATAGAAAAGGCGAAGCCTTTAATTGTATTGTCTGTGGTTATGAAAATGATGCTGACGTAAACGCCAGCATCAATATTCATAATAGAGGTGTTTATAGTCTCTCTAACCAATAAAATTAATTAAAGGAAGGTTAATTTCATTAAATTTCCTAAGAATTAGTAACTATTGAAGTTTTAAACCAATAAAACTAAACAGGGATAAAACTTGCAACTGTTAAATTAAATTAGTACCTTTGTAACAATGAAAATTATTTGGATAAATACTAGGCGTAATAAATTAAGAACCAGACTAGAGACTCTGGTCTTAACCAATGATATTGAAGGTATTCTAGAGGTATTCGATGAATACCAAAAAGATAACTTATCTAGTATTGAAAAACTAAACAGGAAAAGAACTGCTGAGTCTCGTAAGATTAGTGGTGCCTTGAGGCAAACGATAAACTCGCACGGCCCGATAACCAAGCTATTGATTGGTTCGGCCACCAAGCGCATAATGGGTGCTTTAATGGTTGAAAAAGCTGAAGATAATCTCTTAATTAAGATAAAGAAATGGCTAGGTTTAAAGTAATATATATCTGGTGGTTTTTTAGTTTTATCTGGCGTTGTATTAAAGATGCTGTACAAACTCCACATCATTGTTTTGGCGAAATTGCTCTATTTAAAGAAAATTGGGGTGATTTTAAATGTAGGGTCGCCTTAGATGGTCCTAAATATAATAAACTATTTAATAGAATTAAACAAGAAACTAATGGCAACGATAACTAAATTATATGTCGTGGATTTTGACGGGACGATAGTAAATACACCTCTACCAGATGAGGGTCGTATAACCTATAAGGCTAAGACTGGCCAAGAATGGCCACATAAGGGATGGTGGGGTCAAGCTGACTCTTTGGATATTGATATCTTCGATATGCCAGTGGTTGACCATGTTGTGGCTGATTATCAACGAGAAAGAGCTAATCCTAATACCCTAACGGTATTGTTGACTGGTCGTATGTCAAAATTGGGTGACTTGGTTAAGAGGGTCTTGGATTCTAAGAATCTTCATTTTGACGAGTATCACTTTAATACTGGTGGTAGTACCGATGTTGTTAAGATAAATACGCTTAATAGCTTGCTTGATAAATATCCTACGGTTGAGGTGGTGGAACTTTCTGATGATAGGTTAGACCACATACCGAAGTTTGAAGAATGGGGTAAGCAACAGTGTTTAAGTGGAAGGCTTAAAGACTTCAAGATTAATGTAATTATTAGTGGAAATCACTAAACCGTATAATATGATAGAATTAGGAGATATAATTGAAGGTAAGTTGAGTATGAATGTAAGCGGTTCCGCTTATTTAGTGAGTCCAGATATACCTAAAGACATTTACATTAACAAGAACAACGTTAATAAAGCATTGCACCTTGACATCGTAAAGATTCGAGTCCTTGAAGGAAGGGAACGAGCACTTGAAGGTGAGGTAATTGAGATAGTAACTCGGTTCAAGACTGAGTTTATTGGTACGATACAAATATCTGAACGTCATGCGTTCTTTGTACCACTTAGCAGCAAGCTATCAACAGATTTCTTTATACCAAAGAATAAATTGCTTGGTTCTACTGATGGACAAAAGGTAGTCATTAGATTAACTGAATGGAAAGATAACGCTAAGAACCCTAATGGTGAGGTCATACGTATCATTGGTAATTCTGGTGAACACGAAACAGAAATACATAGCATTCTAGAGGAATACAACCTACCATATGAGTTTTCTATTGATGTCTTAGATGAATCTGAAGCAATTTCAGATGTTATCACACAGGTTGAAATAGATAAGCGTAGAGATATGCGTCATGTATTAACCTTCACGATTGACCCAGCTGATGCAAAGGATTTCGATGATGCATTATCCGTTCAATTTATTGATGGAATATTAGAGGTTGGTATACATATTGCCGATGTATCATATTATTTACGTCCAGATACAGAATTGGATAAAGAAGCTTATGCTAGAGGTACCAGCGTGTATCTAGTTGATAGATGTGTGCCTATGCTTCCAGAAAGGCTATCTAATGGCCTTTGTTCATTAAGACCATTGGAAGATAAGCTATGCTTCTCAGCGGTCTTTAAATTGGACCAAAATGGCCACGTGACAGATGAATGGTTTGGTAGAACCGTTATTAATTCTGACCATAGGTTTACCTATGAGGAAGCTCAAGAAGTAATAGAGACTAGATTACCTAAACTAAATACTGGTGACCCTATTTTAGATATGCAACTTACCAGTGCTGTTCTTATCTTGGATAAGATGGCTAAGAAGATGCGTAAGGTTCGCTTAGGTAAGGGTTCTATATCATTTGATAAGCATGAAGTTCGATTCAAATTGGATGAGAATAACAAGCCAGTTGACATATTATTTAAGTCTTCTAAAGACTCAAATAAATTGATTGAAGAGTTTATGTTATTAGCCAACAGACATGTAGCTCAATTCATTAATTCTAAGGGACTTCCGATGGTTAATCGTGCGCATGATAAACCTAGTGAAGAAAAATTGAATCAACTTAAGGATTATATCAAGCAATTTGGATATGATATTAAGATTGAGGATTCAGCTGCTATAACTAAATCTCTTAATCAATTATTGATTGATGTAAAGGATACACCAGAGGAAGATATTATCAATAACTTGGTGGTAAGAACAATGCAAAAGGCTGACTATAGAACTCATAATGTGGGCCATTATGGTCTTGGCTTTAAGGATTATACCCATTTTACATCACCTATTCGTAGGTATCCAGATGTAATGGTACATAGGTTATTGTATACATATCAATCTAATAAGAACAACGTTAAGTTAGATAAATTAGATACCAAGTGTAACTATTTATCTGAGCGTGAACGTAAGTCTCAAAAGGCCGAGCGAGATTCGATTAAGTATATGCAGTGCGTGTATATATTAGAACGAGTTAATCGTGTTTATACTGGTATTGTAACATCAGTTACAGATTACGGCTTGTTCATCGAAATAAAAGAGAATCGATGTGAAGGATTGGTTCGTTTATCTGATATCAATGGTGAATCATATACCGTTGATGTTGCTAACTATTTGGTTAAGAGCAGTAGTGGTAAGATAATAAGACTTGGTGATGAAGTTATGGTTATAGTTAAATCTGTTGATGTTGCCAAGAAAAATATTAATTTGGCCTTAATGACATTATGACAGACGAGGAAATAGTATTTAAATACTTAAATCGTAACTTTCTAATTACTGAATATAACCCAAAGACAAATAGTTTTGAGGTTGGTAGTAGACATGGTTCTAAGTGTTATAATATACATAATGAGTTACATATCATATTTAATGGTACTAAAGAGTTAGATACTATATATAAAAAATGGTTATCACATAATACATGTATTATCACCAATGAAATTAATGTATTTTTTAACGATTGTACGTTAGTATTAGGGCAAAGTAATTGGGAGGTAGTTCATAGTAAGTATGGTAAAATTAGGATTACCGATATTAAAGAAAATTTTGGTGAAGCGTATGGCATACCATATGGAAAATCTATTAAAGATTACTGTTTACATAGTTATCGTAAATGGTATCAAGAAAATATATACTTAGCATCAGAAAAAGCTATGAGAAATTTTTAAAAATGTTTGTTAGTCTCGAAAATATTTAGTACCTTTGTAAAAACCAATCTTAATGACCGATACAGAATTTAAAAGCTTTCAAGAACTATTGGCTAAGTTTCTAGACGATAACTTTAGTAACACGAAGCGACTTACTGAGGATATCCTTAATAAGGGTAACGAGCAGTCATTGGTTTATTTACTCGAAGAAGAGCGTGATATTTTATATGCAATATTAAATGATGGTCGTGGTATCGATGATTATGAAGATGAAATTTCAGACCTAAATGATGAAATACCTTCATTAGAACGTGAGGTATCAGATTTAATGGTGGAAGTGGAATCGGTTGAGTCTGACTTTGGTACATCATTAAATGATAACCTTAAGCGAGAAACCTATATGCAACACCACCAAGACTATTTACCTTGGCAATTTGAGAAGTTATTGCGTAACGGTAAAATACTATTAGATATATGGAAATAATTTGTATCTCAGATACTCACACAAAACACCTAGAAATACCATCACATTTAATTAATAATGAAGATGGTAAAATCGATATGATTATTCACGCTGGTGATATTAGTGGACGGGGAAATAAATCTGAAATACGTGATTTTCTAGATTGGTTTTCTAAGCTACCATATAAGTATAAGATATTAATTGCTGGTAATCATGATTTCTTTTTTGAACGTGCACCAGAATATGAAATAGATGCATTGCTTGCTGAATACCCAAGCATTACATATCTTAATGATTCTGGTATTGAAATAGAAGGCTTTAAGATATGGGGTAGTCCAGTGCAGCCATGGTTCTATAATTGGGCTTTTAATCGTAATAGTAAAGATATCATTAAGCATTGGGATTTGATACCTAATGACACAGAAATCTTGATTACACACGGGCCTGTATATGGATATCTTGATGCAACTGTTAGAGGTGACCTAGCTGGTTGCCCTAACTTACTGGATAGGGTGAAGACCTTAAGTGATTTGCGGTTACATGTATCGGGACATATACATGAGGGGTATGGTATTGCTAGAATGGGTGATGTTAACCTAATTAATGCATCCGTTTTGGATTATCACTATGATATGGTTAATGACCCTATTACGATTAACTTGGTTAAAAAATAATAATTTAAATATAAAAATATAAAATGGAAAATTTACATGATTACATATTGTGGTATAACACGTATACCAATACTTGGTATGGTATACCTAGAGACCAATACATGGTTTTTTTTAATGGTGGCCGAGCTAAGGCAGTCGGTGTACTAGAAGCCTCATCTGTTGATGCCTTGATTACTGAGATAACTAACTAATTAATATAAAACTAAACACAATGAAAAGCGACCAATTTATATACTGGTTAAACGGATTTTTTGAATTATCTGAAAAAGATAAGCCGTTAAGCGTTGAACAAGTACAGAAAATTAAGAATCACTTAAAGTTAGTATTTCTTCATGAAATTGACCCATCGTATTCTGATAATTTAGAGGTTCGGACCATTTTTCAAAATATTCATGATGGTAAACACCCATTAAGTGGTTTAAACATTAATAAACCTGAAAGTATACCAACTCAAACGACATCTTTAATCGTTAAGTGTTAAGACATGGATAAACTACAAACATTTGTTGTGTGGCTTGATGGCTACATCGAGGCGGTTGGTGAAGATGGCTTCAATATATCTAAGACCAATGTCATTAAGAATAGGTTATTTAACCTATTTGAGCATGTTGCTGATAAGATTGAAGAACCAGTTAAGGAGGCACCAGAAACTGACGTTTCAACTGGTCAAAACGGACCCAAGGTATCTGACCTTACATATCAGGGTGGTGGTAGAATTTATCGTTGTTAAAAATTAGAATATGAGGATAGGTATCATAGGTGATATACATGGTAGAAAATCTTGGGAAAAGATAATAACTGATTCATCCGTTGACAAATGGGTGTTTATTGGTGATTATTTTGATTCCAGAGGCCCCAATATTACTGGTCAACAACAATTAGAAAACTTCAGAGATATCATAGCCTTTAAAAAAGCATACCCAGAAAAGGTAATCTTACTAACAGGTAATCATGATTTTCATTATATCAATGGAGTTGGTGAAACATATTCTGGCTATCAAGCTGCCTATGCGATTAGCTTTGGTGAGGAAATAAACGCAGCTATCAGAGATGGTCTATTACAAATGTGTTATCTTGTAGATACCTATTTTATTAGTCATGCTGGAATAACTAAGACATGGGCTAGCGCTAACTTAGAATCATATCCATTGGTTAATGATACATTTGTAGATGAAATTAATGATTTGTTCTATTATAAACCAAATGTATTTAAATTTACAGCTGGTGAGTATGCTAGCTCTACTGGTAATGATATTACACAGACACCAATTTGGGTTAGACCAGAAGCATTATTGGACGATATGGTTGAAGGTATTACATGTATTGTCGGCCACACCAATGTTAGTCACATTAGATTTAAAGAAAATTTGGTAATGATTGATTGTCTTGGTGATATAAACCAGTACTTAATAATCGATGGTTCAAATCTAAAAGTTGGGTCATTTAAATATGATTAATTAACAATATAAAAATAAAGTATTATGGGATGTAGAAGTGATTACATGGAACCAACTGGTTATGAACAACAAATTAAAGATACGGTTAATAACCTAGTTTATCTTTACTCAGTAATAGAAAAACCACGTACAGGTGCCTTAATTAAGGCTAGTAAAGATATATATTTTGATAAATCAGAGGGTGATAGGTGGGTAGCTGAACTATGTTCTGAGTTACGTAAGCTAGATGCAGAAACCTTTGATAAGGTAGTGTATAATGCTAAGGTACCTGCATCTCGTAGACTGGCTGATTGGTGGGAAGAACATGAGGCCGCTGATAATGCCAGAATATCAGCTGAGTTAGCTAAAGCTGCTAAAAAAGAATTAAGGGACATAGCTTTAGCTAAGCTTACCGAGGAAGAACGTAATTCACTGGATTTAAAATAAATTTTCCAAATCTTTTTGTTTTTCTAGAAAAATTCATTACCTTTACAAAAGCAAAAATGATATAGGCTATGACACTTAATCGTATAATTTTTAGTTTATTAATTATCTTTTCCATAATCTATATTATGTGGATATCGTTATGTTTAAATAATAGATTTACACCTAAGATAAAGAGTAAGACTGAATTGGTAGTAATTGATTCGGTTAGTACTAGATGTAAATATACCTTCGTACCTGATACTATTTGGACCTATCATACCAAGTACGGTCCAACACTATACTTAACCAGCAATAAACATAAGCTTGGTGATAGTATCTTAGTTAATTTGGTCACTAAGGATACCCATGAATAATTGGTAAGGTTAACACAATTAAAAAAACATAATTACGATGAGCAAGCAAATAACGAATAATCGTAAGGCATATTATGAGTATCAGATACTTGAAACATACGTTGCTGGTATTCAGTTGAAGGGTACTGAGGTCAAGTCAATTAAGGCAAATAACGTTAATATAACGGAAGCATTTTGTGTTATTACTAATTCTGAAGTATTTATAAGAAATATGCATGTGTCCGAACACAAGCAAGGGGGTAAATATTATAACCATGACCCACTTAGGGAGCGTAAACTATTACTAACAAAAAAGGAAATCAGCGATTTATCGGATAAAGTAAAGCAAAAAGGGCTAACAATAGTTCCTCTAGCTATCCTATTGTCTGATACTGGCTTCATTAAGTTTGAAATTGGTTTGGCTAAAGGTAAAAAGACTTATGACAAGCGAGAAACGCTTAAGAATAAGGATTTAGAAAGAGACCTAAAGCGAAAGATTTAATTATAACGAAACAATATAAAACAAGATAGATTATGAGGAAGTTTAAAATTCAAAATAGAATAACTGCCCTAGATACAGAGGCTTTTCAGTCTTATCTAAAGGAGATATCATCGATAAAAGCCTTTACTCCAGAACAGGAGATGGCTTGTGCTATCAAGGCTAGTAATGGTGATAACAAGGCACTTGATGAGTTAGTTAAACGAAATTTACGTTTTGTCGTTAGCGTTGCCAAGCAATACGCAAACACGCAACACCCATTGAATGACTTGGTAAATGAAGGGAATATTGGATTAATAAATGCCGCACATAAGTTTGACCCAACTACTGGTAACAAGTTTATCTCGTATGCAGTATTTTGGATTCGTAAGACTATAATGGAACACATATTAAACTATGGTCGCTTGGTACACTTACCAGCTAATAGGGTTAATGAATTAGCGAAATTTACTAAAAAGATGAGGGAATTTGAACAAACCCATAATCGCCAAGTTACACCAGATGAAATGTTTTATTCCTATAATGCTGAAACAAAAAAAGAATCAGATGATAAAGAAATAAGGACCATAGAAGAATATAATAATATATCTATGTTCAATACATATAACGTTGCATCTTTGGATTCTGAAATTGATGAGACTAACGGCACTACGTTGCTAGATACCATATCCGATGAATCAATATTTAAACCGACAGATTACGACATCAATTACAGAGACCTTAAGAATCAAATTTCAATTGGGTTAGATAAGCTTAAACCTAGAAATCGTAAGATTATGTCTGCCTTATATGGCTTAGATGGTAATATACCTAGAAGCCTTTCAGATTTATCTGAAGAATATGATATTAGTCGTGAAATGGTTAGACAGATACGAGATAAATCATTACTAATATTACGCAATGAAATACCATCATATATCATGTATTAATAAGTACACATTTGTGTACATGTTAGTCGTAATCTATATGTTTTTCTGTAATAATTTAGATATTTATTAGTAAGAACCAAAACAAATGGAAAAAAATATTATTAAAGCAATACTCAGAGAATCGTTAAACGTAACTGAGGGGGAAGATAAAAAGACTGGAAAAAAAAATAAAAATACCGAGAAGGATTATGCCGAAATTCAGCGTAAATTAGATGGTACTATGCTAAAGGCTAACCAAGTAATGGCAGCTGCTGGCCTTGGTAGTTCTGATAATGCTACCGATAGGTCTTTGTTTTCCAAAAAATTGCGTAGGGAAAAAAATGAAGAAGGTGGTCTGTATCAATTCAATGACGAAGAACTGGGAACCATTATGAAGGTAATTAACAACCCTGCTTCGTACCTAAATACGAAGAATTAACCCTATATGTACTAGAATCAGCTTACAAAGGTAAGTAATTAAAATGACATTTCCAAGTAAAAAGTTTTTTTAGCTTTATTTGGTTTTATCGAATTAATTACTTACCTTTGCTATTGTACTAAAAGCGAGAGCATATGAGCACTAACATCGAAATAATAAAAGAAGTAGAATTTAATGAGGCCGCAGCCTTGATTCTTATTCAAGATGATGAGGATTTAAAATCCATATTCACCAGCGAGGTTCAAGTACCTATTACCTTATTAATAGCACAAGCAAAAGAAGGTAATCTTAGCTTAGCCACAACGAACTTGGTTCGTAACATATTTGATAAGGTAGTCCTAACTAAGGACAGTCTTATTAATAGGTATGAATACCTACGTAAAAATATGAATGCAACTACCGAACCAGTATCGGTTACCCCTAACTCAGTTCCCACTAAGAATAAGGTAGAAAAAGTTCTACCAAGACGTTATGGCAAGGCTGCTATTATGAATGATGTTACAAATCAAGATGGTGTAATGACCAACGCACAATTAACAGCCTTATCGGTTAACGACTTAAAGAATACTTATGTTAAGTTGAGTGACAGGCTTATAAACGATATGTTAACTGAAACCCCAATCTATACTGATGAGGAATATCGTATTATTAGGTCAACAATTACAATGCTAAACAACAAATTAGCATCGTTATTGAAAAAAAGATAACCCATAGTTTGTAAGTTTCGTTTATTTTGTGTACCTTTACATAACAAACCAATAATTATTATGGAATTTAAACCTAGAAACGTTTTAAAAGGCGGTATGGACTCTAAGGGTAATATTAGAGTTGAAGAATGGGATTATGATACGCTTGCGACACTGGAGTTTGGTAGATGGATGGTTCCATTCATATTTGGATTAATCGTGTTAAGCGCCTTATCGCCATTGATAGTGTTGTTATTACTATTTACAGGCCATATACGAGCTAGAGTCATGTATGTAATAGCTGGTTTGATATCAGCTTATGTATTATATGATTTTAATCATGGCTGGCTATGCTTGAGAGCAACGAAAATATTTTTTGATGAGGCTGCTATTAATTGGTTCGTCTCAGCAAACATTATTTCGTTATTAATAAGTCTTGTACTAATGACCTTCGGTAGTCTAATACAAGATTATATATTAAAACCATATACTGACATGAAATGTGATTATGATGACCTAAGTACTACACAAAAAGTAGATATAACGAATAAAATAGGTGGTAATATGGGTATAACATATTTGTTTATTATACTTATAGGGTTTATCGGGTTCGTTGTTAGCCGTGAGGTAACTAGCAATAATTTAGGTTGGGTTAATGAAATAACAACGCTTAAAGATGAACGTGAAGCAGAAGCTTATCATCAAGAAAAAATAAGATGGAATATTGAGAATTATAAAAAGAATCACACACCTTACTAAAACTAACATATGAAACTAAATACTAGCTTGTTATCTTTATCTGACGTGGTTAATAACCTTAGTCTCTATGAAATTTGTGAGATGGTTCAAACACTAATAGATATAAATACTGAATTACAGAATAATTTAGTAGAGATGTCAGATGAAAGTTTGCCAACCTTCAGCAAAAATATTATGTCTGAAATAGACGAACAATTGTTCTATCTAGACTTAAACATTAAGGTTTTAAATGATGCAATTGAGTACCACGAAGCAAATATGTTTATTTCACCAGAAATTGATGGTCATAATTTTATGTATTGTTTAAATTAACATGTTTTAAAATAAAGTAGAATGAGATTAAATAATAAAACATTTATCGTTTTAAACGAAGATGGTGAGCACGAATATGATATTACTGTAAAGGATACCAATATAGGCACAGAAATAACTCTATCGCTATCACATAGCCATACATGGACAGAATCAGTAAGAGGTGAAGAACGTATATCATTATTGGATGATGGCAACGGAATATCGCTTAGCCATAACGTTAAGTCGATTGACTATGCTGAAGCATTTGAATTAATGCTGCTATTAAACTTTAACCGTAACCTTGATAAACAAGCGGTGACATCGAAGTATAGAGTTATGGAAGCCATACCATTATTCGAAATCCAGTAGAATTATTTGTTTTACCTTTGTATTCTAAAACAAAATAAGTTATGGATAAGGTTATTTTAACTAAAAAGATTAACGAAAGCAAGACCCTAGATAAAGAAGTTATTTTATCTTGGGTATCATGTTTGCCAAGTATTGGTTCTAAGACAAAGCCTTCAGAATATCTTGTTGGTGATGTGTTTATGCACGAGATATTTCGTCACCCATATGTGTTGCTTAAAAAGACCAAGAAGGGTTGGATATGTGGGTTAATTACCTCAGACGCTGATTATGCCGATATCCTTGAGCCTTGTCAATCAAGATTCTTTGTTGATAATTACTTCGCTAGAACGTTATTTATCACACAAAAACCCCTAGGCACATTCATGGCAGTATACGAGAATAAGAAGCATCTCAGAGATGTTTATAAAGCCTTACAAACCTATTTCATATAAAACCTTAACTCAGATTTGGTTTTATCCTTTTTATTATTTACCTTTGTGTTCTAAATCTAGCGTTATGATACACAAGGTAATTTATAGCAGCAGTAGCGGTAGTACCAAGTATGTCGATAAGATATACTTTGAGGTATCTGAACCTAATACATATGCATCATATGTTCTACTTAAAAAGCATTATTTCGATAACGATGAAACCAATGTAAAATCATTTTCTGGCAAGATGCGTAAGATATCCTTTTCTAGGAACTTTCTGAAGCGTAAGTTAAAGAAAGATGGTAAGTTAACTTGTTGCTATTGTAAAAAGTCTAACTTACGAATAGAATTTAACGGTATGAAAGTTCCACATAATATGATGGCCACTATTGACCATATAATTCCTATTAGTAAGGGTGGTGGTGTGTTCGATGAATCTAACGTCTGTGTGTGTTGTAGCAAATGTAACAGTAAAAAAGGTGATATGGGGGTTGAAGAGTTTTTAAAATATGTTAAGCCATATTTGGTAGTTTCAAAATAATTATGTACCTTTGTCATATGAACAAGCAAGAACAAATAGAAGCCAAACTAGCTAAACCTATTGAGATAGGTGATAAGGTTAGTGTAGTTATAAACTACGATACAACCAAAACCGAAACCGTTGGTAGGGGTAAAAAGAAAGAAACCATAACCACTACCGTTCCACAGGTATTCAGGTTAGAGGGTGATGTGTATAAATTGGAAAATGGTGATGTACATATTGATTATCAAAGCACAAGGATTCCTACTGAATTAAAGGATGTTGTGAAAACTTACTTTCCAAAACAATACCAAACCATAGCAGTGGTTTCCAATGCTTATATATCACCTACAACCTACGAGTGTGGTAATAATCCTTTTGGTAAAGAAAAACGCAGAATAAACTTCTATAATCAAGACTTATCCAGCCTATTATTTAAAGCAGGGTACAAGAGAAGTAAAAACAGGCTTAATTTTGATGATAGTGATGATTGGGGATTTAGGGTTAATTTTGACCCTTATGTAAAAGACAAGGAAGGTAACAAGCATCATTTTCAACGTGGTCTTGTTTGGACACTAGAGCAGAAACAATTACTCATTGAAAGTATTTACCAAGGTATTGAGATAGGTAAATTCTTGTTTAGGTACAATTCTTTTAAGAGACTACAAGAAGCAGAACGTGAGTTTGGTGTTGGTTATGGTTTTGATTGTGTTGATGGTAAGCAAAGGTTTAACGCTATTATAGATTTTTGTGAGAACAAGTTTCCCGACCTACATGGTAATTATTGGAACGACTTATCTACTGATGCACAGCGTAGGTTTATGGCTTATCCAAACCTAGCTTATGGTGAAATGGATGAGTCTGCCACTGATGAAGATATATTAGATAATTTTCTTACACTTAATCACGCTGGCACACCTATGAGCAAAGAGCATATTGATTTTGTAAGAAGTATTAACTTAAAATAATATGGAAGATTTATTCTTACGACCAAAAGAGGCTAAATCAATAGAGGGTTTAGGGTTTAAAGAAGATTGTTTTGCTGTGTATTGTTCTAATGCTTATGGTGGGTTTGATTTGGTTTTCCCACACCATAAAAGGCAAACAGAATTTAATCCTATTGCAGCCGCTACATATCAGCAAGCCTTTAAATGGTTTAGACAGGTACATAATACTGATTCAGAGATTAGCAAGGTAGATGAAGGTTATGCTTGGCATACCTTTAAGGATAACGATGAACGTATCGCATCCACCATTCGTTTATTTGGTGATGATAGATTAAAATATATTAGACCAACATACGAGGAAGCTGAATTGGCTTGTATAGAAGAATTAATATCAAAACATATTCAAATATGAAAGTAATTCTAAAGCTATATTGGGATTTTCCAATGAAGGTAGTTGAACTCCCAGAAAAGACCAAGATGTATGATGGGCGCAGATTATCTAGCCTAAGGGTATATGAGTATAATGAAGAAAACCTTAAGCTTATGGGTGAACACAATCAATTAATCGAAGATTATAAACAACTAGGCTATAAGATATCTGGGATGGAACTTAATAACCGTATAAATTATTAAAGCTAGAAAAAGTTTGGTAGTTTCAAAATAATTGCTTACCTTTGTATCAACAAAATAAATAACTACTTATGAGAAATGATTCTTTAAATCAAATAGCCATCATCGTATGGTTCAAGTCATGGTTTAAGCCAATAATACCCATAGAAAAAGGTGACATTGGAATATACTGTGATAGTCTATCCTTTGGAACATCGAATGATGGTATTCAAACCGTAAAGTATGATATCTTTACCAAGGTACGTACCGTGGGCGTATATGATGAATTGGTAGAAGTAGAAGTGGTTGATGTGTTCACTATGAACACTACCAATGATTCGATTAAAGATGTCGTATCATCAACGATTCCTAAGTATATACACCCAAAATATATCAAATGGGAAGTAAAATTATAAGAATGTTTTGTAAATTATTTGGCCATAATTTTCGATACAATTTCCCATCATTACCAAACAAATGTATTTGTAAAAGATGTAATCTGAAGATGCAATTTGACGTATTTACACTAGAATGGAAAATAGTTGATAGCTTTCCTAAAACACTAGGTACTGAAGCTGAATTAAAAAAACGTTGGCACTAATTAACTAAAATATCAGAATATTATGAACTTAAGCTCAACAACACTAGTAGCAAGGCTTTATCGCTGGTTCTACAACCAAGATAAAATGCCCACCAATCTTTGTCCATATTTTTGGCGGTTGGTATTAATGTGGATATTGATTATACCACTAAGTTTATTATCATTTATAGGTTTATTTCTTACTAGATTTGATAAAACAACATGGGGTGAAAGAATTGGCTTGAGTATGGGTGCCTATATGACAATAATAGCCATTAGTCATATGATATTTGTTGTAGTATGGTTGTTTGTACCAATAGATTTAAGTATCAAGCCGTTTGGACAAATCTTTTTAGTAGGGGTCCTTTGTTGGTTTTTCATATTATTGTATGTGACTATTGAGGGTTGACCAACTGCTAATAAAAAATTAGGCAATCTTAGAAATATTTTTACAATATTGTATCTTTTATGAAACTTCTGTATATTTATATATGAAAAAGAAACTAACAACAATTATGTCACAATTAGAAAAAAAGAAATTCACTGTTATTAGAGTAAGCAAGACCGAGTTCGAGCTTGATAATGGTGATATATACCCTCATACTTTTGAATTGGATGAGGACATTACGGTTGAGGAATTCCAGATAATATTGGACAAATCTCAATCAACAATAATAAGTCACCTAGACAATATATTAAAGGACGAAAACGATGAGCAGTAAACTTATAACAATTAAGGAAGCTGCAAGTCTGTTATCCGTCTCAACCAAGACACTACGTAGGTGGGACGATGAAGGTACGCTTAAAGCCATTAAAACTGTTGGTGGCCACAGGAGATACCTTCAAGACGATATTGATAAGTATATGAAGGTCTATTTACCTGTTAAGGTTATAAAGAAACCAATTTGTACATATTCAAGAGTTTCATCCCATGAGCAGAAAGCCAAGGGAGATTTAGATAGGCAATCACAGCGTTTAAGTGAGCACTGTGCGAAGAAAAAGTACCAAGTGGACCATATCATCAAAGATGTTGGTTCTGGTCTGTCAGACACTAGAAATGGGTTTGTTAAGCTACTTGATTTGGTAATAGCTGGCAAGATTGAAAAAGTTGTTATTGAACATAAGGACAGATTAACAAGATTTCAATATAACTTGATAGAGAAGTTCTTCAACAGTTATGGTGTTGAGATTGAGAAGGTGGAGAACAATGTAGACGTGAGTGAGGAAGAGGAGTTAGTTAATGACATCATGATGTTGATGGCTAGTTTCAGTGGAAAGCTGTATGGTAAGCGTAGTGCAAAGAGAAGAAAAGAGAAAAATAATGCTAAATAAATTTGGTCGTTACAAAAAGAATTATTACCTTTGTAGAATATTAATTAACAAACAAAAAAACACAATTTTATGAAAAAATTATTCTTATTTGCTATAATGGCAACGCTTATCATTTCGTCTTGTCAAAAAGATGAATTAGACGATGATGTGAATGGTATTGGTTCTAATCAACAATGTAATTGTGGTATTATAACTGATGATGAAATAACATCTTGTTATACTTTAACAATTAAAAATGACTGTAGTGGTAATTATAAAGTATTTTGTTGTGATTATACTTTTTGGTTAAACAATTTTATTGGTGATAGAGTATGTGTGACTAACCAACCACAATGGTAAAATTATTTTAAACACTTTAAATTAAAATTATGAAAATTATTTTTATTATTACAATTTTATTTTATTCATTATCATCATATACTCAGAATTATGATAATAATTGGCCTAAGAATGAAAACGGTGAAATAGAATATGTTAGTTTAGTTGATGTACCTAATACTGATGCTAAAACGCTATTTGGAAATGCGAGAATGTACTTTGCTGATGTATTTGTTTCTTTTGAAGATGCAACTAGAAATTTAGATGAAGTTAATAATCAGTTATTTATTAAAGGTAATTTTGTTATTAATACCAAAACAATGGGCCAAATGTGGAAACATAGAATATGGTTTAGTTTGGCTTTATATTGTAAGGATAATAAATACAAATTAATAATTAAACCAACTACGCATTGTTATCAAGTATATACTAGTTCTGGAGCTAAGTTAGCTGGTAATCCAACAGGCTCCTTTAGTCACTATTATGGTAAAGAATATTGTTATGGTGATTTACGTAATAGTGAACCAGTATGCGCTAAAATGGTTTTAAATAAAAAAATATGGAATGAAGAAGTTAAACCAGCTATCGAACAATATATTAACTCTTCAATAAATTCATTACATAAAGCGATGAATAGCACTACCCAAAATGACTGGTAAAACGCTAAATCTAAATTAATAATTTTATGAAACAATTATTTTTCTTATTGGCTATCATAGCAACGCTTATCATTTCGTCTTGTCAAAAAGATAATCATCTTATTGAAAGGACATCAGTTGTGTGGGATTATAATCATATAATTGAAGTGCCAGACAATGATACCATAACATATCGTTATGCATTTTTCCAAATAAATAACGGTGATGTAAAACCAGAGTTTTTTTATAAAGGAGATAGCGTACTTGTTAAACAAAATAACGATACACTTTATAGTTTTGGAGCTACTATTGTTACAACACCAGATTACGCTCTGACTATTGAAGTTGAAACCCCAATTCAATTCATATCTCAGAATGGGCAAATCGAATTATTATTTTAAATTATTATTAACAAACCAAAACCACAATTTTATGAAAAAATTATTTTTATTATTTACAATTAATGTTTTTATATTTGCTAGTCTTTTAGCCCAAACAAAACCAACTGAAGTTTACATTAAAAATGGTAAATTTCATACTGTTTTTACAAATGGATTAGGAGTTGAAATACCTGTTACTTTTAATATAGATGATAGTACAGTATTTAAACTAACACAAAGTGATATGTTTAAACAATGGGATATTGAAACATTTTCTGATACTGTTGCCAACAAAGAAATGATACAATTTTTTAATAAAAATCCTCACATAGAAATATTTTTATATAACCAATGCCTAGCATCACAATGGATGACTACTTTATATTTAAAAAATAAAGAAAGTTTCACTCCGATAACAGAATCAAATGGTTTAATTTTCTTTACTAGTGGAAATGAATTATGTATTACGTGGAGTTATAAGGCTCAAAATGAATATGGTAATATGATTTTTTCTAAAGCGTATAGAGTTATTGTTTGGAATGGTAATAAAATAGTAACAAAAGATTTTTAATGTTAAAAGCGATTAAGATTAGATTATACCCGAATAAGAGCCAAGAGATGAGAATTAACTCACTCTTGGGTTCTTATCGATTTGTCTTTAATCAATCGCTTGCTTATAAGAAACAACGTTACGAAACGGATAAATCAAATACTTCATTCTCTGACCTTGGAAAGTATTTTCATGGTAATCTACGTAATGATTATGAATGGCTGAAAGAACATAATACAAAGGTTCTTAAACAATCAATCATTAACCTTGAAACGGCTTATAAGAACTTCTTTAAACAAGGTAGAGGTTTTCCTAAATTCAAATCAAAGCATGATGAACAGAAAGCAAGATTCCCACAAGAGGCTGTTGCAAGCAAAACATTTGATGAGGTTCAATCTAAGTTAAATTTAACTAAAACAATTAATGGTATTAATTTTGAATGTAGCAAACGGGATAAGGATTATTTGTATAAGAACAAAACAGGAATCAAATCAATAACAATAATAAGAAAGAAATGTGGTCATTATTATGCAAGCATCTTGATTGATGGTGATTTGCTTCGTGTAATGAATGAACCAGTTAATCATTCAGTTGGTATTGACCTTGGAATCAAGACACTTCTTACATTATCGAATGGTGAAACCATTGATAACCCTAAGTGGATAAGAACATCAGAAGAAAAACTGATTAGATTACAAAAAAGGCTTTCTAAAAAACAAAAAGGAAGTAATAACAGGTATAAAGCTAAGATTAAATTAGCAAGGTTACATGAGAAAATAAAAAATCAAAAGAATGATTTTCTTCATAATATCACAACCAGATTGGTTAACGAAAACCAAGTTATCTGTCTGGAAGATTTGAATGTAAGTGGAATGCTTAAAAATCATAAATTGGCGAAAGCTATTCAAGAATTAAGTCTAGGCGAGATGCGAAGACAGATTGAATATAAATCAGCTTGGCATGGAAGGGAAGTGATGTTTGTTGACAGGTTTTATCCGAGCAGTAAGACATGTTCATGTTGTGGTTGGAAGAATGTTAACTTGACATTAGCTGACAGGGAGTTTATCTGTGAGGGATGTGGATTGATTATAGACAGGGATGAGAATGCTGCGCTTAATATTGAGCATGAGGGAATGAGATTATATAATATGATAGGGCAACGTTTGCCCGAATCAGTTCCAGCAATGGAATGAAAGCTTGAGGACAACCCTCTATTGGGATATAACTAGCAATGGTTGTGTTAGATATGGTTGGATGATACAAGAAAACGTGAAATTGGGTATAGGCAACTTTGTCTAATTTCTGTTGAACGGTTATATCGTCAATGGTATTCTAATGGTCAATTAGCTATTGAAGAAACGTATAAGGATGGTAAGCTAAATGGATTATATCGTTCATGGTATACGAATGGTCAATTATCTTTTGAAAAAAACTATAAGGATAGTAAGCTAAATGACTTATTTCGTTCATGGTATTGTAATGGTGGGCTATGGGATGAATGTATTTATATAGATGGTGTGGAGGTTGTTCCCAGAAGAGCTTGGAACAACGAGGGTGTATTAATAAGTGATAAATAATACTATTCCATGTTTGGTAGTCTGAAATATTTTTAGTACCTTTGTAACACAATAATTAGAAAATGGATGAACGTTTTCTAATTGGCACAATAATACTTATTGTTAATGAGAACTTTAATAAATGTAAAATGACAGAAAAACACATACTAAGAAATAACTCTAGTGATTGGTGGATAGGTTTATCCACAGAAGAACAGAATTTTTACAAAGATAACTTGTTTAAAAATTACAAGTTTATTACAATGGTTAATATTGATAGTGCTTATGAACTTGTACACACTATTGAAAAATACTATGGTAAAGAAGAAGTAGCATGGAGAGTTGTTGGTTTTAGTAATTTATTATCATTGTAAAAAGAAAAACAGGGGTATATCCTTTGTAGTGTCAATTAATTATCGTACATTTAATGAACTAAACAATAACCACTAACCCTTAAAAAAATAAGCAAATGAAAATTACTAAATTCCTAGAGTTTCTATTCAAAAAGAAAGAAACCCCAAGACCCATCATTAACCCAAAAACACCAGTAAAGCAACCAATTTCAAGAAATGCTTCACCAAGCGGTTACCAACGTTCGAATACGAATAATGATGATTTAATATCTGATTTAACCAACCCTTGGAACCCGTTAAGCCCCATATACCAAGCCAATCAAGATTCTTATAGGCAAGAAACCCCAACTATCAATCACCATTGGGAAGGAAATTCACATGATGATAATCATTCTACCAATTCAGATTATACTAGTAACGATACCACCTCGTATAGCAGTGATAGCTCAAGCTATGACAGCGGTTCTAGTTTTGATAGTGGTTCTAGTTTTGATTGACCCTAGTTAAATATTAAAACCAAAAGATAAAACAATATGAAAGAATTACCTTGTGACCAATGTGGTATGAAATGTAGTGCTCTTTACCAACAAGGAGAAGACTTAGTTTGTTTTAGCTGTTTAAAAATTGAATTAATAAAACCCAACCTATTAAACGAAACGAAATGACACCAGAGGAAATACTAAATGATTATTTTCGTGATTCAGAAAATGATTCAGATGATGCCTATAATAAGTGTATTGAAGCTATCAACCAATACGCTAGGGATATGTGCGATAGGCAGCGTAGGTTGTGTTATCTTTCAGGTATGATAGATAATTTAGAAATCAAAACTGCACCATACCCAAAAGAACTATTATAAATTAAATATGAACTATAACATACCACATTTTAAATGCTATGTTCGTGAATCATACTTCACCAAGGCTGATAGCAATCAATGGTACTTTTGTATTGCTCATGCCGTACAATCATTGCCTAATAAGATACTTACCTTCCATGTACTAACAGAACATGGTATACATCGCTCTAGGATACCCCTTAGCGAAATCTTTGTCGAAATTAGCGATAAAGATATACCTCACGATTTTAAACAATTATGGGATTGCTTTGGCTATGATGCAAATATAATACAATATCAATTATTAAATAGATGCCAAGTAATTCTTAAAGACCAAACTAAGATATGGGCTAAATATTTGTTTACTATCGATTGGTTTAATAATGCTTTTTCAAATGACCCAACAGATTATAAATGTGGTCATGTACTTCTATCAGATGATGGTTATCTGCTTTGTCAACCAAATAATAGAATACTCTGGGCCGATACCAATTTTGTTACCAAAGAACTTACCCCAGAATTAGCTAAGTCACAAAAGGTAGATACAGAAATCCTTTCTTGTGAAATAAGCAGTAGGTGGATGAGTGAAGATACCAATAATTATTTTTATGACGTAAATAGAAAAGATTTATAGAACATTAATTTGGTTATTTGAAATAATATTCTTACCTTTGATATACAAAAAACCAAAAAGACATGGACGTTTACGAAAACATACAAAATAACCAATATACCAACAAACTACCTTACCCTTCAAAACCTACAACAAAGGACATTGATGAAGCAATGGGTACTTTTACAGGTACTCTACTACAAGTAAGGGAAGAAAGAGAAGCTACTGAAATAAGGCTTAAAAATGAGTATAACTTAGCGGTAAATCATTACAGAAATGAGGACAATAGGTTATTCTTACAGTTTAAACAGGACTTGGCTGAGGATTTTGGGGTAACAGATAACCCTAAAGTAGACAAGCTATTTAACCTTGCATGGGAACATGGCCATAGTAGTGGTTACTTAGATGTGTATAATTACTATTCTGAGTTTGTTGAACTATTAAATTAGGTATTTCGGAAAAATATTCTTACCTTTACAATAGGATAATTAAAAACTAAACTACGCAACGATGGAAATGGATGAAGAATACCTAGAAACCTACTTTGAGATAAATATGAGGATAGCAGAATCCTTATTAGATTATAATACCAAGGATTTTGTGACACGAAGATATGAACAGCAAGGACGTGGCGGTATGTATGAACTTGCAAAAGAACTTACTGATGAGTTTCAAGAAATCCACAAAGATAAGGAGTGGGATGGAGAATTTTTCGATGAGATAGATTCCTTTTGGAAAAAGGCTTGCAATAATCAATAATTTTATCTACCTTTACTGAAACAAATCAAACACCATGAAACTAAAGACAAAAGAACAACTACCATTTAAATATTTTTTAGTTAAAAATGATGATTCTGCGGAATTTAAAGACTACCTTAGTTGGTTAAATGAGCAGTATGGTTATAACTGGGACGGGTATGATAGAAATTATTATTATGGTTATGATGGTAATAGTAGTTATTATGGCACTAATGTTTGGTTGCATATTAACGATTTTGAGAACAATCCAAAAGTATTTACAGCTAAAGAGTTTATGGATATTTTAAAAAAAGAAGAAATGAGCGATAAGAAAATAATAGGTTATAAAGCACCAATGGATTTACTATATTTTTCAAGAAGCAGGGTTAAACCCTAGCGACTTTGACACCGCACCCGAACAACTGCGAGAAGCCATAACAATGGCTAAGTTACTTAACGCTACTAAAGACAACTGATATGACAACAGCACAAAAATATATCAGCCAATTAGTTGTTTGCCACTATTGTAATGGTGAAGGTAAGACAAACCACGGATGCTCCCTAATTGATAAGTCATTTTGCTTTAATTGTCAAGGGCAAGGTTTTATTAATGTTCAAACACCAATCCGTATATCATGAACACCCTACCACTCAAATGGGCAGTAGAGATTACTTGGATAAGATACTTAAATCAAGCGCAGAAATGATTAACGCTACTAAAGACAACTAATATGAAAGCACTTAAAATATTTGGACTTGCGATACTACTGTTTGTAGGTTTTGTTGGAATAATTGCAATGATAGTAGGTATTGGGTATTGCTTTTGGGCTTTAGTTGGAGAAAATGCAATAATATGGCTATTGGGGATTGTGTTTTTTATAGCCTGTTTGTTTTCCGCATACTTCTTCATTAAATCATGAGCATCATAACCGAACTGGAAACGCTACTAAATAAGTAGCCAAAGAGTTGAACGGTGATTGGGTAGCCGATTTTTTAAATGGTAAAGCGTGGGTAATGGGTAAATGTGGTGATACTGTTAATTTGTATGATTGTATTGGCATACAACCATCAGGTGTGATTTTTAAATCAAAACAAACCGCCCAAAAAGCAATAGAAATTCTAACCAAGCACTTCCCAGAGGTGCTTAAAAACTACTTTGCATGAAAAAATATAACGAATTGCCATTGGCAAACAAAGAACAGTATAAGGCGACTTCTGTGCTACTTGCACTTAATGAAGATGAGGTCATGAAAATGAAAACCCCTTACAGGTTAAGTGATAAGCAAGAAATAGAGATAAATAAACTTGGTTATGCAATTGAGGTAGATAACTCAACGATTGACACTTACCCTAACTACCCTACAATAATTTATACCAAAAACGATTTTCTAGCCAAATCCCAGTTGATAGATGTAGATATTGATTTTGCGGATAGGATAGCTAGCCAAAATCCTAATTTTCAGCAAAAAAAAGCGGAAATGCTAATTAAAATAGAAAAGCTAAAGCCATGACCTCAATAATACTAAAGTTATTTTAAGTAAAATTGAGGAACAACTAAACAACCAATAGTTATGGGATTATTAATCGTAATTGCATTAATCGTGTTAATAGGCGCTTTAGTAAGCTACTATCCGACATGGAAGTTTAACCACTGTAAGCACAAATGGGAGCATTTTGACACTATTTTTAATTTTAACTGCCCAAAACCTTGGTATTGCAAAAAATACAAGTGCACTATCTGTCACAGAACTAAATTAGGGGAATACAACAGACTTTAAACAATAAGCCGTTACCCCCTAAACCTATTGAAATAACCAATAAATAATGTATCTTTGTATAAACCAATAACCAATAACCAATGAACAAGTATTATAAGAAGTATTATAAGTATAAAGGCAACCAAGGTCTAAAGGTGCAATTTGTTGGCTATCAAAAAGATAGCAATAGATATTTTGAAGGAATAGCAAAAACTGTCGAAGGTTCGTTGTGGCAAGTAGGAGAATTTATGGACGACCTTGATATAACAGATTTTGAACCATACACACCAACACCACAAGAGTTATCTGAATGGGGTGAAACAACCACGCTAACCAACGATAACCCAAATAAGGTAGAAGTTAGCGATAAAGATGTTAATCTTAGATTAGAGTGCCTTAAATTGGCTGTAGCTATGGATAATAGTATACGTTATGAATTAAGCTACTTTACCGATAAAGCTGATAAAATTTATAATTGGCTTAAAACCACTAACCAAAAATCACTATGATGTACACATTTGTGTACATCGGTACGATGTTAGATGGCGTAGCCGCACATCGGCCCCAAGTATATTATAATAAAGAATAATATGAAATTAATTAAAAAAGCCTTTAAGATTTATTTTATAGATATAGATTATCATCTTACCTACGCTGAATTAAATGATGGACGTTTTAGCCTAGCTTATGCTGGAGGTAAGGATACTTGTGTCGATGTAATATCTAAGCAAGAATATGATGCAGCACTGGTATATAATCTGCTAAATTTAGTTAATAAGAAATCATGGTAATATGTACACATTTGTGTACATGGTACGCCAGCCCTAAAGACATATTTATAATACCTTGATATACATGGCTTTGTATATTATAGGATAAATATTGTACCTACGTTAGCACGTTTGGGCTTTTTTGAAATAAGTGGAGAGAAGTGGGAAGAAGTGGTAAATACTGGGAATATGATTCGTTTTTGATATGAAATAAAAGGATACTTGAAATATGACATAGAAATCCCCTATTATATGAATAGGATTCATATCCTGAGATAGCCACAAAAGCAGTATAAGATATTATACCATAAAAAAAATATTAGATAATTTATACCCATAAACACAGAATCCCCATAACCATAACGAGTATGGATATAGGGTGGACACTACATATATTTAATATGTGTCATATAAGAGATATTTTAGTTAATTTCATTCACATAGGCTATTATTAGCGTTAGATAATTGAAGTACAAAGATAGGAATAATAATCCAGATTACCAAATAATACCTGTATTTAATTAATCCTTATATTTGGGGTATTAAATTAAATGAGATGTAAAGGTAGGTAATAAGATTAGTATTACCAAATACATGGATAAATTTAATTAATTTATATATGGGTACACTAAAAGCCAGGTTGGAGTATACCCTCTGGGTAGCTTTCGACTACCAACCCGTTGTCTTTCTATAACAACGATGTAAAGATAAGTAAAAGAAATGAGACTACCAAATAAAATAGATTTTTTTATTCGGATTATTATGTTTATCTTTGGGGTATCGTTTAACTAAAAGAAATACACATGAGGGTACTTGAAACATATCTATTTGCGCCATTAGAGGGTTCTAAATTGCTTGGTTTAATATATAGGACTGAGACTGGTTATTATGTACATACTACAGATGGTTGTAAGGCTATTAGTAATGAGAAGTTTAAAGAGTTGGTTGGTCTTTAAGATTTAATTTCTGATTTATTTGGAAGTCTCGAATTAATGTATTATCTTTGAAGCATCAATTAACCAAAACACAAATGCTATGGGACAGAGACATCAAATTTTCGTAAGGATACTTAATCCAGTTAATTACCTACGTTTTGAATCGGTAGCTGAAAAGAAAAAAGCTGTTAGTGAATTAGGTACTAGTAAGTATACTATACTTGTTTATTATAACCAATGGTTATATGGTCGTTCAGCAATAGTTAACGCAATGCGTTTATTAGAATTTGGTTCTCAATTTGAGACTTCACATAAAGATGGTACTGAAAAGTATGGTTCTTATAAGTGTCCGTTTACAACGGGTGGTTATAATAATGATTTTAATTCAATTGAAAAGATAACCACAGCGATTGGTTTTATAATGAATTATCAAGCAACTAATAATTCATTTGTTAATGCTGGCATTGGTTCTTCTTGGTATCTTAATGGTATCAACCCCGAAATTCGTAATGATTTTACCATTGAGGACAACAATGATGGTATAACGATTATTGACTTGGTGGAAAACAAGTATTGCTTTATGAATATATATAAGCAAGAAATGAATTCTTATGATGTTAAGGAGTTACCATATTTAAAACCTGTTGATGCTAAGGCATATATTACCGCATATTATGGTGATGCCATTGAAACGGTTAATCCATATTATTTGGGCAATCATGACAGGTCTTTGATAACCATAAGTCGTGATGAGCAACAAGCGATTGTTGATAAGATTATTTCAGATAATAAATTATGCTTGGAGGGTTTTGATAGGTTTGGGGTATTAAAGCAATCTGAAATCAAAAAGCTATTTCCCAAGTTTAAATTAACTAAAATTGAATCGAGATAAAAACCAATGATTTAATTTGGTGGTTTGAATATTATTACTTATCTTTGACGTATCAACAAAACAATTACAGCTATGGAAACATCTAAATTACAATTGGCCTTTTTGGAAGATACTATTAAGCACTTTAATTCTACGAATCGTGGAGTTAATACAGGAGATAGATATACGTGTTCGTATTATGATGGCTGCGCTATTGGTAGGCATCTACCAAAAGAACTATGTTTAAGGCTTGATAATTTTGAAGATACTGCTATTGATAATGAAGGTGTCTTTGATTTATTACCACAGGAATTACAAGCATTAGGTATATCATTTTTGTCAAGGGTGCAAAAATTGCATGATGAAGTGGATAATTGGGATGAGAATGGTCTTACAACACAAGGCTTAGAAAAAGCAAATGAGATAAAAAAATACTTCGGATTAGAGGAAATAATTGAAAGTTAATTTGGAAATCTCGAATTAATGTATTATCTTTGAAGCATCAATTAACCCAAAACAATTACAGCCATGGAAATTAAGCGCAAGCCTTTACTATCAACCAACAATGCTAAGACTATCAAGGGTGAAAAGTTGGGATATATAACGTATATCTAAACTTTAAAACATTCATACATTCCACCAAACTTAGTTTTAGGTAAATATGTATGTTTATTATATTTACGTTTAACCCTTTTTTCCAATTCATGAATATATTCACCATTTTCTGATGTTATGGTTTTTATTATTTCGTATTTATAAGGTATTTGACTAAATCGTTTTTTTAATTTATTAAACGTTTTACCTATCTTTATGAATTCTTCATTTTCATTGAAGCATCGAATTACATATAATTTAAACCCATCAAAATTTTTAGATTTGATGCCAGTGTTATGCCAAGCAATGGCCGACCACGTTCCACCATTATCTTTCATTTTTTGATGATAACAACTTGGACAACCTTGTTTTTGTCCAATATGTGCGTTAGGTTTTTGTTTAAATACACCATGTATTGGGCAAACTATATCCACCTTTTCTATGGCTGATACATATTCAACTAAAGAATAATCATAATAATTATTATGCATTAAATTTGCTTGTGAAATAAAATCAATTAATTTTACTCTTCTTTCAATACCAGTATTTTCAGAACTACATTGTTTACAATTGAAACCAGCTAAGTGGTTATGTGGTGATTGTTCAAACACACCATGTATTGGACAAATTATTTTAACCTTAATATGTGTGGTAACATATGTGGATAAACTATAATCATATTTATCGTTATGTATTATTTTGGCTCGTTCAACAAAATCTATTGTTGTTAGTTTTTTGGTTGTTTTATTTTTCATATTAATAAATATGTGTTAAAACCCGAAAATGTAAATAATTTACCCTAATCGTAAAAAACATTTGGTAATTACAAAAAGAATAATTATCTTTGAAACATCAAACCAAAAACACTATTATGAAAAGACAAATACTGTTAACCACTAACAATGCAAAAACCATTAAATCGCTAAAAACCAATGATGCTACATTTGGTTTGCCTTATATAACGTATATCCTTTACATGAGTTCATTTCGTGATAATAGCAAGGGTATTAATCTATGTAGTCATGCCAGTAGTGGTTGTGCTGCAAGTTGTCTAGTAGGTAGTGGCAATGGTGGTATGTTTACTAGTGTACAACAAGGTAGACGTAACAAGTCTGAATACTTTCTATCTAATAGGGTAGAATTTTTGCACCAACTTAAGGCTGAAATTGCCAAGGCAATCAAGAAGCATGAGGGTAATGCGATACCTGTATTTCGCTTGAATGGTACTACAGATATTACATGGGAAAAGTTTAAGATATTTGATAATAAGAATATCTTTGAGGTATTTCCTGATGTGCAATTTTACGATTATACTAAAAACTATACTCGTTTTGATAAGGCTTTACCTAGCAATTATCACCTTACGTTTAGCCGTAGTGAAACCAATCATGATAAGGCAATCGAATTGCTAAGTAGGGGTATCAATACCGCAATGGTATTTGATGCATTGCCCCTAGCCTATGAGGGTTATGAAGTAATTAATGCGGATGCTGACGACCTAAGATTCTTAGATAAACGAGGTGGCGTGGTATGTGGCTTGAAATACAAGAAAATGACTGGTAAGGGTGCTAATAATGCATTAGCGTTTAGTAGTGGGTTTGCGATACGAACGCAAAGCATATCGACTAGATTAACCAAGGCCTATAAAAAGGTTAAAAAAGATTTGGTAGTTTCGATTTATTCGTTGAGCGATAAGAATTCAACACCTGAACAAGTGGTTGAATTATTCAAATAAAGTATTTTTGGTTAGATGCTGGAGATTCCCCACTATGAAAATGGTGGGGTTTTTCTTTAATATGAATTAGGATTTTTAAATTAACTAAAATATAAACCCATATGGCGAGACAGACTCTTGAAGATGTATTAATTAAGCGTATTGACAATGATATTAGGGGTATACGATTAGGCACGAAGGATTCTAAAGACCTAAAGACACTTGATGACTTTGATTGGCTCAAGCCAATCAATGAAGGTATGTATGAGGAGCTATTTGCTAAATTAATTAATGTAGTAAAAGATTCAAGCAAGCGAAAAATAAATGCTTAGAATTTGGAAGTCTGGATTATTATGCTTATCTTAGCATTATAAATTAACCAAAAAAGAACTACATGATATATCGTTACGATAAGCAATCAATACAATATAAGAATATAACGCTATCAATCCTAATTGGGTTGGTGGTAGTTATCATTATTACGATGGGCATAACCCTATCTATTTTAATTAATAGAACGGATGATATTCGATTGATTAGCCAAGAAACCAAGATGATTATTATAAATGAATCTCTTAAGGAAAAGGCATTTAGTCCACCAAAGCTTAAGTCATATTTGCTTGAATTGAATATAAGATTTCCGCATATAATATATGCACAAGCAAAGCTTGAAAGTGGAAACTTTAATAGCAAGATATTCAAGACCAATAATAATCTTTTTGGAATGAAGGTAGCTAAGAAGCGACCAACAACGAATAAGGGTGAGGAAAATGGTCATGCGTATTATGAGACGTGGCAAGAGTCTGTTGTTGATTATGCGTTTTACCAAGCGCAATATCTCAATGATGTAAAGACTGAATCAGATTATTTTGTTTATCTAAAACAAAACTATGCTGAGGATATAAGCTATGTGGATAAACTAAAGCGTATAATTGCCGAAGAAAAAATCAAATGATTTGGTAATCTCAATAATAATACTTAACTTAGCATTCTAAATAATAAGCGTATGAAAACAAGCATAATTGTATATGAATTGAATGATGGCTTAAGGCCGATATTATATGGCAGCCTTGAAGACTTGCGTATCTTTACGAAAAACTTGTATACTACAAGTAAATATTTCATAGAGATGACGTTATCTATTGGTCTTGAAGAAGATTATTATACCCATTTGGATAACGATGCCAATTTGTTTGATGTGTTAAATAAGTTTGGTTATCGTATCAATGAATTATGTGCCGTTTCAATTGAAGATTTTCAATAAATAAAAAGCCAGATTATTTGCTAGTCTGGTTTTTTTGTTTTATCTTTGTATTGTAAATATTTTATTAACTAAAAAATGAGGGCGTACCCAAAAGGGCGTTAAAACTATCGGACAGTACTACAAGCCAGTAATTTTAGCTGATGACAAGACAACCGTTAATGCGTGGGTTTATTCTCACGATATGGCCAACGGATTAAAGCTAATGAATCATTCATGGATGCGTAATCCTTTTGTGAGGTCTTTTGAACGGCTTATTTTAAATAATCCTAGTAGCGTTGTTTGGGCTGGTGACTATGCCGACCCATTGGAAGGTCAAGAGGAAAACACATACAATTTATGTGAGATAGATACGAAAGTACAACCAAACCAATCGGTAGGGTTACGTGAAGGTCGTTATATTGTTAACCACACCAAAAAGGAATATGTGGATAAACAAAGAGTAGCTAGGAGCATAGATGGTTGGCGCATACACCCTTTGCCATTGCTTACCTGTGAGGGAAATGGTCAGGGTGGGGGAGATTTCTATGGTGAATCTGGTAAAGAATACGTTGGCATATGGGCTAGAGATGTAATAAGCATTGAAGGCAATAAGCCCGAAGGGTATACTCAAATCAAGCCAAATTTTGTTGAATAAAATAAATGGGGAAAGGGTTTGGAATTGTCAAATCCTTTCCTTATCTTTGACGTATCAATTAACCAAAAACAAATGGACTAATGGCAAGATTAACTGATGCACAGAAAAAAGCTAGTTTAACTGAATATTTGAGATTAATTAGCAAAGATGAAACGCTATTCATTTATTCAGCAAATAAGGGTGCTAATATTCGTTTTGCGGTAGCTAGAGAATTAAAAAGCTCTGCGATTGATATCCTAACAGCATTCAGGGATTATAAGGAAATGGAGCATTTCTTTATGGGTGCATTGGCAATAACTCAAGGCACAATAAAAGTTAACTAAGATGAGCAAACCAATAAGATGTACCCTATGGGTAAGCACGAAGTATAAGATGATTAATTTTGGTGAATTTGACAGCATAGCAGCTGCCAAGCAATATGTACGTGAGTGTATTACTTCCCGTTATCAGATTATACCAATAAAATAAATTTGGTAGTCTCGTTTCTTTTGCTTATCTTAGCATTATCAAACAAACGGATTATGAGAAAGTTAATTATTGGTTACGACCAAGATTGTGAAAGTCCAAGAACATATAGCGACCATTATACCAAGATTTTTTCAGCACATAGGAATGTTAGAGGTGATGTGCAAGCTGAGGGTGGTTATCGTTCACTTCATGCTGAATATCTTGCAAAGTGTGGTAATGATAACATTGAATTACCTATATATCTTTACGAACATGGTGGAATAGCCCTTAACACAACAGGTTTTAATTGTTCGTGGGATAGTGGACAGTTAGGTTATATTTTTGCACCTAAAAATGTTATACGTAAAGAATTTGGTTGGAAGAAATTAACACCTGAACGTATTGAACGTATCAAGACTTATATGCGTAATGAGGTTGAATTATTTAGTAAATGGTTAAACGGTGAAGTTTATTATTATCTTGTTGAAGATGAAGATGGTGAAACAATAGATAGTCTTTCTTACTTATTTAATAAGGAAGATATAATTGATAATTTGATTATTGAAGGACACTTTAATCAAGAAGAAGTTGATGATATAGTGGATGAAGCATTTAAAAATATAAAATTTTAAATATAATAGATATGCCAGTTTTCAATAAAATAAATTACAACATTAATTTGTTAGGTTTAATATTTGAGCGTAACCTTAAAGGTTATATTTCAGAAGTAAAAATAGCAAGTGGAATACAATCAACTATTAATGTAAATGATAAACCTTTATCATTTAATGATTGGAAAAAACATATAATTAATGAGCGTAAAAAAAATATGTGATAAAGTATTTGCTATTCTAAAATATTATACTTACCTTTGTCTTATACTAAAAGATAAACAGTATGATAACACTACACCAAATCAAAGAATTTGCTATTAAGCATAATGCTTGTTCAGCACAATTAAATAACTTTATTCAATTCATTGAATTGAACGATGAATTAAGTGCATGGCAAACAGTATTAGGTAATATATCTTGGTTAGAAGAAAATGGTTTAACTATAGATATAAACTATATTGAAAGTAAAGCAAATCATATTGCTAAACAATGGAATTCTAACGGACAGTTGGAAGTACAATGTACGTATAAGAATGGAAAGATAGATGGATTATATCGTTGGTGGTATGATAACGGACAGTTGAGAGTAGAATGTACGTTTAAGAATGGAGAGTTAGATGGATTATATCGTATGTGGTATGAGGACGGACAGTTGAGAGTAGAATATACGTATAAGAATGGAAAGATAGATGGATTATATCGTAGTTGGTATGAGAACGGACAGTTGTATAGAGAATTTACGTATAAGAATGGAGAGAGAATAAGTTAATGTATTTTAGTGTTATCTAGTGTTGGATATGGATAAGTTAATATTAACTTATCCATATTTTATTTTACCGGCATATTAATTAAAAATATGTGTTAAAGTATTTGGTATTCTAAAATAATAGAATTACCTTTGTAATACACTAAAAGATAAACAGTATGATAACACTACAACAAATCAAAGAATTTGCTATTGCAAATAATGCTTGTTCAGCACAATTAAATAAGTTTAATCAATTCATTGAATTGAATGATGAATTAAGTGCATGGCAAACAGTATTAGGTAATATAGATTGGTTAGAAGAAAATGGTTTAACCATAGATATAAACTATATTGAAAGTAAAGCAAATCATATTGGTAAATACTGGCATTCTAACGGACAGTTGTATGTAGAATTTACGTATAAGAATGGAGATAGAGATGGATTATATCGTAATTGGTATGAGAACGGACAGTTAAAAGTAGAATTTACGTTTAAGAATGGAGAGTATGATGGATTATATCGTAGTTGGTATGAGGACGGACAGTTGTATGTAGAATTTACCTATAATAATGGAGATAGAGATGGATTATATCGTAGTTGGTATGAGAACGGACACTTGTATATAGAATATACGTATAAGAATGGAAAGAGAGATGGATTATATCGTAGGTGGTATTCTAACGGACAGTTGGAATTAGAATGTACGTATAAGAATGGAGAGTATGATGGATTATATCGTAGCTGGTATGATAACGGACAGTTGGAAGTACAATGTACGTATAAGAATGGAAAGAGAGAATAAGTTAATGTAATTTAGTGTTATCTAGTGTTGGATATGGATAAGTTAATATTAACTTATCCATATTTTATTTTACCGGCATTATAATTAAAAATATGTGTTAAAGTATTTGGTATTCTAAAATAATAGAATTACCTTTGTCTTATACTAAAAAACAAATACTATGATAACAGTAAAAGAATTAAAAAGATTTTTGGAACTTTATAGTTCAGATGATATGATTATCACAAATGAGAGGGGTGATGATTTTAAACATTTAATGTTACTTTCATCATCAAGTGTGATTATATCGACAAATAAACCAATAGCATATTGTAATAGAACTGGGGGATATATTTATCCAACAGAAAGTAAAGGATATTATGGATATTCAATAGAGTTAGATGAAGATGTATTTGAATTTGAAACAACGCCATTAAATGATGATAAAAACATTGAATGTTTATGAAAATAGATAAAGTTGGTATTATAATAACAATATTGTGTATTATTGTTTATTTAAGTATTATATTCATTTTTTTAAATATTTAAGAAAAAAAGTTTGGTAGTTTAATTTCTTTTGCTTATCTTTGATGCATAACCAAACAAAAAACAATATGGCCAGTAAGACATTCAAATTAGGTGAATTAGCTAAGGGTGGCGTAATAACCGTCAATACAACTTCAAAAGAAGTTGTTGTTATCACAAAGGATTGGGATTTGTCAGCTGGTAGCAACAAGGGTTCAAACCAAAGCAATGCCGAGGAATTATATCGTAAGTCATTTAGCCTATCCAATAGGGATGCTGAACGAAATATACTTTGGTATTTGGGTGATGAAACCACAAGCTATTACGCTGACAAAATACTTGATTGGGTTAAGACGAAGGTTAAATTCAATCAAGATACTTGGTAATGTCAAATCATTTGCTTATCTTTGATGTATGGATAAAGAACAACTAAACACAATCATTGAAACGATTGAAGGTTATCCTGTCAAGAACTTAGCTTGGCGACCAACGGATAATATCATTACAGGCTTGGTGCAATGCCCTGTACTTGGCAATCCAAACCTACACGATGGGTATGTATCAGGTGCCTGGCGAAAATCTGGTACGCCTACCAACCATATCAAAGGCATGATTGAATTAACGCTTAAAATTAATTAAGATGAGTAAGAATGTAATTCATGCTTTGTTATTACCCGTTGCTGGAAATAATGTTCGTAAGTTTTGTGAGCTAGTTGAAAATCAAGTTTACAAGCGAAATGAATTAATCCAAAAGATTAAAGATGATACGGGATTGGAAGAGACTGAGATTAGTTTAATTGAGATGACAGACTTTATGGATGCTGTTAATGACGATGAGATTGATTTTAAGACTCTTTTTATGTCTTACATGTTAATCGAGAAATAATTTGGTATTCTCAAATAATTTACGTATCTTTGTATAGATAACAAAATAATCAAAAAAACTCTAAGAAAAATGAAGATTGTAATTTCAGTACTTGTATTACTTGTAGCTGCTTTCGTGCTTTATCATGGAATAGCTAAGGACGTGTTTAAAACATTTATTAAGTATAAAAACAACAAGAAAAGCGTATGAAGAACTTTATCCTAGTATTATTTGCCTTTGTAACAGTAATGGTTACAATGAGTGGTTGCGCAACCGTAGATTCGGGACATCAAGGTGTTGAGGTATCTTGGGGTGGTGAAACGAATATGAATAAGGTGCATAATGAGGGTATGCATAGTGGCTTCCATTGGATGTTTGATGATATGATTCAATATGATTGCCGTCAAAAAACCGTAACCATTACCAATGCCTTTTTGGATAAGGATGGTCTGAATATTCCAATTGAAGCAATTCTTTACTACAATGTTAGTCCAGTATTTGTAAACAAGCTACATAAAGAAATTGGGCCAGACTTTGAAGCTACCAAGATTATACCTATCTTTAAGGCAGCCTTAAAGAACGTTATTCCCAAGTATAAGGCATTGGAATTGAATACCGAGCATAGGGATGAAGCTGATGCTGAATTGGGCAAGATGCTTGAAAAAGAATTGAGCTTGGTGTATTGTACCTTTGTGCGAGTTAACGTAACCGATGTGGATATTCCCGAAGCCATTTCACAAGTAATTGTTGCCAAGCAAAAGCAAGATGAGCAAAACCTATTGGCTGAAAAGAAAAAGCTAGAGCAAGAAAACCTAGCAGCAGCTAATATTGCTAAGTCAAAGGGTGATTATGAAGCTGCCACGTTTGATGCCAAGACCAAAGACATCATGTCACAACCCAAGATGCTTGAATTAAAGCGCTTGGAGATTGACCAGTTGAAATGGGAAGGTTTCTCTAAGCATGGCAAAAGCCCCTATGGTGACAACAACATCTTTGGTGCAGAAACAGCAATCGTTAAGGGATTGAAATAAAGATACATATCAGGATGAGCGAAAAGACCCTAGGTAATTAATTTTACTTAGGGTCTTTTTTTATTTGGTAATGTCAAATACTTTGCTTATCTTTGAAACATGAAACGGAACAAACGAACAAAATCACAGGGTCAAGTTGCGAAAGAGATTCGCAGACAAATGATTCAAAAGAATCATGGTAATAAGAAAGCATATTCAAGGAAGATAAAAGTTGTATACCATGACTGATAAAAAATTATGTAGGGTACGCCCTGACCTTAAAGAACTACATCTTTGCGCTTGTTCAACCAATGGTGACTTTGATGCTGATGCTAATGAGAACTATGAGTATCGCTGGGTGGGTGATGATAAGTTTGAGATATTCATTAGTAATCGGTGGGTAGAATTTGAAAGTATTGATTTTGAATTTGGTAATCTCGATTAATTTGCTTATCTTTGAGTATCAAACAAACAAACAAATTATGAAAAAGTTAATTATTGGTTACGACCAAAATTGTGAAAGTCCAAGAACGTATAGTGACCATTATACCAAGATTTTCTCTGGATTCAGAAATGTTACAGGTGACGTAAAAGCTGAGGGTGGTTATCGTTCACTTCATGCTGAATACCTTGCAAGATGTGGCAAGGATAATATTGAACTACCCATATACCTATACGAACATAGTGGTATTGCCCTTAATACAACAGGCTTTAATTGCCGATGGGATTCTGGACAACTAGGTTATATCTTTGCGCCTAAAAGTGTTATACGTAAAGAGTTTGGGTGGAAAAAATTAACACCAGAACGTATTGAACGTATCAAGACCTATATGCGTAATGAAGTTGAATTATTGGGTCAATGGTTAAACGGTGAGGTTTACTATTACCGTGTTGTGGATGAAGATGGTGAAGAAATAGATAGTCTTTATTACTTATTTAATAAGGAAGAGATTATTGAAAATTTGGTTAGTGCAGAAGTCTTTACCCAAGAAGAAGTTGAGGGTATTGTGGATGAAGCATTTAATAACCTAGAGTATTAATCTTTTTTCAGAATTATTTTGTGGTTTCAAAATAATTGCTTATCTTTGAAACATCAATTAACCCAAAACAATTACAGCGATGAAAGAGTATGTTGAAAAGGTAATGTGGGAAACAGTTAGACAAGATTGTAACGTGTCATCTGATGATAATGATGGTTACCAATATGGTTTATATCTTACTGATTTTGAGAATGAGGGTGATATTATAGAAGTATTTTGGTTTAAAACTAGTGAAGAACGTGAGAACTATATACTAGAAAATAAATTCATCGTAATATTTGATAATCTCGATTAATTTGCTTATCTTTGAAACATCAATTAACCCAAAACAATTACAGCTATGTCAGAAATTACTAATGAAGAAATAGAAAAAGCAAAAGCCTTATTAACTGATGCTGGTTATTTTGTAGATAACATATGGCACATTGATGATGTGAAAAAAGACCATAGCGTTACGGATGATGAAGCTATGCGAATCCTAGAATATGCCCTAACAGGCGAGGGTACATATGCTACCATTTGGGATGCCATTGCTGATGGGTATTCTAATCTATAAGGCCTAAAGAAATCCTTAGAGGGGTAATTATAAATCAACTAAAATAAAAGTCTATGCGAAATACACATAAGATACTGTTTAATAAACAGCAATTTTTCCGTCATCAATTATCGGAATTGAATCAATATCGTAACGATGTAATCAATAACATAAATGGGCGTTATGCTTATTTGGTAAGAAGAGCTGGTCAAGACTATGCCAAACAAGCCTTTGATGGGTTACTACAAATATCTGTTAATGAACTTACCTTAGTTAAACTGACAATTAAGTCGGTTGAATCTGAACTAAGGCAATTGAAGTACTCAATCAAAAATTCTCAAAAAATACCCAGCAAAAAACTTGGTAATTTCGAATTAATTGATTAACTTTGTGGTATTAAAACCTATTGTGAAATGTTCTAGCGTATGCTAGTAATACATATGATTAATTACATGGCTGTAATGAGGGTGTGGTTGCCCTGAGCTTGCCCGTCACTTATTAAGTGATGGGCATTCGCTTTTTATACCAGTATACCCATCTATACACAAATGTGTACATCGGTACGATGTTCGATGGCGTAGCTGACCAGTAAACCCCGATAGACTAATTTCTAGACACGTACAGACATAAAAAAACCCCAGCCGAAGCTGAGGTCATCTTTACTCTTATAAGACGGTAGGATGCTTAATAATGATTATTTTTCTTTATTTAACCAATTAACCCATTTAATTAAGGCTACTAATGTCACAAGAAACCAAATAATGAATAATAGGCATAAGACATATGTGTGTGGAAACCCAGTATTCCAATAAGAACGGTATCCACCAGTAATTAGTTCATCGCCCCACATACCATCTAATAGATTAATATCTAGGTAATAGATACAAATGGGTAAGATAAGACTTAAGAATGTTAGTATGTATTTTTGCATAGGGTTATCATATTGGTTAATTTATTAGGCTACAAAGCTAAGTAAAATAATTGAACTGGCCAAATTTATAATAAAATAATTATTTTTGGTTAGAAGTTTGGTAATTACAAAAATTTGATTAACTTTGTGACATCATTTAACCAAAACGATAAAAGCCATGAAATTGGAACTAAAGAACCTTAAGGTTAACGAAGCCTTTAGTGAGGAAACAACCATGTTTAAAGCAGACCTATATGCTGATGGTGTTAAGATTGCTTACGCATCCAATGATGGTCGGGGTGGTTGTACCAATTACCTAGCATATCCCAACCAATTAAATAAACTAAAAGAAGTTGAGGAATACGCAAAAACGCTACCACAATTGGTTGAACAGAAATTTTCAACCAAGTATAATTTGGAAAATTGGATTGATGATACGATTTATCTTATCTTAATTGAAAAGGCTACTCTTAAAGCCAATAAGCAAATTCAAAAAGCCTGTGAAACTCATATTGTTTGGGGTGAACCTAATTCAGATGCTTATACCAAAATTGGCTTTAAAGGTAAACCCAAATTTGCCGATTTAGTTAAAACAACCAATGGTAAGGTTGCGCTACAAAACCTTTTAAATAAGGTAAAAAAAGAACTCAAAACCAATGAGATTATCTTTAACAAAAATCTTACCGATTTAATTTGGTAGTCTCGTTTTTTTTATTTATCTTTGAAACATCATTTAACCAAAAAGAAATACAATGTCAAATATTCTAAAGATTGGTGATAAGGTAATGTGGCGTGGTGCTTGGGGTAAAGACCCAGCCGAAGAAGCCATTATTGAGGGTATTGAATTATGCCCTGATGGTGGTAAGTATGGTGATGCGGTTGAGTCTGTTACTTGGAGTGATGTTAAAGATGGTAATGTTGTTGTTAGCTTAGACAACGAACATTGGGCGTATGGTCATCAAATAAAACAAATTAATTAATCCATTGCCTAGTTGGTGGAACTGGTATACACGTAGCACTTAAAATGCTATGCCATTATGGATTGAGGAAAATGGAGGTTCATCTACTATTGTAGTAATTGACGCTGATGGTAGTACTATTTTCAGTAACGGAAAAAACTAAATAAGCTAGCTTACAATTAATAAAAGGAACCACCAATAAGATTTGGTGGTTTCATTTTTTTTACTTATCTTTGAACTATGAAAATAACGCAAGCACTCAAGAACCTTAAGTTAGCCATTGATAATGAAAGTGTCAATATATACATTGACAATGGTGATGATGAAGAACCTATTCATGTTGTCTATTGGCATTTAGACGAAGTAGAAGAAGATGCAAGTGTGGTAATATCTATTGCCAATGCTATCGACTTATTTTATCGTGACCCAAAAGAATTATTATCCCGATTAGATTTTTTAAATAAACTAACATGAGCAAATACAACGTAACGCTTAAAATCTATGCCTGTGGTACATATAGTGTACTTGGAGCAATAGCTAAATACTTCAATGGCGTTACGCCACTTAATTATCATACCATCAAGTATGTTATTATCTGCACCATTGCTGATGAACTTGATGTAATCAACCAATGCAATGCGCTAGGTTTAACCAACTATACGTTGGAACGATTTTCAATGCCAACGCTAGTGCTAGGTTAAGCTATACACAATTGTGTACATCGGTACGATGTTCGATGGCGTAGCCGCACATGGCCACGGCCCAACACATAAAAAACCCATACGTTATTAGCGTATGGGTTTTATTAGTTTAAATAAGATACCAGCTTAATGATACTGGTAGAGCAATGATTCAATCCATAATGGCATGGAACCACTTGGGTCATTTTTAACTTCAGCATCATATTCATCTAATACGAAGTTAATCATGTCGTCAGTTAACTCTATGTTAATAGACTTGGCTACTATTTCAATATCAGCCTTATTAATACTTGTTGTTGGCATGGGCATGGGTTTTTACAAAGATACTATAATTTTGTTTAATCTAGTAATGGATACTGTATAAGGTGCTCCTTTTTGCCTTTTAAGCGATACAAGAGTAAGGGTATTAAATTTTGAAGTGTTAAAAATATCCATTATTTGGACAGTTTCAACTTCAGCACCAAACATATTAATTTTAATAGTTTGACCTTTTTTTAATGTAACTATAGTATCCATATTTTTACTATTTTAGTAACAATTCAAAGATAAACATTCTTTTTGGTATTACCAAACAATTCACAAATTTATTTTTATTTTTAAAAAGGCTTGGTAATGTCAATTAGTTTATTTAATTTTACAACGTAATTATAAACAAACAACATGAAACGCCAAAAACTACTTACTACTAATAACGCTAAGACAATCAAAGGTGAAGGTAAAGGATATATAACTTATGTACTTTACATGAGTTCTTTTAGACAAAATAGCAAGGGTATTTGATGCAATACCTGCCACGTATGAGGGTTATGAGGTAATTAATGCCGATGCAGATGACCTACGTTTTTTAGATAGCAAAGGTGGGGTAATATGTGGCTTAAGGTATAAAAAAATGACAAACAAAGGTGCTGATAACGGCCAGGCGTTTGTTAGCAATTTTGCAATCAAAATTTAATTTTAAAAAAGATTTTGAATTGTCAAATTAATGTATTATCTTTGAAGCAACAAACAACAAGTACAATGGCAAAGGAATTTATCTTACAAGAAAATGTGCTATCTGATAATATTTTGGTAGTACCTAATAGCGGCAAAGTATTTAAAGGGGGTTATGTGGCTATCATTAAAGAAAATGCATATCAAAGTGCATGGACTGATAAAGAAACAATAAAAAGATTCAAAAGCAAAGATGCACTAGATGCATATTTGGATAAACAATATCCACAAGCAGATGTCGATTTTGAGGGTACTTGCTTAGAGTAACATAAAAAATAACCATTATTTAACCTTGGGTAACTAACCCATATATAAACCATTGAATATGCTTTCAATACGTGGTTCACCAAGCAAGTAAGTTCTATATAGTTTTAATTTTAATATGAGCGAAAATACAAAAACCCTATAGCGGTCATCGTTATGGGGTTTTTTTATATATGTTATATAATGCAGTATGGGCGTGATGGAGTATACCTTCCGCTTGCACCAGCAACCGTCCCGTTGTCTTTCCGTAACAACAATGTAAAGATAAAACAAATTATCGAGATTACGAAATCTTAGTTAAAAATAATTCTACTTTTTATTTTGGTTTAGCGTTTGGTAATGTCGATTAGTTTACTTATCTTTGGTGAAACAAAAAGCAGTTATGGAATTTCAAGTAAGATACACGGCTAAGGGTATTGTCTTTGGTAACTATTGGGGTGGTGGAAAGGGTGGTTACGCTACAAAGCGTGTTAATGGTAACACCTTAGAAGAACTATTAAGCAAGGCAAAAGAGATGCTAGCTGATGGTTCATTAGATGATGGAATGGGCTATGAAAGCCTTATCGGTGCATTATTGGACGTTTCTATTATAACTACGGTTATTATTGATGGTAAGGAATTTACCAATACTGAAATAGAAACTCATTTTATTGGTGACTTGAGCGAAAAAGAAATTGATTTTTTAGAAGAATGTTTATCATTATAAACAAAAGGTGGGGTTTTTGTAACTTATTCTAAACATTATCGTATAAGAACCAAAACAAGGTTATGACTACTGAAAAAGAATTAATGATACTAGCTACTTATAAGGTAATGCTGGAGAATAAATTAATCCTACCATACACGGCACAGGATGTACGTATATGCTTTTTTCATAAGTACGGTCACTTCCCTAGTGCCTTGTTTATCAAGGACGCTCTAAGTACCTTAGATGAAGTTGGTTTAAATGGATAGGTATTTTCTAGTTTATTTGGTAATGTCAAATACTTTGCTTATCTTTGAGTATCAATTAATGGTAATAACATAGATATTATGCGAACCTACAATGTAACGCTAAGGATTGAGGACGAAAATGGCAAGCGTGTTGAAAAGCACCAAGATGAATTTGTATCTGACGTAAGGTATCAGATGTATGTACATAATATAGATGTACTTTCAGCACGTATGAAAGAAAAACATGATGAGATTATGCTTACCTTACCTAAAGGGTATGTGGTATCTTTAACTGCATTAACATATAATAGTATTTCAGATACTTGGATGGAAATGGCTGCATACTATGGTAGTGAAAAAAGATTTATAGTTTTTTCTTAATCATTTGGAAATGTGGATTAGTTTACTTATCTTTACAACATGAAACAAACATTTAAAGAAGCTGGCTATAAATACCTATTATTTAAAGGTAACGGTCAACACGTGTTATTAAACACACATACCAATAAAAAAGAATTATTTTTCACCAATAAAAACCACGCTAGTTGGGGGTTGAAGTTTAAAAACACGCATTTAGAATTTGCGGCAACTGAACTTTAATTTATCAGATTATTTGGCGGTCTGGTTTCTTTTGCTTATCTTTGAATATCAATTAAAATAACATTTCGATTAGTTATCGAATAGTATATCCAATACGATAGAAATAGTTTAACCGCTATATGGAAACGTACATGAGAGTATAGGTATAACTCTCGGACAAGTCAGTCTGACCTCGTGAGGACGAATGATTATTCCTAACCTAGTAATAGGGACAGCCATAACACTTGTAAGTTGGATAAATTAGAGTGTTTATTTTTTTATCTTTGAATATTAATTAAAACAAAAGCCATGCTTAAGACAATAACCCTAAACGGAAATACATACAAGGCTCTTATCGTTAACCTACCAAATGAAGGTGCGGTAATGATTGCTACGGTAGCCCTTTCTGAAGCATTATTTAAAGATGGTGATTCAAGCCATGAATATGTTTCAGATGAAGCTGAAGAAATAGATGAGGAAATTTTCTTTTATGTTGAAGAAAATGAATTGGAACTGCCTGTAAATGAACTAATTGCAATCATTCAAAAAAGCATTTAATTAAAATAACATGGAAAATATTAGCCGAGAAGATTTTATTTTAGTTAATAAAGAAACACAACAACCACTTGAAGCTTTGGATATTGTTTATCATTATTCTACGGTAATAGAATTGGTTAATGATGGCTTTAAGCTAAGAGATAATGAAGAGTTTATTTTTGTTAACCAACTACCATTGGCTTTACAACGGCAAATAAGCCTAGCTATTGAAGCCACAAAATAAAATAAAGATGAGATAGCTATTTGGTTATCTCATTTTTTTTGCTTATCTTTGACCTAAACTAAAACCAATTCAATGGAACCAACACCTCGTATCAGTTTTTATCACTATGAACAATACCGAAGCAAGCCAACTGCTAGGTTTAGCGTTGAAGTATTGAGTGCTATGCAATCAAGCAAAGGAACAAAAAGAAAAAAATTAACTAAAATGGAATTAGTACAGATTAAACCCCAGCATTTTATTAATGCAACTAATTATGGTGAAGCTATCCGTTGTCCATTTGCCTTAGCCTTGAACGACCACTTTGATTTAACTAATTGTAGTTGTTCATTAGGTATAGCCGTTATAAATGGTAATGGCTATCAAGCTAATTTACGTTGGCATTCAAAAACACCTTTATTTAATGGTACAATCTATCAAGGCTTAAGTGTTAATGAAGCAATTGAATTGGCTAAGAATGCACCCAACCCCGAATTACTACCAACGATTAAAGTTTGGGTAAATTATACCAAATAAATTTGCTTATCTCATTTCTTTTGCTTATCTTTGACCTATCACTAAAACTTAAAAATACTGCCAATGGGCAAGACACGAAAAGATGCTTTGCGTTTCGGAAATGAAACCAAAGACCGCAACCACCGCCAAAAATCTAATAAGGCAAATAAAGCCTTTAAGCGATTAATGAGCGAAGATGAAGATGAGGAATTTGGTGAGTGGTATGAGCAAGAAATGGAAATGGCTGATTGGCACGATGAACAAGGTGAAGAATCGTAACATATATAAAAACCCTAACATGAAAATGCTAGGGTTTTTATTTTAATTGAGATTTGGAATTCTCGATTAGTTTACTTATCTTTGATGTATCATTAATCAAATAAGAACATGGAAACTAAACACATACTAATTGAAGGTGGTGAAGGTGGTGAACAGATAAACTACCCTGTGGGTTATCATATTATAGAAAATTTACCGATAATTAAACAGATGGTAAAAACCTTCAAGCTTGTGCCTGTAAATAAAGATAAACAAGTTAATTTAATTTGTATGGGTTCATCGGGCGCAATTATTGCTACCATCTTTGCCAATGAATTAAAAGGGTTAAGTAACTGTTCATAAAAACTTATGCAATCTTATGCAAAACTACATAAAATTATGTAAAATAAAAAATTTAAAAATATTTTTATTATTTTATTCATTTTTCATTTTTTCTATATATTTATAAATGTAGGGTAAAGAAAAACATTACCCTTATTTATAAAAAAATGAAATTAGTTGAATCACATATCATTAAATCTACAACCGAATTAGATGAACTTACGTTTAAATGTAAAAACCTTTACAATAAAGCTAATTACATTATTCGTAATGAATTTATTAACAACGGAAATTATATTTCTAAATTTGATATGTTTACATTAGCTAAAGAATTAGATGAATATAAAGTATTACCTGTTAGAATTGGTAGAGGTGTATTAAGAACACTTGATGGTAATTGGAAATCATTTTTTAGTGCTATCAAAAAATGGAAAACAAATAAAGAATTATTTAAAGGTAAACCAAACCTACCAAAATATTTACCTAAAAATGGTAAATTTACTGCTTTATTTTATGAAACAGCTATTTTAAAAGAAACAAAAAAGAAAAAAGGTGTTGGTTTATCATCACTAGAAATGAGGTTAAATGTTAAAACAACTAATAAGATAATTGAAATTCAAGTTGTACCAATTAAAGACAGTAAATATAAAATAAATGTAGTATATGATTATAAAGAACAACCATTAAAATCTGATAATAAGCAATATTGTGGTATTGATTTAGGGATAAATAATTTAATGACTGTAACATCAAATAAAAGTGGTATTCAACCATTAGTAATTAACGGCAGACCATTAAAATCTATAAACCAATATTATAATAAGAAAAAATCAGAATATCAATCAAGTTTACCAAAAGGAGTTAAGACTTCTAAACGAATCGAAAAATTAGGATTTAAACGTGATTGTAAAATACAAGATTATTTACATAAAGCAACAAACGAAATTATTCAGTTTTGTTTGGATAATCAGTTAAATACAATAGTTGTTGGTTATAACGAATTCTGGAAACAGAAAGTTAATATTGGCAAGATTAATAATCAAAAGTTTGTTCAAATACCATTTGAAAAGATGTTGTTTATGTTAAAATATAAATGTGAAATGAATGGAATTAACATAACAACACATGAAGAAAGTTATACCAGTAAATGTAGTTTTCTTGATAATGAAGAAATAAAGAAGCATGATGAATATCAGGGCAAGCGAATCAAACGTGGTTTATATAAAACAAATAATGGTAGGTTTATTAATGCCGATGTTAATGGTTCTTATAATATAATAAGAAAAGTATTCCCAAATGCTTTTGCAGATGGGATAGAGGGAGTAGCCGTTCACCCATATAGAGTTAATCTATAAAAAACTTAACTTGCATAATTTTGCATAAGTTTTGTTGAACGGTATAAGGTAAAAATAACCCATGTAAAAAAAGATGGTGAAGATTCACATGATTCTCATTTATCATTTAATACTGATTATGATAATATTATTGTAGATGATTTTATGGTTACAGGTAAGACTATGGAAAGAATTTATGCTAAATGTGTTAATGCATATAATTTTACCCATATACATTGTATTTGTGTTACTGGTCAAGCAAGAACGCTTAACTTTGATACGAATTATATTGTTTGTGACCGTATTTAGATTTGGAATTC
>Ga0247833_1001085_pt1 | contig 46490 bp, 67 predicted proteins | sample LaCruzMarch2015__7_FD_187117 | JGI IMG/M metagenome (GOLD analysis project Ga0247833, IMG submission 187117) | Freshwater microbial communities from meromictic Lake La Cruz, Castile-La Mancha, Spain - LaCruzMarch2015_8m | ecosystem: Environmental > Aquatic > Freshwater > Lake | place: Spain...
TCTCGTTTCGGATGCACAATTTAGTTATTTTCCGCAAAACGCTATTTCAGATTATATTGAAATTGATCAAATATCTAACGGCGGTGTGAAAATAGCTGTAAAAAATCAGCAGCAAGCAAATGATAACTTTTAAGCAGTTTTTAATTGAAGGTGGAGCTGCTGGTCATATGGCTCATCCTTTTGATCTACCAGAAGCTAATACCGGTAAAAATCTAATCAACATTTTTAATAAAATAATAAAGAGCTTGGCTAAGACACCTGCCTCATTAAAGATTGATGGTATCAATGCATCAATTAGACTTATTAACAATGAAAAAGATCAAAAAGAATTTGCTCTTGATAGAGGTTCAAACAAGCCAGAGGATGTAGCTGGTGTAACGGTGAGCAGACTTTCTGGCAGATTTCCTGCAGGGCATGGAATGCTTACTATAGGAGCTACTGTTTTAAATATCTTTAACACAGCAATTCCCTCTATAGAGCAAGATTTAAAGAAGTTGGGCATGTGGGACAATGATAAAATTTTATTTAACATGGAATATGTGAAGGGTGAGACAAATGTAGTTGGGTACATAAAAAATTTCCTTGCAATACACGGGTTAAACGAGATTATTAATGTGAAAAGCCCGGTGCGTGGCAGTATAAGCAGAGCGTCAAGAGAAATATCTTTTAATAAAGATGCTCTACTATCTTTAATAGATAAAGTGAATCCAATAGCAAAAAAACAAGGATTTGATGTGGAGCACGAGTTTACTGTAAAGTTGAATAATGTAAATTTAAATGCTGCACTACAAGGCTCTTTTACCGTTGCTTACAATACAAAGAATATTGTAACAAAAACTCTTGGTGAATGGCTTGCAACAGCAAAAAACCCACGCAATGAAAAAGTTAAGCTCAAGTCAGGTAAAACAATATCTGCTATGAGTTTAGAAAACTATAAAAATATTTTAAACAGCATGCCATTGGATTTGTATGTTAATGATGAAAAAACAATGCAAAAAGTAATTGATGGTGCTGTTTTTTATCAAGCTACCATTTCACTTGGACAAGCTATTAAGAATGCTGCTACATCAGACCTTGGCTCTTTGAATACACAGGAGGGTATAGTTGTACGTGATGCATCCATATCAAATAACCCTGTAAAAATTACTGGCAATTTTATTACCGGCAAAGAAGCAGGTAAGTTTGCTCAGAAGAAATCTGAAGAAGAAAGCAGTATTGCAGGTGAATTGAAGAATATTAACACAGTCGGGAATAAAATGAACTACCAGACAAATCCACCTTATGGCATGGAGGGCTCAGCAAATGTACTGACACCAAAAGCATGAAAACGTTTAAACAGTATATTAATGAAGTGTTGCAGCACCAGAAAAATAATCTTATAGTTATTTTTCCAGGCAGATTTCAACCGTTTCATATTGGTCATAAAAAATTTTTTGATATGGCCAAGAAGCAATTTCCTGGAGCTGATTTTTTCATAGCCACCTCAGATTCTCCGCAAAAGATAAATGATGCAAGTAGGTACCCATTTAGCTTTCAAGAGAAAAAACAAATAATGGAATCAGCAGGTGTACCCAGTCAAGAAATAGTACAGGTTAAACAGCCTTATAAACCTATAGAAATATTACAGGATTATGATCAAAATATGGCTAAGGTAGTTTATGTTGTCGGTGAGAAAGATATGAAAGAAGATCCTAGATTTAAATTTGGGATGACTAAAAAGGGCACTCCTTCCTATTTTCAGCCATTTAAAAATTTAAATGAAATGATACCTTTTAAAGAAGATGGAGGTCATGGATACATTTTTTCACCAGGCACAATACAATTTAATTTGGGTGGCAAGAGCATAACAAGTGCAACAGAATTAAGAAACTTATACAAATCGGCTAACGACCAGCAGAGAAAAGAATATATAACAAAAATTATAGGTAAGTTTGACCCACAGATTTTTGATCTCTTTAATAAGAAGCTTATTTAGATTTTTTCTCTAACAAAATAATTGTTTCTAGCAACACCTTCTCTAATGTCTCTTTGGATTCTCTGCTGAGTTTTGATTTTAATAGATCGAGAATGTTAAGCCCGCCTGCATCAATTTTGTTAAAAAGCTCCTCTTCATTATTCTCTTCCAAATTATCGCCACACATTCCATGGTTTGAATTGAGTGCGGCTTCATAATCTTCATAACCAAATACTGATGCTATCTGATCATGTGCATTTGTAATTTTACTTAAAACCCAAGCTTCAATGTTGTCTTTATTGTTTAGTAGATCGTGAAGCATGGCAGAAAGCTTATGAACTCTGAAAAGCAATTGTCTTGCCATTTTACCGTTACTATCATATGAAGAAGGGTCGTACCCCTCACAATCTTCTGAAGAATCCTTAGAAGTTGTGCATTCACCACATTTTCCGCATTCACATCCTTGCGCAGCATAGGCACAATGCTCTTCATTTTCACCACAATTTCTTTTTGGTGGCATCTTTATTTTTACTGCTTGTGTATTACCAGATGTAGTATTGTTATTGTCTGCTAGCGGGCCAAGCCCCACATTTTCTTTGATAATTTTCGTATCATACAGTTCATTTAATGTGTTGTAGTCTCTTGCAAACATATAATTATTTAATCTTTTTATGTCGCTGCAATCAATAAATATATAGAATAAGCCACAGGTAAAAAGATATGGATAATTTCAAAGACTATTATAAAAAGGTTATACTCGGTGTCAATGAATATATTGACGTTGAGGGGATTGGCAGAATTAAAGCAAAAATCGACAGCGGTAACGAAGCATACAATGTTTTGCATGGTGTGGATGTATCGGAAGAGGGTGAGACTGTATCATTTACAACAGTTGGGAATAGGAAATTTCAAGCACCAAAAAGCGGTGATATAAAGATACACATTGGCAGTGGTGTCAAGGAAGACAGACCCATTGTGAATTTGAATATAAAAATAAATGGTAAAGATTATAAGAATATACCATTCAGCATAGCGGATCGATCAGAGAATGAAGATCCCATTCTTGTGGGTGAGCCTTTTCTAAAGCAATTGAATGCAGTAATTGATGTGAACAAAAAATAATTATGTGAGTTTTCTATTTTGAGCGAATTCTACAAACTTATAGAACTCAGCTCTAGAATTATCATCATTATCTAAGAATGCACCAGACATTCTAGCTGTGCGCATTGTCGAGTCATGTCTAATACCGCGATTTGAACAACATGTATGATTGGCTTCAATCATAACCGCTACACCATTATTCTTTTCACATACATGATCAATATGCGCATGAATTTGCATCGTGAGATTTTCTTGTACTTGAGGACGTCGCGCAAACCAATCCACAATACGATTTAGCTTACTAAGACCAATAACCTTACCTTCTTTTGAAGGAATATATGCTACATGCGCCACGCCGGTAAAAGGTGCATGATGATGCGAGCAGAGCGATGTTAATTTAATATTATTCTGACAAACCATACCATCATACTGATCAATATTATTAAAAGCAGTAATCTTAGGTGGTTTGCTGTAGCAACCCCATGCAAAATCTTCAACAAAAGCCTTTGCTACACGATGTGGTGTATTATCACTATTAGGATCATTTCTCCAGTCATAGCCCAAGGCATCCATATATGCCTCATAAGCTTTTGCTGCTTTATTGATAATATCTTTCTTTTCTTCTTCAGTAACAGGGTGATTATGATTAGCGTACGGTAAATTGCGTTTCATTAACATAAGAGAATTATATATTAAGATATATTCATTTCAACATAAATATATATATGAGATTTAGACATATCTTGGAAGAGAGTATTAAGAATACATCTCTTAAGAGGGTGAGGGTTAAGGTTGATCCAGGTCAAATAAGCAGTGAATGCGATTTCGCTAAATGCACAAGTTATGAAGGTTACATATTAACAGAAGGGGTGAAAACTATAAAAATATTAGTTTTATCGCCAGAAATGTCTATTGAAGATGTCACACCAGATATGATTGAATATATTGCCAATGAAGAAGCTTGTGATTGTATAGATGATTTAAAAGCTTTTATTATTGAAAAATTAATGAATAACGGGACAGTTGCAAGTGACACGATAATAAAAAATATAAATAATTGTTCTGAAATAAGTGATGTAGAGGCATTCTTGAAACAAAGTGGATATGATGCTGAGAGTATAAATGAAATTTACAGGAGCTATATATTAGATGAATCTTAAATTTGACAATACAGTAAACCAAATTCTTCAAGAAGCAATGAGTGATTATTTAAAAGCCGCAGCAAAAACGGCTATTAAAGCACCTTTAAGAGGTGCAGGTTATTTGGCTAAAAAAGCAATTGATCCGAGAACATATCTCAAGGGTGCAGGTGCAGTAGCTGGCGGACTCAAGGGAGCAATCTCTGCACCTGGTGCAGCTGTAGATGCATTGAGACAAGGATTGGTTTACGGGCCAAATTCAAGCGGCAATATTGCAAATATAACGAACCCGGTATTAGGTGGAGCGCAAAAAGCTTTAGCTGGTGCAGAAAGAGGCATAACAAGAGGCATACAAGGTGTAAAGAGTTCCATCGATACACAATTGCAAAAGGATCAAATGAAGAAGCTTTATGGCACAAGCGATTTTCAAAAAAATGCCCAAATGTTTGATGTAAATTATTTAATGCAAACTCCAAGCGTATATAAATCGAGCAAACAGCCTAATAAACTGGCGCGTGGTGATATTTTTTCTATTAGAAGTAAGTATGGTGGTGCATTGCAGCCTTACAGGGTCGTGGATAATGTTAAAGGTGTTTTAACTGTTATGCCTGCAAATAAGTTATAATATATGTCACCGGAGAATAAACAGCAACCACGGTTAGTAAAGGCTGGTTTTATCTGCATTGATAATTCAACAAAAGAAGTTATCTGTAACAACGGCAAGCCTGTGACATTTAAGACAATTGAAGAGGCAGAACTGTATCTAAAAGAAAATAATATTTCTGCATCGATAAAATAACAGTTGATTTTTTAAAAAAAGTTATTATAATATTAAAGATATTGAGAAGGTGAATTATGAATTTTTCGTCTACTAAGATTATTGAGCTCGGAAGTTGTGCATTTAGACAATGGAGAGCTAGCGGTCATTGCAAATTTGTACATGGATATAGATTGATTGCAAAGCTTTGGTTTGGCTGTAATGCATTAGACGATAAGAATTGGGTGGTAGACTTCGGTGGGCTAAAGGCTTTAAAAGCTGTTTTTGCAAAGCAGTTTGATCATACATTATGCATCTCTGGTGATGATCCATTACTACCTTTATTTGAACAGTTGCATGAAAGAGGTGGTGCTGATTTACGTGTCATGACCAAAGGAGTAGGTATTGAGAGAACAGCAGAGTGGTGTTTTGATGTGGCTGATGCACATGTAAGAGGCATTACTAACAATAGATGCTGGGTGGATAAGGTTGAAGTATGGGAACATGATAAGAATTCTGCAATTGTTTCTTTTACAAATGATAATATTGCCAAGCAAAACAACAATACAATAGAGATCAATAACATACCGGTTCAATTACCGCAAGTCAACCAATCGATTGATTTCTTGGAGCAAGTCAAGGAGGCATCTGGTGTTGATTTAACTAATGTTGTAAAAAACCTACCACCTGCAAGTAATCCCGGGCAGCCTAGACCTGCAAATGTTGGCAGATCTAATATCTCTACAGGTTATGGTAATCTCTTTGGTGGCACGTCTTGGGGCACATGATTATAGCTTTGTTTTTATTGTTGCAATAACTTTGACTATATACTTAAGCAATTTGCTTCTTGTTATATCTTCCTCAGAAAAGTGAAAAGCATGAATACCATTTTCATGGCTCTGATCTGTATCAAAAGCTTTCATTATGCTTGCAAAGCCTGATTTCTGAATATCTGATTGCAGTGAATCACCAATGATGAACAACTTACAGTTTTTGCCAAACCTTGTTAATATTGTTACTAGCTCACTATGTTCTAGGTTTTGTGCCTCATCAACAATCACAACATTATTAGTAAAAGTTGCACCACGCAGGAAATTAACTGGTATACTTTTCAAATAATCACTTTGAAACAACATTTCTGTTATTTGTTTGCCAACCAGTTCGTCACATTTCTCTATTAAAGGTATGCTCCATGGCTTGAACTTCTCATCCACCTCACCAGGAAGGCTACCAAGCTTTCTAGTTGCTGACTCAACAATGCTTCTTATGTATACAATTTCGTCAATCTTTTTATCCCTCAGCATTGTCAGTGCCACATATACAGCCAAATATGTTTTTGAGGATCCAGCTGGACCATCGCAAAATAAAATTTGTGATGTCTCATCCATTGCCTTCTCAACAAAGGCTTTATGATGATCATTTAAATGAAATTTTTGATCAATTTTAAAGTTAAGAAAAATATCGTTTCTTATAATACCATTCTCATCTTTAGCTTTGGCAGCTTTTTTAAGCTGTCTGTCTTTTTTTGACATCTGTAAATATTTATTCTGGATAAACATCTTTTGTCATTTAAATTAATAATAAATGAATATTGTTGTTACTGGAGGCTTAGGATTCATTGGTTCACACTTGATTGAAGCACTTCTACAAAAAACTGATGCAAATATTCATTGCTTGGATAATGAGACCTATGCTGCAGATCTCATTTTCAAAAATAAAATGAGTCACAACAAAAGGGTGTTTTTTCACAAGGTGGACATATGCAAAAATGAACAAATCAAATACCTATCATCTTATTTAAATGACATTGATTACTTGGTTCACCTAGCAGCTGAATCGCATGTTGATAATAGTATCAATAGGCCTGAGATCTTTGTTTTAACCAATGTTCTTGGTACGTTTAATATGTTAGAGCTTGCTAAGCATAAAGGCATTAAGAAATTTGTGCATGTAAGTACAGATGAAGTGTATGGAGCAATAGAAAAAAATGTTATCGAAAACACCGGATTTAAAGAGACAGATATTCTCAATCCAAGTTCTGTATATTCATCAACAAAAGCATCATCTGATCTTCTGGTGAATAGTTATCTCAAAACATACAAGCTTGATACCTGCATAACAAGATGCTGCAATAATTACGGCGAAAGACAGAATAGAGAAAAACTATTACCCAAAGTCATAATTAATGCACTTGCAGATCATGATATACCTGTTTATGGGCAAGGTGATAATGTTAGGGAATGGATATATGTAAAAGATCACTGTGAAGCAATAGTAAAAGTTATGCTAGAAGGCCTACCTGGCAACATATACAACATTGGCACAGCAAATACCATTAGTAATATTTGCCTGGTAAAAAAGGTTTTAAGCATACTCAAGAAAGATGAATCTTTAATTAGTTTTGTTGAAGACAGAAAAGGACATGATTTCAAATATTTTATTGACAGTAATAAGATAAAACAAACCCTAAGCTGGTCACCCAGTACAGATTTTGACATAGGCTTGAAAAAGACTATTGATTTTTATAAAAACAATTTATAATCATCTTATGGAAAAAACACCACCAAATAGTCCAACTATCTTCTTAAGTGATGATAAGATTTTTTATACTATTGAAGGAGAGGGCGAGTATGTGGGCCGACCATCAGTGTTCATGCGCATGTCAATGTGCAATCTAACTTGCAAAGGGTTTGCATCTGCAGATTCGCCAAATGGTTGTGACAGCTTTGTTAGCTGGTCTGTAAAAAATAGAATGACATATGATCAAGTTTTTGACTTCATAACACAACATGGCTATCAATGTCGATTGCGCGACGGTGCAATTTGGAAAATTACTGGTGGTGAACCCTTGATACAGCAAAATGCTTTACTAGAACTTGTTGATCAGTATATTTTTAGGTTTGGCTATGTACCGAAGATAGATTTTGAAACCAACGCAACTATCATGCCTGATTTGCAATGGCTTGATTGGAAGGCAACATTTACAACATCGCCAAAATTGAGCAACAATGGTGATCCTGTTGAAAAGAGATACAAGCCTGAGGTTCTTAAATGGCATGCCAAGAACCGATCAGGATTCAAGTTTGTTGTGAATAGTGAAACAGAGGTTAGGGAAATTTTGGAAAAATATGTTTATGAATGCGGGGTACCCATGGATCGTATTTGGCTGATGCCCTGCTGTGGCAGCAGAGCAGAGCATTCAGAAAAAGCGCATGTTGTTGCTGATCTTTGCAAAAAGTATAATTTAAATTTCAGTCCACGATTGCAACTTGTAATTTGGGACAAAGCTTTAAAGGTATGAAGTTCACAGAATTTGTCAATGGTCCGGAGAAACTGAAAGAACCAGAAATGACAGACAAGTTTACTGTCGAGCAATGGATAAATGAACTCACTGATGGTAAGGGGTTAGATGTTGAAAAAGTGTATATTATTGTGGGTAGTTTTATAAATAAACTTAAGAAATGAGAATTGCAATATCCGGAACAGCATGTCAAGGCAAATCGACTCTTGTAGAAGATTTTCTTAAAAATTGGCCCATGTATAAGAAGTCAAACGAATCTTACCGCACAGTTATTAAAGAAGAAAAACTTAATATTAATAAATCTGTAGATCAATACGGTCAGTGGAAGATCTTGAATTGCTTAATTGATGATTTACAGAAAACTGAAAAAAGTGATAATGTAATTTTTGACAGATGCCCGTTAGATAACTTGATCTACTCTATCTGGGCTGAAGATAAAAAAACCTCAGACATTGATCACGATTTCTTAAAGAAATGCATACCTCTAATACAGGAGAGCATGAAGAGTATTGACATAGTATTCTTTTTACCCATAACTAAAGTTGCACCTGTAAAATTGGTCAAAAGAACTGATCGTGAAATTGATACGACTTTCATAAAAGAAATTGATAATATATTCAAAGCCATAAGCCATACCATGGCTTCCACAGGTGTTTGCCCTTTCATGGCAAAAGATGATAGACCTCCAATCATTGAAATATTTGGATCACCGGAAGAACGTGTTGAAATGATAAAACTGTACATAAATGAAAAAGGCGGTGTGGTGGATAGCGATGAGAGTGTTCTCAATACAAGTAACATTGAAACCATGGAGAGACTGCTCAAAACACAGAAAGATATTATGTATGATGAAAAATATGAGCAAAATATTAAGAATAGAATCATAACTGGCATTAAATAATCATATGAAGAATTTTAATGAAGAGTATGACCAGCTTTTGGAGAGTTTCAAATCAATTAGAACAGTTAAAAGAGATTTTTATCCAAGAAATTTCAAGCTATCAGAGAATTTTGTAAAATCTTTTAAAACAGAATATAAAAGATTAATTGATGAAGGTCATGAACCTCGTAAGACTTTGATTAGATTGAGCAAAGCCTTAATGTTTCATGCTCTTGGTTAATTAACTGGAACGTACGGATAAACCAAGCTAAAGTAAAAGTTAATATCAGAGCTAGACGGGTTAGTGTACCCAATATCCACATTCAATTTCAAATCTGGACCATTGCGAACAAGATTAGTAACAAATGGATATGATGACAATCTAAAATTACCAGAACTGCCAAAATTGCTGTGTAAATTAAAATGCCATGCCTTAATAGGATTATCTGCACCCACTGCTGGTGTTGGTACTAAGCCCGGGTTAGATACAAAAAAGTTTGAAATAATAAAATCTGTAGGCGCTCTTCTAAAGCCGGGCGGAACAGCAATTGGGCTTGTTTCATTATCTGCATAAGCAACATACTTGTATACTTTGGTTTGATTAGCAGTAACTGCAGGTATCACAGTATTAACTATTGTATCATATTCAGTTGAACCAATCCTATAATCTGCACTTGTTATTAAACCGTTGGAAACGGTAAACGCGTTATAAAATCCAAAATTTTTGTTAACACCGGGGATATTATTCGAATAATATGAAGCAGCGCTAAGAGCATTTTTAAATAGACCTGTATTTAAAACACTTTTATTTCCAGATAAATCACCAATAACAGTAGCATTACCAGATACATCCGTCTTTACAACATTAAAATCGCTAAAATTTATAGTTTGTGTACCGTTATCTGTTTGCAAGATAAGCAGATCATTATCCACAGCAATTTGCGTTTTTGGAAGATTGCTAATATTCACAGAATTTGTATTTGTTGAGTCAATTGCCATCCAATATATTTATATTAAAATATAATAATCAATGTATAATAACGAAAAAATAGGTGTAGGTATTGTCACGTGTAATAGGCCACAATTTTTTATAAAATGCTTTAAATCATTAAAAGATGCTGAACTTGATGAGCTTATTGTAGTTAACGATGGAGGTGATTTTGATGACTGGCAAAAGCTTAACAAAATTAAAAAAGTGCACTATATTCATAACTCTAAAAATATAGGTGTAGGTGCATCTAAAAACAAAATTCTCACACATTTAACTGAAAAAAAATGTGATTATATTTTTTTAATAGAGGACGATATTGAAATTAAGAATCCCGATGTGTTTAAAGTTTATATTGATGCATACAAAAAGACGGGTATAGAGCATCTTAATTACGGACCAGGTACACCATTTAATCGCAGGCAAAATACAAATTTTGACATTCATAATAGGCACTTGCTTGAAAATAATAGCTCTCCAAATCCAAAACTTACTGTACAATATAAAGACGTGTCAGTTAGCTTTTATGAGCATATTGCTGGTCTTTTTTCATTTTTCACAAAAAATGCACTCGATAATGTAGGGTTGTTTGATGAGCAATTTTATAACGCGTGGGATCATGTAGACCATACATATAGAATTATTCAAAAAGAACTACACCCACCCTTTTGGTGGTTTGCAGATATAAGTGATAGTGAGAAATATCTTTCTGTACAGCAAGAAGCAATTACAAAAAGCTCAATAGCTAAATCAAAAGATTGGTATAAAAATATATATGACGGCCGCGAAAAATACTTAAAAAAGCATGGTATATATCCAAATGCAGCTCCGCAAAAATCACAAGAAGAAGTAGTAAGATTTCTTAAAAAAATAAAAAAATGAAAGATATAACCTTACTCTCTGCATCATACAACACCCCTGAAGTAACCAAAACAATGCTACGGTCCTTCTTTTTTTATCATCCATATCATGTAAAGGTATTAATGAGTGAAAATTCAACTAATGAAACAACTGTTAATTTTTTTAAAAAAAACAACATTAGGTTTATAAGAAATGAAAAAATGTTGCACGGGCCATCGGTCGACCTTTTACTAGAAAAATGTGAGACAAAATATGCACTTTTAGTTGACACAGATATTATTTTTCTTAAAAATCATGAAGATATTTTTAATCAATTTAAACAAAAAAATTTAACTCTTTTGGGCGAAATATGTGGTGATCGAGGAGGAAAAAAATTACATAAAAGAATACACCCGTGGCACTGCTTTATTGATGTAGAAGATATAAAGAAAAATAAAATTAAATTTTACAATAAAGAAAGACAGAGTGTTATTCAGGATATTGGTTATGATATTGGAGCAATGTTTTTTGAAGATATACATAAGAATAAACTAAAGATAGGGGATATAAATTTAAATAATGATTATTATAGACATTATGAAGGTATGTCGTGGAGAACTTTAAAATTTAATAAACATCTACAAGATGGTAATATTGATATAAATGAAGATGCAACGCACAATAATCAAAATCTCTATCTCTATGGAAAACATATTGAAGAAATATATAATAGTGAAATTGCAAAATATAAAGGAGTAAAAATTTATGCACAATAATTTCGAGTACTTTATTGTAGTCCATACACCCACGATTATCGAGTTTTTTGAATCAGCTGGAAAATATAAGTTGCTAAAGAACTACAAATATCTTTTAGTTAAAAACTACAAAACCGATTTTAGTAATGATCATATTATACAATGTAATAAGCTAGAAAATAATATAGAACATTGTCCAAGCTATACTGCTTATACTGCATGGTTTGCTGCTGCAGCTAATAATCTTGTTTCACGGGATTCAAAATATGTATGCTTTTTAGAATATGATACAGATTTAAGAGAAGTAGAAAAGTTTGCTGAAATGGAAGAAAACGTTTTAAATGATGATAAAGATGTGGTGGGCTTTTTTCCTCTAGGTATTGAACATGATTTTCTTACAAAAACAATATTTTCGGATAAATTATTAGATTATTTAAAACAAAATAAAATAAATGAAATAGTTCCGAATAATAATTTCTGGAGCACCACAAACAACTTCTATTTTAAATCAGACTTTTTTTACAAATTTATGCTCGATCCTTTAACACTTAAATTTATGAATTTTTTGAACAATGATAAAATGTCTGGACATAATCTGGAGAGATATCTTACTGCATACTGTTTTATTAATAATATTAAATTTAACTTTATTAACCCTGTTTGTTTTGTACACAAAGCTTTAGATAGTCATAACACACAAGGCAGGTCACACGAATATGAAAAATTCAAAAATCTTAATCAAATTTCCGACTAGAGAGCGTCCAGAAAAATTTTTCCATTATCTTGACAAATATTATCACCTTATGGTAGGTGATAATTATAAATTTATTATTTCTTGCGATACAGATGATGTAACAATGAACAATACCGCAGTAAAGGAGAAGCTCAAAACTTATCATAATTTAGAAGTTTTTTTTGATAATAATAGATCGAAAATTGAAGCTATTAATAATAACTTAAAAAAACAAGATTTTGATATCCTATTATTAGCATCAGATGATATGGAGCCTGTAGTACAAGGGTATGATATATTAATTAAGAATATTTTTGTAAATTTTTTTCCAGATTATGATGGTGTTTTGTGGCAAAACGATGGTTTTCAGAAATATAATCTTAACACGTTATGTATTTTAGGTAAAAAATATTATGACCGATTTAATTATATCTATCACCCTTCCTATAAATCTCTCTTTTGTGATACTGAATTTACAATGGTATCTATGAAGTTGAATAAAGTAAAATATATAGACATGCAATTGATATTACATAAGCAGTACTCTATAATTAAAGAGAAACCTGATAAACTCTACCTACGTAATGACAACCTAAAAAATATAGATGAGCAAAATTTTAATATGAGACAACAAAAGAATTTTCCATTATGAAAAAAATATTAATAAGCTTTGCAAATAAAGAATGGTATCAATCGCAATATCTTTTGTGTAAAAGCGCAAAACGTTACGGGTTTGACGGCTACATAAATTACACGGAAAAAAATCTAGATAAAAGTTTTATTGAAAAAAATAGTCTACTCTTTAAAGATTTAAATCGCGGTTACGGATTTTGGTCATGGAAATCATTTATCATAAGAGATACATTAGACATGGTTAATGATGGTGATATCGTTTTTTATGTTGATAGTGGTAATTTAATTATTAATGACGTTGCTCCGCTTCTTAATATTATTACCAAAAAAGATATAGCTTTATTTGTCAATAGAGACGGTAATTATGAAGGCAAAATACATCATAATTCGCGATGGACAAAGAGAGACTGTTTTGTCATGATGGACTGTGATGAAGACAAATATTATACCGCTAAACAGATTAACGGCTCGTATATTGGTATAAAAAAGACAAATAAAAATATTAATCTTATGGATGAGTATTTAAAGTTTTCACAAAATGTAAATATAATAACCGATGTACCTAATATAACAAAAGAAAACTTAAAAGATTTCGAAGATCATAGACATGATCAATCCATTCTTTCGTTACTTGCGAAAAAGCATAACATAGATCTATCTCCCGATCCTTCAGAATGGGGAAATAACTATCCGCGAAATTACAATCAAATTTTTATGCATCACAGAAATATGTTATTTTGGCCCCAAAACAGACAATACCTAAACAATATTCTTAAAAGTTATGAATAATAAGTTTTTTATATACACACATCTTGGCCTGGGTGATCAAATTATATGCAACGGCATCATTAATAATATATGTAAAAAAATGAATGATAGAAATATTATACTTTTTGCCAAGCCTAGATTTGCAAAATCTGTAAAATTTATGTTCAAACACATCCCCAATCTAACCATTGAAGAAAAAGACGATTATGATGTACAAATTTTTTTAAAAGACATATCCTGGGAGAATAAGATTAAAATAGGTCATAATTTTCTAGGTGACTATATAATGCAAGGCTTAAGCTTTGATGAGGCCTTCTACAAGCAAATAGGCTTAAAATTTTCTAGAAGATGGGATGATTTTACCGTTATACGAGATTTAGCAAAAGAAGAAAACTTTTTTAATCGTTTTAATCTTAAAAAACACAGCTATATTTTTTTACATGAAGACAAAAAGCGAAACTTTAAAATAAATCAAAAATATATTCTTAACAAAGAGTTGCCTATCTTTACCCCGGAAGAATCATATACTGATAATATTTTCGATTATCTTACTCTTATTGACAACGCAATGGAGATACATTGCATAGATAGCTGCTTTAAACTTTTAGTCGATTCATTGTTTTCTAATAAAGAATATTTATTCTATCATTTACATCTTGAAAATAATATAGTTAAGGACTACACCTTTTCAAAAAGTAGAATAAACTGGAAGGTTATTTAAAAAGAATTGATTTTTAAACTACATAACGTATAATCATTTTATGATAGTAAACGATATTAAGGTATATGACGGCAAACTTCTTCACTCACGTTTTGCATATAAATTTTTCAGAAACAAAACTCTTCCTATAGGCAATATTATTGCGTTCCGCGCGCCCATGAAAGTTGAGTCAGAGGGAATGATTGATAGTGAAGATATGATTAACAACGATTTTATCTACAGTGACGATGCAATTAATTTTCTATGGGAGATACCATATCTTGATGCATTTGGTGCAGTAGCTTGGCAGCGTCTTTTTAATACCCAGATTGCTAATATTTTGAGCAGCAAATATATTAATGCTCCAATAGAAGTTGATGGCGATGATCTCATGGTTCATAAAGAACACACCCAAGGCGGCATCACACAAACAAAAGGCAAATGCAGTGTAAGCATTACATACTCAAAAAATAACATCGCCCTTGGTCATACCGGTATTAATATTACTGCAGGCAAAAAAGCCCCCGCTTTCGCCTTCTCAACACAGCTTAATGATGAGCAGGCAACACAATTTGCAAAAGATGTAATTAATATCTTCTATGCGATGAATGATGATATCTTTATTGCCACAACAAAAGTTATTTGTTAATGACAATATTTGATTTTATTAGCGATATTCTTTTTACTAAGAAAAAAAATCTCAATACAATTGATGAAGAGCAAGAATTTTCACCATATTTGATTAACAGATGGCTGAGCATGTATTCGACTTCTCTTGCAAAAGAGTGTAATAAAATTAACAAATATTTATCAGTATTTGAAAATAAGCGTGATTTATATACATTATTTTTAAATGTTATGCCAAGAGTACCGAATAAGAAAATTCAATATTTTAAGAAGACTAAAGAATTAAAAGATGTGGAGCGGGAAACAAAGATAAAAACTTTTGCGTATAACAGTGAGCTCTCAACTCGCGAAATACGAGAATATATGCGCACGTTGAATTCAGCAACTAACTAAATAAGTCATTACATATGCCAGCAAATATTGATTTACTACCTACTCAAAAAAGTTTGATTGATTTGTCAGAATTACCAAAAAATTCATTTAACTCTGTTTTTTATGGTTACAACCTTAAGAGTCTACTAGATGATATTCTTTTAGTAAAATATGTAGATGAAACGGAAGATGGTACATCTATATTAAGAAACGGTATTGTTGTACCTATTAATGCTGAAACAAAGGCATGGCGTATAGGCGAGGTTGTTTTATGCGGGCCAAACTCTAAGCATGTAAAGAATGGAGATCATATTTGTTTTCCAAATAATCTTGGTATTCCTATTGCAAATATTGAAGTCGAAGGTTATGGTACGCTTAAGAAAGGATTATTTTTAAATGAACAGCGTATCTTCGGCCTCGTTACAGTAAGACAAGACAATGAAAGTGTCGCTTCCCACATTAAGAAACGTTCTTCTAAATAACGTGGCAGAAATAAAGTTTATTCGTCGACGACCAAAAGCAGGTGCGCCAGCGACTAGACGAATGTTATGCACGAATAATTTACCACTACTCATGAGCCCGGAGGGTCGACTTGCACTGAATTATAGACGAGCTATTAACCAACCTAAATATAATCCTAATCTTAAGAATCTTTTAATTACTTGGGATATTTTTATGCAAGATTACCGTTGTATTAATATGATTGCATGTGATATGATCAATGTCATACCTGCCAACAAAACGTTTTGGAAGTACTTTAACGACAAGCTTTCACTTATGCAAACTTTAGATAAAGTGAGGTTTATGAATTCATGACATCCATATTGGAAATCGAATTACAAGTAAATAACTTCTTGCAGAGAAGTATTATTTTTAAGATAGAAAATAAGGTTCTCAAGAAGGGTAAGCTCATTCTATTCTGTGTAAAAGATTTTTTCTGTATATTTACTCTTCTAAGCGAAGAAAAAAATAATAAAAAAATTGTATTTGAAATACCCTACCCATATGATATCTTTAAAAATAATAATTCTGTCATTTTTGACTACTCAATAAATGCCTTTACCAAAGGCAACAAAGAGCTTGTTGATTTAGTCAGCAAAGTAAAAACTAAAAAAGCTTCTAAATTTTATGATAGAAAACTTACACTCCATACTGTATAATGTATTGTGTTCAGTCGTTATTTAGCTCAATTTCCAAAAGAATACAATCCAAGTAATCAGCAAGTAAAAATAATAAAAAGTGTTGAACGCGCATTCAATAGAGGCAAGAAATTTGTTATATGTTGTGCACCCACAGGGTCAGGCAAAAGCTTTCTGGCCAAAACAATATCAGGCATTAGTTCAGATTGTACAAATGATTTTAAAGAGCTTGTTTTGTCTTATGCCGCTTACAAGCAAGATTTTAACGGTAACTATATCAATGAAATTGAGTGCTTAAAGCAACCACCGTTTGGTACGTTTGCTCTAACTATAACAAAATCACTGCAAGATCAGTATTTAAGTTTATTTCCTGATACCGACATTCTTAAGGGCAAAACCAACTATACATGTGATTTGGATAATAATTTTGATGTTGAGACTGCACCTTGTGTTTTAGTTCCAAAGATAAGAGAAGAATGCTGGGAGAAGAATCGATGCACATATTATAATGCTCGAAATAAATCTCTTCTTTCTAAATTTTCTGTTTTAAATTATAAGATGTTTCTTGCTCTACCTAATCATATTAAAAGAAAATCTTTTATCATATGTGACGAGGCCTCGGAGCTTGAGGATGAGCTAATAAAACAATTTTCAGCGGATGTAAATTTTGAAAGATTAAATTATTATGGTATTGATGTGCGCCCTTTGATTACTGAGAACAAAGAAAAATCACGCAATTGGCTAACAGATGTAATTTTTAGCATTAGTGAACAGATGAATCTCTTAATAAATAGAGTTAATAAAAAACATAGAACACTCTCACAACCAGAAAAGATTAAACTTACATATTTAAAGAACCTACACAACTCGCTCACTACGGTTGACGGTTTATGGAAAAATTGTGAGTATGTTATTGATAGAACAATAAAGTCTGTAACTTTTACACCTCTTAGAGCTGATTGTCTAACAAAGTACATCTTTAATTATGCAGACAATGTATTGCTTATGTCCGCTACAATAATTGATCACAAACATTTTGCAAAATCGCTAGGTATTACAGATTATGAATATGTAGAAGTGGAGAGCGATTTTGATGCTAACAAATCGCCCATCTATGTTTCATCGCAGAATAAGCTAAACTATAAAAATCTTCCCATAGTATTACCTCAAATATGTGACCAGATAAAAACAATAACCGAGCATCATAAAAACGAAAAGGGTATTATACATACACATTCAAACGACATAACACAGTTCTTAAAAACAAAGCTTGGCAATGACAACAGATATCTCTTCAGAGATACTGCATCTAATAATGAAGAGATTCTCAGAGAGCATTTTCAAAGCAAAGAGCCAACCATACTGGTTTCACCCTCCCTATCTTTTGGTATTGATCTAAAAGATGAACTGGCTAGATTTCAAATAATTGTTAAGCTGCCCTTCCTTCCACTATCATCCAAAAGAATAAAACAATTATTTGATATAGATAAAGACTGGTATGAAAACAAGATGTTAAATGCTCTTGTTCAGGCATGTGGTCGTGCCACCAGGAGCAAGCATGACTTTTCAACCACATACATACTTGATGGCAATAGTATCAATGCATTAAAAAGAGCAAAAGACAAGCTACCTAATTCTTTTATTGATAGGATTAGTTAATAAATATAACTGTGATAAACGAAACATTTCATTTTGAGATAAAAGATCTAATAACTCAATTTGTTACAGCTTTTGATAGTATTATTATTAAAAGATTCGACAAAAACAGAGTACCTCAAAGCCGTGTGCAAGTTAGATATGTATATGCTCCCAAGCAGAGAGTGTTGTATGACATTGTTAATAAAGCGCAGAATATAACTATACCTGTTGTAGCTGTAAGTATTTCCAATGTTTCAAGAGATGAAACTCGGGTTTTTAATAAATTAGGAGGTTTTTATATTACAAGGGGCAGTACTGAAAGAGATACAAAAAGAGAATCACAGTTCTATAGAACACCTGTTCCTATAAACATTACAGTTAATATGTCCATATTAACTAAATTTCAAACTGATATGGATCAAATTATATCGAATTTTGTTCCTTATAATAATCCCTATATTATAATTTCTTGGAAGATTCCTAATGATCTTGTACAAGATGGTTTTGCTCAAAATGAAGAAATACGCAGTGAAGTTCTTTGGAATGGGAATATAGCATTAAATTACCCTACAGATATTTCATCGAATGAAAAATATAGAATTTCTGGCGATACTAGCTTTGTAATAAAAGGGTGGTTGTTCCCGTACCTGCAGAATTCTGTAGGCAATATCTTTTATATTGATAGTAACTTTAGAGCACGCTCATACATTACAACATACTCAGAATTAAGCGGTCAAACAGATGTCTACCCACTGAGCACAGGTATTGTTGAAACATTAGAAACAGTTTCAATTAGTGCCAACCCACAAATTTCATCACTAGAATATATATAAAAAGCTTATAAGTAATAATATGGCTGATCAGAATTCTAATAGAGAGAGCACATTCGGACGGGATCTTGTTAAATACATTTCATCCAAGCTTCCATATCAATCTCTCAGCGTTGAAGATAAAATTAAAACTTTGAATCCAAAGTTTGAAGAGTTCTTTGACAAAGGTACAAAAAGAGATGAAGCTCTATCCAGACAATCCATTTCTTCTTCAATCCAATACAATGAAGAATTATATGCTAATGTTCTCCAGAACAAGGATTATCATAACTTCATGTATGCAAACATTCAGCCTGATAAAGGCAAAAGGTTAGGCGATTACAGAGTCATGGCAGCTTATTCAGAAGTGGCTGATGCGTTGGACGAAATTTGTGATGAATTTATTAACAAAGATGATAATGGTGACATAGTAAAATTAAAATTAAGGGATTCGCATTTATCTGAAGATCAGAAAGAAAGACTCAGAAAAGAATTTCAGAAATATATTGGTTTCTTTGATTTAGAAAATAAAGGTTGGGAATATATAAGACAGTTGCTAGTTGATGCAGAGGTTTATTGGGAACACATTATTCATAAGAAGTATCCTGAGGAAGGCATATTGGGCGTTGTGAATATATCCTCTGATATTATTGATCCAATTTTTGAGAATGTACAGAACCAAATTATAAAAGGATATTTATTAAGAAAAAATATTTATGATGTAAAGAATCCAGGTAAAGTCTCCAAGGTAGAGCTTGTACCGATGGATGTTAATCAAGTTACATATGTGAACTCTGGCATCTGGAATGAAAACAAAACTCTAAGATTGCCATACATTGAAAATGCCAGAAGATCATACAGACAGCTTTCTTTAATTGAAGATGCTATAGTTATCTATCGGTTAGTTAGAGCTCCTGAAAGACTGGTGTTTAATGTTGATGTGGGTAACATGCCTCCTCCGAAAGCTGAAGCATATCTTCGCAAACTCATGACCAACTATTGGTCCAGACGCACATATGATGCTGATCAAGGTGCATCAGTGCAAAAATTTAATCCCCAATCAATGCTAGACAGCTTCTGGTTTGCAAAGAGAGCAGGTAGTACTGGTACTACAGTAGACCAACTTCAAGGCGGTCAAAATCTAGGTGAATTAACGGATCTGATGTATTTTGTTGGTAAACTATACAAAGCGCTCAAAGTGCCGACTAGTCGTTTGAACAGTGAAGATGTCTTTAGAGATGGCACTGAAATTCTTAGAGAAGAATTAAAATTTGCTAGATTCATCATTCGTATGCAGCAACATTTTGCCAGTGGATTAAAGAACGGATTCCTTACACATTTAAAATTAAAGAAAATATTTGAAGATTACAAACTACATGAAAGCCACATAGAGATGTACTTTAATGTACCAACTAATTTTTATGAATTAAGAGAAAATCAAAGATTTCAACTCAAAGCGGAAAATTTCAATAATATTACACAAGGTGACTTGGTCTCCAAGACCTTTGCACAGAAAAAATATTTAGGGTGGTCAGAGACGGACATCATGGCAAATCGTGAGTTTCTCAGAAAAGACAGAGAGATTCTGTGGGAGCTTGATCAAATTACTAATAGCGGTCCAAATTGGCGTGAAGTAGGCGCACAACCTGTTGCTGGAGCAGAAGGACAAGCAGCTGCAGGTGCAGGTGCTGCTGGTGGATCCAGATTGCCTCCCGAGTTTGGTCCATCACCAGCAGCAGCAGGTGGAGAAGCAGGTGCACCTGATGCTGCACAAGCACAAGGTGATGTAACAGCTGCTGGTGGAACAGCGCCTCAAGCCCCGCAGTAGCATAATTTACAGTAATATATATTAAATAATATTATGGACTGCTCTGCAATTACCCCCATAACGGCATTTCAAAGTACTAATCTCAATAGTAAGATGGATTCTTTTCAGAGATTAGGTGAACGTATTTCTCGTACGCTGGGTGCACCGTTAGTCAATGTGGAAGTACATCAGGATCAACTATTTGAAAACATATCCATAGCATGCGAAATGTTTGCAAAGTTTGCAGGTTATACAGAGGAAATACTTGTATTTGACTCTGATCTATATAAAGATAACAAGGGTGTAAAACTTGATGAATTGTTTAGCATTACACCATCTTTCAATAGGGTCAATACACCAGACCGCACAGTATATGTTGCAACATCATCAATTTCTTCTCAAGCTTTCTCTACCTCAACTTCTTTATCAGCAACCTATAAGGACGGTATTTTCGAAAACCAAATTTTAACAAAATATAACTATCTGAGTGTTATAAATTTTAACGGCACACTTGGTAATTATTTTGAGCCTTCCAGAAACTCACAAGAATCACTTGTTAATAGTTTTGACTATGATGTAATGGATTATAGGAAAGTTATTGATATTATCGATTTTGAGGAAGGTAGCACAACAGGTGTCAACACTTTATTCACAATTGAACAAACACTAGCTCAACAAACATATTTTAGTTATGCCATGGGTAACTATGGTTTCGATTTAATTAGCTGGTATACTCTCAAGAACTGGCTAGAAGTGAGGGAAAAACTTTTAGCTCAGAGAAGATACTTTACTTTTGATGATCGTACACAGTATATGGTTTTCTATCCGCCACCTAGAACTCCAGGCTCAGGAAGCAGATTCTATGGCGTTGTTAGTTGTTATGTGGAAAGACCACTGCGTGATTTAATCAAAGAGCATTGGGTCTATCAATATGCTCTCGCTTTAACCAAAATATGTATTGGTAACGTAAGAGGCAAATACACAGGAACACAATTATTTGGTGGCGGGCAAATTAATTACAGTGACTTACTCAATCAAGGTTTAAGCGAAAAAGCTGCACTCGAGCAAAAATTATATGAAGGTGCACCAGGATTGGGTGATGCTGCACCACCATCATTCTTTGTAGGATGATACCTATCAATAATTCAGGTAAATTCCGTCAAGGGGTTTTTAAGCCAAGAAATCATAAAAAATATGTGGGCAGTGGTTACCCGGTATACCGAAGTGGATGGGAGTTAAAATTTTTTAGATGGTGTGATGAGAATGCTAATGTATTGGAATGGGCAAGTGAAGCAATAGTTATTCCATATACAAATCCAATAGATGGTAAAGTGCATCGGTATTTTACTGATGGTGTGCTTGTGATTAAAGAGAGCGATACTGTGTCAAAATACATTGTCGAAATAAAGCCAAGCAGTCAGACAAAACCGCCAACAACAGGTAAAAAACGCAATAGCACTGTGATCTATGAAGGCAGACGGTATATTCAAAATACAGCCAAATGGCAGGCTGCCAAAAAATGGTGTGTACAAAGGGGTTATAAATTTTTAATATTAACAGAGAAAGAGCTAGGTTTATAATAAATACATTGTAACTTAATAAATAATATTATGGCATATAGATTATTAGTTGAAACACCTGCACCTGAAGAGCAATTTGAATATATTTTAGAAGAAAAGAATTCTAAGGGCGCGGCAAAATTATTTATTCAAGGCCCATACATGATGTATGAAACGGTTAATAAGAACCAAAGAATTTATTCTAAAGATGACATGGTTAAGGAGGTTAGCCGTTACGTAAAAGAAATGGTTGAACCCAAAAGAGCCATGGGTGAATTAAACCACCCCACAAGCGCTGAAGTAGATTTAGAGAGAGCTTGTCACATTATTACAAATCTCAAAGTTGAAAATAACTATGTCATGGGCAGGAGCCAAGTATTATCCACCCCCATGGGTCAGATTGTAAGGTCATTAATTAATGACGGTGTTAAAGTGGGCATGTCCAGTCGTGCGCTAGGCAAACTAAATGAAGAAGCTGGTGGTATTAATCGTGTTACAGACATGAGGTTAGTAGCCATAGATTGTGTGGCCGATCCATCGTGCCCCAAAGCATTCGTTAACGGTATTTTAGAGAGCAAACAGTTTGTATTAAAAGATGATAAATATCTGGAAGAGGTTTACAGTAATTTTGAGCGTTCTCTTTTGAACCTGCCCAGAAAAGATGTGCAGGACTATTTAAAAGAACAAATTATTAGCTTCTTTAAAGTACTTAAAACAGTATGAAGAATAATAATTTGATTAACGAAGTTAACTTTGGAGCTCTTGGTAAAGGAGCTCTTGCTGCCACACTGGGTGGTGCAGCATTATATAAAGCAAACAAGCTTGGCAAACAAGTAGGTAAATTTGCATCTAAGAATCCAGATACCATGTCCAAGATTAGCAGTTCTGCAGGACAAATAGGCAGCTCTCTAATTAATGCATTAGCTCCAGTTATTAAACAAGTGGGTCCAGCTGTTGCCAAAGATCTTCTTAAGAAAAGATTCAATATCGACATTCCTGATTCAGTAATTAACATGTTATCTAACAGTTCTGCATCATCAACATCACCTGCCACACCTACAGCTGCAGCTCCAGGTGCAACTCCACCAGTGTTAACTACCCCCACTGCAGGAACTGCCTCTAAACCTGCATCACCAGTTACTGCATCCTCACCAGTTGCTCCATCTTCGTCAGCATCTACATCAGTATCCAAAGATACAATAACAAAGATGAGAGCAGATCCTGCAGCACAACAAGTATTTAACGGCAATGAAAAGGATAGAGAAACTATTAAAAGGAAGTATGGATTGAAAGATGATGATACTCTCGATACATATCTTCTCAATGCTTTTGAATCAACGCAACCAGAAGTTGTGAAAGAATTTGTAGGTGCTTTAGCAGCAGGAGCAAACGCACTAGCCCCAGCTATTGCGCGTCAAATAGCTTTGCAAGCTGGAACAGATTTAGCTGCCAAAGCCATTAATAAAAAATTACAGCAGAAAAATGGTAATAAGGCAATAAATAATAATGAGATGGAAGAGTCAAAGAAAAAGAAAAAAAAGATTATGGCCAAGGAAGGCTTGGCCACTGGTACTCTTGGCGCTGTAGCAGGTGGGTTGATGGGCGGTACGGCTGGTGCCGCTGCTATTGGTGGTCTTGTCGGTGGCGCTGCTCCTGGGGCAGTTAAAGAAATAAAAAACGCTATCAAAGGTGAAGATGAAGAGGATAGAAAAAAGAAGAAGAAGAAGAAAATTAAAGAATCCTCAGATATAGTAAAATTTATTCACAATATATCGCAAAAAAATTACGCCGAAGCCAATAAATATTTAGAGAGCATTATCAGTTCTAAGTTAAAAGAAAGAATTGCGAATTCTCTAAACAACGAAATATTTTAATATGGAAACAAACATAACTGAAACATTAAAGACAGTAGCAAAAGACATCCTATCAGAAGATGTCTTAAAAGAAATTGAATCGGCATTTAATTCTTCTGTGGATGAGAAAGTAAAACTTCATGTTGAAAAAGCTTTAATTGAGCAAGATGAAGACTATTCAAAAAAGCTTGAAACACTAATTGAAGCTATTGATGCTGATCATACAAATAAATTAAAAAAGGTTGTTGGTGCCATTGATGCAGACAGAGCAGTCAAATTGAAGACTGTTGTTGAGAAGTACCAAAAAGTTTTAAATGATGAAGCTTCAAGCTTCAAGAATACTTTAGTTGAGAATATTTCTAAATACTTAGAAAATTACATTGATGAAAAGCTGCCCATGGCTGATATCAATGAAGCGGTGAAAAATAGAAGAGCTGTTGCTGTTCTAGAGAATTTCCGCAAAATGCTTTCTGTTGATATGATTATGGCAAGCGAAGGAATTCGTGATGCTGTAATTGACGGAAAGACAAAAATAGATGAAGCTGTTAATCAGCTTGAAGTTGCTAACAAGGAGATCAATAATCTTAGCGAAGAGAATAAGAAGCTTAAAGCTGCTGTTCTCTTAGAAACGAAAGTTTCCGATCTCGATGAAAAACAGAAGAAGTATATGAAAAGAATGCTTTCTCAAAAATCATACGAGTTCATTAAAGAAAATTTCGATTATACGCTCAAGATGCTTGATACTGCTGAAGTTGAGCGACTTGGAAATCTAAAAAGAGAAGCAATTACAGAGACTGTGACTAAAGAAGTTGATCGTCCTGTGGTAGCTGAATCTGCAGAGTTGAAAGATGAGCATGATCCTTCTTTTAATTCTTACCTAAGCGAATTAGGTAAATATTAAGTTTTACTAGATTTCTGAGGGCTATGCCCTGAAAAGAATTATAAGGTCGACACACACAAAGGAAAATTAATTATTATGTCAAAACAAATCCGTCCTACACAGGCTTACATTGATGAGTCACGCGCTAAGGTTCTTCTCGAGAAGTGGGGTCCAGTATTGGATTACTCCTCAGATAACGTTCGCGCAATAGAAGACGATCACACACGCTTAAATACCGCCATCCTCCTGGAAAACCAAGAGAAGTGGTGTTTCGAAGCCAGCAACACTGCTGGTGGCACAAGCAATGTATTTGGTGGTTCTCCTGCTGGCGCCGGTTACTATGGTAACCAGTTCCCCTCGCAGAATGACTCCGCATACGCTGCTGGTGATGCTCGTCTCCCTAAGATCCTCATTCCCATGATTCGCCGTACGTTCCCTGAGTTGATCACTAACGAAATCGTTGGTGTACAGCCCATGAGCGGCCCAGTAGGTCTTGCTTTTGCTTTAAGATATAAGTACGAAGGTTCATCCCTCGGTACACAGATCAACGGCGGCGACGGCTCACTCGGAAGTTCCGATAATGCCTCACCTGCTGCTGCACAATCATCTGGTGCCGAGTTGGGCTATCAATACCTTGACACTCGCTTCACTGGAACGTCTGCCGGAACTCTTTCCGGTAACTCGTTTTTTGCAATGTTGCCGCAGGATCAAGGTGTTGCACAATTGCTCAGTCAGTTTGAGCTAACTTCAAAGATTCCGCAGGTTGTTGTGAGTTTCGAAAAGACTGCTGTTGAAGCAGGTACTCGTAGACTTTCAGCCCGCTGGTCTGTAGAGTTAGAACAGGATCTTAAGAATATGAATGGCATCGATATCGATACCGAACTCACCAACGCTATGTCGTATGAGTTGCAGGCCGAAATTGATCGCGAAATGATTATTCGTATGATCCAAACCGCCCTTAATGCTGGATTAGGAACAGGCTTCTCAGTCTGGTCTCCTGCTTCTGCAGACGGTCGCTGGCTCGTTGAACGTAATCGTGACTTCTATCAGAGACTAATTGTTGAGGCTAACAGAATTGCTGTTCGCAATCGTCGTGGTGCTGCTAACTTTATTGTTGGTACGCCTCGTGTTTGCGCCATCTTGGAAATGCTCCCTGAATTTCAGTGGGTACCGGTCCAAGGCAATGTTAACACTCAGCCAGTTGGTGTCGCAAAGGTAGGCTCGCTTGGCGGTCGTTTTAATGTTTATCGTGACACACGCACAGAAGCTCAATTTGAAGCTGGTGCAGGTGGTAACTATGCTGGTAAGGGCCCGTTCCCTGCCGGTACCACTCGTACCCCGCCTCGTCTCGAGTATGCACTCCTTGGTTACAAGGGTCCTGAATTCTATGACACTGGTATCATCTATTGTCCATATATTCCGGTCATGGTGCAGAGAACGATTGGTCCTAATGATTTCTCACCTCGTGTTGGTCTATTAACCCGTTATGGTGTTGTAGATAACATCTTTGGTGCGAATCTTTACTACCACGTTATCATTGTGTCTGGTCTCGGTGTAGCATTTACGCCTGGAACACAAGCCGTCTACTTCTAAAAAGTAGTTGGGATTAACGAAAAGAAAGCAGTATTTCACCCGGTCCGTCCCGGGAGCTTTAAAAAAGGGCCTCTTGCGAGGCCCTTTTTTTTTGGGTTATTATAAAAAATTTAGTTATTTAGAATAAATAATTTATATGCCATCAATAGTATTTACACATCAAGTTGCGGAACCAACTGCCTCAAACCCCACATCTTTAAATCTATCAAAGTCGGCTTTTGATGCCGCAGGTAATTTTTTAGGTGTTAACATTGTTAGTTTGGGGAGTGAAATGGTACCGTCTTCCATAAAATCATTGTTGTTTCAACCTGCTACGCGTAGCTTGACAAATACATATGCATTTATAAATGCCCCTCTAGATGGTGTTGGAACCTCTTTTAGAGTTGACAGAGCCTATAATGGTGTGCAATTTGCAGTGCAAAGAGCAAACAGATCTAGCTCAATATTTACTTGTGTCACAGGAGTGTCGGCACAGACATTAGTTGACAACGGTTTTGATAGCGTGAGCTCCGAAGCCCGCAGGCTTTGGAATCTTAACGGTTGATTATTGCCTTACTGTCTTAGTAAAGTATTTCCACTTGTCCCACATAGCCCAATTCTCTTTCAATAGCTCTTGGCTATTAGCTCTAATGGGGTTAATATCAATACCACCACGTCTTACATACAAACATGCAACCATTAGTTCTTCTGGTTTAACGAGATCATATAACCGCTTGTAAATAGTCTCACAGATCTCTTCATGAAAGTGACATTCATCTCTAAATGAGACAATGTATTGTAATAAAGAAGTCTGATTGAGTTGATAAGGTCCTTTGTAATGAATATAAACATCCCCCCAATCCGGTTGAGATGTGACCCTGCAATTACTCTTTAATAGGGCTGAATGAAAGCGCTGAACCTTATTTGAATCACCTTCAGTCCAGCCAAGAAGAGAAGGATCTTCTTTATAACCTCTTGACTTAATCGAGGTAACATCAATATTATTTTCAAGAGTGGGATATAGCGCGGCAGGAAACAGAGACGGGTAATGCATTGCATCATCAATTGCTTTTGTGAGTCTGACACACACCTTAACATCTGTTTCAAGCAATTTGGATAAATCGCTCTCCATAACAGCTTCAAGCTGCTGCAGCACGTTGATAATATTGCCTTGATACGTCTCCATATTGAATGAATTCATATAGAGTTTAATAGACTTTGACTCAACAATGTACTTGTTGGTTGCAGGATAAACAACCTTGGCAATGGCAGCAATAGGCATTCCTTCATTAGTTAAACAAGACACTTCATAAGCATTCCAGATATCATAACCACAAAACGGAGGATTATCATCAGAGATATCTAAATGTTTTCTATTATTCTGCCTCGGCTCACGAACCAAAAGCGAGGGGTCATAGGTACATTTATACCCAGTTATTTTACCAAGATGCTTTGATATATTACTATTATCTAATTCCGTATTCATGTAGTTTTATTTTAATTGCTTCCATGCGTTCTTCCACTGTTCCTTTTAAAATAGTTACCTTTCCTTTTAACCTCTCATCTGACAACCAAAAATTTTCATACTTATCAATAATTGCATCTCTAAATTCCTTATTCGTGCTTCTCTCACCATCATCTACCAACGGAACGTCATGCGGACTTGGATAAAAAATATGATCATACTTCTTAATATAGTTTGTATAATACATCAAGCCCAAGCTATTTGATACAGGGAAATCATTCAGTCTACTTCCTGCAAAATAACTTGTATAAACCATTCCATCCATCAGGCAACGATCATGCAATATGCCCTTAAATCCCGACGCTTTATAGTTATAAAACAAGTTCTCAAATTCTTTATTAAGAATTAATGTTTGCGTAACATCATTTGCACCCTCTTCATTTATATCGCAATTATGCCAATGTTTAATTAGTCTAGTAACTTCGTCTATGTAAAAAAGCTTTGACCCATAATACTCCCTGCACTTCTTTAGCAGAGTAGTTTTACCTGAACACTGTGGACCTGTGAATGTAAAAATCATTTCTTACGTATTTTAGCGGCATACTCTAACTCAATGCCATATAAAAGTTCTTTTAACGTGTTTATTTCAGCACGAAGAGTTTGGTTTGTTTGTTCTGATGCTGCCAGCTTCTTCTGCAAAGCAGACTTGTTTTCCGTTATCTGTCTGAACCAACGTATTAAAGACATATTATTTGCCCCATTTACCATTATACACTATTTCAGCAATAATGCCATACACTGCAGAATCTCTGAATGCATCCATGACTGGTTCATTTGCAGAGCTCATGGCTTTTTTCTTTAAGACAAGATTTATAAGCCGTTGAATCTTGTCATTAAGACGTACCACAATGGCAGATATGGCAGCAAATCTATCCTCTTGTTTGACTAAATCAGAACCAAGAGAGATATTTCCAGGACCATAATCAAACTGCTTCTTACAAAACGTATCATACAATTCAGCTTGTATTTTCTGAAACTCTTTGCAAGTTTCTGGAAAATTCTTCTCCACATATTTAACAGCATCTTCTTTGTTCATACTCTTACTCCATATTGCACATTTAATAGCGCTGACAAATCTCTGCCCCCTGCGTAACTTATTGCACTCTGCAAGTCCTCCTGTATCTCATTCATTTTTTCAATATATGTAAAAATATCTGTTTCCATTAATCTCATGGTACCTTCAACATTTTTATTGTTTTTCTTATTATGTATACTTGCAGATCCATAATATTGCTTATATTTACGACCAAGTTCATCTCTTACTACTGGTGCAGGGCTATCACTACACGAGGCAAAAATTGACCCACACATTACCAAAGAAGCACCAGCTACAAGAGCTTTTGCAATATCTCCATTACATCTCACCCCACCGTCAGCAATAATAGGTACGCGTGCAACACGTGCACATTCCTGTATACATGTAAACATTGGATATGTAAACCCTGTTTTATCTTTAGTTGTACAAGCGTACCCACCCCCAATACCAACCTTTACAGCATCAGCCCCGTTATCCTGTAAATATTCTACACCGTCAGGTGTCGCAACATTGCCAGCTATAACTTTTGCCTCAGGCAAATTGTCCTTAATTACTTTAATTTGATTAGCAACCTTGGAGTGGTGACCATGTGCAACATCTATAGTAATAAAATCAACTCTAAGTTTATGGTTAGCTAAATTATTAATTAATGCTTTGTCTTTAGATTGTATTCCAACACTTATTGATACAGTATTAAAATTTTGTATATGTGCATAGCGAACAAAATTCTGCATATCATCTTCAAACCTATGCATAACATAAAGATAACCGCTTTTATCTAAAAGCTCGCATGTGTTAATATCAATACAACATTTCATATTAGCAGGAATAATGGGTAGTTTAAATATATGACCACAAAAATTTACACTTGTATCTATCTCGGATCTTGATTCAACTGTATTAAAGTTAGGCTTAAGAAATATATTTTCGTAATGTAGTGCTGTATCCATATTAACGTTCTAATATTTTATATGCAGTAAAAAAGCTTTTCCAGAGATCAAGTGCAGTATCACGTAATGCATCGTAGACACCATCGAGCGTCATTCCTTCAATACCTACACCTTGACTCATTAATATCTCTCCCTCATCTACCCCTGGTGTAACTCTATGTATAACACAGCCGGCAAGCCTATAGCCTTCTGTAAAAGCTCTTTCTTGAGGATTATATCCTTTAAGCGAGGGAAATTTATCTATGAGTCCTGGATGCAAGTTATATATTTCATATTGCTCACAAATTTCTTTTGGAATTATTCTTAGATATCCGTGCAATGTAACTATAGGATTATTATACTTGGATAAAATATTTTTGTAATTTTTTAATTCAGGTTTAGGTGGAATATGACACCAGCAATGCGTCATATTAAGCTTTGTTACTCGAAAAGTAGTAAGCTCAATTAATTTTTTATTAACACCATCATTATTAAATTTGTTGTGTACTATACAATCTGGGTATACACCGAATGAATTACTAAGATCATAAATCTCGGTACCTGTCTGTGAAAAAAATGTTATCCAAGGTCGGCTCATCTACGGATAATTTTTTTAAACATATCCACATTATATTCAGCTAACTCAAGCTGCTGCACTGTTACTTGATGTTCAATTAGATCTGCTAATTTTACTTTTGGCTTAATATTAAGACCGTAATCAGCATCATATCTAAAACCATGCATTGCCGCAACAACAGGGTTACTGGTATCACAGCTAACAATATTGTATATATTTTTATCAACGTAGTACCTAAATTCTTTCGCCAAAGAACAGCCGAGAAGATGGTGAGGCTTACTCCAATCCCATATACCTGAACTAATAAGTTGTTCGATAAGACGCTGTCTACCGGAGCAAAATTTCTGTAGGTCATTTCTACCCTCACCAATATAAGTATAAAAGTAAAAATCAAAGCTAATCGCGATCATATCTGCATTATCGGACATAAATTTATAACAATCAATAATATCTTGCCATGTTCTGCCTTGTATAGCACCGATAGATTTGCTTTGGAATGTCTGCTTAAGTTCATTAGCTTTATCCAGAAAATTTAAAAAGCTAGTAACAGTTAAATGTTTATCCTCCAAAGCATCCGGAACAATGAACATGGTAGGCTGCAGTGCAAGAGCAGCTTCATAAAACTTCTGGCTATCAAAAGCAGTACCAAGCTCAAATATAGAGTTATCGAGCAACACTTCTCTATTGTAGAGCTTTCTGGACAAATTAAAGAAATTAAAGTATTGAGGGTACTTTTCAAACAAATGCACTAGCGCGTAGTCAAAGTCGTTATAATTTCTTGATTTTTCAAGCAGACACAGAGGTGATTCATGTGATACTTTCAATAGCATAAGTCCATTATAAATGTAAATAATAATATATCAACATGAGCAGTTACTTTGATTACACAAAATATAATGGCAATTATTTAGGCATTGTCATACAAAACAATGACCCTATGAAGAGAGGCAGAGTCAAGGTGTATGTGCCCCATGTTTCTCCCACAGTTTACAGCAAATGGAACGAAGTACCTGAAGATAAAAGATTTAAGTTTCTTGGGGTGAATACCAACAGCGATTTAAGCAGCATAATAGATGATCTAAAGATCATTCTACCATGGGCAGATCTTGCAACCCCTCTTGTGGGTGAAAGCAGTAGTGGCAGATTCAATGCTTTTAATAATTTAGGCACAACAAGTGATAGTAGTAATCTCAATTCCACATATTCTTCTCTTACTTCTAATGACATAGATAAAAATAAGCTCAACAAATACAGTCCAAATCTGGATAACATAGGTGAAAAACCAGGCAACATATATGATATAGATTGGTACAAGCTCAAAGATGCATTCTCTGATCCAAAAGAAACCAATGTTAACAATGCAAATAAACTGAGCTACAATTACAAGCCTGAAGTGTACAGCAATTGTGCCAAGGGGTCATTCCCGGTTATTAGTGTTGGTGCACATGTTTGGGTATTTTTTAATGATGGTGACCCTCTTGAGCCTGTAATATTTGGCACGTATTATGGCTCAGAAGACTGGAAAGGTATTTTTAATATTAATAGCACTGAAAATCAAGGAGTAACAGCAGTTAAAGATCAAGGTATTGACTATCCAGGTCAATTTGAAAACAATTCCCTACCATTAAATTACAATGAAGAATCAAAAAAATATGAATCAGACGAGTATAACATTAACACTGAAACATACAGAAACAAATACGTCATAAATCAAAAAGGCGGTACCCTTGCTTTTATTAATACAGACAACAGAGAAGCGTTAAAGCTATCACACTACTCTGGTTCGTTTAAAGAATTTAATAATATAGCTAATATAGAGCTAGCAACAAACAATGATCAAAAATTAATTCTAAATGATCAGTTTCTAACAGTACGTGGCAACCGAAATGAGTTTACACAGCACGATTATGACAATGTAGTACAAGGTGACGTTTATAAAAAAATTGGAAATCTTAACTATAGTGCTTTTAAGAATTGGTACAAAGAGATTGAAGAGATTGGCAATGTAAAGCAGTTGTTTGAAAAACAAAGATGTGAACTGTACACAACTATAAACGGTATCAATCTAACTAGTACGCTACAGAAAAAAGTTGGTGAGCCCACTGATTGTCCAGTTTGCAATAGTTCAAGTACAAAATACTTTAATTACAACAACTCTACATTGCCGGAGTTTGTAAACTTCATTGGAAAAGGCATTTCAAACAGTTCAGTTGATAGTCTATATAAAGGTTTTGATGGTTTAGGCTCAATTATGCAAGCAGTATCGTTTTTAGGCAATCTGGGGCAAGCAAAAATAGTTACTGCTTTAGATAGCTTGGGTTCTGTTGATAATTCACCCGGTAAAATATTTGGTATTGAATGCCCGGCGTGTGGAGGCTCCAGTCAAAAGGGTCGTAGTCCTAGCTCCATGGATGGTCTATGGCAGGACAGTAACAAGCAAACTTTATTGGATGATCTGTACAGAAGTAAAGCTAAGAAGTTTGCTGAAATAGAGCAGCTCATGGGACTTGGTGGAAGTGAGATTGTGGAGATAACAAAGCACAAGATTGAAACTATAGGTATGGTGATGAATAAACTCCCTTCCATACGCGTTGACATGAAGGGCAAAATGTACATATCAGAGGTTGTGGTGGGCGATTACGGTGTATTTAACAACAGAACACCTTCACCATTATTAGAACAAGTGCATGTTGATGATCTGCCAGGCGGTACATATACGCTCAATGTAAATAACAAATATAATTTATTAGTTGGTGCTGGCGGTATAAACATCAAGAGCTACGGTGTGGCAAATATTGGTGGCATGTTAACCAATATAACAGGAGAGCAAATTAATATAGGCAGTGAACTGGAAACAAATATTGATGCTGGAAAGAGACTCTCTATTGTTGCAGATATTATTAACATACGTCAGAGAGACAGAAAACAAGTAGTCATTGAAGGATCATTGGGTGTAACAAACAATGTAGTTATTCAAGGCGGATTACATGTTGAAGGCGAGCTTACATGCCACCATATTACAATACCCAAAGCAGCTCATACCACCAAAGCACAAACTGTATATGCAGCTCCTGATACTGATATTGCTAATCTCAATGGATCAATAATAGGATTTGGTGTACCAATGGCTGTCCCACCTGTACCCTATACAAAAGGTAAAGCAACCTTCTGGAAGCCAGGAGGAGCAGGTGATGAAAATCCAATGGGCCCACCATATGTTGGATATACAGACTCAACTAAAGTAGTTGGAAAAATTAATGCTAATCAAATGATAAGTTATCTTAAGGGCGGTACAATTATAGGTACAATACCAATAGGCGGTGTACGGGTTTCAGGTGCAGCAGGTATAATGTCTAATCTTGAGCCAGTAATAGTATATGCATCAAAAACAGGCGCTGGAACGCCAGGAGATAATCCCGCTGAGGATGTACCGACTTATGCATCAGAGATGGGTACATCAGCTGGCGCGCTACCGGTAGCTGTACTCGGTTCAGGTAAATCTATGGGAATTACAACACAAGGTGGTGTTTATCCTAAGCCAGTAGATGGTGACGGGTGTGTCAAAGGTTCATGGATAGCAATGGATCCAGAGTCCCCTGCAATGTCTCCTGCAATGATGCCAATTGTTTTATATGGAACAGGCAGAGATGAAAATTGTATTCGAGTTGCAGATCATTCACATAATATAGCCGGTATGTCCATATCGTTAAAAGAAACTTGTAAAGATGTAAGAGAGGTTGCAGGTTCGCCCATACCTGCACCTGTAACTAATGGACCACAAGATCATGGAAGCACGTTGACCGGATTACTAGTTTAATTTTTTTCTTTAAACCACTTAGGACGGTGATTTGATACCCAATCTATTAATGCTCTTTCAAACCCCACATCACTGCCCTCGCGTTCAGACATATACCATTTATTCTTTAAAATTTGCTCTCTTTCTTCAGTGAATCTTTTATACAAAGCTGTATGAAAAAGATTTATATCGCCACTATGACCATCCATATTATTATTTATTAAAAACCATAGAATTTTTATTACACTAGTAGCCTCTCAGGCTCCCACCAACCCACCCCTAGTGTAGCAAAGTACAACTGCTCCTTCAGTTTTATTTATATTTTACATGATAATTTTTCTTTTAAATTATCAAAAATTTGGTGATTTACCTCTGGGGCTTGCCTTTTTAATGTGTCAATGATTTTTAATGTTAAATCTCTTTTTAAAATGCTAATCCATTTCACGTTTGGTTCATAACCTAGAGGCTCGAGAGATTTGTGAACTATAAAAAATAATATGGACTTTTCATCATCTGTTAATGCATCAAGCTCCCAACTGTAGATCATAGTTTAATATCACTAAACATATCATCATTTATATTTGTATCACGTGCCCCAATTTTATATGCACCAATCTCTGTTTCTTGTGGTGCGACTTGCACCTTGCTGCTGTCCAGATAACTATCCAGCCATCCAGCAATAGGATTACTCTTTTCATTAAAAATTTTCTTATAACCTAAGCTTCTGAGTCTCGAGTCACAGAGCCACTTTGCATAACCACCAAGTACCTCTGCATTTAATCCCAACAGAGACCCTTTGCTAAAAAGATACTGTGCCCACTCAATTTCATTCTTAGCTGCTTGCTCATAGAATGCATATATCTTATCTTCACTCTTTTTTACTATGGATGTGAATCCTTCCTTGTCTTCATCTCTAAGTATTTTAATGAGGTTCTGTGTAGTAGCAAAATGCAGGGACTCATCGCGCTGAATGAACTTAATAATTTTTGCATTGCCTTCCATTATGCCTCTGTAGCCGAAATAGAAGGAACATGCAAAGCTTACATAGAATACTAAACCCTCCATGACATTGATAGATAATATGCAATCAAATACTTTTTGTTTCAAATCTTTTTTGTCTTCAGTACCTAGAATCTTATCAAAGTTACTGCGTATTAATTCAGCTCTGGAAACAATCTCTTTGTCTTCCATGATACTATCAAAAAATGCTGATGCATCTGGATGCACATTATTGAGAAGATATGAATAACTGTAACTGTGTATGCCTTCAAATCTCTGCCATGTATTCATGCATATTTCGAGCTCTGGGTTTGAAACATAATCTTTTAGAGTGTGTATGGATCTTGAAAGCATGCTGTCACCAAGAGTCTGAAATTTCAAATTATTATCAAAAACAAATCGCTGTTCACCTTTCAATTCCTTATAATCATTCCTATCTTTTTGCAGAGATATTTCATGCGGCCACCAAAAAAATTCTTCTTGTTTTTTAAACAGTTCGAAAAATACCGGGTACTTAAATCTGTCATATCTCTGCAGATTCAGATCTTCACCAAAGAATAACGGCTGTTTAGTATGGTCCATATTCTTGAGATTGAGCACAGTCTTCATGTTTATATTTATAGCTTACATGCACCACTAGCACAGTCATTCTCTTTTTGTGTCATGGACTGTTCTTTATCACCATCATCTGTATTATTATAATACAAGCTTATAAGGCCCATGCTGTATGCATATATCAATTCTTTCATTACTTTACTATCTGGTAAACTATTATCCGGATAATGATTGTAATTATAATATATGTTTGTGGAAATGGCCATATCAATATATTTTTGAATTACAGCACTCACATTGATGATACCCGCATTATCCTTGAAATTATATGCTAATTCATAGTTGTTACAATATTTTCCAACACCTGGCACAAGAACAGGAAGCTTACTCACTTTAGATGTTTTGTAAGTAATAAGCGATCTAACTGGCTCAATACCATTAGTAGAACTTTGTATCACACTGCTCGATTCACAAGGCATGCAGCATGATAATGTTGAATGACGCATTCCATGTTCTTTTATTTCTTTTCTTAACCCCTCCCAATCCAGACTTAGCTTTCTCTTTACAAGTTCATCAACTTTATCTTTATATGTATCAATGGGTAATATACCTTTAGAATATTTTGTATTGTTATATTTTTCACATTTACCTTTTTCTTTTGCAAGATTGACACTGGCTTTAATAAGATAATACTGAAAATATTCCATCCACTCATCAAGGACAGACAAGGCATTTTTATTGTTATATGATAGATTATTTTTCGCGAAATATGCCGCCAAATTACTAATACCCACGCCTATGCTTCTGCGCTTTTTTGCAAAGTTCTCTGCAGCTTTGTTGAAATAGTCTTGAATATCAATTATCTCATCCAGAAATCTAACAATCAAATCGCATGTCTTCTCTAAATCCTTCCAGTCTCTAACTTCAAGCATGTTGATTGCAGAAAGAATGCACATGCCTATTTCAGCTTCTGGGTCATTATAATCATTCAGGGGTATGGTTGGATGTATTACCTCGGTGCACAAATTACTCATTGTTACTTTATCTTGCCATGAACTGTGTTCATTTGCAGTATCAACATTTAAGATATAAATTCTGCCTGTTTCAACTCTTTCCTTCACAATCAGAGAAAACAATTTACGAGCAGAAACTTTTTTCTTATGCTTTATTTTCTTATCCTCTTCACAAGCTTTATAAACTGAATCAAATTTACTGGTACCCCATGCATCCAAAAGCTCAGGAACACTGTGTGGACTGAACAAAGTTATTGTTTCGTTCTTTATGACACGGTCATAAAATAATTTTGAAAGACCAACAGTATAATCCAGTTTACGTACACGGTTATCATCAGTACCAGCGTTATTTTTCAAGATAACAACATCCTCTATTTCATAATGCCACCATTGAATGTTTGTAGTTGCAGAACCACCGCGCAGACCATTCTGCTGCCATGCTTTCACAGATGCTTCAAAAATTTTAAGAAAAGGAATAACACCTGTATGAACAACTTCTCCGTTATTAACTGGGGCACCTATAGCTCTTATTTTAGATATATCAATGCCTATGCCACAACGTGAAGCTGTTGCAATAGAAATCGCAGTGCTTGAAGCTGTGATAGATTCTTTATTATCATCAACTCCTATGAGACAACAACTTGCATATTTTCTTGAATTTGTTCTAACTCCCGCAACAACTGGCGTTGGTAAATTGATTTTATGCTTGGATACGGCGTTGTAAAACCTCTTGATATAGTCTAACCTTGTCTCTTGCTTATAATTAATAAACCCATAGCATGCAATGAGAATATAAGCAAATTGCGGTGTCTCATAAATGACATCAGTAATGCGGTTCTTAATTAAATATTTGTCGCAAAGTTGCTTGATGCCTGCATAAGTAAAAATTAAATCCCTATCATGATCAATAAATTCGCCTATTTTATTAATTTCTTCCTCAGTAAATTTTTCTAGAATAATCGGATCATAAATTTTTCTTTTGATCCCTGTGTGTATGACGTCAATGAGCCTAGGTGCATGGCGACCACCCCACACATCTTTTCTTAACTGATAATTTAAAAGTCTACCAGCCACATACTGATAATTTGGCTTCTGTATGGATATAAGATTAGATGCCGACTCAATTAGAACCTCATGTATGTCACGGGTGGAAATGTTATCACTAATATTGAGCTTGGCATTTATTTCAACTTCTGATAAGCTTACACCATCTACACCGCTCACAGCCCAGCTAATAACTTTATTAATTTTTTCTACGTCAAATTTCTCTTGCTTACCATCGCGTTTCTTAACATATATTTGTGCGCTCATAAGTTACAACAAAATAATATTTATCAAATTTACAAAAATAAAAACTAGTTATTACAATATTTTTCCACAACAGTATGATAAAAAGTTTTTGTTGTAGTGTTGGAAGAATTTTTATTATTTAAAACATAAATAACTGGATAACTTATTGCCTGAAAGTGTGCAATCTCTTCAGCGCTTAAAATGCATGTTGCAGGTCCCTGAAATGTTGAAATGATATTGACAAACTCACTGTCAATAGGATACACACCATTATGAAAATATGCATAACAGTTGTCACAGCTTAAATTGTATTGTTCAAGCAACTGCTTATATTTTTCCAAAGTATAGTTCACCCTACCAGCCAGTTCATTGATCAATGGAATATATTTTTTCTGAATATCAATTCTTATGCCTCTAAAAAATTTAGGCATCATTAGCTCCTGAGGTACAAAGTGAATAAAATCCTGTGATTCAAATTTTTTATTTATCTGAATTCGTCTTTGATCATATAAATTTTTTAATTGAAATCCAAGCATAACATATGGATAATCCTGATCACAAAGGTAGCTGAAGCTCTCAATATCCAGAGACTCATTAACTAACTCCACATCAAGTAATTTCATACTTTACATTATATTAACATCTATACCACAATCAACTATGTTCTTTTGATAAATTCTGCTAAAACTATGACAACTATGGACGTAACTGATGCAAATATTGATGTAATGATTGCAGTTTTAAAATTATGATTATGCCCTTTGTGCATCTTTTTATTATCAAACTCATCTTTTATTTGTGAGCTCAGATGTGCAAATTTTTCGCTTACTATTTCACCAACATTGATAAACTTCAATCTCATCTCATTCTCTATTGAATCAAGCTTGGTATCCAGATTAGATGACAGTGTATTGATTTGTCCTTCCAGCTTAGCCACCTGTGTAGTTATGGAGGGTGTTCCATTGCCTGTGTACACTGTTTTGTATATTGACTCCACATCTTTCTGAAGCTTTGCAACATCAACTGTTTTACGCGCCATATTAATTTACCTGAAAACTGTACGACAAAATACCCTTGGGCAAGGAATATACTCTACCTTTAAGAGTGTCTCTTTCTTTAACTACAATTGACATCTTGTCTTGCGTAACTACCGGTCCGTTCACAACCTCAACATTACCCAGATGAATGTTGTAGACTTTTATACCTTTAAGTACGTCAAACACATTTATGTTATTTTTACCTGCTAAAACCGCAGAATAAAGCTTTTGCATATAAATATTTAATAATAAGTACATTAAGATATGGCAAATAATACAACAAAGATTTTAATAAGAAGAGGAACCGATGTTCAAAGAAGGACAACCAGTGGTGGCATTATCTTTGGGCCAGGTGAGCCTGCATGGTGTACTGATACAAAGAGAATGTTTGTTGGCGACAATTCCACGAGGGGTGGATATCCTGTAGGCATACAAAACTTAGGAAAAGTAAACACATTGTTTGGATCCAGTACCAATGGCTTCTCTGTGGAAGCCTTGAACACATTCAATAGCAAAGGTGCATCTGTTGGTGATTTTATCTTTAGCAACAATGACAAGAGCTTCTACTCATTGAGTGGTGTGAGTTCTTTTCCTCCATTATCTACAGATTTTATAAAGTATGATTTTACCTTTTTAGTAGACTCCACATCTTTTGAATTTGTAAACAATCTTTTGACCTTAAAGTCAGAAGGGGTACCTTCACGAGCTCTAAGCCTTGCAGCATTGGATCAAGTTACTTTAGAAAAAACTAGTATTAATGCTCCTGTATCAATTAAAAACGGTGGCATACAAAATATTCATCTTGCTCAGGTACCTGCTAATTCAGTAAAGATAAACAACTCCAATACTACGGCTACGCTTAATAATATATCCGTGGGAGAAAATCAGGTTGTAGGTAGAGTTACTAATAGTGTATTATCTGCAATTCCTTTTAGCGCTGTTGTTTCTAATGCTAACTTCGTTGGAACCAATGGTATTACTATTCAAAGAGGCCTTACAGGAATTGCTATAGGTGTTGATTCAACAAAAATGCAATTTACACCAACAGGTATTCTTGCAGAAGTAGATTTTACTGCACTTAATAATTTAGTGTCTTTAGGTGATCTCAGTGTAGGTCGAGATACTGCTCTCACTGGTGATCTTAGTGTTGCTGGTACTTCTTTATTAAAGAGAATAGAGGGCACTCAACTTGTTATTAGCGGAGATGGCTTGAGCACCCAACTTAATATTGCTGGAAATGGCTTGCTAACTGGAGATTTATTTGTAGGAGGAACAATAGTCAATCAATCTGACATAGAGGTAAAAACAAATATTAAAGTTATTAACAGTCCACTTGAAAAACTATCTAGAATTAGAGGTTATAATTATACTTTAATACAAAATAATAAAGATGATACAGGGCTTATAGCACAAGAGGTGGAACAGGTTATACCCTGTGCAGTTGTAGACATACCCAATTCCTCCAAGGGTGTAGCTTATCTAAAAATTATACCTTTACTTGTTGAATGTATACATGAATTAAGAAGAGAAATTAATGAACTTCAATCAAACAATTAAACAAATATTAGAAGACTTCAATGTGTATCCACAAGCACAATATGCAGCTAATGCTGGTCCTGACCAAGGAATGACTACAATAGATCCAAACAATGGATATCCTAGCAGAGTAGGTAAATTACAATTTAACATCAACAGAAAAAAAGTTAAATCTAAGAAGAAAAAAGCTTAATCAAACTGTTCACCCTTCTTCCAACCTGTGTGGCCCATTTGCTGTTTTGCAATTCATTGGCAGCACTTTGATAGTCACCTGCAACAATGTACTGTTTTGTTTTAATAAATTTGCTCAATCTGGTATATCCCATGTTGAAAGAAAGATCCAATATGGCCAGCTTTATGTTCTTTGGAAGACCATCAAAAGCTGGAATCCACTTTTTAGCATCCTTGTAAGCAATAGTAAGTGTAATTTTAAACACTTCCTGTATTTGATTGTCAGTTAAATTTCTACCACCTGACAATATGCTGTTGTAGTCAGCGCCTACTTGGTTTAATATTTGCTTTGCATCAGGTCTCATCAAGTTAAATCCAATCCCTATGGTTGGAATACCTCTTGTATCTTGGTAAACACGAGGCCTGTAGCCCTCATGCTCCCTTATAAAATTTAAAATGTCATCAAATGTGAGCTTTGTATCTTGCGCTTGTTGTATTATGGCAGGTGGAGACGGTGCATCTACATCTTCTGTGAAAACATGTTTATTGCCTATTGCCGCATATATGTCGGCCAATTCCTTGTTTTCTTGCTTTGCATCCTTTGATTCAGTCTTTTTGTAATAATCAGATATGTCACCACCATACAACTGATGCTTTACCTCTGGATGCATTCAAATATTTAATTGAGCACTGCCACCTTTACTATCTTTGGGTATGTATCTGCAAAATCAATGGCATCACTCTTGTTGACAAAGAATACATCAATGACAGGCATTTTGCCTCCTGAAGCAACTTTGCCTATTACAGCTGAGCCAGTATCAACTGCCTTGACTAGTCCAACATTGGGTATGATAACTTCTTTGTTGTAAGGAATGATGCGTGGATCCACTGCAATGGAGTCACCTTGCTTGAGAGTGTGTCCAGTGGAGCTTCTCATTCTGCGGCTATCAGCATCTGTGCCACTGCCTCTGGCCCAATACACAGTCAACCTGACTGTGAGCATCTTGTAGTCACCACTGCCTGATTTGGGTATGAATGTGCCCTTGTAATTGATTCCATCTTTCTTTACTTGAATATTCTTGGCTATCTCTCTCTCTTTAGCAGATGGAAGCAATTTCAATTCTCTCCTCACATCACTTACAGTCAATTTTCTTTCAAAGTATTTGCATGCTGACATGCTAACAGGATTGGTTGTTACAATCAGACTGATGATGATTATGATTAGCTTGTTTGTTTTTGTGTTGTTTGTTTTCATAAAATGAGTTGCCAGATATGGCTGAAGACTCGGACAATTGAATGAATGTTTAATTATTTATTGATTGTACTGGACTCCCATGGGAAGTCAAGCCACATGTTGTCGTCAAAGCTTTTAACATAATAATCCGGTGTGAATGTTGTGGTTCTCTTGGTATACAATGTTGCAAATCTATAATGTGTAAATTCATGCATGTCAAGATGTTGCTTCACTGCATGCAAGGTGTTGCCTCTGTCAGATAGATCATCAATGACAACAACTTTCTTATCTCTGTAATGATCATTAAATGCAGCATCTGGCACTTGTTTTTTCACCAGATGTCCTGCAACACCATCGTTATAGCTCTGCATGCAAAAGTTGTACAAACTGCAATCCAGATGGTATGAAACCATGGTCGCAGGCACCAGTCCACCGCGTCCAATGGCCACAATGGCATCACATGTTTGAATCATGTTGGCAAGCAGACCACAGTCCAGCTCAATGGTATTCCAGCCAATGTATGTGCTTTGAGACATGCCTTATTATAGGCAGGTTTTTATTGTTTACCAGCAATACTGGATATGTCTTGAAGGATATTTTTCATGTTCAAAAGTATGTAGTGATAATCATCTTTGAGACCTCTCTGTGCTCTCTTGGACATGTTGTTGAGTTCCAATGCCACTCTTTTGCGTAAAACTTCAGTTGATTCCTCTTGTTCGTCTCTGCTTGCAGGGTATTCTGTGGGGGCATATGCATATGCAGTGTTGTGATTTGTGGTGTGATTCATGCCTTGACTGTAGCTTTCATATATAGATTTTGAATCACTTTTCACCTAAGTACTTATATGGGCCAGGATGAAATAAAGAACAGAAAGAGGATTGGTGATAAAATATTAAAGAATATTAATTATTATAAATTGTGTGAATGCTGTGAATCAGTCATCTTGATTGATTCAATTTTTTGCCCAGTGTGTGATGGATATCGTTTCAATACAGACATAGAGTATGTTAAGAAAGCTGTGCATGCACTTGCCAACAAGAAACAATGCAGCGTCTTGCCTGCAGACTATTTTGATGAATATTTTGGCAAGTAGTCGTTGAGATGTTTGGACAAAAAGATCACCTTCTTCATGATTTCATCTTTTTTTGTGGTGCCTTTGGTCATCTTAGCTTGTGCATACAGATCCAGAATTTGATCAGCAGTAATTTTTTTTTGCACTGTGTTCATGATAATATTTATATTATTACAGTTGAAAATGTATTCCACATGAATAAAATACTACATGTCAAACATCAATCCTCTCACATTACAAGAACACGTTGCAACCTTCACTGCTGAATATGAAAAGTTTTCTGGTGGCAACAATGCTGCTGGAACTCGTGCGCGCAAAGCACTTCAAGAGGTGATCAAATTCTCCAGAGATGCTCGCAAGGGCATTTCTGAAGAGCGCAACGTACGCAAAGCTGCCAAGAAGTAATCTTACTTCTTTAAACGCTTTCTTTCTCGTTTGTGCACAGAAGCTATGGCTTGAATCACTTCTGTGGCTCTCTCAAAGTTGTCCACCACACGATAAATGAGCTCCACAATGTCATAGGCAGCATGCATGGCTTTTCTCTCTGTGTCCACATTGCTTATGGTGATTGTTTTTGACTTGTCTTTTGTCTCAGATTGTTCTGCAGGCCTGGCTGATGCAACAGGCATGACAGGTTTTGCAAGTGATTGATCCAATGGCACACTCTGAACAGGCGCTGCAGCAGGTCTGGTGGGTGTTGTGAATGCTTCAAATATTAGATGACAATCCCTGTTCATCTAAGTATTTATCCTTGTATCTCTTTATAAAATCAATATTTTGCTGCAATTCATGTGACATGGTCCAACCCAAAGATGGCACTTGAAAGCGGGTATTCTCCATGGCCACCGGTTCTCTGTCTTTGATAATCAAGTGAGGTTTGTTTCCAACAATGTCATGCATGAGCATCTCCATCAAATGGTTCTCTGATACAAAGAAATTTTTTCCTCTCTCTTTGAACACATCAAAAACTTTATAATCATGATCTCTCACAAACATCACATCTGTAGATAACATATGATGTGCATTCCAGTAATTGCCTGCATACACGCTGTTGGACAATTCCATGGCTTCAAAAATTCCAACAATGTGATCTTCCTCACACAACCATGAATCCACGCCAATCTTAACCCAATTGTGCACCTGGTTTTTCTTTAAGACATCGTAGCCTCCACAAATCAAATCATACTCCCCCAGTTGATGCCCTTTATTGTCACAAACAAAATCACAACTGTTATTGTATACAGCATCACCTCCATTGTAACAAAAAGCAACCCGAGGTGTTATGCTCTCATAAGAGCCAATGATTTTATCCAAGTATGGTCTGTAATCTGTTTTATCAAAACAGGTGACTATGAAATTAACTTCCATTCTTATTCTCTTTTTCAAGAACAAGTGCACTATACCTTTTAAAAACTTCCCTATAATAGGTGCTATTTTTTTGATTCTCAATCCTGGCCAGAATAGCTTCACATTCTTTAAGCTTCAACTTATTAACCTTTTTCTTGTGTGGCATAGATATATTTAGGCTTTTTTTCCGATTATTTCAAGTATAACGCACAAGCTTATCTGTCTCCCCACTTGTGAATAATGTTGGCAACAATAAAAGAACATGTGATAAAATTAACTAGAACAATGAGAGTGCGAATGAGTAAACTTATATTAGCATCTCTCACCTTTAAAACAGGCACTCCTGGCTCTTCTTCATCGGTAAGGCCAACACGATGATCAATGGCCCGAGACCATATTAACCACAAGCGGTGAAACATTTAATTAGCGAGCAGAACCGTAATCAGACCGACGGGCACGGTAAGCAGCTTTGTGTCTGGTGCCTGCAGGTTTAATGGGTCTGATGGTCAGTGCTCGGAACTGTTTGGCAAGGATCTTGTTTGCTGCATTACTATTATTACGATTGTGTCCAATTGTCTTGCCCATGCAAATAATATAAATGAAATAAACAATATATCCACTAGTTTTTGCCCATGTTGGCATAGGCTACTTCTGGTCTTAATTCAACAAAACATGTCTTTCTGCCTTGACCATAGTTATAATAGCCCAGAAATATGAAGCTGGGTTCTTCATGCAAAGCACTGTATTCTGCAGAACTCAATCTCAAGAACCAAAAATAATCATTGATTATCTGTTGTTTTGTTTTTTCTGGGGCAGGCTTACCCAGATCAGCTATTATGTCTTTTAACCCAGAAGACTGTTCGTATTCTACTTTATCCGGTATGTCCAATAGCCATTTGATGAAGTTATCTAAAAACATATGTAGTTAATATACGAAGGGTCTCGCACGTTATATAATATATTAAACTGCCTGATATGCCAAACAATATGCATAGTACAATTGTTGTGGCATAATCATTCATGAATTTCTTTATTATGCGGTTGTACCAGGTCAAGTGTTGCATCTTAATGTATTTATCAAAATAGTAAGAAGGGGGGGTGGGGGCGGGTATACGATAGCTGCGTAGCAGCTTCCGGCACAGCCAAAGTTGTAATATTCTAAAGTACTAATGTACAGTATAAATAACTGCATGATATCGTTTAAACAGTATTTCTTGGAGAACAGTGCATGTACAAAAGTTACTGGTCAACAGAGCTCCACAAGGAAAGACAAGAAGTACATGAGATGCACCCGGGTAAACGGCAAGCTCAAGAGGGTGCACTATGGGGATCCAAATCGACGCATCAAGAAGAGCAACCCCACAAAGCGCAAAAGCTTTCGAGCGCGCCACAAATGTGCATCTGCCAAGCCGGGTACTGCTAAATACTTCAGTTGCAAGAACTGGTAAATTCCCAATAAAGAGACTATAAAAATTTTGCTAAAAAAAATTTGGCATGCACCTATATGAATTTGAAACCTTTTATACTCTATGTATAAATTCCCGTGCTGGGGGTTATATCCCCGTGGG
>Ga0247833_1001087_pt1 | contig 46448 bp, 43 predicted proteins | sample LaCruzMarch2015__7_FD_187117 | JGI IMG/M metagenome (GOLD analysis project Ga0247833, IMG submission 187117) | Freshwater microbial communities from meromictic Lake La Cruz, Castile-La Mancha, Spain - LaCruzMarch2015_8m | ecosystem: Environmental > Aquatic > Freshwater > Lake | place: Spain...
CGCTCGCGTTGTCGACACCTGCGTACAGGTCGATCACGGTGTTCGCACCGACGGTGCGGACGGAGGCGACAAAGCCAAGGAAGCCTGCGTCAGCCGAAGCGACGAGTGAGGCGGTTCCAACGATAGCGATAGCAGCAGCAGTCTTCATTTCTGGATCCTTTTCCCGCCCTGGGGCGGGTTTCGAGTTGTTCCGCCCAACATGGGCAGAGGTGAACATATCTGGCCGTGGCCCGCACTCATCACAGTGGGCGACCGGCGTCTCCAACATCTCCAAACAGTTCGTGTCGTACGCCGGATGCGGAGGTCGACCGGTGTGGCCGACCTCCGTTGATCCGGAGATTTCTATTCAATCACTTAGGCGCGACGACGGCGCGAAGCGAAGCCAGCGAGGCTGAGGAGCGCAAGTGCGCCTGGAGCTGGGACGAAGAACGTACCGAAACTCTGCGCCTGGCTCGTTCCACCCGTCACGCCATCCTTGATGGAAGTGAAGGCGCTGAAGTTGATATCGCCGCCAGCAGTGGCAACCACAAAGTGCGCGCACCAGATGCCGCGAGTTGCATTCGCGGCACCGGAGAGGTCCTGACGACCAATCATGCCCAAGAGGCTCTCGGAGACGTTGTCAACCGAGGTTGGGTCGCCGGTGTACCAACCAGCCAGGTTTGGAATGGTGGTGGCGGCCGGCGAGGCTGGGGTTGCATTCCAGCTGGTGCCGGTGAAGTTCGGGTCGCCGTTGGTGTTACTTGAGGCGTAGTACTCGCCACCGTACTGACCACCTGAGAAGGTGCCAGCGGTCATGAAGCTGTCATCCAAGGTGTTGCGGGTGGAGGTGAAACCAGCGCTGTCAGGCTTCCAGGTCTTGGTGGCCAAGCCAGCCTTCTGCACGAACACGCCATTGCTGACGGTGTTGTAGACGTTGAGGAACTTATCGCTTGCGTTGGAGACGCCGGCGAAGACGTCAATGACGGTGAAAGCACCGACATTGCGAACAGAACCAACGAAACCAAGGAAACCTGCATCAGCTGAAGCGATGAGCGAAGCGGTTCCAACGATAGCGATAGCAGCAACAGTCTTCATTTCTGGATCCTTTTCCCGCCCTGAGGCGGGTTTCGAGTTGTTGAACGAGCTCGTTTCAATGATTGGTGGCCATCACGCCAACCAACCCAAGTCATCGTTCAATGATCACCATGCCGCGTCTTGGTGGCGTGTCAAACAGCATTCGCAGATTTGTGGCGAAATTGGTGAGCCCAGGAAAAAAACCACCGCCCCCGGTGATGCGGGGGCGGCAGTAAGAAGGATCCACGGGCCGTAGCCCGATGGAAATGAATCAGATTCAGGCGCGACGACGACGCGAAGCGAAGCCGGCGATTCCCAGGAGGGCAAGTGCGCCCGGGGCTGGGACGAAGGTGCTGATGCGCTGGTCAGTAGCGCCAGTGACACCGTCCTTGATGGACACGGAAGCAGACCAGAGGACGTTGCCGGTTGGGCTTCCTAGGACTACGTTCGTTCCAACAACTACCAAGTGACCGCACCAGATGCCGAAGTTGGCGTTGGCGGTTCCGGCGCTGCCAAGAGTGTTGCCGGAGGCAGCGGTTGCACCAGTGTTGACGCGACCAACCAAGCCAGCGAGACTCTCAGCGCGGTTGTCGACCGAGGTTGGGTCGCCGGTGTACCAGCCAGCGTTGGCAGGAACAGTGGTGGCGGCCGGTGAAGCTGGGGTTGCGCTCCAGCTGGTGCCGGTGAAGTTCGGGTCGCCGTTGGTGTTACTTGAGGCGTAGAACTCACCACCGTATGCGCCACCAGAGAACGTGCCAGCCGTAAAGAAGCTGTCATCAAGGGTGTTGCGGGTGGAGGTGAAACCAGCGGTGTCAGGCTTCCAGGTCTTGGTGGCCAAGCCAGCCTTCTGGACGAATCCGCCAGCGAGCGTGGTGGAGATGTTCGCGTTGTAGACGTTGAGGAACTTGTCGCTCGCGTTGTCGACACCTGCGTACAGGTCGATCACGGTGTTCGCACCGACGGTGCGGACGGAGGCGACAAAGCCAAGGAAGCCTGCGTCAGCCGAAGCGACGAGTGAGGCGGTTCCAACGATAGCAATAAGACAAGTCTTCATTTCCTTTTCCCTCTTTGTCCCGCTATGAAACGGGGTAAAACACGGTTGTGGGTCCCTTCTCATTGGCAGCCAGCCCTTTTGCTGGTCGCCTGAAACCTCACCTCCGACACCAACACCATGTCGCCATCTCACCAAGAGTCAAGAAACATACAACGCAACTCGGCAGATTTCTTGGTTCCTGGGGCTGGTTTCGCCCCACCAAACCGGCGTGATTGGGCCAATGTGGCATTCCAAGCCACTGAAAGCCATTATTTCTAGACACATCAAGAAGCCGCAAACTTGCGCCATAATGCGCCCGTGCCCCCTGAAACCCACATGCGTGTCTATTTAGAGACCTTCGGATGCCAGATGAATGAGCTTGATAGCGAGCTTGTTCGCGGCCAATTGACCGCGCTCGGCTACCAGATGGTGGAAGAAGACGCGCACGCGCAGGTCGTTCTCTACAACACGTGCTCGGTGCGGGAACTAGCTGAACAGAAAGCAATGAGCCGCGTGGGCGCAGTCGCGGCGCGTAAGCGCGCGGGTGAACAAGTCATCTTGGGTGTGCTTGGATGCATGGCAGAGCGAGATGGCGTTGATCTCATGCGCCGACATCCGCAAGTTGACATTCTCTGCGGGCCTGCCGAGTTAGACAAGTTGCCGCAGCTCATTGACAACGTTCGCCGCGCGCAGATTGCAGAAGCACATGCACTCTCCGATGTTGATGTCGGTGCACTGCGCGCGGGGCGCGATCGCGGAGTAGCGCTTGCTGGAAATAGTTCTCGTCGCAGCGCTACCTTGAGTGCGGCTGAAGATGGCCTGGAGACGCTTGACCTCTCGCGCGCCTTCGATCCGAGCGCACGCGAGCAACCATGGAGCGCGTATGTGCGCATTACGCGTGGCTGCAACAAGTTCTGTTCCTACTGCGTGGTGCCGTACACGCGTGGCGCGGAAGTGCATCGGCCGCCCGACAACATCATTGAAGAGTGCCGCCGATTGGCGGATGCGGGCGCAATAGAGATCACGCTGCTTGGCCAGACCGTGAATCATTACCGATATACGCATGGGACTGCAGTAACGCTTGCTGGCCGCGAAGCACCACAAATTGGACCTGGATTGCGAGCATTCCGCGCTGACGCAGCGCCAGTGGCTCGCACCACCACATTCGCCGACTTGCTGCACCGTCTCCATGAAGAAGTTCCGTCGCTGGCGCGCATCCGCTTTGTGACGAGCTACCCGCGCGATTTTGGAGTTGATGTACTGGCAGTCATGCGTGACTCGCCACGCATCTGTCGCTACCTGCATGCGCCCGCGCAGAGCGGAAGTGATGCCGTGCTCGCGCGCATGAATCGTGGTTACACGATTGCTGAATACGAAGAGTTTGTGACGCGCACGTTTGAGATGTTGCCGGATGCCACGCTGGCCGGCGATTTCATTGTTGGGTTCCCCGGCGAAACCGAAGCGGACTTTGAAGCCACGTGCTCGCTGGTTCGTCGATTGCCATTTAAGAACAACTTCATCTTCAAGTATTCGCCGCGACCGGGCACAGTGGCAATTGATCGGTTCCCTGATGACGTCCCTGATGAAGTAAAGCGGTGGCGCAACAACACGCTGCTGGCTATCCAGACGGAGACGAGCGCTCGCGTGCACTCCACGTGGGTTGGTCGCGATGTTCCTGTGCTCTTTGATTCGGTGCGTGGCCGAGCTGGCAGCGCGGCACGCGCGGAGCCGGGAACGGTGGCGCTGCGGGTGGAGGGGCAGAGCATCGCCGCGCCGGCGCCAGTCACTTGGCAGGTGGCTGGTCGCACCATGGGTGATCTGATTGTGTCCGTTGCCGCTGATTCGGAGGCCAGTGCGCGCGCCTTGCTTGGGCAACAGCGGGTTGTGCGGCTCGAATCAGCCCATGCATTGTTGTTGTACGGTCGAATTGTCCAATAACAATCAGATTTTTGGGCTTCCCACCGACGGATCTGCAATCCTTACAATCGAAAAAACACAATGTTTTTAGGTGTTTTTAAGCAAGGCACAAAGATTCGCCAAAATTGGTGAGACACATACTTGCGCCGCACATCATCGGTGGCATCGTGTCCTGTGAGGCTCCTGGCGCCATGGCTGACTCCAGGCACCTCAAACTCGTTCCCCCAGTGCGTGGGTTGTTTCCCCTCCTCGCGCACGATTCCCCCTTCCCCTTTCGTCAGCCATATAAAGGTTTCCCCCATGAAGACTGTTCTCTTTGTTGCTACCGCGGCTTCCGCGATCGTTGCATCCGCTGATGCAGGTTTCCTTGGCTTCGTCGGTTCAGTTCGTAACGTCGGTGGCAACACCGTCGTCGACGTCTTCGCAGGCGTCTCGAACGCGAGCGACAAGTTCCTCAACGTCTACAACACCGTCAGCGATACCGTGTTCGTCCAGAAGGCTGGCTTGGCCAACAAGACCTGGAAGCCTGACGCCACTAATTTCAACTCCACCCGCAACACCTTGGATGACAGCTTCATGACCGCTGGCACCTACTCAGGTGGTCAGTATGGCGGCGACTACTTCGCCTCAACCAACACCAACGGCGACCCGAACTTCACCGGCAGCAGCTGGAATGGAACCCCAGCTTCACCAGCCGCCACCACCATTCCAAACCTGGCTGGTTGGTACACCGGCGACCCAACCTCGGTTGACAACGTCACCGAGAGCCTCCTGGGCATGATTGGTCGTCAGAACCTCTCCGGCGGCGACACTGCCACCCGTGGTATCTGGGTTGCTCACTTCGTAGTCGCCGGCGAAAACGCCGTCATCAACTTCAGCGCCTTCACTTCCATCAAGGATGGCGTCTCGGGCGCAGTTTCACAGTCCCAGAGCTCCGGTGGGTTCAACGTCCCAGCTCCAGGTGCACTCGCTCTGCTCGGTCTCGCTGGCTTCGTTTCGCGTCGCCGTCGCGCCTGATGCAAGCAGCTTGATTCACAGCCCTGGAAGGGGCTCCCAAATTGGGTAACGAAACGTCGCCGCCCGAAAGGACGGCGACGTTCTTTTTGCATCCGGGGCGGGGCGAATGGCCGATGTTGTGCATATGTTGCGCTCCAGCCACGGACTCATTCTCGCCGTCCTCGGACTTCTGATCGTGGCCACGGTCATGGTCAATTCAGCCAGCCTGAGTTTGTCGGGGGCGCATCCCACCACCACTGACGGCATTTTCCTTGGAAAGCACACGTGGTTCGCGGTGGGGGCGTTCGTGGCGCTCATTGTTGGGTCGTTGGTGCCCGTGGATCGGCTCGGTGCCACCGGTGCACGCTGGTGGACCACTCCGGTCACGTGGGTCGCGGCAGCGATCTTCGTCAGCCTCGCCTTGGTGCACGTTCCGGGAATCGGGCGCGAAGTGAACGGCGCCCGGCGGTGGATCAGTGTTGGCCCCATCGGCCTGCAGCCGAGTGAGATCGCCAAGTGGGGCGTCCCGATCATTGTGGCTTGGTACGCCGTGCGGCAGCAGGCGCGCCTACGGACTTTCAAGTGGGGATTTGCGATACCGCTCGGCGCGGTCAGTGTTCTCTGTGGACTCATTGCGTTGGAGGATTTGGGCACGGCCGTCCTGATTGAAGTGGTCTCCGTGGCGGTTCTCTTGGCGGCCGGCGCGCGATGGGCGTTTGTGGCGGCCATGGCGCCGGTCGGGTTGTTGGCATTTGTTGCGCTGATTGTGACTAGCCCGTACCGCATCAATCGCATTGCTGCCTTCCTCAACCCCTACAAAGATCCGCAGGGCATCGGCTATCACATCATTCAGTCCATGGAAGCCATCTCGGGCGGCGGCCTGGCCGGGCGCGGACTGGGCAACAGTGAACTGAAGTTTGGTTACCTCCCGGAGGCCACCACCGACTTCATCTATTCGATCGTCGCCGAGGAATTGGGCCTGACGGGTTCGGTAGTGGTGATTGCCTTATATCTCCTGCTGATTGCTTGCGGCGTGGCGATTGTGACCGCCACAGCGCGCGGCGTGATGCGTTCGGGCGACGCTGGGGGTTCGGCGAGTACTGGCGCTGCTGCTGCTCCCGGCGCAGCTGCCGCTCCGAGCGCCGCTGCCTCTTCGTTGGAGACCCCGCTCCTTTCAAACTTCTCTCAACTGCTTGGCTTTGGCATCGTTCTGACCGTTGGGCTGCAGGCGCTGATCAATGTCTGCGTGGTGACTGGTTTGGCTCCAACCAAGGGGATCGCGCTACCGCTGATGTCGCGCGGCGGCACGGGGTGGATTCTCACCTGCCTGTCCTTGGGGCTCTTAGTGGCGATGGAGCGCGCCGCCGATCGCCGCCGCCGTGAGTTGGGTGTGCCGGTACCTGGTGAAGGCGAAGCCGCTCCGTTTACCGAACGCGCCGGCGCGACGACGAAAGCGAATGTCGCGGGGATGGCGTGACCAGCACGCGGCGGACCGTGGTCTTTGCGGGCGGAGGTTCTGGCGGGCATCTCAGTCCAGGCTTGGCCATTGCCGAACGCATGCGTGATGTGGCGCCCGGCGTGCGCCCACTCTTCCTGTGCTCCACGCGCGCCATTGACGCGCAAATGCTTGGTGACGCTGGGGTGGAGTTTCGCCCAGTCACAGCGGAGGGTTTGGCATGGAATCCGCGTGGAGTGTGGCGATTTGCGCGTGCCTACCTGCAAGGGCTTGCCGCCGCCAAGCGCATCTTGCGCGAGGAGGGAGTGGAACATGTGGTGAGCCTGGGGGGATTTGTGACCGCGCCGGTGACGGCGGCGGCGCGTTCGCTCCGGATTCCGATCACGCTTGTGAATCTGGATGCAACGCCGGGACGAGCAAACCGGGTCGTTGCGCGTCGTGCGCAGCGCGTGGTGAGTGCGTGCGAGACGCCGGATATGCCGAAATTTGCCGAGGCCATCGTCGGGATGCCGCTGCGGCGGTCAGCCATTGCACCGGCTGGGCGCGCTGAATGCCGGGGGCAGTTGGGGCTCGATCCGGTGCGGCCGTGCTTGTTTGTCACGGGTGCTTCGCAGGGCGCTTCCAGTCTGAACTCATTTATGGTGGCGTTTGCGCTGAAGCACCGGGAATTGCTGGCCCATTGGCAGGTGCTGCACTTGGCGGGCTCGAAGGGGTCCCCGTCGGCCGCGGAACTGGATGCTGCCTATGCACGCGCGGGCGTGAAGGCGTTGGTGCTTCCGTTCCTGAATGACATGGGTCTGGCGTGGGGCGCTGCGGAATTGGCATTGAGCCGCGCAGGTGCCAACAGCGTGGCGGAAGCGGAGGCGAACCATGTTCCCACCGTGTTCGTTCCGTATCCGTATCACCGCGACCTTCATCAGGAAGCGAACGCCAAGCCGTTGGTGCGCGCGGGCGCCGCGGTGTTGGCCTATGACCGTCTTGATGTGGCGGCCAACATGCAGTCGATCGGCGAACCGCTTGCCACGCTGATGGCTGACGGCCGCCTGCGCGACGAAATGGAATCCGCACTGCGGTCACGACCGCAAGTGGATGCGGCCGAGGCGATCGCGCGCTCGGTGCTTGGCGTTCAGGGACGCATGAGTCACTGAGAGTCATGCGGGCGCGTGGCCATGCAGCCATGCAGTCATGCAGTTATGCAGTACGCGCGGTCATATAGTCATTCGGCACGCGGTCACGCTCGGGCGCGCAGCCGCTGCTCAAGCAATGGTTGGAAGCCAAGCAGCGAGCAGGTCGATCACGGCTTCCAGGTCTGCCTTGTCCAGCATTTCAGTACTGGTGTGGATGTAGCGCGTGCCGGCGCCGAGTGCTACGCAGCGTGCGCCACGACCGGAGCGTTGAATGGCAGCACCGTCTTGACCGCCGCGCGGCAGGATGGCGCGTTGGTGCGGAATGCGGTGCTTCTTGGCAACGGCGCAAATTTCTTGCACCAGCGTGTAATCGCTGATCATGCTGCTGTCTTGAATCATCACTGCCGCGCCATCGCCGTGCTTGGTGACGCGCTGTGAATCTGGAACGCCGGGCGTATCGCAGGCGAGATTGACATCCAAACCAACGCCGATATCCGCGCCCACCTGATTTGCAGCAGTGGTGGCGCCGCGCAGGCCCACTTCTTCTTGCGTGCAGAATGCAACCACAATGTTCGCGGCATGCTTGACGTTCTTGCGATGCATGTGCCGGAGCGCTTCAATGGCAACAAAGCAAGCCATGCGATTGTCGAGCGCCTTGCTGACGATCTTGAGCGGCGTTTCCATGAACGGTTGGTTGAGCACCACATAGTCGCCCACCTTCACGCGCTTCTTGACATCCGCCGCAGTCATGCCAAGGTCAACAAAGAACTCTTCCACTCCAGGCACCTTGGTGCGTTCGGCATCGTTGGAAATATGGATCGGCTTACCGCCGGGATTCATCACGCCGTGGATGTCGCCGCTGTCGGTGACCACCGTGACGCGGCTGGCAAAGAGGTTGCGGGTGTCAAATCCACCAGCGGCGTTCAGCCAGATGAATCCGTTGTCATCAACGTGTCGGACATAGAAGCCAATCTCATCCATGTGCGCAGCAAGCAGCACAGTGGTTGGCTTGGCGCCGCGAGTACCGCCGCCCTTGGTGGCGTTGCGAGTGCAGATCAGCGAGCCCATCGCATCGACATGGGACGTGTCAAACAGTCCGCCGCCCGACTTGCCGAGCACGGTCTTCTCAATCACCGCACGCACGCGCTCTTCGCGACCAGGAATGCCGGGGGTTTCGCAGAGGCGACGGAAGAGTTCAATATCAAGGCTCATAGTTGGGGGGTACTTTGCAGTGATTGGAGCGACCGGGGTCGCGCGGATTGGTGACAAGCGAGACGGAAATAGTAAGCGAACTATGCTATGGACATGACCGCCAATCCATTGCAGCCCGAGCACGAACGCTACGCACGCGTTGAACGCGTCCGCTTGGGCGGCGCGCCCGTGGAGGTTGAGTGGATGCCCTACGGCGTGGGCGCCGCGGAGCAGGTGGCACCGGCCGCAATCACGGCGCCGGCCACGCCGACTTCGGCAACTGCGCCCCCCGCGCCAACGATGCCCACCGCGTTGACATCAATCGAGCCTCCAGAAATTGTGGCGGGGTACGGACTACTTGAACTGGAGTACGCCGCGTTCCGACGTGGTGCAGCGGTGATGGACATGGCGCATCGCGGCACCATTGCAGTGCGCGGCGCGGATCGAGTGGACTTTCTCAATCGAATGGTGACGCAGGAACTCAAGGACATGGCCGGTGGCGATGTGCGCGCGGGTTTCTGGCTCAATCGAAAGGGCCGTATTGAGGCTGATCTGCTCTTTGTGCACGTGCCTGATGTTGACGGCACGCCATCGTTGACACTGGTGGATGTTGACATTCATGACGCGGCTCGAACAGTTGCCACATTGCATTCATTCTTGTTTGCAGAAGATGTGCAGATCACCGACGAGTCAGCGTTGTGGGGGCGTCTGGCAGTTCACGGGCCGGAGGGCGCTGCGTTACTTTCAAATGCAGGCGTCGAAGATGCCGCGTTAGAAATACTCAATCATGATGCGCGTTGTGTTTCGTGCACGCTGGCGGGCGCTGCTGCGGTGTTGGCGCGGCGTGATCAATGCGGATCGCCGGGTGTTGAAATATTTCTGCCACGCGAGGCGATTGGGCGTGCATGGGACGCGCTGGTTTCCCAACATGATGTTCAAGAGATTGGCCGCCGCCGCGCTCGCCCGGCCGGATGGCACGCCTACAACATTGCACGCATCGAAGCCGGAACGCCGCTTCATCATGTTGACTTTGGTCCAGACAACTTGCCGCATGAAACAGGCATTTTGAACGCTCGAACCAGCTTCAAGAAGGGGTGCTATCCCGGGCAGGAAGTGGTGGCGCGCATGGAGAGTTTGGGCAAGCCAAAGCAGCGATTAGTAGCGCTGCGCATGTCAGAAGATGCGTTACCAACATCAGGATCGCCGGTCTTTGAGCGTGGTGCGGACGGTGAGCCTGGCAATCCAGTAGGAGCGGTGACCAGCAGCACACTGGCACCGATGTTGGGTGCAGCGAGCGTTGCCTTTGCTATGGTGCGGACTGCGCATACAGAGCCGGGCACGGTGTTGTTGGTGCCTGCTGAAGGTGGCCGCGCCACTGCGACGGTGCAGGGTGGCCTTCGATTTCTTCCAGAGCGAACGGAGTCAACATGATCGCCGCGTATCTGCAGGAGAGTGACCCGATTGAAACAACGCCCGTGACCGGCAAAGACGGTCAGCGCTCAGAGGTGGGTATGCGCATCTCGCCCGAAGTGGTGTTGTTTGTGGGTGCAGTGGTGCTTACGGTGGCGCTCATTGCAGTGTTCACTCCGTTCTTGGTGCGAATCTGGCGCGACGACGCGGTGACTCGCGGCAATGGTACATCGCGCGATCAGCAGCGTGCGGCAACGGAGCAGCGCCGAGGCAAATCCGAATGACGGGTGCATCGGCCGATGCGCTCGGGTTCATTCGCCTGACCGAGGTGGGTCCGCGCGATGGATTGCAGAATGAGCAGCGCCTGGTTTCCACTGTTGCCAAGGTGGAGTTTGTTGATTTACTCTCCGCGGCCGGATTCCCGGAAATAGAAGTTTCCAGCTTTGTGAGCCCAAAGTGGGTGCCGCAGTTGGGAGACGCGGCGGACGTCTTTGCGCGCATTCAGCGTCGCCCTGGCACCGTGTACAGCGCATTGGTTCCCAATGAACGCGGCATGGACGCAGCGCTGGCGGCGCGTGCGGACAAAGTGGCAATCTTTGCAGCAGCCAGTGAGGGATTTAGCGCAGCGAACACGGGCGGCACCATTGCCGAAGTAGTAGCGCGGTTTGTTCCGGTGGTGCGAGCAGCGCATGCAGCGCGCATTCCGGTGCGGGCGTATGTCAGTTGCGTGGTGCGATGTCCGTATGACGGAGCGGTTGCGCCATCAGCAGTGCGGCGCGTAGTTGAGCAGTTGCTTGCGCTGGGTGCAGATGAGATTGATCTTGGAGAAACGCTTGGCGTTGCAGAGCCAGAAGACATTGCGCGCTTGTATGCAGAGCTTGCCAGCGTCCTGCCGCCGGCGCGCACAACACTTCACCTGCATAACACCAATGGTCGTGCGTTAGACAATGCACGGACGGCGCTGCAGCTTGGCGTCCGCAGCTTTGATGCAAGCGCCGGTGGTCTTGGTGGATGCCCGTACGCGCCCGGCGCGCGCGGCAATGTCGACACCGCCGCTTTGTTAGCTATGTTGGAGTCTGCGGGCTATGAAACCGGGGTCGATGGCGCCGCGGTGGAGCGCGCGATTTCGTCAATCACCCACGTCCTGCGCGCGGATGCATCCTGACGCCATTCGCCAGCAACGCGCGTCAGCGGCGTGAGCGAGATGCTGTCGTCAGAAACAGTGACGACGTGAGGCTGTCCCGGAAGCGTGAAACTTCCCGTGTTCAGTACAAGTTTGCCCCGGACCAGCCATGCACCGGCTCGATGCGAGTGCCCGGCGACAATCGCTTGTGGAATCGGTTCGCCCCGTTCCTGTGCGGCTGCACCGGCGCGTTCCAGAAAGCGTGTCGACAATTCTGGAAACATGCGCCAGTAGCCGATCACTACGGGAAATACCCAGGGTCGAGCCGCCATGCGGCGTAGCACCGTGAACGGTGACGCGGCACTGTCGAACCCGCGCTCTGCAATGGCGGCGGCGCGTGCAGCAAGCAAGGTGCGTTCTGGTTCTGCGCATCCGGCAGCGGCGTGAAACGCGCGCGTAAATTCGGCGGCAACATGGTGAGCGGCAGCGGACCACGGAGCAATTGCTGGGTGAAATGCGTGCCCATGGGTGATGAGCACGCGGCCGTTAGCGCGCACTGCGGAAAGTTCCCCGGTGGCAGGATCATGATTCCCTTCGATCCGAAGCACGGTGCTACTGACCCGCGAGAGACGTTCGCGAAGTTCCGCCAGAAAGTCTTCGCCGCGTACGCCGAATGCACTTGATGCTGACTCCGCAGCATCGCCGTTCAGGATGACTTCGTGCGCGCCTTCAAGCGCCGCGATCAGTGCTGCTGGATTCGGCGCGGCCCGGAGGCCAAGGTGTAGGTCGGAAAGAATGACAACCTTCACTGGTCAGCCCTGATTGGAACTTGCTGCGGCACGTCGGGCGGCAAGCTCAAGGAGCGAATCAGGATCGGTTGCATCCCACGGCGCGGCGGCTACTCCCACATGGACGACGAGTGAGCGTGGCCCATCACCAGGAAGGCGCGCAATTTCAGCGCGGAGTGCGGCGGCAAGTTCTTGCGTTGCTGATTCACGCAGGGAAACCAGCACGAATCCGCCCTCATCAAGTCGTGCGAGTTCGTCTCCTGGAACTACCGCCGCATCAAGTGCAGTAGCGATCCGGGCCATGAATGGATTGTCCAAGAGAATTTGTGACCGGCGATTCCAAAGTTCCACGTCCTCAATGCGCAACAGTGAAACAGTGAGCGACTCGCGGCGCAGGCGTGCCGCTGCAATGCGATGCGCTACTTGCTGTCGCAAGCGGGGCCATGATGGGAATCCGGTCGGGTCATCCCAAAGACCACGCGGCGCGTGTTGTGCAACCAGGGCAGCCAGTTCCAGCCATCGCTTCAGCCAGAGTGCCCACGCAGCGCGCGCATCCGGAGCAAGCGGCGCAACAAATGCGCGACCTTCATCGATCATGGTTCCGGTGCCAGTTGCCACCATTGCATCCGCAGCGCTGCCGGTGATGATGCGCGCCAGCTCCTCACCGGTGCGTTCGCGAATGGCGCGCAGTGCGAGTTGTTCAAAGTTGGGTGCACCGGAAAGGATCGCCTGCACCAAGTCAGTGTCGCCGACGCAGCGCGTTGCACCGGTCGGAACGGCAACGGCATCCACCGCCACTGATTCCGTGACGACGGGTGAGGGCACGCTTGAAGTTTCGTCGGCTGCGACATCCTGCACCGTCGCTTCGTGGGCGGGTGTGGGCGCAAATCGGTCAGGACCAAGCAGGAGTGAGAGTTCCTCCGCGCTCAGTTCGATCCGACGCGACAGTCGTTCGGCGTGCGAGTGCTCGGACACGAAAGCGAGTGTAACCTCGGTGGGACGTTACTTTTGTGCCCTCCGCGAGGGTATTTGCACAGGAATTGACGTTTCAAGCCCGTCGAAATGCCCCGGTAGTGCGTGAAATTGCGGGGTTTGGGCTACACTGCGCGACTCTCGCCGCTCCCGGTTCATTCCGGGGGCTCCTACTCCGAGAAGCCAAGGCGAGCTGACAGCGCGTGCTGTCAGGACACTGCACCCAGTCGGAACGAGCATCTATGTCAAACGAATCTTCAAGTCACGGTTACGGATCTTCCGCCTCTTACGGTTCTGGCTCGCGCGATCGCGATCGCGGCGACCGTGGTGATCGCGGCGACCGTGGCGATCGCGATGGCGGCTCCTCATACGGCTCCCGCGACCGCGAGAACCAACCACCAGCCTTCGGCGCCGTCGCCGTGGCCCCCGGCGAGCGTTCTGCCAAGCAGAAGCTCACCATCGACTACAAGAACATTGACGACCTGCGTCGCGTGCTCACTTCCAACGGCAAGATCATCTCGCGCAAGCGAGCCGGCCTCTCTGCCCGCGATCAGTCACGCGTCGCTCAGGCCATCAAGCGCGCGCGCTTCATGGCACTGATCCCGTACGCCAGCCTGCTTTCCTAATCGGAAGTACGCAGCACACAGCTGAAACAATCACGACGGGCGCCACTTCAAGGTGGCGCCCGTCGGTCGTTTTGAGTCGTTGTGTGGTGTGCTCGCTGCGTTAACTGCGCCGGAAGATCCGGGTGCACTTTTTCGCAAGGCTGCGAACGCGGGTCAGGAGTACGCGTGATCGCAGTCTGCGCAGTCCTTCATCAGTGCGCGCCAACGTCAAGCCGCGGCGCACCCAACTGCTGGCGCCCGCGAGGTCGCCTGTTCGCAGCGCAGCCAGTGCCAAATTGTGATGACTCAGCGCGCACTTCGGGTCGAGTTTCAGTACTTGCAAACTGGCCTCGCGGCCGCCAGTGATGTCGTTGGATTCAAAGCGCGCTCGTGCCAGCGCGCGCCACGCGTCCGGTTCGGCCGTGTGCAGCTTCACAAATTCGGGAATGACCTTGGCGGCCGAGTCCCACTCGCGCAACAAGGCGAGCAATGCTCCAGCCCGCGCAAATACAGCGCTGTGCGCGCGTAGGGTGCGCACGCGCTCATGCTCGGGGCGCGATGCAAATCGATCATCTGACTGCGGTGCTTCCGGAAGGCCTTCAGCAAGGAGCGCACGCATGGTCTCGCGTGCTTCGCGGATTCGACCGCGCCGAAACTGTGCGTCAGCCAGGTCAAGGCGCACCAGATTTCGTTCGGGCTCCAACTTCAGGACCAATTCAAATTCAATGGCCGCTCGATCAAAGCGCGCGGCGCGCAGGTCAAGGGCGCCGAGCATGTGGTGTGCTTGCACATTCGCTGGCTCAATCTCCACGACGCGGCGCAATTTTTCTGCTGCATCGGATTCGCGGCCGAGATGCGCGAGCGTCTCTGCGCAACCAAGCAGAGCCTCAATGTAACCAGGCTGCTCGCGCAGTACGTGCATGTAATTCTGGAGGGCCTTGGAGTGGTCGCCTTGATTGGCCAGGCAGCGCGCGTACATGGTGCGCACCTCCGCCATCTCTGGGTCATGACGCAATGCTTCGCGATAGCACCACGCTGCTCGGGGCATATCACCTTGTTCTTCAAGCCCGGACGCCATGGCGATCATGGAGAATGCAGGACTCTCTACGAATTCTTGCGCTTCGTAGAAGGCATCGCGCGCATCGTCGTGGCGACCAACGGTGGAAAGCAATCGAATGCGGCGCGCGTGCGACTCATCGGACTCGCGGTCAAGCGAAACGGCGCGTTCGACGTAACGCAGCGCTGATGCGGTGTCGCCTTCAATCTCATCAACGGATGCGGCGGCAAGCAGTGGCTCAGGCGCATCGGGATCGAGTTCATGGCATCGCAAGTATGAAGCGCGCGCTTCTTTGGAGCGATCGGTTTGTTCAAGCAGGCGACCAAGATGGAAGTGCCATTCCGGGCGATCCGGATTGCGCGCGAGTGCCTGGCGAAGCGCAGCCTCCGCCTCAACGAGACGGCCGTCTTCATAGTGGCGCCGGGCCTCTTCGGCCAGTTCGTCGCCATCCCGCCACTCGCCTTGAGAGTCTCCCATGGCCATAGGGAAATCCTAGCACCGTCTCCTTTGATGTCTCTATTGGAAGTCCAAAGGGTGGGAAGTCTGGCGCTTTGGCGCAGAGATCCCGGACTCTGGCGCTGCCAGAACCGGTTTCCAAGCGGGTACCGCGTCCGGGAACGCGCTCAGTACACCTCAAGCATGCAGCGTCGGGTGGCATGAACGCGTCGCTTCACTTGCTCGGCAGTCCAGTCCGCGGGCGGAATGCCCGCCAGGTCAGCATGGATGTCCAAGTAACCACTGTGCAGGCCGCGCTGCGCAAGTGTCTGGAACACCCCGACCTGCATGCCTGCGAGGCCGCAGATGTACGCCAGGGTTCGTTCGCTCCGCAGCAGTTGGTCGAACTGGGGGAGGGTGCGATCCATGTAGTGGTGGATGTACTCACCCTTGCCGCCGTCGAGGCGGACTTCTCGGCTAATGACGGTGTGGTAGGTGAAATTGGCGTGGTGCTTGGCCACTTGGCGGAAGAAGTCGTCGTAAATCAGATCGCTGGTGTACGGCGTTCCCATCACCAGGTGCACGGTGGCGGTGCATGGACGCCACGCGGCGTGCAGCGGACTTCCTTCCGGCGGACCAACGAACAGCTCATGAATGAACCCTCGGAACGGTGCGATACCGGTGCCGGTGGCGAGCAGCAGGTAATCGTGGGCATTGCGGTCGGTGGGCAGGATGAATCGCTTGCCTGCCGGGCCGGCCACTGGAATGGCGTCGCCCTCGCGCAGGTCGCAGACGTAGTTGGAGCACATCCCGGCGAAGAGGCGATGGTCGGTGGGATCGTCCTTGGCAGTCTGCGGCTCTCGTTCGGAAAGCAAGCGCTTGCAAGTGGTTGAGAGGACCTTGCCGAATCCGTCCTCTCCGTAACTGGGGCTGGCGATGGAGTACAGCCGGACTTTGTGGGGCTTGCCGTTGCCATCGGTTCCGGGTGGAACCACGCCGAACGACTGTCCCGCGAGCCAAGACCCTTCAAGCGGTGTACCGGAGACGTCCACGCAGACGTGTCGAACAAATGACGCGGACTTTGACTTGGTGCAGAGTTTTGAATGCACCACCTTTCCGTTCACTGGACTGGTGGGGAGAACTACGTGCATCCGTGCCTCTGGCAGGATGGGCTCTCCGGGCAGGCGGGTGGTTTCAGTTCCGGCGTTGGCGGCAGACACGGTGCTCATAAGTTGGATATCTTATTGGCTCGTCGATCATTGAGGGTCGACCACGCGGAACGCCGATTGGTCTTAGAGAAGCGAGTCACGGATTGACTCGCACCGATCGGTGTTATTTAGGGGCATTTCCCATGGATTACTTCCGCATTCAAGGCGGCCGCAGATTAAACGGTCGCATCTCCGTCGAAGGCGCCAAAAACGCGGCTCTGCCGCTGATGGCTGCATCGCTCCTCACCACGGGACGGGTCAAATTGACCAACGTCGGCCCGTTGGCTGACATCAAGAACCTGGGGTCGCTCCTGGAGCGATTGGGTGTCGCCATTCACTTCGGTGATGATGACACCATCACGCTGCACACCAGCGATGAGTCGTGCGTTGAGACTCCCTATGAGATCGTGAAGACGATGCGCGCCTCCATCTGCGTCCTTGGGCCGATGCTGGCGCGACGCGGACGTGCGGTGATCAGTATGCCGGGCGGATGTGCGTTCGGAACGCGGCCAATCGATTTGCATCTGAAGGGTCTTGCCAAGCTCGGCGCCAAGATTGAGATGGACGGCGGCAACATCATTGCTACCTGTGACCGTCTCAAGGGCGCAACCATCTTCCTGGGCGGTCCCAATGGGCCAACCGTCTTGGGCACCGCCAACGTGATGAGTGCGGCAACGCTTGCTGAAGGTCGCACAGTGATCGAAAGTGCTGCATGTGAGCCAGAGATTGTGGACTTGGCCAACATGCTCAACCGCATGGGTGCCAAGATTCGCGGCGCTGGTTCGCCCCGCATCATCATTGATGGTGTTGAGGCGCTTGGCGGTTGCGAACATCGCGTGATGCCTGACCGCATTGTGGCTGGTACCTACGCCATTGCAGCAGCCATGACCAACGGCGATGTCACCATTGATGACTTCCCGTATGACAGTTTGCTGGCTGCGGTGAACCACCTTGAGGAGGTGGGCGTGCATGTGACCAAGGTGAATCCGAATGATGAGGATGCTCGTTGCAGCGTGCGCATTTCATCCAACCGCGTCTTGCGCCCGACCATCATCACCACGCAGCCGCACCCTGGATTCCCGACTGATTTGCAGGCGCAGTTCATGGCCTTGCTTTCCATCGCTGACGGCAACTCGATCATCACTGAGAAGATCTACACCGAGCGATTCCTGCATGTTGCTGAACTCTCACGTATGGGTGCACAGGTGTATCGCCAGGGATCGACTGCGGTGATCTCTGGCGTGCGTCACCTGCACGGCGCGCCAGTGATGGCCAGTGATTTGCGTGCGAGCGCGTGCTTGGTCTTGGCGGCACTTGCCGCTGAGGGCGAGACCACGATCAGCCGCGTCTACCACCTCGATCGTGGATACTCGGGGATGGAGCGCGTGTTGGCTTCGTTGGGTGCGGATATTGAGCGTTGCAAGGAGACGAAGGCCGAGCCTGCAGAGGATGCGGTGCCGGCGATGCTTCCATCGATCCGTGGCGCAGGTCTGACATCGCGTGCTGCGCAGGAGCCGTTGGCCAAGGCCGAAGGCAACTGAGTGAAGCCCGAAGGCAACTGAGTGAAGGCTGAAGGTAACTGAGTTACTTCCGAACACTGCCCTTTTCTCGCGGGACGTCCCTTTAAGGGGGCGTCCCGCGTCATTGAGGGGGCGATTCGTGTTACTCACGGAACAACCCGCGCCACTCAGGGTGCAGCGCGTGTTACTTGCTAGGCTTTTTGTTGCTCGGCGGTCCGATGATCAGATGCTCCATCCGCTTGGTCTCTGCTTCAAAGATTGCAGTGGCGGAGTCGAGCCGTGTGCGAAGGAGCTCAGCCAGGCCGGGAACCGTGTTGAGTAGTTCGCCATCGCGGCGGAGCGCGTCCTCAATGCCCTTCATGGCGAACTGATGTTCCACTGCCGCAAGGGTGTACTGGCGGACGATTTCGCGATTCGCAATATCGATCCGTTCAGATCCAACGTCTTCGGCGCCGCCACCAAGGAGCAGCCATGGTTGCCACATGACTTCTCGCCCTGCGGCATCAAGTTCCTGTGACGCGATTGAGAAATCAGCAGCACCTCGGCCGAATGAATGATCTGCCGAGGTCATGCTGCCGCGCAGTGAGCCGGTCTGCTCACCGAGCTCCTTGATGGATTTCACGGCGCGGTCGAGCGTTTCTGCAAAGTTCGTCAGCCGATGGCTATCGATTCGTGGAAGGGTTTCGGCTTCGGCTCGGGCAGTGCGAACGAGCGACAGGACTTGCTCCGGGGCATCGCCCTCGGGGGGCGTGGCTGGAGCGTTGGATTGCGTGGAGCCGAGTTTCGCGAATGCGGCGGTTGCTTGATCGCGCGCGGTGGCGTAGTCAGCCTTCCAGCGTTTGAAATCGGGGGTTGCTCGTTCCGAGAGCGCAGCGACCTCGGTTCGGGATTTCTTCACGCGCATGGGAACGTCTTCAGTGATCGCCTGCAGGCGATTGCTGAGGGAGTCCTCGGTGGGGTGCTCTGGGCTCCATACGGCGAGCAATTCACGGACGGACTGAGACATTGGGGCGCCGAAGAACCCTCGGTACCGCGGCGGTGCCGTCCCAGTAATTTCCGAACCGGCGGCGAGCAATGGTTGTGCATTGGCACCGGACTGCCCATTCCGGTTCTTCTGCTGGCCTCCGAGGCCGCGAAGTTCAAGTATCGCTTCGCCGTTGATACCTGCCTCGGATGCCTCGCAGCGCACGCTAGAGGTAATCGGAATGCCGGCTTCAACCAAGAGCACGATTTCATATCCAATCAGCGTTTCATTGGTGAAACGGGGAGTGATCGACTCAATGCTTCCCTTCGGCAGTCCGCCGATCCACACCGGAGTGCCTTTGCTGAGCCCATAGACACCTTGATCAGCGCCAAATCGAACGACATAGCGCACCTGTGTTGAATGCGACCACGCAAGCCAACCATAAATTGCCGCGGTGAAGAGCCCCACGCAGGTCAGCGTCAGGATGCCGGCTCGGATGTTGTTTCGTTCCGCTTTCACTGTGATGGTGTCATCCGGCCCGCTGTTGAGTGAGGGCCGATGTGAGCGCGTGAGTTACTGCGAGTTTGCTGGTACCGGCACTGGAGTTGCCGCAGGCGCTGCCTTGGGGGTGGCGTTCTGCGTAGCAACATCCTTGGGTGTTAGCACCATCGGAGGCTGCACCGTGGCGTCGTCGGTCGGCATCTCTTGACCCTTGAAGTCCGCTTGCAGGACATCAAAGAGGCGCTTCTGAGCAATCTCGTAGCGCTCAACAGACTGCAGCACTTGGGTGCGCAGTGTCTCGCGGAACTTTGGATCAGAACTGAATCGCTCCGGTGTGTCATCAAGCGTGGCGCGCAGCGTTTCACCGGTGACCCGGAGGTCCGAGCTGGCGATCGCAAAGGCTCGCGCGGATTCATACAGATTCTCGCGCGCAAGTTCGTCGCCGCTGGGGCGATACAGCAACTTCCACGGACTGCGGCGCACTTCCATGGTGGCCAGTTTCACTTGCGTGGCGGATTGCCGAAGGTCCCACATCATCGCGCGCAGGTCTGGAATGCGAGCGGTGAGTTCAATATCCAAGTTCTCCATCGCGTTCGCAAACCGCTCAGTACCAGCCTGCGCATCCGTCAAGAGTGCATCGATCTGCTTGATATTGACTTCGCGGAAGTGCTCCATCGCAAGACGTGCTTCCTTCACGGTGACCACGGCATCATCCATCGACGTGTCGAGTTTCTTCATCGATAGCGATGCGTCCTTCAGGCTGGAAGTGATATCGCCGCGCCATCCTTCGTAGTCCTTGCGCAATGTGGCAACCGCCGTCGCGGCATCGTCAAGCATAGGGACGACTGATTTTGGATATTGCACGCGTGCAAAGTCATCAAGGCTGGCAGTGAACGCCACCATGTTGGTGAACATCTCTGTGGTTCGGCCGGCGTTTTGTGGGCCGACAATGGTGGCAAGCAAGCCACCGCTGGTCTTGGCATTAATCGTGTCGCCAGGCTCAAGCTTGCCCTTCGCCTTGGAGCCAAGGTTGGAGAAATTCAGCCACGAGTAATTGCCAAGCAGGGGCTGTGAGCGGATGACTTGCGCATCTTTGAAGAGCGTGATGTCGGCGTTCATCTGAATGTGCACCAGAATCTCTTCGGCTTCAAATCGCTGCTCGATGCGGACCACGCGGCCGACTTTCAGGCCGCTGACGCGGACCTCGGCGCCAGCATCAAGCCCAGCGACCCCTTCATCCATGGTGAAGCGGACCTGGTAGTCCGACTTGCGCGTGAAGAGCGCAGACTTGGAAAGGATGAGTATGACCACCAATCCCACTAAAGCGGAGGTGATGAGAAATGCGCCTGCGCGCACGCTATTTGAGTATCCGGTTCCTTCAGCCATGCTACGGAACAGGGTACATGATGCGTGACCGGATGGCGTGGTGACAGATAGGCTTTACCCGCGGCTCATAGCGCCCAGCGGCGTGCCGATCGTCGGACGCGAGACCCCTTGCTTACCCCTTCAGCATGTCTTCATTGGCAGGGAATCGATTCAACGCGCCCAGCAATTGTTCCATCTGCACGTGCGGCGGGGCATTGAGGAGCCGGCGTCGCAGGGCGGTGATGGTCTTCAGTTCGCGTTCGGGCATCAGGAGGTGTTCCTTGCGCGTACCGCTCTGCGCCAGGTTGATGGCCGGGAAGATCCGCCGTTCGGCAATGGTTCGATCGAGGATCAGTTCCATGTTGCCGGTGCCCTTGAATTCTTCAAAGATCACCTGATCCGCGCGGCTTCCGGTGTCCACCAGGCAGGTGGCGATGATGGTCAGGCTTCCGCCTTCTTCACACTTGCGAGCGGCGCCGAAGAGTTGCTTGGGCACTTCGAGCGCGCGGCTGTCCACGCCGCCCGACATGGTCCGGCCAGAACTGCCATAGCGGCGCGAATTGTTGAACGCTCGTCCGAGCCGCGTGAGGCTGTCAAGGAGCACCACGACATCGCGGCCAGCCTCCACCATGCGCTTGGCGCGCTCGATGGCAAACTGTCCGAGCGCCAAGTGGCGGTCAAGATCTTCGTCATTGCTCGAGGCAAGGACATGCGCCGGAACATTGCGACGGAAGTCCGTTACTTCTTCAGGTCGCTCATCAATGAGCAACGCAATGAGCTCAATTTCCGGGTGATTATGTTTGATTCCAAAGGCGATGTTCTGCAAGAGAATGGTCTTGCCAGCCTTGGGCGGAGCGACGATCAGGCCGCGGGTGCCGAATCCGATCGGACAGAACATGTCGATCAGTCGGCATGCTGGTGGACAGCCACGATGCTCAAGTGAGATACGCGGTTGCGGATCGAGCGCCGTGAGTTCGCTGAAATTCTTGCGCTTGCGATAGTCCTCAGGGGTCATGCCCTCAATGGCCACCAACTTGCTGGCCACCATGTGCATGCGGCGCGTGCGTCGTGATTGACGCTCCTCGACCTCGACGGTAATCGCCGCGCCAGGCGCGACGCCGTTGCGCTGCATGAAGTCCGGGAGGACGACTGGGTCATCCTCTCGCTCAACGAGTCCGTCTGAAAACTGCCTGATTCGACCCTCGGATGAGCCTTTCATGGCCTCCAGGATCCCGCTTACAACTGTCATCAATTATTCCTCGCTCCGGGCCGGCGATGCATGTGCATCCCAACGGGTTGTGTGGGGGGGACCTCGAAGGGCCTTGCCACCGTTCCGGGTTGTGCTTGGTTGTCGCCCTTAGGAAGGTCGACTCGTACATAGTAACTCAGTAACCGACTCAGTAGGTAGAAATTGTGGAAATTCCTAGCAGAACCTTCCAATGAAGCAGGTTAGCGGCGGATTGCTGCAAGTTCCACGGCGATAGCAGCACCCACGCGCGCATTCGACTCCAGGACGGCAACATTGACACCGACGGTTCGTCCCGCAGTGGCGCGTTGCACTCGGTCGAGCAGGAATGGCGTGACTGCCGCACCGCGAATACCTGCGTGGTTTGCTTCAATGAGCGCGGCCGCGATGGTGGTTTCAACTTCATCAGCCGGGATCGCCCATGCCGCAGGTGGTGGATTTGCGATGAGCGCGCCCACGTGTGGCGCAAAGAGCCAATGTGCGGCGCAGATAGCCGCGACCTCAGCGGCATCATGAGCGTGTGCTGACACGCCCAACGAATCGTTTCCTTGGGAAATGAAGCGAGGGAACACTCGAGTGCCAAGACCAATGACTGGAACGCCCAGGGAATCAAGCGCTTCCACCGTTGCGGGAAGATCAAGAATGCTCTTTGCGCCAGCGCTCACGACGGCGGTTGGAGTGCGCGCGAGTGCAGCAAGGTCAGCGCTGACGTCGGGTCGATCGGTCCAGCCGCGGTGCACGCCGCCGATTCCACCAGTAGCGAACACGCGAATATTCGCGGTAGCGCATGCTGCAAGCGTGGCAGCAACGGTGGTTCCGCCACTTGCGCGCTGCGCACTTGCGGCGCCGAGATCGCGGGTACTGAGCTTGCGGACATCAAGGTCATGACCAAGGCGCTCCAGTTGTGCGCGCGTCAGTCCCACATGCAGCGTTCCATCAAGCATGCCGACGGTCGCCGGAACAGCGCCACCATTGCGGACCGTGGTATCCAGCAGCACGCTCAGTGCAAGATTTGCAGGAATTTCAGCAATCCACTCGGACAGATTGCATGGCGATGCCATCGGCGTGCGCGGCAATCCGTGCGTCAGTACAGCGGTTTCGAGCGCCACAATCGGCAGCCCTGATGCCAGCGCATCGCACACTTCTTCGGAAATTTCAATCGCGACGCGGGGAACCATTCGTTGCTCGCTTATCAATCATCCTCTGCGGGTTCGGACCACTCCGCCGAGACGCTTCATCGGCATGGCCGAAGGAACGACGCCGCCTGGGAATGCATTTGGATCAGCAGCCTTCGCTGCAGTGGGGGCCACTGCAGTTGCCATTCGGCTCTTGGCACTTGCGGATTCTTCGCGCCGGCGTTTCTCTGCTTCGCGATAACTGGAGACGTCCGCTGGAATTGGTCCAGGCGTGAAATCGGGGTATTGCTTCTGCGGAATCTCGATGTTGGCAAGCATCTCAATTCCAGAAAGCAAATCACCTTGGTCTGGTTGAATGAATGTCCAAGCCACTCCATGGCGACCAGCGCGCGCGGTGCGGCCAATGCGATGGATATAGATTTCCGGATCTTCGGGGACGTCGTAATTGATCACGTGACTGATGTCATCAACATCAAGTCCGCGCGAGGCAAGGTCACTTGCAACCAACACTCCCAGCGAGCCGCCGCGGAGTTGGTCCATCACCTTATCGCGCTTGGTCTGGTACATGTCGCCGTGCATGGCGTGCGCATCAATGCCGTGCTTGGTCAGGTATTCGGCTACTTGATCGACCGTCTTCTTCATACGGCAGAAGACGATGGTCAGGGCCGGTTCTTCGTGTTTCAGCAGGTGATGCAGGAGTTTTCGCTTGTCCCACGGCTCAACCGTGAGCCAACTCTGATCGACCGCGGACACCGTGAGACTCTTCTCGGTGGTGACGATCTTCTCCGGGCTCTTCATGTAGCTGCGGGCGAGCTTCTCAATCTCCGGGCTGATGGTTGCGCTGACGAAGATCGTCTGCGGGCGCTGCTTCATGGCACCGAGGATCTTGCGAATGTCCTCGCGGAAACCAATGTCGAGCATCCGATCCACTTCGTCCAAGATCACCACCTTGAACTGGTTGTACGGCAGCAGGCCGCGCTGGTGCATGTCCATCACGCGTCCGGGCGTTCCGACGATGATCTCTGGATGGCTCTCAAGGGCTTGCGCCTGCGCGCGCATCGGCTTGCCGCCATAGACCGGAATAGCCTTAATTCCAGTGTGTCCGCCAAGTTCCTCAACTTCGCGGCACACTTGGATTGCCAATTCGCGGGTCGGCACCAAGACCAGCGCGCCGAATTGGTCGCCGGGCTGAAGGAGCCCCAGGACTGGCAGGCTGAACGCCGCGGTCTTGCCGGTACCGGTCTTGGCTTGGCCAATGACATCCTTGCCGCTCATGGCAACAGGAATCAGGGCCGATTGAATTTTGGTTGGGTGCTTGAACCCGGCTGCATCGACGCCCTTAAGGACGGACGCGGGAAGGCCGAGGTCGGCAAATGTCTTGGTCGTATCGAACGTCTCGCTGCTAACCATCCGTTGGGGCGTTTCTTTTCTATCGAAGTGCGTGCCGAGCCGGGTCTCGGGGAATTGATGACCGGGGTTTTTATGGTACTTTGCCCGGTAAGCCGATCGTAACAGGCGGAAGGCATGGATGCCGCCGCATGAGTGATAACAGTCTCATCTCCGTTGATTTTGACGCCGTTGACCACAACATGCGAGTGGTCAGGGGTGCTGTTGGCCCTGGAGTTGCCATCAATGCGGTGGTGAAGGCCGACGCGTACGGGCTCGGAGCCGCTCGGATCGCTCGCCGCTTGGTGCAGGGGGGCGCGTCTATGTTGACGGTGTATAGCCCCGCGCAGGCGGAAGCGTTGGAAGGCATGCCGTGCCCGGTACTGATCTTGCAGCCAGTGTCACGGATCGAACGCGGCAGCGCCATTCATTCCATGCTGGTCTCGGGTCGCCTGCATCTGGTGGTCCATGACATTCATCATGTTGCGGAACTCATTGTGCTGGCACACGAGCACGGTGTGCGTTTGCCCATTCACCTGGAAGTAGACACCGGCCTCGCGCGTGGTGGTTGCACCCCCGACGATGCCGCTCGCATCTTGCAGGCGGTTGCTGCCAATCCATCGTTGACACTTGCTGGTGTCATGACGCACTTCTCCCATGCAAAGACCAGTGCGGATCGGTGCGCGGCACAGATGCGTACCTTTGATCTCTTTGTGGATGCTCATCGCGCGTTGATTCCTCCGGAGTGCGTCTTGCATGCGGCAAGCACCTACGCATCATTGCGTGGAAGTGCTGTTCATGCCGGCATGGTTCGCGTGGGAATTGCCTGGACTGGTTACGCAGCTGATGGCCCGGATGATGGCGAATCCCTTCCTGGATACAACGACTTTCGGGCTGCAATTCGCTGGACGAGCTCCTTGATTCACGTGCGCCGCATTGCGCGCGGCAACAGTGTTGGATACGGTTGGTCTTGGACTGCGCGTCGTGATTCCACCATTGGGCTAGTGCCAGTTGGTTACGCAGACGGCTATCCGACACTGTGTTCCGACGCGCCGCAATTGCTGCGCGAGCAAGCGGAACCTTCGCGATGGGTGCGCATTTCAGTGGGTGACTGGAGCGCGGAAGCGCCAGTCATTGGCGCAGTCAACATGGATCAGATTTGCGTTGACCTCACCGGCCTTGAACAGATGCTGTCTTCGCAGCCCAACGGTGGACTTGGCGCGGAAGTGGAACTGTATGGAACTGATCGAACGGCGCGTAATTACTTGCCAACCATCGCGCGCCGATTGGGAATGCGCTCCTATGAATTGTTGTGCCGCTTGAATCCACGCATTCCGCGTGTGGCGGTTGAAGCCGCTGCTCCGCTTGGACGTGTTGATCAAGGGGCCTTCCGACTGGCTGTGCGCGCTGCACCGGATATGCCGTGAGTACGTCGCTGCCAATGACTATCGGCGTGGTGCGTTACATCAATACGTTGCCACTCATTGATGGGCTCAGTGGTTTGGCGGGATGCACGCTGGTGCCCGACGTTCCTGCGCGCCTGATTGATCGGCTGGTGAGTGGAACGGTAGACGTGGCGTTGTGCTCCGTGATTGACGTGCTGCGAAGCCCGGTTCCGGTGCGCATTGTTCCGGTGGGCATGCTGGGTTGCTGCGGTCGAACGCTGACGGTTCGGTTGTACGCGCGGCGACCCTGGGCAGAGGTGCGCACCGTGGCGGCGGATACGGACAGTCACACTTCGCGTGCGTTGGCCGAGTTGGTGTTGCGGCAGCGATTTGCAGCGCAGCCCACGATGGTTGACTTTGATCACGCATCGGGTGCGCGTGACCCGGGCACGGACGCCATGCTCTTGATCGGTGACAAGGTCATCAATGATGCTCCCGCGAACGACATGTGGCCGCAGCAACTGGACCTTGGCGAAGAGTGGCATGCATGGACCGGGCTGCCGTTTGTCTTCGCTACTTGGTTGATGCGCGCCGATGCGGATGAAGCCGCATGTGCCCGGGTGCGCACGGCGGCGCGCGTGTTGGACCACCAACGGCGTCACAACGCAGAGCGGATTGATGGGATCGTTCGACGTGAGGCGGCAGCGCATGGATGGCCCGAGGAGTTAGCCCGCCATTACCTTGTTGATCTTCTGCGCTTTGACTTTGATGACGCAGCGCGCGCTGGTTTGGCGCGCTTTTTGCAAGAATGCCGCGCGGCGGGACTGGCCCCGGCTGCAAGCGATCGTGCTGAATGTGCTGATTTCACCTGGTAAATAAGGCGCCCACGCACCATGCCCACCGCTGCGCGATTTCGCACTGAATGCGTTGCAGCGCTGTGGGAAGGCACGCGTTTCGCGGATGTTCGGGCGCGAGGGCGAATGCTTGCGGACGCGGAAGCATTTGTTGGTGACATCACCGCGGACGGTGAGTATCCACATGAGTTAGTGGTTGATCGTGTGACTCGCTATCGACCGGAAGGTGTGCGCGTTGGATCCGTCGTCTCTGGGTCGGCGTTGCTCCATGACATGACGGCGTTCATACTTCGACTGAGTCGTCGCGATCCGCTGCCGGCATCGTTGCGTGGTGGGGCATTGCATGCCGCTGATGTTGCGCGCGCGCTCAACGTGTCGGCGCGGACCTTGGCGCGATTTCGCTCGGACGGATTGGTGATGCATCATGTGCGTGATGCTGGCGGTCCAGTGCGGGTGGCGTGCTTTCCGGATGCATTGCAGGCATTTCGGGAGCGTGCCGCAGCGCGCGTTGATCGCGCGGGACGAACGGTACGCATGGGCGCAGATGCGCGCGCGGAGTTGCGTGCCCGAGCGGTGGAATGGTGCGCGGCAGGCGGGCGAATTTCATTGCATGCGATTGCCACGCGCCTTGCGCCAGTGTTTGGATGCAGTGTGCGTGCGGCACGGGGAGTATTGGAAGTGGACGCGGTGGTGGTGGCCGCGGTTCGCGCAGCGCAGCGTGTGGGCGAGCCCGCGGCGCAGCGCGGTGCGCGTGGTGCGCAGGGCAGCGGCGCGCATGTCTCCGGGATCGCAGCGTTTCAGTCGCCGCGTGGCGGGGGCGAGGTGGTTCGTAGCCCTCGTCAGATTCGGCAGTTTGCGGCGCGGGCGGTCGGGTTCGGATGTCCACCCGTAGCGCTGGCACAGTGGCTTGGAATGACTGAATCAACAGCGGCGCGGGCGGCGGTGCGCGGTCGCGTGGAGCGCCTGCGTCTGGCCATGAACGGTGTGAGCCCGGTGCTGTTACCCATCTTTGTGTTGCCGGATGCAGCTGGGTCAATTCTTGCACCGCTCGCGGTATGTGCGGCATTGCCAGTGGGGCCGGTCCAGTTTCCGGATCCTGCCCGCGTGCGCGGTGGGCGCGCACCGAATCGCGGCGAGGTTGCATTGGCAGTGGCGTTTCGATTTCTGGTGTGGCGCGCGCATACAGCGCTGCGAGCGATTTCCAAGACCCCCGTGGCACGTGAAGTGGATGCAATTGAGCGCGATTTGCGTTGGGCGAATCGCATCAAGCGTGCGTTGCTGGAACGGGTTCTGCCGGTGGCGTTGGTGCCATGTGTCCAGCGCCTGGGGCGCGGATGGGATGAGGTGCCCGTGTCGCTACGGATGCGTTGGGCGGCGTTCGCTGCTCTTGAATGCTCGCACGCGCTTGAATTTGGAGAACACTCCTCGGTGGCGATTGAAGACGTGCATCCTGCGCACGTTGCGGCGCACGCGGTGGAACGCGCCATTGCTCGTGGTGGTCCAGAGTTTGCGCCGAGTAACGGAGACGATTCGCACGCGCTTGACGGTGCGATCATGCGTTGTGTTCCGTGGTGGCATGTGGTGTGCGCGGGTGATGGCTGGCTGACCGCCGCCGCCAAGTGCGCGCCAGAGCACAGCCGCGTATTGACGCTCCACTTTGGACTGGATGGCACCATGCCGCGGACCTTCGAAGAGATAGCGCGCGAGTTGAAAATTTCCACATCGCGCGCCACCGCCGATTGGTACGCAGCGATGCATGCAGTGCTGCAGGTTCGTTGAGGAAGTCTGCGAGCGTCCGCGCTGGAAGAGTGCGTCGTACATGCACAGACACCCGCGCGTTGGCGCGGGTGTCTGGAAGTTCTTGTGTTGGCAGGTCTCGCGACCAGTGCTCGTAGCGGTTTAGCGCTTGGAGAACTGGAATCGACGACGGGCGCCAGCTTGACCGTACTTCTTACGCTCAACCTTACGAGCGTCTCGGGTCAGGAACCCGTGCTCGCGGAGGATTGGCTCAAGGCTTGAGTCGTAGCAGAGGATCGCGCGGGCGAGGCCCATCACGACTGCGCCAGTCTGGCCGGTGAATCCACCGCCGACGAGGCCAGCAGTGACATCAACCTTGCCCTTGGTGCCGGTCTTCTCAAGCACGGCGAGCACGGCCTTGCGGTCGCGGTCTTCGGTGAGGTAGTCGTCGAGTTCTTTCTCGTTCAACTTGATGGCGCCGGTGCCTGGGCGAACGCGAACGCGCGCGATGGCAGTCTTACGGCGACCGGTGCCCCAGAACCAACCCTTGGAATCGGGGCCCTTGGTAGCGGCGCCCTGGCCTTGGGTGACGGGGGTGGAGGTGTTCATTACAGTGGTCATCAGGTGTGTCTCTCTGTTCGGCGCTGCAATCAGCGGCGGGCGTTCGGGAAGTCAAGCGTCGCTGGCTGTTGCGCACTGTGGTCGTGCGCATTGCCCTTGAGGACGCGGAGGTTGCGACGGATGCGGCGACCGAGGCGACCGCGGGGAAGCATGCGGATGACCGCTTCTTCAACCACGAGCTCCGGCTTCGAGGCCATGATGGACTCGTAGGTACGGACGCGCAGACCGCCCGGGTAGCCACTCCAGCGACGAAGGGTCTTGGCTGCCAGCTTGTTGCCGGTGACCTTGATCTTCTCCGCGTTCGTGATGATGACGCAATCGCCGCTCATCACGTTGGGCGTGTACTGGGGGCGATGCTTGCCCATGAGGACGAGCGCGACTTCGGTGGCGAGGCGACCGAGGATCATTCCCTCGGCGTTGACGACGTGCCAATTTGGCTTAACGTCGGCTTCCTTCATGTGAGTGGTCTGGCGTGGCATGTCTGTTCCTTCGTGGCGCCGCCCGGGATGGGCAGAGAATCGATAAAGATAGGGCTTTTCGCCAAGATGTCAAGGGGAGGGTGTGTTTGACCCCCGGTACGCTGTCCCGGTCATGACAAACGCTTCCCGACTTCGGCGCGCAAATCTCCTCGCATGGTTGGCAATCGCGGTGGCTACGGCCCTATTTATTGTGGAGAGCCGAGGGGGCGTTGGGGCGCCTAGTTCCGAGAAACTCGCGGCCCACGCGTCGGTGTCGGCACAACAGGCCATGATGGGGTCGTTGGTGAACGGCGCCACGGCGCCAGCTTTCGAGACAGCGTTTGCGCAACAGTTATCGACAATGCAGGGGCAGGTGGAGGCGCTGACCTCGATCGATGAGCCTGGGTCGGAATTGGCGACTGCCGCGCTGCTGGCCCGATTGGGAGCGCGCGATCGAGCGCTCGAGTTGCTGGCTGGACTGCAGAACCGGATCGATGCGGGTGATGTCACTGCGGATGAAGCGTTTGTCGAGACGCTCGATGCGGTCACGGAACTGGTGGACGCCACCGCTCAACCCGGTGCGCGTGGGATCTCTGATGAGGCATGCGCTGATGTGATCAAGGCGCTGGGAACCACTGGAAAGACGCTCGTGGCGCAGGCGAAGGGTGATCAAGAGGCACTCGATCGTCTTGCTGCCGCGGGTGCGGTGTTGTTGATGGTGTTGGTGTTGGCGCTGCTGATTGGCGGCGTGTTGGCACTTGGTGGCCTTGCGGCGCTCGTCGTGTTTCTGGTGATGGCGGCGCTGGGCAAGACGAAGGGCATTGGCGCAACGGACGAACTGTGGTCGCATGTCTATGCAGAGATGTTTGCCGTGTGGATGTTTGCTTATCTGGGGCTTGCACGCGCGCCGCGAATGCTCTTTGAGATTTGGGAGGGCTATGGCAACGAAGGTCCTGGAATGGATGTTCGCTTGGCGCTTTCAGTCGCTGCGGCCATTGCAGCCGTCGCGCTGGCACTGTGGTGGGGAACGCGGCGTGGTTTGTCGTTGCGCTGCATCATGACCGCGGTTGGATTGCGTCGGTTTGTTGCCATGGACATCGTGTGGGGCGTGGTGTGCTGGTCGATGGGGATCGCGCTGTTGATCGTTGGAGTGATGTTGGCAGTGGTGCTCTCGAACATCTTTGGGGATGGTCAGATGCGTGCGAGTCACCCAATTCAACAGATGGTTGAGGACTCGGGAGCAACTGGATTGTTCTTGACGTACATCCTTGCCTGCGTTTGCGCGCCCATTGGCGAAGAACTCTTCTTTCGCGGAGCGCTGTACCGCAATCTGCGGCAGTCATTCGGTCGCTGGGGCGCTGTGGGAAGCGTGGTGATTGCGATAGCGGTGAGTAGCGTCTTGTTTGCAGCGATTCATCCGCAGGGGTTGATCTTTATCCCGGTGCTTGCATCGCTCGCTGTTGCGTTCTGCATCATGCGCGAATGGCGTGGGACGATCAATGCGCCGATCGTGGCGCATGCAATCAACAACGCGGTGGTGTTGACGCTGAATGTATTGATGTTGCGCGGGTGATTGAGGCGGTTCGAACGCAGCTGGCGCGGCGAGCGCGGTGGTTGCTTCGAGGGCGGTGATCGTGGTGATCGTGGCGATCGCTGCGGTCAGTCCTGCAGTTCGACGGTCCAGTACGCCTCGTCCAGAAATGCTTTCCAGCTTTGGTACTTGGGGCTACCAAGTCGAAGCGTGATGGCTGGATTGCGGCGCGGCTTCACCGGCTCGCGGATGAGTTTCATGCGCGCCTGTGTTGGTGTGCGACCGCCCTTACGCGCGTTGCAACGAACACACGCACACACCAAGTTGATCCATGAATTCTCGCCGCCCTGCACGCGCGGGACGACGTGATCAAGCGTGAGTTCTTTGGTTGAGAAATTCTTGCCGCAGTATTGGCACTGACTGTGATCGCGCGCATAGATATTGCGACGATTGAGTTTGACTGGTTCGCGCGGCAGGCGGTCGTAGCCGAGCAAGCGAATGATCTTTGGGACGGCCATGACAAGGCGCGGGGTGGTTACCCAGTCATGTTGTTCGTGTTCAAAGGAGCGTTGGAATTCTGCAACTTCAGTCCATGAGTGCAGCGAGTAACTGACATACGCCCCAGCTTCAACGCTGATGATTTCTGCGGAGCCCTTGCACAACATGGTGAATGCGCGTCGCGCATCGACAACGCGAACAGCGTTGTACAACTTGTTGATTACCAAGACGCGAGCGTCAAGAACACTGGCACCAGCGGCGATCATCCGTGCCTCCTTGCGCGCCGGATCCTCCAGCGGGCACTGAAGTGTAGCGCGCCGAGCGCAGGAATTCCAAGGATTTGTGCGTGCTGGCCCGCGGCGCGTCAGGCACTGCGGCCGAGCCACTCCAGCGAGCCGTTCAGCGCGGCGCCTTGCACCATGATGGGAGTTGATTCCGGCACATGCAGGGCAAGGAGTTCACGTATGCGAGCTCGCGGAAGGCGTCCAGAACCAAGAGGACATGGGGCCATCTGTTCAGGATCGGTTTCGTTGATGGTGGCATCGCGGAGGATCACCACATCGGCGCGGGGACCGAAGGACGCAAAGAGCGACTGCATGTGGTCTTCAATATCCGTGAGCATGGATGGCTCAAGAAACGCGGCGGGGTCGAAGGCCAGCCCAAAGGGGCGATCGATGTCCGGCGAGTGGCGGACGATGTTGGGATCTTGCCCGGGAATCACATGATCGCACCACCAGGTCAGCGCGCTGCGCGCATCGCTTAAGACGTGGCGCGCATGCGGGATCAGGACGAGGCGCTTGTGGTGGCGTTGCAGTTGCGGCGCCAGTTCCGCGCACAGGGCATTGAGTGCGGTGGGGCCGCGCATCCAGTTGACGGGGTCGGAGGCGAACAGGGAATCGCCCAGTGTGCCGCTCCACGCAAAGACCCACGGCCCGGGGAGTTCGGTGTCGAAGAGCCAGGATCCATCGAGTGGATTGCCGCCGACGAACGCGCCGCGGGGCGAGCCTGGCGCGTTGAGTGGCATGGCGATCCAATCGCACGCGGGAGCGCTGGCGCCGAGGAGTGCGGCGAGTGCGCGGGCTTCGTGCATGGCGAGGATGGGATGTGCGGTGTGCATGGCGGGAGGGGAATCGTAGGGGCGTGGCGGCGGCGGGGAGGAGCGAAGCAGAGAGAGAGGAGAGGAGCAGGGGGGAGCAGCGCGCGGTGAGGGCAGGATCGGATCGCTAGGATTGTGTGCATGCGCATCTGCACACTCAGCTCGGTCATCGTTCTGGCGTCGCTCGCTTCTCTGGTTGGATGCGCGAGTCCGCAGCCACCCGCTACCGCGGCACGCGTTGCTGGTATTGCGCCGCGCGGCGAGCAGTGTGGTCCGGATTGCTATCGAATCTTCAATGGCAAGGATCTTTCTGGATGGGTGAGCGTGAATTGCTTCAGTGACACGTTTGTTGCTCGCGACGGCATGTTGTTCTGCACGGGAAATCCCACGGGATTCATTCGCACGGATCGCATGTATGAAAATTACGTTCTGGACTTTGACTGGAAGCATGAGGCGAAGGAGGGCAATGCCGGACTCTTTGTGTGGAGCGATCCGGTGCCGAGTTCCGCGCAGAACATGTTCCCGCGTGCGATTGAAGTGCAGATCATGTTGACGCCGGATGTGAAAGACAAAGAGGGTCGGTTGCTTTACACCGGGCAGGGTGATGTGTTCAGTATTTGGGGATCAAAGATGACTCCGTTGCGGCCGCATCCTGCTGGATGGGAGCGGACGCTGCCGAGTGAGCGCGTCACCAAGGGCGCGGGTGAGTGGAATCATTACAAGGTCACTTGCAATCAGGGCAACATCACCGTTGAAATCAATGGACATGAGGTGAGCGGCGCGAAGGATGTTTCACCGCGCACGGGCTACATCTGTCTGGAGAGTGAAGGCAGTCCGATTTGGTTTAAGGACATCTGCGTCAAGGAACTGCCCGCAGCGGTTCCAGCGCTTGCAGCGAAAGATGTAGTAATGGAGGGCACTGGTATGCGTCGGCTGTTTGACGGCAAGACGCTTGCTGGATGGCGCGAGGAGTCGGGCGAAGAAGGGCACTGGACGTTTGATGACGGCGTAGCCAAGTTCGACGGCAAGGGTGACTCGCTGTGGACGGCCGAGGAGTTTGGCGACTTTGAGTTAGTTGCCGATTGGCGCTGGACCAAGGAGCATCAGGGGAAGATCAAGCGTCCGATGATTGGCGCTGATGGCACCGAGGAGCGCGACGCGGCGGGGAATGTGAAAGAGGTGGAGATTGAGGAGCGGGACAGTGGCATCTATCTGCGCGGAAACAGCAAGAGCCAGGTGAACATCTGGGGTTGGCCGTGCGGCTCGGGCGAGGTGTGGGGCTACCGCACGGATCCGTCGATGCCAGCGTCGGTGCGCGCAGCATGCACGCCGAAGGTGCGCGCTGACAAGCCGATTGGGGAGTGGAATCGCATGGTGATCCGCATGGTGGGTGATCGACTCACGGTTGACTTGAATGGCCAACGCGTGATTGACAACGCGCAGTTGCCCGGCGTGCCTGCCAAGGGTGCGATTGCGTTACAGAGTCACGGCTGCCCGATCGAATTTGAGAACGTCTTCATACGCCCGTTGAAATAAAATGGTCCCGGTCCTCCCGGACCATTTTATTGATTAAATTCGTCCCGGTCCTCCCGGACCATTTTGTTGCGTTAGCCGACGTACTCGCAGCGGCTGGTGCAGGTTTCGTGCACTACTACTTGTGCGAGCATTGGTAGCTGCGGCTTTAGGCGGTCCCAGATCCATTTGGCGATCATTTCGCTGGTTGGGTTTTCGAGGCCCTTGATTTCATTGAGGCAGTAGTGATCGAGTTGTGATTCGATCGGGCTTGTTACCGCCTTGATATCGCCGTAATCAACCAAGTAGCCCTTGGCGGGGTCGAGCTCGCCTGCCACCACAATGTCCACCTTGAAACTGTGGCCGTGCATGCGCCGGCACTTGTGCCCCTCCGGGAAGGTGGGGAGCCAGTGGGCGGCCTCGAAGGTGAAACTCTTGATCAGGCGGACGTGCATGGGAGATCCGAGTGTATGGGTAAATGAAAGGCCCGCGGCGTGAACCGCGGGCCTTTGGATATGTGAAACTGCGAGTCAGGAACGAATTTACTCGCCGGCAGCGGCTGCGCCGGTGGTGTGCTTCAGGCCGCGGCGCTGGTCGCGGAGACGACGTGCCTTGCCGAAGCGCTCGCGCAGGAAGTAGAGCTTCGCGCGTCGGGCATCGCCACGACGAACGATCTCAAGCTTTGCCAAACGCGGCGAATGCAACGGGAACATGCGCTCCACGCCCTCGTTGGCAACGATGCGTCGCACGGTGATCATGGTGTGGATGCCGCGGCCGGTCTCGGCGAGCAACACGCCCTGGAAGACCTGGATGCGCTCCTTGTCTCCTTCGATGATCCGGTAGTGCACATCAACGGTGTCGCCGATGCGGTAGTTCGGGATTTCCTTCGGGTTCTTCAGCTGGTCAGCAACGACGCTCTCGATGATCTTGGTGCGGTCCATGTGTCTGTCGACCTTGGTAGGTCGTTCCTTTCTTTCCGGACTTCCGTCCGGTGTTCCGTCTTCAGCCCTGCGCTTCATCAGGCAGGCCACCGTCGACAGGCTTCGACATGGGACGGGGAATTCCGCCCAGGGGTCGCTCCAGAAGATCGGGCCGACGCTCGCGCGTCCGCTCCACCATCTGGCTGTGCCTCCAACGCTCAATCGCGGCGTGGTCGCCGTTCAAGAGCACCTCGGGCACACTGCGACCACGCCATTCGCGCGGTCGCGTGTAGTGCGGGCAGTCGAGGAGGGAACGTCCCGCCTCATCAAGTCGACTGAAGGAATCTTCAGCCGCAGACTGCTCGTGGCCAAGAACTCCGGGAAGGAGCCTGACCACCGCGTCGATCAGCATCATGGCGGGGATCTCTCCACCGCTCAAGACAAAGTCGCCGACGCTCACTTCAAGCGGAGCCATTTCTTGTACGGCTCGCTCGTCAATACCTTCGTAATGCCCCGCGATTAACAACAATCGCGGCTGCTTTGCAAACCATTCGACACGGGGCTGCGTCAATCGCTCGCCCTGTGGCGTGAGCAGCACGCGGCATGCTGCTCGTTCATCCATCTTCTCGACCGCCTCGACCGCGTCGACGAGGGGTTGGCACATCATGACCATGCCGGGTCCGCCCCCGAAGGGACGATCATCAACCTTGCGGTGCTTGTCCGTGCTCCACGCGCGAAGATCGTGCGTGTGGAACTCAGCAAGACCGGCAGCTGCTGCTCGTCCAGGAATGCTTGTGCCGAGTACCGGCGCAAACATGTCTGGAAAGAGGGTGAAGACGTCGATTCGCACGAGATCTCACCCTTCGAGCAGCAGGCTGCTCATTACTTCTTCGCCGGCTCTGGCTTCGGTCCACGAACCATCGGCAGGCCCTTCTTGGCGCGGATGGCGTCGGCCTTGGCACGACCCTTCGCGTGAACGACTGAGAGCACCTTATCGCTCACAGAGCCGCCCGCCTTGCGGATCAAGCTGACGGCAGTGTCGGATGGCTGTGCGCCAACGGACAACCAGTGTTGAATGCGGTCCATCTTCAGGTGGATCTGCTTGCCGTCTTTACCTTGGGGCTCGTACCAGCCGAGCTCCTCGATCACCATGCCGTCGCGCGGGGCGCGCTTATCCATGGCGGAGAGGCGGAAGAACGGATGATGGGCGCGGCCCATCTTCTTGAGACGAAGGACGACCATTGTCGTGACCTTTCGGGAAGCGTCCGCGTCGGTCGCGCGCGCAGCACTGTGCTGCGTACGCGCCGGGTGCATCGTTGGGCAGGCCGTCTCGGCCCGATGTGCGATGCGCCTTCGGCAGGCGGTTTGCGAGAATCGAGGAGGGTAGCGGAAATCCCGGGCAAACTCAATTGCCGGGTGGCATGGCCTCGGCAGCGGAGTTATCCGGATCTTCCTCGTCTGCAGGGAGTGCATCAGACGCCGATACCGCTCCCGGGCCCATGAGTCGATCCTCCACCCAGTTCACGTAGTTCGAGGCGGCCTTTCCCATGGTGCGCTGCAGCGGAACATCGATGACCCCAAAGAAGAAGAACAGCACCACCAACATTCCGTACATGCGCACGGCAGGCGTGTTGTAGAAGCGGTCGAGCGCGGGATGCGCGCCAGCAAGAATCGCACTGCCATCAAGGGGCGGAATCGGCAGCAGATTGAATGCGCCGAGCACCAAGTTGATGAACCCGCCCCAGAACAGAAATTGCGCAACGTTGGCCGCCGTGTGTTCTGCAACAGTGATTCGTCCGTTGGCAACCGCCCATGCCCACGTACCGGCAGCAGTGAGCGTGATGAATGCCAATAGCAAATTCATGGCCGGTCCAGCCGCTGCAACCAAGACGCGTCCGCGACGTTCGTGGCGGAATCGATGCGGATTGATCGGCATCAGTCCCCACGCAATGCCAGCGATCGCAAAGAAGATGAGTGACATGCGTCCCATGTGCACGATGGGGTTCATGGTCATGTGACCCATCTCGCGCGGCGTGTTGTCACCGTTGGCGATCGCTGCCCAGCCGTGTGCAAGTTCGTGCAGCACGATTGAGAAAATCACCCAGAACGCCCAGCTAAAGAGCAAGACGATGCCGCCGCTTTCATATGCAGAGTGGACCCACCAATTCATGGGGTACAGGGTACACGCGTGGGAAGGGTGCGCTGACGCAATCGCTACGACGCAATACTGCCGTACACCGGAGTGCCCGCAGCGATGGTTGCCATGATGTTTGGCAGCGCGTCTGACCATTGACACGCGAATGGATCATCAGCAAATATGCATAAATCCGCGTGGCAACCCGGTGCGATGCGGCCAAGTGCGGGCGCGCGGAGTGCGTCGGCCGCGCCGGAGGTATAGGCGCGCAGGCTTTCTTCCACGGTGAGATTCTGGTCGGTGCGGCACGGCGTGCCGTCGAGGCCAATGCCAGTGACTGCAGCGCGGATACCGAGGCGTGGATCGCAGCTCACGATCGGCCAATCGCTTCCGAAGGCAAGACGCGCGCCAGCGCTGAGCAGATCGCGGAATCGGAAGAACGTGTGCATCCGATCATGGCCAAGGCGCGCTGGTGCACCGTGGGCATCATCCGCTTTGTGGAGCGGCTGCATGCTGGCGATGCGGCCATGCATACGTGCGAGTTCCGCGTCGTCCATGGTTTGGCAATGTTCGAAGCGCGCGATACGTGCGTGATCTTCTGGAGCGATGGCGTCAAGCGCTACACGCAACGCTTCGTCACCGATCGCGTGGACACTTGGCGAGAATCCATGGGCGATGACGGTGTGCGCCCACGTACGGAGTAGATCAGGATGCTCCGCTGCAAATTCAACAAGCATGCCACGATTGGAGGCATCATCTGCATACGGCGCAATCATGCGCGCGGTGCGGCTACCCAGCGTGCCATCGATGAAACTCTTCCAGCCAGCGATGGCGAGGAGTTCGTCGTTTGCGAAGGCGCGGCCCCACGCGAAATCAACAGGCCACTCGCGATCGAGAATGGTGGCAATGACGCGCACCGTGCATGCAGCGCGTGCGTGGGTTCGTAGATATTCGTGTGCATCGCGTAGATCGGATTCGTATTCCATGCTGCCAACGGCGGTGATTCCGAAGGAGTTGCAGTGTTGGAACGTGGCGAGCAGTGCGGCGCGTCGGTCTTCAACAGTCGGAATCGGAACGCGCGGATTGACCAGGCGCCACGCGGCTTGTTCAAGAAGCAGACCGGTGGCAGCACCCGTGGAATCGCGGACGATTTCACCACCGGCGGGACATGGCTCGGTGCCGATGAGCGCGAGTACGGCATCGTTGACAACGCATGCATGTTGATCCATGCGGTAGGCAATGCACGGCGTGTTGCCGGCGCCGCGTAGCCATGCGCTCGTCGGTCGTTCGCCGCCCCAGTGTGCTTCGTTCCAGCCGAAGGCGCGGAGCCAGCGGCCGGGGGCGAGCATGCGGGCAGCGTGTTCGATACGCGACTCAAACTCCGCGCGTGAATGCACAGTGCTGAGATCAAGTTGGTTGAGTGTTTGCCCGCCTAGCGAAAGATGAATGTGCGCGTCGATGAGTCCGGGCGTGACCACCGCGGTCGCTGGCAGGGTGATGGTGGGGAGATCGGGGCGTGGCGGCGCGTCGACGGCAGTGATGCGGCCATCGGCGATGTCCACGCTGGCAGCCCATGGATTCATGGGATCTGCGGTCCAAAAACGTGCGCCGGTGAGGCGAACACGTGCGGGCAGCGTGGGGCTTGCATGGTGCATGAGGGGCGCGCCTATCCTATAAACCATGAAGCAAAGTTGCAGCAACGGATCGTGCGGATGCGGGTCAAGTATGCCGGTCACTACCTTCGCGAAAGTTGTTGGTAGCGCGTTGGTGGTGGTTGCAGTGGCCGCGGTGGTATTCGCAGTGATGTCTGGGTGTGAGAAGGCGCCCGCTTCGAAGGGTCCGACGCCGGTGGCGGTGAAGCCAGGAAGCGGCGCGGCGAGCGCGGTGGTTGCACCGACGTCTGCACCGACGCCTGTACTTGGTCCGGCAAGCGCAACGGCTGCACCGGCACAAGTTGCGGCAGCGGCTCCTGCGCTAGGTGCAGGGGCAGCAGCAGCTGCGGCGACGCAAGCGGGTGGATATCCAGTGAGTGGTCCGGATGGCGATCAAACCAAGATCGAAGTTGGCGGTCTGACCATGCCGAAGCCGGTGACATGGGTGTGGACAGCGCCATCAATGCAGTTCCGCGCCTTGCAATATGCGGTACCGGCACTCGGCGTGAACGCGCCCGCTGCTGAGTTGGTGTTCAGCGTGTTCCCCGCCGGCGATGGTGGTCCGGTCGATGCGAACCTTGATCGTTGGGCGAACCAGTTCCGTTCAGGCGCTGCAGCGGCCGAGTCGAAGCGTTCACAGGCAACAGTGAATGGAATGCAAGTGTCGCGCGTGGAAAGTATGGGCGATTACATGGGCATGGGTGCCGCGGCGCCGCGTCCGGGCTACATGCAACTCGGCGCGATCGTGCAGGCACCAGGGCGAACGGTGTTTATGAAAGTGGTCGGGCCGCAAGCGACGGTGGAATCAAACCGCGCCGCGTTCGAGGCGATGATTGCTGGGATTCACTGATTCCGTTCCGAGGCCTGTTTCGAGACCCGTTCCGAGATCTGTGACAAGACCCGTCTCCAGAACCGTTCGGAGACCCGTTCGGAGACCCGTTCCACGATCCATCTCTCGCTGCGTCTCTTGCAGCAGTTCGGAAAGATTGGACCCGGAACGGATCCTAGAATCGGTGATTTTAAGGTGCTACTAGAAAGTATAAAGCGTATAAATTCGCAGTAAATACGCCACTTTCGGCGTCCATGCCGGGCTTCTCCTAGAATTGTGGAAATGCATGACTATCCCACTTCTTGCCGGTACTACGCGGCGGCGATGCAGACCTCGTTGCCGGCCTTAAAGAAGCGTGAAGATGTGCCTGCGCGGGTGGAGCAACTGGTGAAGATGGCGGAAGGAACGCTTGCGGGGTACGCGCCGTTCCATGATGTTCGGCTCTTCGTGTTCCCGGAATTTGCGCATTGCGCGCCGATGTACACCACGGTGAAGGAATTGCTGGAGCACACGGCGCTCCGACCGGACGATGTGATTGCTCCGTATCTTCGCTTCTGCAAGCAGAACGGCGTGTATGTGCAGACCGGTAGTTTCATTGAGCAAGATCCGAAGTATCCGGGCGCTGTGTTCAATGCGACGCTCCTCATTGGACCGGATGGCGTGCTGAGTAAGTATCGCAAAGTGAACCCGTGGATTCCGTGGGAGGTGCATGCGAGTCCGCATGACATTCCTGGATATTCAGAGCCGCTCTTTCCGGTGGTGGACACAGAGATCGGCAAACTCGGTTGCGCAATTTGCTACGACTGGCTGTTTCCTGAGGCAATTCGGCAGTTAACTGCGAACGGCGCTGAGGTGTTGATTCGCGTGAGTGCATACATGGATCCATGGGGCGCGCAGGCGCCGATGGATTGGTGGACGCTCTTCAATCGCGCGCGCGCGGTGGAGAACACGGCGTACGTGGTGGCAGCGAATCAAGCTGCGAATGTGCCGGACTATCCGCCGTTTAGTTGGCCGGGTGGAAGCATGGTGGTTGATTTCGACGGCCGCATTCTTGCGCAGGCGGAGCCAGGTCCGTTCACGAAGGTGGTAGTGGCGCCGATTGATATTGGTGCGCTGCGCGCGGAACGGATGCGTCGACGCGGCCATGACATGATGGGCCATTTGCGCACCGAGGCATACACGTACTTGCAGAAGCCGGGCTTCCCGCGCGCGGGCAGTGGCGATATCAGTATCGAGTCGATTGACGCGCGGATTGCGAAGGAGAAGGCGAAGAAGGGGTGATGGGGGTTTGTGCCGGATCTCGATGAGTGCGTGCGCGTGTCGATTGAATTCGATCAGTGATTTCAGTGTCCCCCGAGTTGCGAGTGTTGTAAATCAGCACACCAACGCAAACGCCCCGGCGAATGACCGGGGCGTTTGCATGATTGTGCAATGTGTGATCAGCCCTTGCTGATTTCGTTCCAGTTGACGATGTCCCAGAAATCCTTCAGGTACTCGGCGCGTCGGTTCTGGTAGTTCAGGTAGTACGCGTGCTCCCAGACATCAATGCCGAAGAGCGGCGTGCCGGTGACATCGGCAATTCCTTCCATCAGCGGGTTGTCTTGGTTCGGCGTGCTGCTGATCACCAATGAGCCGTCCGCCTTGCGAACAAGCCACGCCCAGCCGCTGCCGAAGCGCTTCATGCCCGCGTCAGCAAACTGGGTCTTGAAGTTGTCCATGCTGCCGAAACTCTTGTCGATCGCCGCCGCCAGTGCTGCACTCGGCGCGCCGCCCTGACCCTTTGGGGCCATCCACTTCCAGTACATCGAGTGGTTCCAATGACCGCCGCCGTTGTTGCGGACGGCAGCCTTCACAGCGTCCGGCGCATCCTTGACATTGCGGCAGATTTCGTCGATCGACATCGCCGCCCAAGGGGTTCCATCAATGGCCTTGTTGAGGTTGTCAACGTATGCCTGATGATGCTTGGTGCGATGGATATTCATCGTCTTGGCGTCAATGGTTGGTTCGAGGGCGTTCTCAGCGTACGGAAGTTCTGGCAGTGTGAATGGCATCTTCTTCTCCTTGGATGCGTTGGGGGTTGACTGAAAGACAGTGGCGGCGCTGGCGGATCCCGCAGTAACAGCTGCCGCGGCAATTCCGATCGACGCAGCAATAAAATTGCGGCGGTCGGAATTGTTTGGGGCGGAGCCGGCGGGCTGATCAACGTTTGCCATGGAAGGTGAAGGATAGCCACGCTGCTACGCTTTGGGGATGCAATCGGTCGCGCGTGTCATGGATGCCAACGCTAATCGTGCGCGCGAGGCGCTGCGCGTACTGGAAGACGCCGCACGGTTTGTCCTGGACGACACCACCCTTTGCACGCAATTCAAAGACATCCGCCACGGTTTGCAGGGCGCGCTATCGGTGCTTCCCACCGGCTGGCTTGAGGCGAACCGTGACGCCGCGCACGATGTTGGAACGACCATTGCCGGCGAGCATGAATCCGCGCGTTCCAACCACCACCATGTGACTGCCGCCGCCGGGAAGCGTCTCGGCGAAGCGTTGCGGTCTCTTGAAGAATGTATGAAGACGATCGACCCGGTTGCAGCGGGCGCGCTGGAGCAATTGCGCTACCGCGCCTACGACGCGGAACGCGACCTGCTCATGCGTATGGGAAGCGCCGCGCGTCGGCAGTGGCGAGTGTGCGTGTTGCTCACCGAATCGCTGTGCGTTCAGCCGTGGCAACACGTACTTACCGCAGCGATCGCCGGCGGTGCTGATTGCATCCAAGTGCGCGAGAAGGACATGCCGGGACATGAACTGACGGAACGCGTGCGCATGGTGATTGCTGCTGCGCGACCTGCGGGTGTGAGTGTTGTGGTCAATGATCGTGCGGATATCGCGCTTGCGTGCGGCGCGGATGGCGTTCATGTTGGCCAGGGCGACATGTCCATCGCCGATATCCGACGCATGGCGGGAACATCGCTTCTGGTTGGCGTCAGTACGCATTCGATCATCGAAGCACGTGCAGCGCGTGATGCCGGCGCTGACGTGTGCGGCGTGGGCGCCATGTTTGCTACCAGTGTGAAGCCAGCAATCACTCCGGGCGGATCGAACTATTTGCGCGCTTACCTGGCAGAGTGCGCACGCGTTCCGCACTTGGCTATCGGTGGAATTACCCCTGCAAATATTGGTGAATTACAAGCGGCCGGTTGCCAGGGCGTGGCGGTCAGTTCGGTGGTGTGCGGTGCACAGGATCCTGCAAGTGTCGTGCGGTCACTGCGCGACGTGCTCGTTGGAGCCGATGCGTCATGATCGATGCTGGCACAGAGGGCGGTGCGGGCGCAAGTATTCCAGCTCATTTCGGAGCAGCCGCAGCAGCGCAGCCCCGTGTCACCGATCTTCGATTCACGCTGCTCGGTACGGGCACTAGTTCCGGCATTCCCGTGATCGCCTGCGATTGTGCTACATGCACGAGCACTGATCCGCGCGACCGCCGAACGCGTGTCGGCGCGATACTTGAGTTCACCGATCCCACTGGCGCGCCGCGCGTCATTTTGATTGACTGTCCGCCGGATCATCGCGAGCACGCACTGCGGCACCGCATTCGACGTGTTGATGCAATCCTCTTTACACACTCGCATGTTGACCACGTCTTTGGCCTTGACGACGCGCGTCTCTACAACGTCACCATGAAAGCGCCGATCAATCTGTATGCGGAGCGCACAGTGATTGACGAATTGACGCGCATTTATGATCACATCTTTCGACCGCACCGCAATGTCAACAAGAGCTTTGTTGCCGATGTGGTGACAGCGGTGGTGGAGCCTGGTCGCGCTGTGCATCTCTTTGGAATCGATGCCACGCCAGTGCGCCTCTTGCATGGCGCGCTACCGATTCTTGGCTGGCGCTTCGACGCAGCAGCAGGGACTCCGAGTGTCGTGCCCGCGGCTGGTACGCACGCGACGCTGCCGATCGCCTATTGCACCGATGTCAATGCCATTCCGCCGGAATCATGGTCGGCGCTCGCCGGGCTCGATCTGTTGGTGCTGGACATGCTCCGGGAGCGCAAACATCCCACACACTTCAGCCTGACTGAGGCGCTTGAAGTTGCCGCGCAACTCAGCGCACGGCGCACGGTGTTCACGCATATGACCCACGATGTCCGCCACGCCGAACTTTCCGCCCGGCTTCCTGCCGGGGTGGAACTTGGGTTTGACGGCATGCAGTGCTAGGCGAACCGTCGGAAACTCCGGCAATTCGTGGCTTCGGCAGCGAGCGCTCCTGATCCGCTATCATCCTTCCCCCTATGGCACAGCTACGCGAAATCAAGAAGCGCATGGGCGCCGTGAAGACGATTCAGCGCATCACTAAGACGATGCAGATGATCGCTACCGCTAAGTTCACGGCGGCGCTTGCGCGTGCCAAGAACAGCCGTCCCTACACCGACACGATCCGCGGTCTGGTGACCAAAGTGTCGGCGCAAGCCGGTGATGCAAGCCATCCGATGCTTGAGCAGGCCAACCGCGCGTCCAAGAAGGACCTGGTGCTGGTGATCGCGTCCGACCGCGGTCTGTGCGGCGCCTACAACTCCACGGTGCTCCGCACGGTAACCAAGCTCCTCAACGAAATTCGCGCCAACGGTCGCGAGGCGGTGGTTGATGTGTCTGGCCGCAAGGCGCTTGCCTTCTTCAAGTATCAGAAGCAGGAAGTCAGCGCGCGGCATGCCATCGGCGACAAGCCGCAGTACGAGGCTGTGGAGAAAATCGGACAGGACTACATCGATCGCTTTGTTGCGGGGGAATTCGCCTCCGTCAAGGTCATCTACATGCGCTTCATCTCCACGTCGCGTCAGCGTCCGGAAGTGATGCAGCTCCTTCCGCTCACGCTTCCCAAGGCGGATGAAGTGGCTGGCGATAAGGTCTCGAACGCGAACTTTGATTTCAGCCCCTCTGCTCCGGAGCTGCTGAACGACTTGCTGCCGCGCTCGCTCAAGGTCTCGCTTTACCAAGCATTTCTTGACGCCGTAGTGAGCGAGAACGTCATGCGCATGGTGGCTATGAAGGCCGCGACTGACAACGCAGGCGGCCTTGGTCGCACGCTCAAGCGTAATTTCAACCGCGCTCGCCAGGCGCGCATCACCACCGAGCTCACGGAAATCGTGGCTGGTGTTGAAGCTTTGAAGTGATTTCAGCGCGAAGACGCTTTAGCGCACGCCTTGTTCAGGAACTTCCACGCCACCGCGTTCCGCTGGCTTGATTCCTGTTGCATCCTTCTTCGGTGGAGTACCGCCGCCGGGCTCCGTACCGGTGACGAGCGTGTAGCCATCTTTCTGCCACGCGCGAATGCCGCCTTCTAAGACGTACACGTTCTTGAAGCCGAGTTCCAAGAGTCGCTTGGCGCCCGCCTTGGCGAGTGCATCTTGAAACGCGTCGCCGTAGACCACAAAGAGATTGTGACCAGCGAGTCGCGCTGCTGCAGTCTCGGTCATGTCAACAAGCGGTGCACTGATAGCGCCACTGATGTGCCCCTTGGCGTAGTCCTCCGCGGAGCGCGGATCGACCCAACATGAAACGACGGCCTTCTCAAACATGCCCGTGCGCGGGTGCATCTTTTCGACCGCCGATGGTGGGTCAAGGAACACCAAGTCGCGGTCGCTGGTCTTAATATCGCATCCAAGCAGCGCGGCGAGGGGTGCGGCTGCAATCGCTGCAAGGATTACCGATCGCGTGCCAAACACTCGGAGTGGGGTGGTCATGCGGGAAGTGTCCGCGTTATCGCTGAATTTCGCAAGGCGCTACCCGGGAACGTGCCAATACGGGCATACTGTTGGCATGCTGATGAACTCTGCACTTCCCGTCGCCCTGCTGATTTCCTGTGTCTCGATGGCTCCGCAGTCGGCTCCAACCGCTGACTCGCCACCGAACGCAGAGACGTCCGATCAGTCTCCGCCGGAAGGTATTGAGCGCAGTTCCTTCCGTTGGGCCCAGGCAAGTGATCAGTCATGGATCATGGTGGCCACGATCAGTCCCACGCCCGGTTGGCATCTGTATTGGGAGAATCCCGGCGACAGCGGCAATCCGCCCACCTTTGAGTTGGCGCTCCCTGCTGGTTGGCAGGCTGGGCCAACCGTGTATCCGCGCCCCGAGGTGCGTTCGATGGATGGGGGGGTTTTCTATGGCTACTCGGGCACAGCAGATTATTTAGTGCCAGTACGCCGCGCGGGTGCGCTTCGGGAAGACCCGTGGAAGAGCGACAGCGACAGTGCTCAGCAAGGCGTGTGGTCGGTGCGTGCCAAAGTCATGGTCTGCAAGGAGCGATGCGTTGTTGCCAAACTCTCCGGCGGTGGAAACTGGCCGCCAGTGGCTGAGGCGGGTTCGGGCGTTCAGTTGAACGGCGGCTCCTTCGGAGGTCGATCGCTTCCGGCCACCGCGGCATCAGCTCGGCTGTTTGCGAGCCTGGAGAACGGCAAGGTGTCCATCAGGGGTTCGACGCAAGGGAACGGCTCGGTGCGATTCATACCGGCAGGAGTTGCCGGAATGCAGTTGGCCATGTCCGAGGGCGCAGTGGCGATCGAAGGCATCGTCTCCGGAGATCAATTTAACCTTGAATTTATGGTCACCAGTATGGGCGAGGGCCCTGGTCAGCCTGCAGTGGCAGGATTGATACTTTTTGGCAATGCCGCCTCCGACCCGTGCGTTTGGCTCACCATTCCTCACCCGTTGGCTGGCCCAGGCACTTCGCTTGGCGCTA
>Ga0247833_1001093_pt1 | contig 46269 bp, 43 predicted proteins | sample LaCruzMarch2015__7_FD_187117 | JGI IMG/M metagenome (GOLD analysis project Ga0247833, IMG submission 187117) | Freshwater microbial communities from meromictic Lake La Cruz, Castile-La Mancha, Spain - LaCruzMarch2015_8m | ecosystem: Environmental > Aquatic > Freshwater > Lake | place: Spain...
CCGTAGGAGATCCCGGCGCTGCTGTGCGATTTTTTCATTCATAAGCCGAATATGTCTCGCTCCTAGACACTTTCAAGGAAAAACTCCCTCTTATCGGATCTTTATAATTCTGCCGTCATGCACCCTCGCCGTCAGAAAAAGCAGCGGCCCAAAGGAAACCCCGAACCACCGGTCAAAAAGCGGGGTCATCGGGGTAAGGACCGCGATCGCCGCCACCGAGAGCCCCAGCTGGATTGCCGCCGTCTTCCACAGCAGCCGCAGAAGCCCGGCCCGGTTCCGGTTCACCATCAGCTCGGGCACGAACCGCAGGATCACCGCATTCATCCCGAGCCCGCAAAAGATCATCAGGATGTCAGCAAAATTTTTGCAGAGCGCGAAGACGCCGTACTGGTCCTTGCCGAGGCCCCTGACGATGAGCACCGAGATCCCGAAGTAGGCAAAAAACAGGAGGACCTTCGAACCCAGAATCCACGGGACTGCCTGCATCGCCTGACGCGAGAAGTTGACTTCGGATGGATCCGTTGGCTGGCTCATGCGGAAAGGGGCTGGAGCCCCGCTTTTTGCGCCCGGCGGGCAGCTTTCCAGTTTTGTCCCAGAGCGGAGACGATGGCGAGGGAAATCATCAGCATGAAAAAGATCGGGGTCTGGCGGAACGACAGCTGGACCATCGCCTGCACGTGGCAGACGAAGCACAGCAGGGTCGCGCCGGTGGCCGCCGCGAGCTCCATGCCCCCGAGACGCCACAGGATGAGCGGTCCCGCCATCAGGAAAAACCGCAGCCAGAGACCCATAAAAACGATGAGCCCCGGATAGCCGGTTTCGCCCAGGGTAAGGAACCAGATGTTGTGGGCGGGCGTCCCCGGCGGGTTGTCGGGGTCGACCATCGCGGCATAGCGGTCCCAGGAAAGGGCCGAAAAATTTCCCGGCCCGACCCCGAAGATCCGCTCCGAGGCCATGAGCTTCGCCTGGTTGTTGTAGTACATCCGGTATTCCAGGTCACCGGCGGCGTCCTGCTCGCCCATGAAGCGCGCCAGGAGGGTATCCGCCGCCGCCGCCAGCACGACGATTCCGGCCGCGGCCCCGAGGCTCACGATGACCGCGTTTTTGATCGAGATGTTCCGCCAGCCCAGAAGTAGGAACGAGAGGCCGAACCCCAGAATCATTGCCGCCAGGCCGCCGCGCGAAATCGTCATCACCACGCTCAGCCCGGCCAGCCCGATCGCCGTGGACAGCATGGCAATCCGCTTCCAGCGGTGCTCGTTGAGCAGGATGCAGAAGAGGAAGGTGCCGCACATCGCCATGTACGTGGCGAGCGAGTTCGGGTGCGGAAGCGTGCCCTTGACCCGGTGGATGTGGTGGATGTACCGGTCGCTCAGGACGACGTAGCCCAGATACAGCGTGCCGATGCACACCGCGAGGACCACGGTGTCCAGGTTGCCGGGCTTCCTCACATAATAATAGATCGCCAGGAACAGCAAAAACCCTCGGAGCCATTTGCTCGTCTCAAAAATCGGATAAAGCTTGGTCTCAAATTTGTTGTAGGGGAGCATGAACGGATGCTCCTGGGCGGCCTGGGGGACGGCGATGCTGCCGGGCGCGGTGATCCACGAGACCACGCTGACGGCGAGAATCAGTAAAAAAAACACCGTGAGCGGCGGGATGCCGGGCGCGGCATAATCCCTGCGCTGGACGATGATGACCCCGAGCACGACGAGCGCGCTCAGGTCGCCAAGGCTGATCTCGATCCCCTTCGTCAGCGCAAAATAGAATTCGCGCGAGAAAAAGTTGATCGAGGTATCGTCCGGGATGACCGTGCTAAGGACGAGGAAGATGAGCACGAGCTTTTCGATGCGCGGCGACCGGCTGGCAAAATAGATCCCGGCCGGCACCCCCACGCAGAGGGCGAGGAAGAAGATCAGGTATTTAAGCTCCGCCATGGGACGACTAGGGAACGATGATGTTGGGCTCGCCCTCCGGCTGGCCGGCTGAAGAATCCACCTGGACGTCGATGCCGACCGACTCCTCGCCCTCGACGAGGCGGAGCCCCTCGTTGGCGGCGACCGTCTCGGTGGCGGTGCCGATCACGATGTCGATGTACCGCTCGATCCGTTCCCACGGGCTGCGGGGGACCCAGATAATGTCGCCCGGCAGCACGGCCACGTCGGAGTGCTTGCCCTTTGCGATCGAATCAAAGTTCAGGATGGCGACCTTCGGCTGCGAGTAGCTTCCGCGCACGAGGAGGACGCGCTGCACATACGCGCCGGGCTTGGTGCCCTGGGCCTCGGCAATCGCGCCGACGAGTCCCATGCCCTCCCGCCATCCGACCGACTTCGGAACGCCGACATGGCCGAGCACCAAGATTTCTTTGGTGCTTTTCGGGGGCAGAAAAATGAAGTCCTGGTCACGGAGGTAAACGTTGTACCGGAGGTCGCCCTGGCGGACGAGCGCCTCAAAATCGATCGGAAGCATCTTGCCGTTGCGCACGAGGATGCTGCGCGAGAGGTCGGCGAGTTCCTCGGTCGTCCCGGTGCCTCCGGCAAGCTCCAGCCCGCCGGCGCGCGCGATGGCATCGAGCAGCGTGGTCGGCTGGTTCAGGGCATAGACGTTCGGGCTGTAAACTTTGCCGAGCATCGAGTACCGGCGGCTCTTGGCCGCATGCAGCGCGACGGTCACCTCGGGGCGCTTGTAGTACGGGCGCAGCGCCTCGGTCAGAACCTGCGAGAGCTCGGTCACCGTCTTTCCGCGCGCCTGCACCGGCGGGGCCAGATCGTAGTAGAGCATGCCGTCTGGCATCACAAAAGTTTTGAGGCTGGCGTTCGGATCGTCGCTGCGCGCGTTGAGCCGGTAGATCACGATCTGGTCGCCGGCCCCCAGCAGGTAGGCTCCCTCGGGCTGCAGGAGGTCGCCGCTCAGCGACGCCCGGCGGTCGACGTTTTGGGTCTCGGCATTTTCCAGCTTGGCGCGCGGATCGAAGCGGACCGACGGACGCGGGCCCATCACGCACCCGGAGAGCGCGAGGAGCGACGCGAGTAGGAGAATCGGCGGGCTTGTTTTCATGGCTGCGTGCTGCCGGGCGGCGTCAGGTTGTACGGGGTGAACGGGAGGACCGCCTTCTGGAAAAAGACCGGGCTGTTCGCGCCCGTCCATGCCGCCACCGAGGCCTGCAGGAAAACCGTGACGGCCGCATCGAAAACCTCCTCCGCCTTATACCACGGCCGGTTGCTGACGTAGACAATATCCTTAGGCTCCAGCGGCACATCCTTCTTGGTGCCCTTGAGGATGGCATCCGTGTCCACGACAATCACCTTGGGATCGCTCATGCTGCCGCGGACGATGAGCACGTGCTCCCGGTAGGCGGTATCCTGGAATCCCAGGCGCTTGGCGATCGCGGCCATCACCGAGGCCCCCTCGGTGAAGCCCTCCCGGCCGGGCTTCCTCACGGCGCCGAGCACGTAGTAGTCGTTCGCCAGGGCGGACGAGATCTGAATGTAGTCCCCGGGCGCGAGCGGGATATTTTGCGACATGTCCCCCTCGAGCATGAGCTTGCGAAAGTTGACCGGGAGCCGCTTGCCCTCGCGGATGATGAAGCTGCGCTCGAGGTCGGCCAGGTCGACGTACCGGCGGTCGAACAGCCCGGAGATCGTGCCACCCGAGCGCGAGAGGGCCTCGATAAGCGTCAGCGGCTGATCCATCGGAAAGATGCCGGACATCTTGATCATGCCCATGATCGTGTAGCTTTTGCTGACCAGGCTGATCGGGGTGACGATGATCCGGGGGTTGCGGTAGAACCCGGCCAGCCGTGATTCGATTTCGGCGCGGGTCTCGGTGAGCGTTTTGCCGCGCACGTTGATCCCGGTGGCCGAGAGGTACGAGAGGGTCCCGTCGGGAGCCACGGTCACCTCGGGGCGGGTCAGATCGGGCATCCCGTAAAACTGGATGGAGACCACATCGCCGGCCCCCAGGCGGTACGGCATCTCCCCATAGCCGGGGCCGATCTCCGCAGCAGGCTCCTGCGCGCGCAAGGGGATCTGAGCAAAAAAACCCAGAACGACGGCCACGAAAATCCGAAGTGGAAGCCGGTTTGCTCGGGCGCATCTCCGATACGTGCCAAATTGGGCGACGCCTTGAGGAATCTTGTTTGGAGTTCCGCCTTCAGGCGGTGCTTCTTGGGCTGCCCCCTCACTCGCCAGCCGCCTGAGGGCGGAACTCCGAACCCGGAGGCCCTTCGCCTGACAGACGTGCAACTTTCGGAGATGCGCCCGGTTCGATCCCATGGGTTAACCGATCGGGACGACCCCGCGCAGGGGCTTGTGAATGGTGAACAGCGTGCGCTGGGTGTTCCAAAAATTTCTGTCCGAGGCCCCGAGCGCGCAGATCACGATCGTTTCCGGGAACTCCCGCAAAATCCCGGCCACCGGCTCCCGCGCCAGGCCAGACGTCTCAATCCAGATTTCCTGATACGTCTTCGAGGCCGCATGGATTTTTTCCACGAGCTCACCGCTCTGGATCCCGGAGGGTGCCGCCGGGGTTTCGAGCAGGACAACCGGCTCGCCGGAGGGTGGGTTCTGGAGCTGGTGCGGAGCGATCCGAGGCAGCCCGGCCAGGGGCGGAGCGAGATCGCCGGCGAGGTGGACGATCAGGATCCGGATCCCCATGCTGCGCCCCCCCTCCAGGAGCGCCTCCCAAAAGGCCGCAGCGGATGGCGTGGAGACCGGCGTCCAAAACGCGCGCGTCCTTCCGGAGGAAAGCGCCCCGATCACCCCGGCCCACAATTCCTGCGGACGGATCCCTGAAGATTTTTTTTTGGAGGTGGCCGCCGGGATTTTCGCCAGGGCGCGGCATTGCAGGGCAGCCTCCGCCTCGGAGGGCGTGCGGACGGTCGGGTCCAGGTACTCGACGGCCGCCAGCACCAGAACGCCGATACCCATGAACGCGATGCCTCCGGCGACGGCCGCAAAAACAAGCTTGTTCCGGCGGGATCCGACGGCGACGTCTTTGGCGGCAGGGGCCTTGAACATCCGGTAGTAGCCCGGGGCGACCTCCTGGAAGACGGCCACCTCCTGGAGCCGGTTCATCAGCGCATCCCGAGCGGTGCGCAGGGTCTGTGCGCTCTCGAGCAACGGCCCCGCAACCATGGCCATCTCGGGCAGATCTTTGAGCTTCGCGCGCGACACCTCCCGCATGCTCTGCAGCTGCTTCTGCTGGAGAATCAAGTTTTCGCGCTTCGATTCCAGCTCCAGAATTTGCAGGTAGAGGGCGTTCCCGACGTAGGTGCCGGTGAACTCGGACAGCGCGGCCTGCTGGGAATCGATTTCGTCCTGCACCTTCTTGCGAAGCCCCTCGACCCGGTTCCTGGCCTCCTGGTACACCGGGTTCTGGTCCGTGTAGTATTCCGCCATCGCCGCCAGCTTCACCTCCTCGCCCTTCAGCTCCTCAAAGCTCGGGCTGTGCTTCCGGATCTCTCTGCGAAGGGCGGTGAGCTGAAGCTCGAGCGACTCCAGGTCGATCCGCCCGGTCTCGAAGCGCAGGTCCAAATCCGCCAGGGATTTCAGGTAGGCATCGATCTCCTTCTCGACGTCCACTACGCCGGCCTGCTGCCGCATCGCGACGATCCGCTTGTTGACCTCCTCCAGCTCCTTGTCCGTGCGCTGCAGCTGTTCCTGGAGGTAGGATTTCATCTCCGCGCTTTCGTCGGCCTGGAGCCGGCTGGTGAAGCGGAGGGCCTCCTCGGCCCACAAGGTGGCCAGCCGCGCGGTCTCGTCCGCCCCAAAGGGCGCCGTCACCAAGATGTCCACAAAATCGGTCTTGCGGATCTCCTCGATCGAGATCATGGCCTGGAGATCGCCGGGTGCCATCCCCCCTTCAAATTTCCGGGCCACCTCGCGTGCCACTTGCGGGGATTCCAACGCGCCGAGCAACGTCGCCCCCTGGAGGCGGCTCGGCACGTACGATGACGAGCTCACCGCAAAGCTCTGCGGACTGCGCGCCATCAGCCGGACCGAAACCGTGGAGCTCGCATGAAACGCTTTCAGCCCTCCCAGGAGGCCAAGAAACCCTCCGGCGAGGCCGAGGGCGGCGAGGATCCACCACCTGCGCAGGAACGCCACGGGAAGCCGCATCAGGTCGAACCCCTGAAAAATGGCACAAACGCCGCGGCCGGACTCGCCCCGGGCGCGGGTGGTGCCAGCGACTCGTTGGGAGATTTTTGGGACGCAGGCTTTTCGGGGACCTCGCCGGGAGGATTCCCAAGTGGCAGGCCGGAGGGCGGGCGCACCGGAGGAGGAGGAGGAGCAGCCCCGGAGGCTGACCACTCGCTCAGTCGCAGGGGATTGGGTTCGTTCACGGCCGTGAAGAAAAGATGGAGGGCAGGGTCTGGTGGCGGCGGAGGTCCTCCACGACAGACTCCACGCGCCGAAGATCCACCTCGGGGTGCCGGACGGCGGCGGCGGCCTCGAGCGACAGCTTCGCCAGGCGGTTGATCTCGCGCGGCACCCCGCGGCTCGCCCGGTGGAGAAGGTCCGCCGCATCCGAAGCAAAGATCGAGCCGGTCGCGTGCCCGGCCACGAGCAGGCGGTAAGACAGGTAGGAGGCGACCTCATCCCCCGCCAGATTGGGCAGATGGAACCTCAGGCTGATCCGCTGGTCAAGCGGCGGAAGCCCCGCAACCACATCGCGCAGCTCGGGCTGGCCGATCAGGATGATCGTCAGCGACCCCTCGATCTCCCCGTTCAAATTTGAAAGCCTCTTGAGCAGCAGCAGATTTTCTTCGGTGAGGTCCTGCGCCTCATCGAGGATCAAAACGAGCTGGCGGCGCTGCACCCGGTGGAGCTCGGTGACCAGAGATGTCACCAGCTCAAAGAGCCGGCCGAGCCCGGGGGCCTCGGGGAGATCCTTCCGGCTGTGGCCGGACTTCACGAGAAGCTGGACGATCAGCTCGGCAAACGAAAACCCGGAGTTTTCAAATTCGACGACGTAGTGGCGCTGCCAGTCGATCTGCGAGGTGAAGACTTTGCGGGTGATCGATTTTCCGCTCCCGATTTCCCCGGTGAGCATGCCGAAGTACATCGACTGCTGGTCGACGAGGTACGTGAGCCGGGCCATCGCCTCCCGGTGCTCCCGGCTGGCATAATAAAACCGCGGGTCGGTTACGATCTCAAACGGTCGCTCCTGCAGGCCAAAATGTTCCAGATGGGACTCCATGAATCAGTCAAAAAGTGTGGGCGATCGCCGGCTGGTCGGTCAAAATTTTTATGGGTTCGGTTTTCCGCACGCCCGATCATAGAGGGTGACGGTCTCTTTTGCACAGCATTCCCAACGAAATTGGCCCGCCCGCCCGAGCCCGGCCCGGACCAGCGCCGACCGCTGCTCCCCGGACGCCAGGAGATTATGCATGCTGGCCGCAATGGCGGCGGGAGATTCCGGGTCAAAAATTTCTGCTGCTCCGCCGGTGACTTCGAGGAGGGACCCGCGGTCGGAGCAGAGCACCGGACACCCGCAGGCCATGGCCTCCAAGGGCGGCAGGCCAAACCCCTCAAACAGCGACGGGAAAACCAACGCCCGCGCGCCGGAGTACCAGGCCGGCAGATCCTCGTCGGGCACGAAGCCGGCACAGTGGATGCGGTCGCGCACCGGCGACGCGGCAATCGCCTGGTGGATCTCCCCCGCCCCGTGCCAGTCGGCACCGGCAAGGACCAGCCGGAACGAGGACGTGGGAGCAGCCGCGCAGACGGATTCAAAAGCCTGAAGCAGGCGCATGTGGTTTTTTGCCGGGTGCTCGAGGCGGGCCACGTAGATCCACCAGGGCTCTTTCCAGTCCCCCGTGACCGGCAGCCGGCGGCGGACCTCCTCCGGCGGGAGCGGAAAAAACCTGCCGTGCTCGATGCCGTTGTAAATGACGGAGAGCCGGTCGGGCGGGATGTCAAAAAATTGGCGGATATCGGCGGCGGTGGTCTCGCTTACCGCGCAGACCGCAGCCGCCCGCCGGGCCAGCCGCTTGACGACATGCCTTCCATAAAACATCCGGAGGACGTCGTATTTTCCGGCCAGGCGGAACGGTGCCAGGTCGTGGATCGTGACGACCTGGGGAATCCCGTGCCGCGCCACGATCCTCCGGTAGCTGGGGATGTGGAGCACGTCGCAGCGGTGGCGCTTGAGCAGCCCGGGAAGGATGGCCTGATGCCAGAGGATGTTTTTGACGGCCGGCCGGAACCGTTCCGGCACCCCGACCCATTCACAATGGTCCAGCCAAGGAGAAAACCACTCCCGGTCCTCATCCAAACCAAAAATCACAACCTCGACCGGCCAATCATTTGCGGCCAGGCCTTTGAGCAGGCCGCCGACATAGGTCGCCACTCCGGATTTTCCGCGCTGGATAACCGATGCTGAGAGGCCGACTCTCATCGGCCAGGGGGCAGGAGCAGACTCTCCAAACCAGCGATACGAATCACGTTCAGAACGTTGCCGTGCGGGTGCAAAATCTCCATTCGCGCGCCCGCCCTTCCGGCCGCGAGCCGGTGGAGCCTCAAAATCAGGCCGAGCCCGGAGCTGTCGATGAACGTGGTCTCCGCGAGGTCCACGGCGATCCGCCGGGCGAGCGGGTTCTCCTCCCAGCTCTGCTTGATGCCCTGCCCCAGAACCTGCGCATTTTCTGCGGTCACCCGTTGCGGGAATTCGATGGAAAGTCCCCCGGTCTCATCCAGATGCGGGCGAACAGCAGACGGCTCGCGCGCGAGGAGGGCCTTGGCCTCCTCCATGGTCGCCGCCAAGGGCAGGATCCGCTCCAGCCGGGTGACCTCGACGACCAGGCGGACTGCGGCGGATGGCGCAAGAAAACATCCCCCCACCCCGGCTGTCCACGATTCGCGGATCATCCGCAGCATCATCCCCAGCCCCCGGCTGTCCACGCCGGAAACTCCGGAAAGGTCGATCACGAAGGGGGCCGTCATCGATGGCCTGGGAAGCTGATCGAGGTCGGCTGAGGCGATCGCTCCCTTCCAGGAAATGACCTCCAGCTCGGGCGAGGGCGGGACCTCTTGGGCGTGCGGCGGAGGCAGGGCGCCGGATGCACGGGCAACGCGGAATTCCCTCCAGCTCTGGCCGACCAGAAAACAGATGTCTTTCCAGTACCTTCCTGCCAGGCGCTTCGGTTCCTGGGAAAGCCGGAAGACCCATTCGAGACCCAGCTTGGCCATCCAGGCCGGGGCGCGGGAGACCTTGCCTGCGAGAAAATCCACCGTCGCCCCCACCCCGATGCTGCACGGCACGCCCATCGACCGGTAGTGCATCGAGATCCATTTCTCCTGTTTCGGGCAGCCAAAGGCCACCAGCAAAATATCCGGCTGAGCCTCCTCGAGCCGCTGCCGGATCCCGGCATGGTCGAGGTCCTGCAAGCTGGCAAAGGGAGGTGAATAGAATTTTACCGGGGGCAGCAAAGGATGGTTTTTGCTGAGGTTTGTTGCCGCGCGCTCAAGGATTTCCGGCTCGCCTCCGAGCAGGAAGATCTTGTAGCCGCGGCGCTCGGCATGGGCCGCAAGCCGGGGCACGAGGTCGGACCCTGCCACCCGCTCGCGCAGCGGCTTGCCGGCCAGGCGGGAGGCCCACACCAGCGGCGTGCCGTCGCACAGCACAAGCTCCGCCTCCACCAAAATCCTCTGAAGCTCGACATCCCCGCTCGCCTGCGCCGCAAAATCCAAATTTGCGGTAACGAGGTAAGCCGGGCGCCTCGACGCGATCAGCCCGTCGATCCACTCCAGCGTCTCTGCCATCGTCACATCGTGGAACGGGACGCCAAACAAAACCAAGGTGCGCGGGTCGGGTGGTTGGGATGAATTTCTCACATCTGAAGAAAATCCTGCAAATGGCTCTCCGGGAAGAGGTCGATTCCGAAGGCCGATTTAATGAGATAAAGCGCGGAAATGCCAATGAAAACCAAAGCAAAAACCAGAAGCACCCAAAACGCCGGGAGGAGCAGCGTCCGAAGGGTTCGGGGGGAAAAATGATCCGTCCCCCTTCCAGACGTCTCCAAGGTGGCGATGCGGGTTTCCGCCCGGTCCAGAAGGCTCCTCGTCGCAAGCAGGTTTTGCATCAGGCGGTTCTGATCCAGGGCATGTTCGATCAGGCGGGACGCTGCCTCGGGGTCCAAAGGTTTCGGCAGGTAATGGAGCACGCTCCCCTCCCGCAGGGCATGGAGCAAAAAGTCCGCATCCAGGTCCCGGCACATCAGGATCCTCTGGGTCGCCGGCCGCAGGTCGCGGATCGCGGCAAAAAGCATGAGCCCGGGCAGATCGGGAAGCTCGTCCGCACAGATCACCAGATGGCATTCCTCCCGCCTCAGAAGCCCCTCCCCCTCCGCCGCAGTCCCCACCCACTCCACGCGGCGGTTTCCCAGGATCCCCCGCAGGATCCGCCGGGTCTCGGGCTCGGGCTCGACGACCAAAATGTCACAGCCTGGGGGGTCATCGGCAGAGATGGGCATGGCGCTATTGGCGAAAAACTTTTATAAGATGCTTAGCGGCCCCCACTAGCCTTCGGGAACCGGGCCGGCCCCCGTCCCGACCTGGCAGCGCAGGCACGTTTCGCAAACCTGGCGGCGAAGATCTTCCAGGCGGAACGGCTTGGAAATAAACCCGTCCATCCCCGCCGCGAGGCACCTTTCCCGGTCGGCCTCAAACGCGTTCGCGGTGAGGGCGATGATGCGCGGCTGCTTTTTCAGATCGAGCCGGCGCACGGATTTTGTGGCCTCGATGCCGTCCATCTCCGGCATTTGCATGTCCATGAACACAAGGTCGTAGTCGCCCGCTGCAATCATCTCGACCGCCTTTCGGCCGGTCTGCGCCAAACGGGTCCTCTGTCCGAGCCGCTCCAAAAGCGAGAGGGCGACGGTCTGGTTGATCGCGTTGTCCTCGGCGAGGAGGATGGAGAGCTGGCAGGGGCTTGCCAGCGGGCCTGAGCCAGCCTCAGCCGGGGAGGAGGACGGCAGCGATGCCCCCGCATGGAGCAGGACGTGGAAATGAAATGCGGAGCCCCCCGGCCCGCTCTCCACCGAGATTGCTCCCCCCATGGCCTCGGCCAGGCGCTTGCAAATCGCCAGGCCAAGCCCGGTGCCGCCATATTGCCGCGTGGTCGAGCTGTCGGCCTGGGAAAACGGCTCGAAGAGATGCTGAACGGAGTTCTGCGGAATCCCGATGCCGGTATCCCTGACCTCCAGGTCCAACCTCCATATGCCAGCTCCCGCCAGGCCAGCAGCCGCCCGCAGGGAAACCTTCCCCGCGGAGGTAAACTTGATGGCGTTGGAGAGGATGTTCGAGACGATCTGCCGGAGCCTGTGGCTGTCGCCCCGAACGGCGGTCGGCAGGTCCCCGAGCACCACCTCCAAATCCAGGCCCTTGGCCGCGGCGGACGGACGGAACATGGCCGCCGTGCTCTCAAGCTCCAGAGCAGGATCGAACTCCCGCTCCTCCAGCTTGAGGTGCCCGGCTTCAATCTTTGAGAAGTCCAGGATGTCATTGATCAGCGCCAGCAGGGTATGGCTGCTCTCGATGAGGAGGTTCAGGTGAGCGGATTGCTCGCCATCGAGGGGCGAAAGAAAAAGCAGGTCGGCCAGCCCGATGATCCCGTTCAACGGGGTCCGGATCTCATGGCTCATCATCGCCAAAAAATCGCTTTTAGCGGATGCGGCCGCCTCAGCTTTCCCGACCGCTTTCTCCAGGGCAGCCGTCCGGACCCTCACCAGATCTTCGAGTTCCTGCGCCTGCAGGCGGAGCTTTTCATTCGTGTGGTAGAGCTCCAGGCTTTTCTTCTCCAGGAGCGCCTCCGCTTCCTGGCGGGCCTGGCGCTCCCTCGCCGCCCGGCGCATGGCGCGCTCGACCGGGGAGGTCACCGGCGGGTCATCGTGAAGCATACTGGCTCGCCAGGTTCCGCCAAGTTTTCGCGCCGCAGGGAGACGGATCCCGCCTCCCCGAAGTGCGCGATGCAGGCCTCCAGAAGCCCCTCCGCCAAATCTCCCAGATGCCGGTCCGAACGGTAGAGGAGCTTGAGCTCGTCTGCCGTCCAGGACACCGTCTGGAACCGCGGAAGCTGAGCGTCGGGGTACAGCTTCAGCACCTCGACGTGAATGACGTCGTCGATCTGCGCGGCAAACGCGAGAGAAGACGTGACGCCTTTGAAAAAACCGGGATAAAGCAGTGCAAACTGACCGAAAAGAAATTTGCCGTAGTCGCGGAGGAGATCCGGAACCGGCTTCCCGGAGATTTTCGAGAGCTGGAGGAGCAGCGCGACCAGTTCCCGGTGGTCGTACGTCCCGACCGAGGTGTAGGATCCGCCATTGGGAAGGTCGCAGGCCTCGATCATCTCCTCAGCCGTATCAATCGAAAACTGCTCCTCAACCATCTCAATAAATTTCGTGAATACGATGCCTTTCATGCGGTTGTGGGAACGCCCGCTCAATAGCTCAGGGCAGAGGGCTTTGCGAGAAAAAACGCGCGCCGACCGACCCGAATGGCCCTCAGTTATGGGCTTTGCGGGTGCTGCCCGTAGAGGGCAGGGCTGTATATTATCGGGACCCAGGGAGGCGCTGGCGCTGGCCCTGGGCTGGGTGATGAAGCCCCGTTGGGGCTTGAGTTGAGCGGCAATCCCCCCCCTCACTCGCACGGAAGCTTGAGGCCGGATGGAAAATCGCCTACACCCTCACTGCCCGCACCCGGAGCCCAAAGCCATCAAAGCCACCATTTACAAAGCGAGCGTGGAGATCTCCGACATCGACCGGGGGATCTACGCCGATCACCAGCTGACCATCGCCCGTCATCCTTCCGAGACCGACGAGCGGATGCTCATCCGGCTGCTCGCCTTTGCCCTCAACGCGACGCCCGACGGGGACCACGGCGCCTTGGAATTTGCGAAGGACCTCTGGAATCCCGATGAGCCCAGCCTCTGGCAGAAGGATTACACTGGAGAGATCCTCCACTGGATCGACGTCGGCCAGCCCGATGAGAGGCGCCTGCTGCGGAGCTCGGCTCGGGTCGGGCGGGTGAGCGTTTACAGCTTCGCCTCGAGCACGCCCGTCTGGTGGCAGGCGCTCGAGCCCAAGCTCACCCGCATCCGCAACCTCTCGGTCTGGCAAATCCCGTCCGAGCAAAGCGAGGCGCTCATAGCACTGGCCCAGCGCACAATGACCCTTCAGGTCACGATCCAGGAGGGCGGGATCTGGATCGGCGACGGGCGGCATTCGTTCGAGGTCGCTCCGCTGCGGCTCAGATAGGGCCGCTGCGGATCGGGAATTCCGCTGCGCGCGCGGCCGGAAGACAAAGTCGGACGATACGTCCGCCCACGCTGGTGCGTTCGTTCCCGTTGGAGGGCTTTGCTCCGTCGGCGCGAATCAGCTGATCGGCGTCCGCCGCGTCAAAACCGACTTTTCAGCGAGGGCTCACGAGCCGGCGGGCGTCTCCGCCTTGGCGGCGCGCCCCCCGGAGATCCTGCGGATGATCACGTAGAAGACGGGGGTGAGGAAGATCCCGAAGAACGTGACGCCGAGCATGCCCGAGAAGACGGCTGTGCCGAGCGCCTGGCGCATCTCCGCGCCCGGACCGGAGGCGATCACCAGCGGAAGCACGCCGAGGATGAAGGCAAACGAGGTCATGAGGATTGGCCGCAGGCGCAGGCGGCACGCCTCCGCGACCGCCTCGAAGCGGTCCTTGCCGGCATCCTCGAGCTGCTTGGCAAACTCGACGATGAGGATGGCATTTTTGCACGCGAGGCCGACCAGGACGATGAACCCGATCTGGGTGAAGATGTTGTTGTCGAGGCCGCGCAGGAGGACGCCGCCGATCGCCGAGAGCAGGCACATCGGGACGATCAGGATGATCGTCAGCGGCAGCGACCAGCTTTCGTATTGGGCGGCGAGCGTGAGGAAGACAAAGAGCACGCAGAGCGGGAAGATGAAGAGCGCGACGTTGCCGGCGATGATCTGCTGGTACGTGAGGTCGGTCCATTCGAACCCCATGCTTCGCGGCAGGGAGCTCGTCGCGAGGTTCTGCATGATCGTGACCGCCTGGCCGGAGCTGACGCCGGGGGCCGTGCTGCCGACGATGTCCGCAGCGGGGTAGAGGTTGTAGCGGGTCACCGTGGCGGGCGCCGTGATCTCGGTCACATCGCCCAGCGTCGCGAGCGGGACCATCGCCCCGGAGTTGCTGCGGGCCTGCAGCTTCAGGATATCCTCCGGCACCACGCGGAACATCGAGTCGGCCTGAGCGTTCACCTGGAACGAGCGCCCGAAGAGCGTGAGGTCGTTCACGTACGAGGAGCCAAGGTAGATCTGCAGGGTGCTGAAAACATTGCTCAGCGGGACGTTGAGCGACTTCGCCTTGACCCGGTCGATCTCGACATAAAGCTGCGGAGTCCCCGAGCTGAAGCTGGTGAACGCGCCGGAGATGTCCGGGTTTTTATTGGCCTCTGCGGCAAGGCTTCGCGTGGCATCGGCGAGCGCGTCGAACCCCATCCCTCCCCGGTCCTGGACCATCAGGCGGAATCCCCCGGTGCTCCCGAGGCCATCGACCGGCGGCGGGCCGAAGACGGCGGTGAGCGCCTGCGGGATCTGGGAAAGCCGGGCGTTCAGCGCCCTCGCAATGGCCGGGCCGGAGAGCTCCGGCGACTTGCGTTCTCCGAACTCGTCGAGGATGACGAAGATCGTCGCGGCATTCGAGAGATTCGATCCGGAGACGACCGAGAGCCCGTTGATGACGAGTGCGTGCGCGACCCCGGGGGTCTTGCGGATGATGTCGTCCGCGATCGCGGCGATGGCTTTGGTGCGGTTGATCGTCGCCGCATCCGGCAGCTGGACGTTGGCGATGAGGTAGCCTTTGTCCTGCTGCGGGATGAATCCGACGGGGGTTTTCAGGAACCCGAGGACGGTGAGCCCGAGCAGGCCAATGTAGAGGGCCGCGATGAGCGCGGTCATCCGGGTCAGGCGCGCCACCGCACGACCGTAGCGGTCGGCGACCTTGTCGAAGATCGTGTTGAACCCGCGAAAGAACCACCCGAGCGAGGCGTCCAGGATCCGGGTGAGGCGGTCCTTTTTTGCGCCGTGCGGCTGGAGGAGGAGGGCTGCCAGCGCGGGGCTGAGCGTGACCGAGTTAAACGCGGAGATGAGCGTGGAGACGGCGATCGTGAGCGCGAACTGCCGGTAGAACTCGCCGGAGATCCCGGTGATGAACGCGGTCGGGACAAAGACGGCCGTGAGCACGAGCGCGACCGCGACGACGGCGCCGAAGACTTCTTCCATCGCCTTCTTGGCCGCCTCGACCGCACCCATCCCGAGCGCGAGGTTGCGCTCGACATTTTCCACCACCACGATCGCGTCGTCGACGACGATCCCGATCGCCAGCACGATCCCGAACAGCGAGATGTTGTTGAGCGAAAACCCGAACGCCGCCATCGCGGCGAACGTGCCGACCAGCGAGACCGGCACCGCGATGAGCGGGATCACGGTCGCCCGCCAGGATTGAAGGAAAACCAGGACGACGAGGATGACGAGAGCGATCGCCTCGAAGAGGGTGTGGACGACCGAGCTCACCGACTCCTGGACAAAGCCGGTCGTGTCATACCGGATGCGGTACTCCATTCCGGTCGGGAAGCGAGCCTTCATCTCCTCCATCAGCTTCCGGATGCTCTTCGCCGTCTCAAGGGCGTTCCCGCCGGGCTGCTGGTAGATGGCGAGGCCGACGGTCGGCAGCCCGTCGAGCGTGCTGTCGATGCTGTAGCTCCGCGCGCCAAGCTCGGCGCGGCCGACATCGCCCAGCCGGACGATCTGCCCCATGGCTCCCTGCTTGACGACGATCTCCTCAAATTCCTCCGCCGTGCTGAGCCGGCCCTGGGTGGTCACGGTGTATTGGAACGCGGTTCCATCCGGCACTGGCGGCGCCCCGATCATGCCGGCGGCCACCTGCACGTTCTGCTCCCGGATCGCCGCAACGACGTCCTCCGCCGCCAGCCCCAGGGCGGCGAGCTTTTCCGGATCCAGCCAGATCCGCATGCTGTACTCGTACCCGAAGACGTTGATGTCACCGACGCCGGCGACCCGCGCGAGCGAATCCTTGAGCTGGAGGATCGCGTAGTTCCCGAGGTAGAGCGCATCGAACCGTCCGTCCGGCGAGACGAGGTTGACGATCATCATCATCGAGGAGGACATCTTTTTGACCGAGACCCCGTTGCGGCGGACGTCCTCCGGCAGGAGCGGGAGCGCGAGGTTCACGCGGTTTTGGACGAGCACCTGCGCGGTGTCGAGGTTCGTGCCGAGCTTGAACGTGATGTTCAGCGAGTACGAGCCGTCGCTGTTCGATTGCGACGACATGTAGAGCATGTTTTCCACGCCGTTGACCTGCTGCTCGATCGGGGCTCCGATCGTCTCGGCGATGGTCGCGGCATTTGCGCCCGGATAGCTGGTCGCGACCTGAACGGTCGGCGGGGTGATCTCCGGATACTGGGCGATTGGCAGCGTGATCAGCGCGACGGCGCCCACGATCGTGATGACGATCGAAAGCACGGCCGCAAAGATCGGCCGCGCGATAAAGAAGTGGCTGATGTTCACTTCGCCGCCTCCGCAGGGGTGGCGTCGGCCCACGGCTTGGGGGCAACCTTTTCGCCGGCGCGGGCCTTCAGCGTGCCCTCGACGATAACCGAGTCGCCCGCATGAATATCTCCGGTCACCGCGCGCCAGCCGTCGTCCTGCAGCGCCCCGGGCACGACCCGGCGGGACTCAACCACCCCGTCCGCCCCAACCACAAAAACGAATTTCTGCCCCTGGTCGGTGCCGATCGATTGCTGCGGGACGAGGAGGGCCTGGTATTTCGCGCTGCCCGGCAGCCGGAGTCGGACAAACATGCCCGGGCCGAGGATGTTGCTGTTGTCCTCAAAGACGCCGCGCAGGCTGATCGTGCCGGTCTCCGTGTTCACGCGGTTGTCGGCAAAATCGAGGTAACCCTCGTGGGGGAATCCCTTTTCGTCGGCAAGCTGGAGGCCGATCTGGGCTTTCGGGTTCTCCCGCGCAGCCGGCGCGGCCCCGGAGGATTTTTGCTCCGCCTCGATCGCGTTCTGGAGGCGGAGGAATTTCAGCAACTGGCGCTCGTCGATATCGGCATACGCATAGATCGGATTCGTCGAGACGACGACCGTGAGCGGCTCCTTCATATCCGGGGTGACCAGGTTGCCGGGGGTGACCGAAGCCTTGCTCGTCTGACCGTTGATCGGCGACGTGATCGTGGTGAATTCCAGGTTCAGCTTCGCCGTGTCGAGCGCCGCTTTTGCCGCCGCCAGCCCGCCCTGAGTCTTCAAATATGCGGCGGCCTTGATGTCAAAATCCTGCGCGGAGATCGCATTTTTCGTGCGCAGATCGCGGGCCCGGGCATACTCGATCCCGGCAAGCTGGTTGTCCGCCTGCGCGCGGTCGGATTCCGCCTGCGCCCGGTCGAGGTCGGCCTGGTACGGCCTCGGGTCAATCAGGAAAAGCGGATCCCCCTTCTTCACCTCCGTGCCGTCCCGGAACTTTGTCTCGACGAGGTACCCGCTCACGCGGGCCCGGATGTCCACCGTCTCGACGGCGGCAGTTCGGCCGGTGAAAACCACAAAGTCCTGGAGCTCGCGCTCCTGAACCTTGGCGACCGTGACCGTTGGCGGAGGGGCCACTTGGCTCGCAGGCTGGCCGCAGCCGATAAGAAAAAGGACCGCGACAGCGAGAAGCAGGGTGGGTTTCATAGGATCGTCCTGTAAAAGCTAGTCGGAATCCCCGGGATTGGGAAAGCGATTTTCGGGCAGATATCAAAATGCGCGCGAATCTCCGATAAGGGAAAGAACGGGCTCCTCCTTGAGGATTCTTGTTTGGAGTTCAGGCGGTGCTTTTTGTGCTGCCGCCTCACTCGCCCGCCGCCGCCTAAAGGCAGAACTCCGAACCCGGAAGTCCTCTGCCTGCCAGACGTGCCCCGTTTGATAATCTGAGTGCCGGAACGTCCAAAACGATCTTCCTGGTCACTGGCCGATGCTCGAGCGCAGGGCCTTGAGATCAGCTTCGAGGCGCTCGATCAGCTCGATCGTTTCCGGGGCGGCCGCGCTTTTTTCCGGGGCCATGGCCAGCTCCTGCATCGTGGAGACGATGATGCCGATGAACAGGTTCAGGACGGTGAAGGTTGCGATGATGATGAAGGGGATAAAAAAGAATGGGGCCCAGGCGTGGGTTTTCATGATGGTGCGCGCCATGTCGGCCCAGCCCTCCAGCGTCAGGATCTGGAACAGCGAGAAGAGGCTTCCGCCGAGCGTGCCGAACCACTCTGGATACTGATGGCCGAACAGGTTGGTGGCAAGGACCGCGGCCGTGTAGAGGAAAATCCCCATGAGTAGCATCACGCCGCCGAGCCCGGGGATGGCGTGCAGAAATGCGGCCACGACCTTGCGCAGCGAGGGGATGACCGTCAGGAGGCGGAGCACCCGCAGGACGCGCAGCGAGCGGAGCACCGCCCACGGACCCGCCCCGGGGACCAGCGCGACCCCGACGACGACGAAGTCAAAAACGTTCCATCCGCTGCGGAAAAAGTGGAGCCGGTAGGCGAGCAGGCGGGATCCGATTTCGACGAGGAAGACGGCGAGGCAGAGCTTGTCGAGAATCCGGAGCGCCGGCCCGAACCGCTCCATCGCCGCCGCGCTCGTCTCCAGGCCGAGGATCGCGGCGTTGAACAGGATGACCCCGACGACAAAATGCTGGAACGTGCGCGACTCGACCCGGCGGGCAAGGGCGATCCGCCAGCCCGCCACCCCCGGCCGCATGTTCAGCTCTGCCAAATCCTGTTCTCCCATCACGTGTCTCCTGTTGGATCGTCCGCAAGCCCTCCTGGCGCAGAGGCTCAGGTCATTCCGGCTGCTTGCCCTCCCTGGCCGGGACCAGGATCGACAGCACCGTGGCGGCGGCGAGCGTGCCGAGGACGACGACCAGCGAGATGAGCGGGTCGATCTTGATGCTCTTGATCTCGCCGGCGGTCAGGCCGAAATCGTTGAAGTACGGCGGAGCGGCCAGCAGGAGCAGCTTGATGCCAACAAAGGCGAGGATCAGGATCAGGGCGGGCTTCAGGAAGCGGAATTTCGAGATCAGGGCGGCCAGGCAGAAGTACAGCGCCCGCAGGCCAAGGATCGCAAAAATATTGCTGGTGAAGACGATGAACGGATCCGGGGTGATCGCGAAGATCGCCGGGATCGAATCCACCGCAAACACGAGGTCCGTGATCTCGACCATGATAAGGGCGAGAAAGAGCGGGGTGATGGCCTTCCTCGCAGAAAGCGTGCCGGGCTCCGCCGGGGCCTGAATTTCCAACCCGGTGGCCGCGTCTTTGATGTACGCCGGCTTCACCGTCCGGTTGGTGAAGAACTTCTGCCCGTCGTAAAAATCGACCGTGCGGAAGAACCGCTTCGCCAGCCTCACGACCGGATTTTTTCCTGGGTCGCTGTGGCTGTTGATCAGCGCCATCTTGAGAGCGGTCAGGATCAGGAAGATCCCGAAGATGATCAGGATCCAAGTGTACCGCATGATCAACTCGGCCCCGAGGTAGATCATGCCTCCGCGCATGATGAGGGCGCCGATGATGCCCCAGAACAGGACGCGGTGCTGGTACTTTGCCGGGATGGCAAAGTAGCCGAAAATCATCGCGATGACGAAGATGTTGTCCATCGCCAGCGACTTCTCGACGACGTAGCCGGTGAGGTATTGGACCGCCGCTGTGGCGCCGGTGACCTCTCCCAGCACGATCGCGCCGCCCGCATACGTCGGGGTGTCCATCCCCAAGCTCAGCCAGTGGAACTCGTAGGCGTAATAAACAAACGCCGTGAACGAGAGCCCGCAGGTGAGCCAGACGGCGGACCAGGACATGGATTCCTTGAGGCTGACCTCGTGCGCCTCCCGGTGGAAGACGCCGAGATCGAGCGCGAGGAAGGCCATCACGAGAGCGATGAACCCGACATACGCCCAGATCTTCATGTCGGCGTCGGGGTTCGTGGATGCTGCGAGAAAAAGGATATCGGTCATGATGTTTGGCGTGGTATTTGGTGAAAAAGGATTCTCTGCCCGCCAGGCGGGCGGGCAAGCCCAAAGCGGGTTGTTTATTGTGCGGGGCGACTTGCGAACGTGTCCCGGCTGGGCTGGAGAGGCGGCGCCGCCCTCACGGCTGGAGCTCCGGATTGCGTTCGATGACCCTCGCCACGACGCGCGCATCGTCGGTGAGCCCGATTTCAGGAATAGAATCCGGGATGAGATCAACCCCTTTGAGAAGGTAGGCGAGGGCGACGCCCGCCTCCGCGAGGTGCGCCGGGATCGGGTCCGGACAGCTCTTGACCTCCTCGGATGCGATCAGGCGGACCAGCCGCTCAGCCCCCTCGTGGGGATCGTGGTGCTGGCGGGCCTGTTCGGTCGCCAGCTTCGCAAAGATCTGGGCTCCGAACCCGGCCAGCCCGCGCAGGCGGCCGGCCGTCATTTCGGCCCGCTCGGCCTCGATGTATGCATCGAGCGAGATCGCCTCACCCGGGGAACCATGGACTCTCACGATGTGCGTTCGCTGGATCAGGGGCCGGGGCTTCATTCCTCGCTGTTCCTTCCGGCCAGCAGGGGCAGGAGGTGCCACAGGAAGTATGCGAGCGAAGTGATGAAAGCGGCCACGTAGGTGAGCGCTGCGGCGTTGAGCACCTTGTCCACCCCGCTCGATTCGGTGGAGGTCGAGACGACCCCGCTGTTGCGAAGCGCCAGCTTGGCCCGGCTCGACGCATCAAACTCGACCGGCAGAGTCACCAGGTTGAAGAGCATGATCACGCCCCAGCCGGCCGCCATGAGGATCATCGCGGTGCCGCCGCTCACGAACCCCGTAAAGAGCCCGATGAGCGGGAGCCACATCACGACCTGGCTGGCGATCGTCGTCGCCCCCACCGCCGCCATGCGGAGGTGCAGGGGGGCGTAGGCGCGCGCATGCTGAATCGCATGGCCCGCCTCGTGCGCGGAGACGGCCAGGGCCGAAATCGAGTGCCCGTGGTAGTTTTCCTCGCTCAGCACCAGGCGGCGGTGGGTCGGATCGTAATGGTCGGTCAGCTCGCCGGGCTGCGAGACCACCTCCACCCCGACGACCCCCTCCTCATCCATGATCCGGCGGGCCGCCTCCGCCCCGGTGATCCCGGAAATCGACGGCTCCTCCGCGTAGCGGCGGAAGACCCGCTTGACCCGAAACGATGCCCACAGCGAAAGCGCCATGGTCCCGACAAATAAAAGAAGTGCTAGTGTCATGCCGGATACCATCGGGGGAATCAATGAATTTGAAAATATCGAATATATTAATGTTTCATTCTGTTTTTACGAACTATATTCCACCAGACCAATGCCCGGAAACAAGATCAAGACGCGACAGGGAACAAGCTGGCACGCATTCGAGATAAACGAGATCCGGCGGTCCAGGAGGTCGCGTGTTTGTCAAAAACCGGCATCAGAGCCTCCTCAAGGATTCCGGCAGGCCAATGAGGCCGGATGCGGATCCCTCGGGACGCCACTCAATCCGTCCGTCGTCCAGAACGCGCACGACCGCGCCCGAGGTCGTGCCGCGCAACGTCTGAACCCGGTCGCCGGGGCGGAAGGCGGCCGACTCGCAGAGCGAATCCACGATGGAAACCATGGACTCGCGGTCGAGGACGCCGGCGACGTAGTGGGCGACGGCGGAGATCACCTCACGGCGGCGGATAGTTGGCAGGTCGGCAAAAAGTGCATCACAAATCCGGCGAGCGATATCGGCAAACGTGTTGCCGTTGAAGAAAAGGAAAGGGGCCGACTTGTGAAACTCCCGCAGCAGATCAAGCAAGCCGATCAGGGGTTGGTCTTCGCCCCGCTTTTCTTCCCAGCGAGTCGCGCACGCGTCTCCAGCCTCCGAATTAAAGCCGTGCTGCGCGCGGCCTCGTTCGCACGCTCCTCGATTGGCACGGACAACAAGCTCCCAACTCCAGTTTTTGAGAAAAGCGGCTCGGGTTTGTAGCGGTGATTGTTCACCAAGACCTCTTCCAGAATGTCCTCCTCCGTCAGGTGCTCCAGCAGATCCAGCCTCAGTTTCATTCATAGATTGTATGGTACGGTCCGGAAAAATTCAAGCAGGTGGAGCGTGAAAGTGTCTAAACTTTGCTCTCCTGTTTGATGATGGTTAGAAAGCCGGAATGGCGGCCTTGCGTTTTGCCTCGGCCTCGTCTTTTGCCCTCTTTTCCCGGGCGATGGATTCGGGGGTTTGGATGCTGAGGCCCATTTTTTGGATTTGAAGTTCGGCGGTTACGCCATCGCTTCGAACCCAGGATCTTCCTCCCATCGTATCTGTCATAAATACGGCTCCAATTCGGGTAATGGGGTCCATTTGCTTGGCCGCTTCGCTTTCGGGAAGGGCCTTTTTCCACTGAGTGCCGTCTTTGGTGTTGGCGTTCAGAATTGCCACAATCTCGTCGTCTTTGAAGAACGGCGAGGGTTGCTTCGCAAAAATCATCTTGATTGCAGGGCCGTTGAAGCCGGCGAATGCAATCCGGATTTTGAATCCGTGGTAGTCGTATTCGTTCGTCGGGCATTCCGGCACGATCTCCGCCACTTTCTTCGGTGTGCCGTATCGGGTATTGCATTCGCTTGCTGTCTCGCCGATTCGTGCTCTGGCAAGAGGGCACAGAGCGAAAACAATCAACAGGATTATTGTGGTTCGCATGGGATGCTTTCGGGAAGGTTCCCCGATCATGGTTTTTTCATGAGCAAACCAAATGTTGAATGGCATCCAGCTTTTCTTCGACCTCATGCGGGATTTCCTCACGCTTCATCTGTCGGGCCAGCAGGAAATAATCACTTTTCGAAATGGCAACATCGGCTTTGGCAAGCATGTCCGGCAACAGGGTTTTGCTTGCTGGTTCTGCTCGAAGAAACGTGCTTACTTCGAGTGGTGAGTTGAAAAACGCCGGTGGCAGTTGTTCGCGCAGGTAATCAAGTGCTGGTTTGGCGAAAAGGGGCCCTTTCTCTGCATTCAGGAACCGCTCCAGGCTTGCTGGATGCAGGAGGTAGCTTTCCGCCTCGTAACGTTCCCATCGCAGAATGGTCAGGCCGTCAGCCGTGATCTCGCGGTCGGGCAAACTCCTATTGTCTCCGTCGAGCAAGAGCGCGGCCTTCAGATTGGGCTGGATAGCCTTGAGCGCGAAGAAATGCGCTCGGGCTTCTTTCGGGCTGCGCCCCTGATTGTTGTGCCAGAAAGGCAAGCGGCTGAACCATCGCTTTAACGGGTGGTCCAGAACCGTTGCCCACGCCTTGAGCAGATCGAAATCGGTCGTGCCCTCCAGATAAAGAATGCCTTTGGCGTTTTCTGCGAGAAGCAATTCCAGAGAAGTGACCCGTTTCAGAGCCTCCCGAACTTGATCGCGGTCGCTATCCAACGCCAGGGGATGTGGCTCGCGATAGAAGGAAACGATCTGTTCGGGACTCGTATTGTCGATCAAGACCTCGGAGTGGGTGGCAATAAGCAACTGTCCCTTTCGCTCGTGGCACAGGCGTCGGAGGATGTCGTAGAGCTGCTTTTGCAAGAGGACGTGGAGGTGAGCATCGGGTTCATCCAGCAGTATTAAACTGGAGGGCCGTGCAAACATGAAAGCAAGAATGAGCAACACCTGATGAAACCCGCTGCCTGTCGTTGAAACATCCAAGGGAGGGAGTCCTCCAAAGCCGTTGCCCGTCGGTATGCCTTTTAGATATTGGCAAGTGATGTAGGGCGCACCAGCATAAGCTGGCCTGAGCAAGCGGTAGACAAAGACTTCCGAGACGATCTCCACAAGCCTCTGCCAATCTTTCCCGTCGTCAGCTTCTGCCACTTCGAGCAGTAAATTGCGGAGGATGTCACCGGCCTTGCCCTGACCAACCAGCATGTCCTGATAGGGGCGGTCATGCCTGGTTTCATTGACCCCGATTCCCGAAAATGGTGGAACATAGATCACGCTGATCTCTTCATGCGCCAGGTCGAGGTGCGGCAGATCCGCCGCCACAGGTTTCGCATGAATTTGCTCGGGGCCGCTGTAGCGAAACTCAAAGCCGAGCTTCCATTCCCTCCCGTCTTTGTCAATACCGTGCAAGGTGATGACCAAAGGGCGAGGAGCTCCCTGCTTGCCTTCATCTTTACGGAGAGAGGTATGGGTATTTGTCCAGAGCTGATCCATGGACGGCAGCGGTAACGCCGTGAATTCCTGCCGGGTGATGGGCGCGCCGGGCCGATCCTTGGCCTTTGATCCGCTTCCGGGACCTTTCTTCTCCCACCACTTCTGCATGCCCAGATTCCAAACCATGGCTGCCTGCAACAAGGTTGACTTTCCGCTGTTGTTCGGGCCCGCAAGCAAAGTGAGTGGCTCCAGCGGAAACTCCTGCGTTTCAAATCGCTTGAAGTATTGGGTCGTGATTTTGGTGATCATAATCGTGTGCTCTCTTTGTGTGATTGTCGCACACCTTTCATTCATGTTTGACGATGGCGAGAAGCTCGGGGCTGTCGGCGATTAAAGGCGTGCTCTTTCTCGGTGTAGGCGAAGAGGTCATCCAGCTTCTGTCTGACCGCAGAGGAGGAAGAATTTTTAACCGCGGATTTCGCGGATGGAGAACCAGCATTTGTGGAATCCGTGTTATCCGTGTGATCTGCGGTCAATTTCCTCTCCAAATGGGCTTTGAGGGACTCGTCCACCATGTAGTCCACGATGGGGCGAGGCGTGTAGAAGGAGCCGGTCTGCTTGCGGGCGGTGGTCTTGGTTTCCTCGTTGTAGGAGGCGAGGAGGTTTTCGAAGACTTTGCCGAGGAGTTCGGGGTCGAGGGCGATTTCCTGATCGATGGGGGTGTTTTCGACGATGGTGAACTTGTAGCGGTTCAGGATGGTGATGAGGCCGGTGACTTTTTCCGCTTTGCGCTTGGTGTCGCCATAGGCGGTGGAGAGGTCGGCGGTTTCGCCGCTGTCGAAGAAGAGGCGGTCGGGGACGTGGGGGCGCTTTTTGGCGTTGCGGGAGAAGCCGTCGAGGTAGCGCTTCTTGTCCGTGCCGTCCTCGGTGCGGTCCAGGCACTCGAAGAGGCCGCCATTGAGGAAGGGGATGTCGGCGAAGTGAGCCAAGGCGGTTTCCGGTGATTCCTGAAAGAGGGCTTCGTAGCGGTAGAGGTTGTTGACGTCGTATGTGGCGCGGTTTTTTTGAAAGCCTTCGTCTTTGGCGAAGACGCGGTAGGGCTTGCCGTTGCCGTCCTTTCCCATGCGCTGGTTGAGCGTGGCGAAGAAGAGGTTTTGCAGGATGGCCTGGTAATAGGTGGAACTGGTCTCGCTCTCGGGATCGAAGCCTTTGAGGATTTTTGCGAGATCGGAAGGATGGAAAAGTTTCTCGGGGATGAGGTCCTTTTCCTTCAGGAACCAGCAGAAGATGAGACGGGTGAGGAGGCGGATGAGGCCGGTGGCGCGGCGTTTCTCGTCGTCCGGCTCCAGGTCGGCGGGGAACTCGACCTGCGGGAGCGCCCAGAAATACCAGTTGGCCAACTCGCGGTAGAAGCGTTCGTTGAGCAGCTCGACGTTGAAGATTTGCTCCCACGCGGCGTGGAGGGTGTCGAAGTCGGCGATGGGAAGTTTCTGCGGGTGGACAAGATTCTGCATCGCAAGCGACGCGAGAATGTCGAGATGGCCGCGATGAGGATTCGTGATCGAGATGTCCCGGATGAGAGTGGCCTTTTCGAGGACGTCTTTGTCGGGCTCGATCTTGTTCCGGCGACGGTTGATGACGGCGATGGTGAGCCGGTCCGCATGCTTGAAAATCACCATGACCGGCATGGGGAACAGTCGGTTGATTTGTCGGGCGATGGCGGAGAATTTTCCCCGCGCGTAGTCTCCGTCCTTCAACTCGATGGCGATAAAAACGTAGGACTTGAGAAGGCCGCGCTGGACGGAGTCGTCGGTGAAGAGGCTGGATTCGCGGCTGAGTTCTTGATCGGTAAGCTGAAAGAGGAGGTCGGCCGATTTCCATTCGGGTACGAGGGCCTTGTATTGGTCGAAGGCATGGCCGGAGACGAAGTCGTCGAGGAAATCCTGCGGCTTGGACCCGGCACCGGCGAGGAACTTCTCGCTCTTGTAGCCGATCTCTGCGAGTAGCCGACGGGCGGCGTCCTTGAGCGGAGCGGTCTGAAACTGTGAAAGTGCGGCAGGGAGCGTTGAGCGGAGATCAGGAGTAGCCATTACCGGAGTTCTTTGAGTTCGCGTTTCAGTTCCGTGGTCAATTCCGCCTCGGTAGGCAGGTGGAGTTTATAGCGGCTGGTGAATATCTTCCTCGATTGGTCCGGGCCGAGGAGGTATCGCACGACGGCGTCGTTTTTATCTGTGCAGAGAATGAGGCCAAGCGTCGGGTTGTCTCCCTCGGTCCGGCGTTCCTGATCATAGAAATTCGCGTAAAGCTGCATCTGGCCAAGGTCGCCGTGGGTGAGCTTGCCGACCTTGAGATCAATCAAGACGTAGCACTTCAGAACGGTATGGTAGAAAACAAGGTCGATATAGAAATGGTCGCCATCGAGCGTGATCCGCTCCTGCCGAGAGACGAAGGCAAAGCCTTTGCCGAGTTCCAGCAGGAAATCTTGGAGGTTGTTGATGAGGGCCTGCTCAAGATTGGATTCCACGAGACGGGGCGATTCCGGCAGGCCGAGAAACTCGATGACTACCGGGTCCTTGAAAACATCGGCAGGGGCTGTGATTTCCTGTCCCTTCGTGGCAAGCTTCATGAGGCCGGCCTTGTCTTTGCTCTTTGCTAGCCGTTCAAAAAGCAGGCTGTTGATCTGGCGTTCCAGTTCGCGGGCGGACCAGTTGTTTTTGATCGCCTCGATCTCGTAGAAGGCCCGGGCAGCCGGGGAATCGACCTTGAGCAGGTGGCGGTAGAGCGACCAAGCAAGACCAGTATGGAGTAAGCCTGGCACCCATTTCGATGCTTCGGCTGGTTCATTCGCCCAGCTCTCGGGTTCCGATTTGCCACACACCGTGTGGCGAATTGAGTTGGACGTTTCATGCTTGGAATCGCCACACAGCGTGTGGCGAATCGGAGAATGATCTAACAAATGCGGATATTCAGAGTGGAACTGGCGCATGTAACGGAGGTTTTGAGCGGAGTAGCCGTCACCAAAACCCTCTTTCAGACGCGAAGCCAACCCTTCCAAAAGGCGACTGCCATAGCGCGCTCTTCGCTCGCCCGCTTGTTCTCCAAGAACGATTTCTCTCCCAATCAGCCAGTTGGCCACGACCTGTGTCGTATTCACTGTCCGGGCCATGCCGACCCGGGCCGATTCCAGAATCTCCCGGATGCGCTGGTAAATTCCTGAAAGTTCCTTCGCTGGAACTTCAAGGTTTGGCTTGGTCAGCTTCTTTGCCTTCATTTTGCCTCCTTGATAACAAGCCATGTGACGAGTTCCAGATCGGTTTTTTCGTGGACCTGCTCTTGCGCGTTGGGGAGAATAAATCCACGCCCGGATTGGAGGCCGGATGCAGCACGTTTGCGGAAGGTAACCGCGAGGGAATCAACCGCCTTCTTGAGAAGGTGGTCATAGACTTTCATGTCGCTGCCGTGGTTGGTCTCGTGGTCGAACAGATTGCAAAGCTGGCCGTAGGCTTCTGCTTTGCCGGAACAAAGTATGCGGTAGATGTCGAGAATCTGCTTCGGGTTGGCGAAACCGAAGCGGGGGTTGCCGTCTTCCAGAACGTAAACGAGGAAGTAGGGATGGAGCGGGTTGACCGATTCACTCGCTGCCGGCTTGGAGTCGGGAGGGGCCTCGCATTCCTGCCGGAAGCAGAAGATGACGCCGGGGCCGATGACCTTGTAGTCCGGGTGCGGCGGAACGCAGGTATAAAGGCCGAAGGGGGCGGCTTCGAGCGCCTCCTTGTTGGCCTCAATGTATTTCAGGAGTTCGAGACGAAAGTCGTCGAGCGTGAATTCGGTGAGCGAAACACTGTCGCCGAGGTCTTCGATGTCCAGCACCTCATCTTTGAGCCGGAGGAGTTGCTTGTCACGATACCGAAGATCGTCGGAGATGAGGTCCTCGATTTCTTCGTTCTTGAGCACATTGTCTTCGAAGGTGGCCGAGAGGTCCACAAGAGCCATGCGGGCTTCGACGCGGTTCTTGAGGTTGATGTATTTATTGAGGTCCTCGGTGGGCCAGAAGTTCACAAGATGAACCGCGTGATTGACGCTGCCAATTCGGTCGATACGCCCGAAGCGTTGGATGATGCGGACCGGGTTCCAGTGGATGTCGTAATTGATGAGATAGTTGAGGACGTCCTGCTTCACGTCCTTGACCAGCGTCTCATTGCCCCAAAGCTCCTCGAACCACTGTTTCAGCTCCTGACGGTCGCGGTTGCCGTCCACAATGAGGTTCAACTCAATGTTGTTGCCTGAGTTTCCCAAGCCGAGGCCGCGCACAGTGAAGTTCGAGCTGCCGAGGACGGCATCCTCCACGCCGGCAGTGGCAACGTGATACATTTTCCCGTGAAGGAGATTGGCTTGCCTGATGGTCCTGATGTCCACTTTGCGGTCGATCCAATCCGCACACTCCTTGGCAACGCGCTTCTGTTGAAGCTTGTTGGAGAGTTCCAAGCCGGCAGCATCAATGATGAACGCCTTCTTTTCGGTTTTGCTTGGGTCGAGGCGGTTGATGAACGAGGGCTCTCCGAAAAGGAAATTGAGGTGTTCGATCCGTTCGAGTTCTGCTTTGAGAGCGTCGTAGGCGTAGATCGTGAAGTAAGCCGAGACGATGGAGAGCTGGGAACCCTCCTGGCATTTTCCCCGCAGAAAGTCTGCGACGGTTCCCCTGGTGTGGTTATCCCGCAGGCCGGAGTTGTTTGTAGGCGAAGACATTCAGTTTTTATCGAGAGTTGTGCCTGAAAAATACGGGGAGTGGTAGGACATCTGCGGGGATACGGTCTGGAATTCTTTTTGGGTTATTTCCGGCCTGTTCATGGGCTTGTGTCATCCAGATAAGCTGAAATATTCGAGATAAACAAGATCGGGTGGGCCTTCCGGTGTCGGGGGAACGTGGTGCTCTGGAAAAAAGGGGGGGGTGGCTTGGGGCTGGATTGAGGCTTGCGGAGTGCCCGGCGGGTGCGGCACGATGGGGATCCGCCTCGGCAGCAGGGCTGACGGAGGCGGAACTATCTCCATGAATAAAAAAACTGCTCTCCTTTTTTCCGGTCAGGGCGCCCAGTCGGTTGGCATGGGCAAAGATCTCTGCGCCGAGTATCCTGCGGCGGCCGAACTCTTCCGCCAGGCGGATGAGATCCTTGGCTACCCGCTCTCCCAGATCGCCTTCGAGGGGCCTGCGGAGGAATTGACCAAGACCGCCGTCTGCCAGCCGGCGCTCTACGTGCACGGGCTCGCCTGCCTGGCGGCGCTGAAAGCGCGCCGGCCGGACCTGGAATTTCATGCGGCTGCCGGGCTCTCGCTCGGCGAGTTCACCGCGCATTGCGCGGCCGGGACGTTTGATTTTGCGACCGGCCTGCGGCTGGTGGACAAGCGGGCGCGGGCGATGCAGCTCGCCTGCGAGTCGACCGAGGGCGCGATGGCCGCGATCATCGGCGGCGATGAAGACCGCGTCCGCGACCTCGCGTCGGCCGCCGACGTGGATGTCGCGAACCTCAACTCCCCGGGCCAGATCGTGCTCTCCGGCGAGTCGTCAAAAATTGCGCTGGCGGTCTCGCTGGCGAAGGAATACGGCGCACGGAAGGCGGTCGAGCTGACGGTGGCCGGAGCATTCCACTCGCGCCTGATGGAGTCGGCCTATCAGACGCTCATGCAGGCGCTCGCGGAGACCCCGATGTCCGAACCGCGCGTGCCGGTCGTCTGTAATGTCGACGCCATCGCGGTCGGGGATGCCGAAAACATCCGACGCACGCTTGCCGACCAGGTCACCGGCAGCGTCTGCTGGTCGCAGAGCATCGACTACCTGATCGATCACGTCCACATCACCGACTTCATCGAACTCGGGCCCGGCGGAGTGATCGCAGGCCTGGTCGGCCGGATCCGCAAGGGAACCCCGGTCGTCTCGATCTCAAATGCCGCGACCCTCGAGGAGGCGACCCTGGCCGCGTGATTCTGCACCAGTGCGCCGTAACACCAAAAAATTTGTATCGCCGGACATACGGAAGGAACATCGAACATTCCACATCGAACATCGAAGTTTGAATGGCTCGTCGATGTTCAGTGTTCGATGTTGAATGTTCGGCGCGATGTTCCGTATCCGCCCCCCATGGCCGCGGCTCAGCGGGTCGGCGGGGAAAATTCCGGCTCGCCCTCGAACTCGCCTCGAAAGAGCCCGGCCGAGAAGTAGGCGGTGCATTCGTCCTGCGCGCTGCGGAGGTGGAAGCGCCGCTTGTAGTACGGGCCCTTGAGCTTGCCTTCGACCTCGCTTTCGCGGGCGGATTCGATCGCGACAAACCCGGCATCCCAGTTCAAGGGCGGGTTTTCCTCCGTGTAATATCCGACCCGGGGGAAATCGCCGAGCATCCAGGGCAGCGGGTAGTAGCTTTTGAGAAGGACGAGGCCGGACATGTGGAACTGGCGGGGATCCTTGCCGGCCAGCCTCAGAAGCGGGTCGGTGAGCTCGTAGATGCCCGGGTACGTCTGCACGTAAACGTACGGCTCGCGGTCGTCGGTGGCATATTTAAAGTTGAGCCGCACCGCGAAGGCAAGCGAGACGGCGAGCAGCGGGAGGACCGGGAGCCAGAGGAGGAACGGGCGACGGAATCGCCGGGAAACTTCGTCCAGAAGCGCCCCGAGAACCAGGTAAAACGGCCAGAGGATCGAGATGATGCACCAGGGCGTCTTGTACGGGATGAGGGTGTAGGCGAGCAGCACTCCGCCGGCCGTGATCGCGATGAAGCGGATGCGGGCATCCGAGGGCCACACATATCGAAAGCAGGCCGCCAGGCCGAGCAGGGCGGGCCACTCGTAGCGCGCCATAAGCGCCAGCCAGTAGTAGTTGAGCGGGCCGATAGCGTAGGAATTCTTCTCATGCCCGCCGGCCTCGACGCCGGTCTGAAACCACGCCGCAAACGTCTGGTAGAGCCCGCGGAGGGAGGAAAAATCCAGGAAGTTCCCGGAGTAAAAAAAGAGGATCGCGAGGAGCGAGAGGCCGCCGCCAAGGATCGCATCGTCGCGGGTCCATCGCCGCTGCGCGGGCGCCAGCGCCGGGCGGGATGGCACCAGCTTTTGCCAGGCGGCCAGGACGCCGCCCGCCAGCGCGAAGCTGCCGAGATGCAGCAGGTACGTCTCCTTGGTCAGCACGAGGCCGGCGGCAGAAAAAACCGCATAAAAGAACGATTTCCTGTCGCCGGATTCCCAGAGCCCGAGGAGGCCGCGCAGGAAGAGGATGCAGAACAGGACCTGCCAGGATTCGTGGATCGAGTAGCGGCCGTAGAACGAAAATGCCGGCGAGACCGCCATCGCCGCTGCCGCTACAACTGCCGGACCGCGCCCGAAAAACCTCCGGAGCCCGAAGAGCGCGACCACGCAGAGCAGGCTGGCCACGATCGCCGGAAGCCGGAGCGCCCAAAGGTGCCTGCCAAAAAGCGTCTGCGACAGGAAGACGGCGTAAAAATGCAGCGGGCCATGGTAGTTTGTCGGATCGTACCGGTAGAACCCGTTCGCCGCCATCTGGTCAGCAAACCACCCGTTGACCCCCTCATCAAAATGCGGGGGCTTCGCCTCAAGCAGCCAGACGCGCAAAAGCACCGCGATCGACAAAATCGCCACCTCCAACAAAGGCAGCTTGATAACCCGCTGTAACATCCGTTTGGGATAACCCGAAGATTCGCTCATGACCAGACGAAGTGCCTCCGAATCTCGCGGGCGTATCTCCAAAAACCTTCTGCGGGTATTGCTCCCTTTGCGCGCGGCTCATTGTCAGGCCGCTCGACAGATGCATACTCTGCGGTACAGTATGCATATGAAAGATCGGGTGACATTGACGCTGGCTCCGTTGGTTACGCATCGAGCGAAGTCGGTAGCGCGGGCGCGTGGGACAAGCTTTTCCGGACTGGTCGAGCCCCTGCTGGCGGCGGAAACCGGGCGGGCGGTGCCAGGAGATGAGCCGTTCCATATGAAGTGGGCCGGGAAGCTGAAGCTGGCCGAGTGCGAAGGCCCCCGGTTCGAATATTTGAGGCGGAAATACCAGCTCTGATCGTGACCAGAAATATCCGCAACTACAGGCGCTCGCCGATCAAGGCGATAACGACAGATGAAGTCCTGAAGATTTTGGCTTAGTGTGAGCACCCCGGATCAAGCCCCGCGCGTCAGCATCGTGATCCCTGCCCGGAACGAGGCGGGGCGGCTGCCCGGCACGATTGCCGAAATCCGGCGGGCATTTCCCGCCGAGGAGTGGGAGTTTCTGGTCGTGGTCGAGCCGGGGGAAGACGACACCGAGGGCGCAGCGGCCGCAGCTGCGGCGGGCGACAGCCGGTTTCAGATCCGCACCAACCCGACCGCCCACGGAAAGGGGCATGCGGTCAAAACCGGGATGCTGATGGCCCGCGGGGATTGGGTGTTTTTTATGGATGCCGACCTGAGCGTCCCGCTGCGCTGCGTCGGGGAATTTCTGGCGGCGGCCGGCGATGCGGATGTCCTGATGGGCAGCCGGAGGCATCCGGAGAGCGTGATCGCGATCCGGCAGCCGGCGCCGCGCGAGCTGGCCGGACGCCTGTTCAACCGGGTCCTTCGGGCGGCCGGCGTGACAAGATTTCATGACACCCAGTGCGGATTCAAGGCGTTCCGCCGGGAGGCCGCCCGGAGGATTTTTCCTAAGCTCCGCCAGCAGGGGTTCGGATTTGATGTCGAGGTCGTCGTGCTGGCCGAGGTGATGGGCTTCTGCATCAAGGAGCTGCCCGTCGAATGGGCGGACGCGCCGGGGTCGACGCTCCGCCCGCTGCGCGATGGAATTTTTGCGCTCCGCGATGCCGTGCTTGCGGCCAGGCGGATCCGGCGCGAATATCGGAAGGTATGCCAACACTCGGAGTAAACATCGACCACATCGCCACGATCCGGCAGGCCCGGTACCGGGAGGACCCGGACTCGCCGAATGCCGAGCCCGACCCGGTTGCCGCCGCGCTCGTCGCGGAACAGGCGGGGGCCATCGGGATCACCGCGCACCTGCGCGAGGACAGAAGGCACATCCAGGACCGCGATATCCTGCGATTGCGCGAGGCGATCACGACGAAGCTGAACCTGGAGATGGGGGTTTCGGAGGAGATCCTCCGGGTCGCCCTCGAGATCATTCCCGAAGATGTCTGCCTTGTTCCGGAAAACCGCCAGGAGGTCACGACCGAGGGCGGTCTCGACGGGGCCGGGCAGGCCGACCAGCTGCGTCCGGTGATCGCGCGCCTCCAGGGGCGCGGGATCCGGGTGAGCCTTTTCATCGATCCGGACGAAGAGCAGATCTCGGCGGCGGCCGACCTCCAGGCCGACACGGTCGAGCTTCACACCGGAGCCTATGCGAATGCGCTGGGGCCGAAGCGCGAGGCGGAGCTCGCCCGGCTGACCGGAGCGGCAAAGCTTGCCGTCGCGGCCGGCCTGCACGTCAATGCCGGCCACGGGCTGAACTACCTGAATACAGCCGCGATCCTCGCGCTCCCCGGCCTCGAGGAGCTCAACATCGGCCATGCGATCATTTCCCGGGCCACCGTCGTCGGCATGGCGGAGGCGGTTCGCGAGATGTGCGCGATCCTTCAAAGCCGGTGAGCACAGGCTGGGAAGATTTTCTGGCTGGCTCGCTCGAGGAGGCGGACCGCGCCGGAAGGCTCCGCCGCCTGCGGACCGTGGACTCGCCGCAATCGACCCGCGTGGTTCTCGGCGGACGGCAGCTCGCCAACTTTTCCTCGAACGACTACCTCGGCCTTGCGCGCCACCCGGCCCTGGTGGAGGCAGCCTCGGCGGAGGGAAAAGCGGGCGGATTCGGGTCCGGGGCCTCGCGGCTGGTCTGCGGCACTCTCGCTGCACACGAGCGGCTTGAGGAGGCGATCGCCGCCTTCAAGCGGACGCCGGCGGCGCTCACGTTTTCGAGCGGCTACGCGGCGGCCATGGGCACGATCCCCGCCCTCTGCTCGAAAGATGACGTCATCGTGCTCGACAAGCTCTGCCATGCCTGCCTCGTCGATGCCGCGCGCCTCAGCGGCGCCCACCTTCGGGTTTTCCCGCACAATGATCCGGGCAAGCTGGAGAGCCACCTGCGCTGGGCGAATGCCACGCACCCGCGCGCCCGCCTCCTTGTGCTGGCCGAGTCGGTTTACAGCATGGATGGCGACCTCGCGCCGCTGCGCGCAATCGTCGACCTGAAGGACCGGCACGGCGCGTGGCTTTTCCTGGATGAGGCTCACGGCGTCGGGGTTCTCGGCACCAACGGCCGGGGCCTGGCAGACGCGGAGGGCGTGACGGAGCGGATTGAAGTCCAGATGGGGACGCTCGGCAAAGCCTTGGGGGCACACGGGGCGTACATCGCCGGCAGCGCGTCGCTGCGCGAATTTCTCATCAACCGGGCGCGGAGCTTTATTTACTCCACCGCCCCCCCGGCACCCGTGGCGGCGGCTGCCCGGGCTGCTGTCGAAATTCTCTCCGGCCCGGAGGGGACTGCACGCCTCGGGAAGCTCTGGGAAAACATCCGGACCCTCGACCGCGCGCTCGGCAAAACCGCCCCCCTGCCGGATGGCTCGCCCGGGCTTCCGATCCCGGCCCCCGGCAGCGCGATCGTCCCGATCATCATCGGCCCCGAAGACCGCGCGATGTCGGCCTCCGCCACGCTTTTTAAGGACGGCTTTCTCGTTCCGGCCATCCGCTATCCGACCGTCGCGCGGGCGACCGCGCGCCTTCGGATCACCCTCTCGGCGGACCACGCCCCGGACGACATCCTTGGCCTCGCCGCCGCGCTCCGCAAGGCGCTTTGAGATTATGAAGAAGCGGCGGTGCCAGATCCCCCGGCAGCGCGGGGGTGGGCGGAGTCGTAGGCGCGCTTGAGGCGCTCGACGGTGACGTGGGTGTAAATTTGGGTCGTCGAGAGGCTGGCGTGGCCGAGGAGGGATTGCACGCTGCGCAGGTCGGCCCCGTTATCGAGGAGGTGGGTCGCAAAGCTGTGCCGGAGCTTGTGAGGAGAAATGTTCGTCGGGAGCCCGGCCTGGACGAGACGCGAGCGGACCATCGCCCAGATGTTTCGGGCAGAGAGCCTGAAGCGGGATTTATTGAGGAAGAGCGGACCGTGGTGGACACGGGCGGCCTGGCGGTATCGCGAGATCGCCTCGAGCGCCGGCCCCCCGACCGGGCAGATCCGCTCGCGGGAACCTTTCCCGGTTACGCGCACGGTCTCACCGATCACGTCCACATCGGAAACATCCAGGCCCGCCAGTTCGGAAAGCCGCATGCCCGTGGAATAGAAAAGCTCCAGGATCGCGACGTCGCGCACCGCCATCCAGACCGGGGCCTGGCGGGATTTTTCCTGCTTGGCCGGAGACTCGATGAGCGTGACGACCTGCGGGGCGGTGAGGAATCTCGGCAGCTGCTTCTCCGCCTTCGGCAGGAGCAGCTCGCGAAGCACGTTCTTCGGAACCTCGTTTCTGGCATGGAGGAATGTGTAAAACGCGCGGAGGGAAGAAACCCGGAGCCTCACGCTCGCGCGGGCCATGTTTCGCTTCATCATCTCGAGCATCCACCCGCGAAAATCATCCGCGGCCAGCTGCTGCCAGGCCCCGGAAGGGCGGAACCGACGGAACGCTTCCAGCGCAATCCGGTACGTGGCAATCGTCCTTGGCGAGGCATTGCGCTCCGATTCGAGGTAGGTGAGGAATTCCCTCACCAGCCGGTCAGGTGCCGGCCGGGCGGCAGCTTTGGGGCGCGGCTTTTTCAGGCTCGGGCACCCAAGGGCGCAGGCAGGGGGGGCTGGGCGGTCCGGCCGACATCCCCAACCCGACGCGTGCCCCGCTCAAACTTGAGCGTCGCTGAGCGCGATTCCAAACCGTCCGGGGACGTCGCCACAATCGGGATTTCGTAGCTTCCGTCGGGGAAGACAAAATGGAACCGGAACGATCCGTCCGGCGCCAGGGCGATCGGCTTCCCATCGATGGTCACCTTCGCGTCCGGGTGGGTCCCGCCGTAGAAGATGACCTCCGCATTCACATGCATGAAAAATTCGCGCGAGGCAAATCCGGCGACCGCCTCGGATCCTCCCCAGCTCGAGGTTTCGGCGTGCCCCCAGCTGGTGACCGCAGCCTCGGACCAGCTCGAGAGCGCAGCCTGAGACCAGCTCGCCAAGTTGGCACCTGCCCATGACGACGTGGCGGCCTGCATCCAGCTCGACAGCGCGGCGGCATTTTCCGAAGATCCCCCGGATTCCGCGAACGACGAGCGGGCAGCCTGAACCCAGCTGGAGAGGGCCGCAGCCCCCCAGGAGGAAGAGGCCGCCGCATTCCAGCTCGAACCGCCCGGGGCACCGGACCATGACGACTGGGCGGCTGCAGCCCAGCTCGTGAGCGCGGCCGCAGCCCAGCTCGAAAGGGCGGCAGGCGTCCAGGACGAGGTCCCCGAAAGCGAGCCCAGCGCACTGAAGAGGCTGCTTTCCGACGGCCCCCACGGCACCTGGGAAAGGATTTCGCTCGCGCCTGCCGAATGCAGGCGCTCGCCAAGGCGCTGGGTGATGCGCGAGCTCAGCTCCTCGGAGCTCAGCGGCTGCGCCTGGAGCTCCGCGAGGAACTCGCCGCCCAGAAGCGCCTCCAGAACAACCCGCTCATCCGCGCTGATCGTGGAGCCGTTGAGCGAATCGACCGCAAGAAGCTTCCCGTCCCGCTGGAGCCGGCCGAGCGCCTGAAGGAGGGTTTCCCCCTCGTGCATCGTCGTCTGAATATTGTCCATGAGCTTGTGGAAGCTCAGGTGGAGCGGGATCGTGGCGTAGTCGAACTGGTCGGAGCCCGACATGCTGTCGCGCGGCGTGTGGACGGACACGGATGCGGCAATCACGTTCCATTGCGACCCGCGGTAGTACCCGATCTCAACGGAATACTCCGCGCCTGCGTCCTGAACCGGAATATACCAGTTCCTCGTCTCAAATGGGACCTCGATCTCGCACTCCGCCGAGCCGGCCGCACGCAGGACGCGGAGGAATGTCTTGCCCCCCGGGTGATGGGCGATATCCAGATCCCAGTAGGTGAACAACCAGTGCGGTTCCTGAGCGACCAAAAAGATCGTCTCGGCCCCGTACGATCGGGGGAGCTCACCCAGGTTTTCGAGCGAATCCATGGCGGATTTTCCCCCGACCGAAGCCACAGGATCCTGGGGGGCGGAGGGAGTGGATGAGCCGATTTTAGTGTTTCCGCCAGCTGGTTTTTTCATGGTCCGTGAAGTTTGAGTTCAGCGGCACAATGGTCAAACAGAGACCAGCGGGATGCGCAACAACTTTCTCACACGAAATCCTCCCCGCAACCTGCTGGATTTCAAAGGGGATCGTTAAATGTGCCTCGCGAGCGGCGCATGCGGCATCACGCCGACCGAAGGAGCGGACTCGCTCCTCCGCCAAGGAATGCCCGGGCGGAGGTGAAAAGCTTTCTACTCGGTGACTTCGAGCCCCATCTGGCGGGCGGTGCCGCAGAGCGTTCGGAACGCGGCCTCCTCGTTCCGGGCGTTCATGTCCTTCATCTTGATTTTGACGATGTCCATGACCTGCTTCTTCGTGAGCTTGCCGACCTTGGTTTTGTTCGGTTCCTTCGATCCGGAGGCGAGGCCAGCGGCTTTTTTGAGAAGGATGGCGGCGGGCGGGCACTTCGTGATGAACGAGAAGCTCTTGTCCTTGTAGACCGTGATGACAACCGGGAGGATGTCTCCGGCCTGCTTCTGGGTTGCCGCATTAAATTCCTTGCAGAAGGCCATGATGTTCACACCCTGCTGACCGAGGGCCGGGCCGACCGGGGGCGCAGGGTTTGCCTGTCCCGCCGGAATCTGCAACTTGATCTGTCCAACAATTTCTTTCGCCATATAAAAATGAATCTTTCCGGTTGAACGGAAAAGGGCGCTAAGGAAACCACCCCGGGAGCGGGCTGGCAAGAGGAAACTTGAATATTTTCGAGAAATCCGCCGCCGCAGGTCAAACCCCGCCAAAGCGCCGCTTGCGCCCGGCAAAATCCTGCAGGGCCTCGAAAAAATCCGTCTTCCCGAAATCCGGCCACAGCTTTTTGGTCACATGGATTTCGGTGTAGCTGAGCTGCCAGAGGAGGAAGTTCGAGATCCGCATCTCGCCGGACGTGCGGATCAGGAGGTCCGGGTCGGGGATGCCCGCCGTGTAGAGGTGGGCGGAGACCAGCTCGGGGCTGATGGCGTCCGGTTGGAGCGCGCCGGAGGCGGCTGCGGCGGCCATCGCCCGGATGGCATCAAGGATCTCAACCCTCCCGCTGTAGCTCAGGGCCAGGATGACGTGCAGCCGCGCGTTGTGGGCGGTCGCATCGATCACCTCGTCGAGCTTCTTGCGGCACGCGCGGGGCAGGTCGTCCAGACGGCCGATCGCCCGCAGGCGAACCCCCTCGCGCAGCATCTCCTCCTTTTTTTCGTTCAGAAATTTTTCCAGGAGGATCATGAGGCCGTTGACCTCGAGCGCCGGACGCTTCCAATTTTCAGACGAGAACGCGTAGAGCGTGAGAAACTCAACGCCGGACTCCATGCAGGCCTCGACGCACTGGCGGATCGACTTCGACCCCTGCTCATGGCCGGCGAGGCGCGGCAGCCCGCGCTGCTGCGCCCAGCGGCCGTTGCCATCCATGATGACGGCGACATGACGGGGGATGGCATTCACCGGGATCAGAGCCGGATCGTCTGCGACCGGGCTGGCCCGATGCTGACAATGGCCAGGCGGGCGCCGGTGAGGCTGGCAAGCTGCTTCACGTAGTCGCGGGCGCGGGGCGGGAGGTCGGAAAACTTGCGGGCCTGATCGGTCGGCTTGTTCCAGCCCGGAAAATCCACATAGACCGGGGTGCAGCGGGCCAGGGCATCCGCGTCGGCCGGCGGGAACGCGATTTTTTTTCCGTCGAGCTTGTAGGCGACGCAGACGCGGATCGACGCGACGGCGTCGAGGCCGTCGAGGTTGGTGATCGCGATGTCGTCGATCCCGTTGATCATGGCGGCGTAGCGCGTGGCGACGGCGTCAAACCACCCGCACCGGCGCGGCCGCCCGGTGGTGGCTCCAAACTCCCGCCCCATGGCATGCAGCGAGGCGGTGAGTCCGGAATCCTCCGTTGTGAGCGGCCCCTCCCCGACCCGCGTGGTGTAGGCCTTCATCACCCCGAGCACGCGGTCGATCCGGTGCGGAGGCACCCCGCTCCCGGTGCAGGCTCCCCCGGCAGTGGTGTTCGAGCTGGTCACAAACGGGTACGTGCCGTGGTCGATGTCGAGAAATGTTCCCTGCGCCCCCTCAAACAGAAGCTGCTTCTTCTTTTGAAGCGCCTGGTGGAGGTACACAACGGTGTTCGTGACAAACGGGCGGAGGACGTCGGCCGCCTCCTGGTAGGCCCGGAGCACCGCGCTCGTATTCAGCGCCGGAATCCCGAGGCTCTTGAGCAAGGCGTTGCTTTCCCGCATCCTCACGGTCAGCTTTTTCTTAAATACCGCCGGGTCGATCAGGTCGCACATCCGGAGTCCCGTGCGGGCGACCTTGTCCCCGTACGCCGGCCCGATGCCGCGCTTCGTCGTCCCAATTTTATTTTTCCCCTTGCTTGCCTCGCGGTGCCCATCGAGAAGCCGGTGGTAGGGGAGCACGATGTGGGCGGCATCGCTGATCAAAAGGTTTTTTCCGACGACGACCCCCCGCTTGCGGAGCCCGTCGATCTCGCCGACGAGGGACACCGGATCCAGAACGACCCCGTTGCCGATCACGCAAACTTTGGATTTCCGGAGGATCCCGGACGGGATCAAATGGAGCACGTACTTTTCCCCCCCGATCACGATCGTATGGCCGGCGTTGTTTCCGCCTTGGCTGCGGACGACGATATCCGCCTCGTCGGTCAAGAAGTCGATGATTTTTCCTTTTCCTTCATCGCCCCACTGGGCGCCGGTCAATATGGTATTGGGCATAGCTTGGGTGATCTGGCAAAGGCGGAAGTCTCCTTGGGGCCGGGGGGGCTGACAAGAGAAATTCCCCGGCATCACGCGTGTGCAACAAATTTGCGCAGGGTTATTGACAGGCGCACGGAATTTTGTGAATATCCCGCACTGCCCAGCAGATAATCCGCCCCTTAACCACTTCCGAACAGACTATGGCTGAACCTAAAAAGGAAACTGTACGAATCGTCCTTCCCGCCCGCCGCGACGGCATACCTGTTGCCTCGAGCCCGCGCGAGACCGCGATGATCAACCTCCCGCCCAAGCCCATGCTCGTCCCTGGTGCTCCGGCACCAGCGTCTGCGGTTCCGCCTGCGATCAGCAAACCGACGATCCCGGCACCAGCCGCCTCGGCGGCTCCTATAGCGCCGCCCGCGCCGACGATCCCAAAGCCTCCGACGATGCCCTCGATGCCTTTGGCTCCGAAGCCCCCCATGATTCCTTCGATTCCGAAGCCCCCCACGAGTGGCGCTTCGATGCTCCCACCCGCTCCTCCAGCGGCTCCCTCGATCCCGAGGCCTCCGACGATGCCCCCGGCAGCCCCGAAGCCGCCCGGCGCTCCCGTGATGCCGCCAGCCGCTTCCGTTCCTCCTTCGGCTCCCAAACCTCCTTCCATCTCGTCGGCCAAGCCGGTGGCTCCGGCCCCGCTGCAGGCCGAGATGAAAAAAGAAACGGCCAAGGTGGGCGGAAATGTTCCGCCTTCGAAGTCGATGCCACAGGCAACGGTCCAGATGCAAAAGAAGCCGGACTCTTCGAAATCTGTCGCCACGACCGCGATCACGGTCGCTGCCGGCGCATCGGAGTCAGCATCTTCGGATCTCAGCCCGGTCCTGGGAATCGCAGCGCTGGTGGTTGCGCTTCTTTCCCTTGGAGTGCAGGTTTTGATCATGCTTGGTTGATCGCCGAATCCCCCCGATCTTCCGCCCGAAATTTTTACTCCTACCAAATATGTCCAGTCCACACGTCACCGAGCTCAAAGACTCCGATTTTGAGGCCTTCCTGAAAACTGCAACGACCCCGGTCCTTTTGGATTTTTGGGCGACCTGGTGTGCGCCCTGCCGGATGCTGACACCGGTGATTGAAGAAATCGCTTCGGAAAACGTTGGCAAGTTCACGGTGGCCAAAGTGAATGTCGACGATTGCCCGTCCGTCTCGGCGCAGTTTGGAATCCGCAGCATCCCGACCCTGATGTTCTTCCAGGCGGGCGAGAAAAAAGACCAGTCCGTCGGGGTCTCCAGCAAAGCGGATATCCTCCGCAAGCTCGAAGCTCTGGTCTGATTGACCTTCGACTAGGCCCAAAGCGCACCGGAAGGTGCCGCAGAAATTAGCCGGTGGCGTAAGCCACCGGGTTGGTTCAAATACGCGAACCGCCCCGGCGGGGCGGCGGACCGTGCGGCTGCCACAAAAACCGCTTCGCTCGACGCGGCAGCGATGATTTCGATGCGGTCTTTTGTGCTGCAAACCAGAGGGGCGCGTGGCATGCCCGCACATGCATCCCATGCCCCTGCCGGGGCAAAACACGCTCTCTGCTATCCGGTGGCTTCCGCCACCGGCTAATATCCGAACGGCCCTGCCGGGCCGGGAGCGCTCATGTGATTGTTCGGCAACGCGGGATGCTCAAGAAGGCCTGCGACCAGCTCAAGACGCACCGGAGGTGCCGTGGACATTAGCCGGTGGCGTAAGCCACCGGGTTGGTTCAAATACGCAAACCGCCCCGGCGGGGCGGCGGACCGAGCTCCGCTTCGCCCTTGGTCCGCCCCAGGCGCACCGGAGCTGCCTGGACGCCTTTCTCATTTGACCTCTTCCAATTTCCCTCCGGATTTCCGGACGATCCGGGACATATTCCGTTTGTCGTCCGGCTTCATCTCGAACCCGATGAAGTGAATCTTGCAGCCGGAGTTGCCCTGAAGCGGACCATCCGCAAGATTTTCGATTTCTTTCCAGGGGATGTTGTCATTGCCGGGGGATTCGCCGCGGGCTGCGGTGCGGTCGGCCGGCGGGGTCCACTGGAAGCTGCCGTCGGAGATCAGGAAGATGGTATCCGGCTGCATTTTTGCGGCACATTCCAGGACCCCCACCAACCCCTGGGGGTTGGAGATGACTTTTGAGGAGGCCGACATCATGCCGGTCTCGATCCATTCGTTTTGAATCCATTCCTGGGCGGCCGAGCGGTTCTGATCCGTTGCCGGGACAAGGTCCCGGCGAAAGGGTTTATAGTTGCGGGTGAACTGGATGATCCCGAACCGGGCACCGATCGGGAGGCGACTGATGAGGGATGCGGTTTCCTCCTGGATTTTGGCGAGGGGAACACCGGCGCGGTTCGCCTTGTTGACGACGCTTGTCGAGACATCAAAAAGCAGGAGGATGCGCTGCCCGTCGGACGAGACGCCAAAAAAGGAGAGACCCGTTCCGAGGGTTCCGGTGGCAGCCTCCCCGGATGCGCCGGTCCCGGCGGCCCCGGCGAGGCTTGCGAGCTGGTCGGCGACCATCTCCGACGGGTCGAGCGGCATCATCTGATCGACCGGCAGCTTCGGGAGCTCGGGCAGCGCGAGGGCTGCGGGGTGGATCCTCTGCAGCTTGTCGTTGAACGTTGGCTTCGGAGCCATGGCATCGAAGGCCGCCATGTTCATGCGGTGCTCGCGCTGCTTGGCGGGAAGCCGGATGTCGCGCTTGACCTCAAATGTCGCCGGGGGCGGAAAAAAATATTTGGCGACGACGATCGCGCCAGCCACAAACCCGGCAGCGACATGGAGGGCGATGACGCCCAGGAAGATTGCGGACAGGACGTTGCGGCGGCGGCCTTTTGCGGCCGCGTTCTCGGAGAAGATTCCCTCGGCAGCGGACATCAGGAATCCTCCTGGGTATCGGCAAACGTGACGCCCGTGATGCGCGCCTGAGCGCAGGCGTTGAGCACGCTCACGATCCGCTGGTGAATCGAGGCGTCCTCGGCATCGATGGTGATGAGGGCCTCGCTCTTGTTGGCGTCGGCGCTTTCCTTAAACCGTTTCAGGGTGGCCAGCAGGGCGGGGAGGGACTCGCTGGCGGGCGAGTCCATCGGCTGGTCGTTCAGGAGGACCTGCCCATCGGATCGAATGAGGATCCGCTGCTCGTCAGGTATGTCCAGCACCTCCTCCTGGGCCACGGTGCCGGGCAGGCCGATATTCACATCGCTCTCCTGGCGGACCGGCTTCGCGGTCACCATAAAAAAGACGAGGAGAAGAAAAACCATGTCGATCATCGGGCCCATCTGCATCTCGACCGTCTGGATGTCGCGGCGCCTCAGTTGCATCGGTTTGTCGGGAGCAGGCGGACTGGACCGCGTGGTGAACGGGTGAGGTTAATCATGGTAGGTCCCAAAGATGACATTGACCGCCCCCGCCTCGCTCGCCAGGCGCATCAGCTCCTTCATCTGCTTCCCGGGCGTTCGGGCGTCGGCCCGCACGTAGAGGCGCAGAGGAGGATTGTTTTGGAAACGCGCCTTGAGGTGGGCAGCCAGCTGCTTTTTGTCCGCCGGCCGCTGGCCGACGAAGTACTGCCCAAGCGCGTCGATGCTGATGATGTCGCGATCGGAGAGATTCCCCGGAACCAGAGCAGTCGAGGCAACCGGAAGCCGGATATCCACCTTCACCTGCTCCTTGGAGATTTTCGTGGTGACCATGAAGAAGACGAGGAGGAGGAATGTCATGTCGATCATCGGGGCGAGCTGGAACCCGACCTCATCGGCCGGCGGCTTGCTGATTTTCATGGGGTGGCGGCTTCCGCGGGACGCCCGGCTCCGTCCGTGGCCCCCTGGATTTTTATTTCGCCCGAGAGGACGTCGAGGAGGAAGGTGATGCGCGTCTGGATGGAGGCGACGTGGATCGTCAGGAGGCTCCGAAAATAGAAATAGAGGAACATCGCCGGGATCCCGACGAAGAGCCCTCCTGCGGTCGTGATCATCGCCTCGCCGATCCCGCTCGCAAGGTCCGACGGCTCGGACTTTCCGGCGGCGAGCATGTCGAAGCTGGCGATCATGCCGGTGACGGTACCGAGGAGCCCGAGCATCGGGCCGATGGTGGCAAAAACATTAAGGTAGTTCACCCAGAGGCTCAGCTTCGTCTCCTCGTTGGCCAGGGTCTCGGCGGCGGCCTGCTCCATCGAGGCCTTGTTCGCCAGATCGCGCTCGAAGTTCACTTTAAGCAGGGCAGCGGCCATCGTTTTGGAGAAGACGTTTGGCTGGCTGCTGCAGAGCGAGTAGGCGGAGCCGGCATCACGGGCCTGGAGGTATTGCCCGACGACTTCTGCCTGGGAGCGGGGCATGAGCGAGCTCCCCCGGATGTGGATGAGGCAGTATGCGGCGACGGCTGCCGTCCCGACGGAACAGAGCAGGATCGGCCACATCAGGGGCCCGCCAATATAGAACGTGTCGAGCAGGGTCTTGTCCATGGGCGGTTTCCCGGATTGTTCAGCTGGCGGCGGGGCGGGCTCGCTTGCCGCCTCAGCGGTCGAGGCGGCCAGGAGGAATGCCAGCCCGGAGGCGAGCGCGAGGAGGTGGGTTTTAGTTTTCATGGGGCTTTTTCTTTTTGCTGATTTTTTCGACGGCCGCAGCGGGCTGCGGGGTGCGCGCAGCGCGCTCCGGATCGTTGCGGGTGACCTCTGCGGGGAGCCGGGCGATGTAGTCGCGGGCCTGCGCGCCGAACGGGGTTGCCGGATACCAGGCGACCAGGTCGCGCGCGCATTCGAGGGCGCTTCGCTGATTGCGGTTAAAGTCGTAAACCTGGAGCGCGCCCCAGAGTCCGCGTGCCGCGGGGAAGGACCCGGTCCCAAAAAACAGCGAGGGGAAGAGGTATTGGTCGAGCGCCTGCGCCGAAAGGCGGGCATGCTCGGGGATCACATAAACATCGTCCTCCCAGCGCGGATTCTCGGCGACCAGCTGGCACAGGGCCATGTGATCGGCCTCGGCGAGGAGGAATTTTGCCTCGATGAGGACCGCCGGATTTTCCGTCATTCGGGCGAGCTCGCGCGCCTCTCCGAGTGCATCGGCCGCATTCCCGCACGCCACCATCGCTCGGAGCCTCCCCTGCTTGGCCTCCATCCGGTCGTCCTCCCGCCACGCGTTTCCCTCGATTTCTTGGAAGAGCTGCCACGCGAGGGCGGATTCCGCCAGCCGGCCGGATTGAAGAAGGCCGCTGGCGTAGGCAATCCCGATCCGGCCGGCCGAAGACTTCGGGAGCGAAAGCCAGACTTTATGAGCGGCCCATGCGGAGGCCAGATCGTGGAGGCGGTCGGCCCGGCCCGGCCGGAGCAATTCCTCAAGTTCCGGGCTGTGCGAAAACTCGATGCTGCGGATATCGGAGAGCGGGATCCACACAGCGGCGAATACCTCGCGGGCGCCCGGGGCCCCGGGAAGCGGGATCTGCAGGCGAAGGCGGACCCCGTCCGCCTGGGAAATTTCTCCCGCCCGCCTCTCACCATTTTTCAGGAAGAGAACGTCCTGAGCCGAAAGGGAGGAGCCCATCAAAACGGCAGTGATCAGAGCGGTCCTCATCCGTTGTCCGGGTTGGAGGGGGCGGCCCCGGCGGCCTGGAGGGCGTGGAGCCGCCGCCTGGCCGCTGCCGATTCTGGAAGATCCGCAAGCTCGTCTTTCGCTGTGATCTCCTCGTAGGTCCGTCTCGCGCTTCCGGTGTCGCGGATTTTTTCGAAGGCCTCGCCGCTGCGCAGGTAGGCCTTGGCGACCCATTCCCTCCAGCGTCCGTGCATGACATAAATCCTTTGGTAATAGGGGATCGCCAGCCGGGGGTTGCCCTCGGCCATGTGGCTCTGGCCGATCCGGTAGAGGGCCTCGGCCTTTTCGAGGCCGGTTGAAGATTCGGCCGAGAGGAGGTCCTCCAGAAGCTTTCGTGCGGACGCGCGATGCCCGCTATCTTCCTCCAGGGTGGCGGAGGCCATGAGGACGCGCCCGGTTTCACGCGAGCCGGTGACCTCGCGTCGGAATCGCTCGAAATATTTGCGGGCGAGCCCGGCATCACCAGATCTGGCGGCCGCCAATCCGAGCTCCGCAAGGGCGCGGTCCTTTTGCGGGGCGCGGGGATTCCACCGGAGCAGTTCGCGATAGAGGTCCGAGGCGGCGGC
>Ga0247833_1001102_pt1 | contig 46011 bp, 44 predicted proteins | sample LaCruzMarch2015__7_FD_187117 | JGI IMG/M metagenome (GOLD analysis project Ga0247833, IMG submission 187117) | Freshwater microbial communities from meromictic Lake La Cruz, Castile-La Mancha, Spain - LaCruzMarch2015_8m | ecosystem: Environmental > Aquatic > Freshwater > Lake | place: Spain...
AAAATAATATAAATTAATAAACATCTATGAATAAAACTCATAAAGGAACAAGAAAAGGATTTACCCTACTAGAGATACTACTCGTAATAGCAGCAATAGGAATATTAGCAGCAATAGTACTAGTAGCAATAAACCCAAATAGACAGATAGCCCAAGCAAGGAATGCACAAAGAAGGTCAGATGTAAATACAATATATAAAGCCTTAGAACAATATCTAATAGATAATCAAAGCTATGCAGTAGGAGGAACAGGAATAAATACTGATGTTAAAAATGTCTGTAAGACAGGAAATAAGACAATAACAGATACATTGAGCCCAACAACTTTATGTGATGGAAAAGTAGACTTAAGAGTATTAGTACCAAACTATATAGCAGCCATACCAACAGATCCAGCAGGAGGAGAATATACTGTCAGGATAAACTCAGACAATAATAGAATTAGTGTCTCATCTCCAGATGCACAATTAAACCAGAGTATAGCTATAAATCCAAAACCACCAACCCCCGAAGAATTAATACAAGCACAGATAACAGCAGGAACATTAATCCCAACAGGGACACAACAATTAGTCTTAAATAGATTAGTATATAAGAATAATGCAGGAACCCAGACATATATAGACAAAGCAACTACTACAAAAACCTGTCCGGCAGGATATATCCCAGTACCAGGAAATAGTATGTATGGAACCAGTGACTTCTGTGTTATGAAATATGAAGCAAAGGCAGTACAAATTAATGCTCCAACGGTAGGTCTAACAACTCCTAATACTGGTTATGGTAGTATAAATAATAGTTCTACCCCAACTACAAGTGCAAATGGAAGAGCCATAGCTAGTGTGGCTAGTGGATTTCCTATAGCTCAAATAGTTCAAAGTACAGCACTTGACTATTGCGCAAACCAAAACACAGTTTTAGGAGCAAGTTTAATAAGTAATGCAGAATGGATGACCATAGCCAGGAATATAGAGGCACAGGCAAGTAATTGGATAGGTGGGGCAGTAGGAAGTGGAGGAATATATAGAGGACATAGTGATACCGGTATAGATAGTGTTTTAGGTCAGCAAGCTAGCACAGATGATAATGATGGTTACTTTGGGACAGGAAATGATATAAATAATGGACCTAATCAAAAAAGAACGCATACCCTAAGTAATGGAGAAGTAATTTGGGATTTAAGTGGAAATCAGTGGGAATGGATATCAGACACAATAATGGGAGTGAATAAACCAATAGGAGGTCCAGAATTTACATCTATTACTGGATATGGACAATTAAGTTATGATTTGACCAGACCAAGTAATACAAATTGGACTAGTACTCAGAATATGGGACAATATCTTGCAGGAAGTTTAACAGGAGGTCCCTTTACTATACTTCGCGGTGGTCGTTGGGCTTCGGGTTATAGTAATGAGTCTAGCTCAGGAATATTTTCTTTAAACTTTAATTTTCCTGAATATGGTGCTATAAGTACTGTTGGATTCCGTTGTGTGACACGATAAGATCTGATATTTTATATATTTAATTTTCAATACTCACATAGAATAGTATGTGAGTATTGAGGTTAGTACTTTTATCTAACTATAATACCTCATACTTGGATTAAAATAATAAACTTTTGAAATTATCAGGCTAAAATTTTAGATAAAATAATATTATAGAATCGAGGGTTTATCCCTCCATTTCCCTTTATCGTAGGGGCGACCTTTCAGTCGCCTGTGCCCTTAAAATTCCCCTCTTGAGGGGTGGCAGGCTTGCCTGCCGGGGTGGATAAAATACAAGCGTAAACCCTATCCACCTCCGGCACTCCGTGCCACCTCCTCCGAAGGAGGACATTTATTCACAAGTTCGCCCCTACGAATACTATGTCGGCGAGGTCACCAACTCTACGAAATCTATAATTCATAATCTATAATTCATATTTTTCTCAATCTATGATATAATATTTTTATATGAGATATATAAAAGATTATACAACTTCATTAGAGGGTAGACGAGTTTTACTCCGCATTGATATCAATGAGCCAGTGGATGAGAGAGGGTATCCTCAAGATACCTTTCGTATAGCTAAGGCCTTGCAGACTATTAATTTCTTGAGGCAAGCCGGTGCTAAGATTATTTTATTAGCTCATCTTGGGGATCCTCAAAAGAAAGGTAGAGATGGTTTGTCACTTAGGTTAATTGTGGAGAAATTAGCTCAGATAGGTGCTTTTGATATAAAATTTATTGCAGATGATATTGCTAAAGTTAATCCCGATATTAGTTATGAAATTCCTGATGGGGGAGTTATTTGCCTAGAGAATCTTAGATTTGATGCCAGAGAGGAAGAGAATAGTCTAGAATTTGCTAAGATACTAGCTCAGTTTGGGGATTTGTATGTGAGTGATGCTTTCTCGGTTATGCATCGTAAACATAGCTCAGTTGATGCTATTACCGAGATTTTACCTAGCTTTGGCGGGCTTATTTTAGCTCAGGAATTATCAGCTCTAGATTATATTTTGACTAATCCTAATAAGCCGGCTATTGCCATTATAGGGGGGGCAAAAATAGAAACTAAGTTGCCTGTTATTAGGGCTCTGGAGTCTAGTTTTGATTATATCTTGGTGGGGGGTAAGATTGCTAATGAATATATCGATGAGTACAAAATTGCTCAAAGTAAGAAAAGTATTTTACCAGTAGATTTTGTCGGGGATGAGAGATATGATATTGGTCCTAAGACCAGAGATTTATTTGCGAGTCACATTGCTAAGGCCTCAACTATAATTTGGAATGGACCTATGGGTTGGTTTGAACAAAAGCCTTATGATGAAGGGACTAGAGCAATAGCCCAAGCTATTGCCAAGAATGAAGCCAGCTATTCTGTAATTGGTGGGGGAGAGACTATAGATGAGGTTCATAATCTACATCAAGAGTCCAAAATAGACTTTATTTCTACAGGAGGAGGAGCTATGCTAGAATATATTGCCAAACAAGGTCAATTGCCTGGAATCAAGGCTCTTGCAAATAATAATTTAGATATATGAGAATAGCTGTACACGGTTCACATTTGTGTCAGGAAAGGGAGGATGGAAATCAGACTTATATCCTGAATTTATTTCGAGCCATCCGTGAGATTGATAGGGTCAATCAATATACTTTTTATTATAATAGACCTAGTCACAAAAAAGTAGAAGCTCCCAATTTTGTGCACAAAGTACAACAAACTCCTTTTATGTGGACTCAGCGAGTATTCCCTTTTTTATTAAGGCAAGATAAGCCGGATGTGCTTTTTATGCCAATTCAAATGCTACCCTTTTTGAAGTCGAGTAAACAAAAGTCAGTGGTGACAATTCATGATCTAGCTTTCCTTTTATATCCTGAAACTTTCCCTGCTAAGGATGCTTTTTTGCATAAACTTTATGTGAGAGAGGCTATCACTAAGGCTGACCATTTAATTGCGATTACTGAGGCTACCAAACAGGATATCATTAAGTTTTATAATATTAATCCCGCTAAAATTACTGTTGTCTATCACGGAGTAGACAAGTCTAGATTTCGGCTAATGCAAACAGGAGAAGAAAGTCTGATAGTAGATGTAAAGTCAAAATATAATATTACTAAGCCATATATTTTATATATTGGAAATGTGCAACCTCGTAAAAACATTCAAGGCCTAATCAAGGCTTATCAGAAGCTAAGGAAAACCACTGATCATAATTATCAGTTAGTGATTGCAGGAGCCAAGGCTTGGTTGGTAGAGGATGTGATGAAGGAAATTGGAGATGATTATAGAGATGATATAATTTTTACAGGTAGATTTGAGGATGCAGAATTGTCTCCACTTTTATGGGGAGCAGATTTATTTGTTCTCCCAAGTTTCTATGAAGGTTTTGGACTGCCAATTTTGGAAGCGATGGCTTGTGGGGTGCCTACGGCGGTATCTAATACTCCTAGTTTGGTAGAGGTTGGGGGAGATGCCAGTCTATCTTTTGACCCTCATAATATTGACGATATGGCAAAAGTATTAGACAATATAATAAGTAATCCAGATTTGCGGCAAACAATGAGAACTAATGGGGTGGCAAGGGTATTAGAATTTTCTTGGAATCGTTGTGCTAAGGAAACCATACAAGTTATAAAAGAAGTAAATTTATTATGAAAAAAATTATACCTAATGATCAAAAATCCCAGAAAAAAAAGATGAAGCCTTGGAAAAAAAAGCTTTTGATTACCTTTGGAGTTATATTTTTGATAGGAGGTTCGGTTTTTGGATACTTTGCTTATAGAGTAAATAAGTCTATAAATAATATTACTGGGGAGAATCAATCTATTTTTGATACAGCCAGGTCATTATTATCTGTAGCGGGAAATAAAGAGTTAAAGGCAGACAATGGTAGAACTAATATCGTCCTTTTAGGTATGCGAGGAGAGAATGATCCAAATGGAGGTTTATTGTCTGACTCTATAATGATTCTTTCTATGCAACAGGAGTCAAAAAAAGTGGCTCTACTCTCAATTCCAAGAGACCTCAGAGTAGAAGTGTCAGGGACTAAAGGTTATAGCAAGCTCAATGCAGCTCATGCTATTGGGTTTAGACAAAAGCCTCCACAGGGTCTGCAATATACTATGCAAGTTTTGGAAGATGTTACAGGTATGCCAATGCATTATGGAGTTAGTGTGGACTTTATTGCTTTTAAGGGGATAATTGATGCTTTGGGTGGCATCACAGTCAATGCTGAGAGTGACTTTTATGACCCTAACTATGATGGTGGAATTCGAGTGAAGAAAGGGTTAAATGATTTGGATAGTGATAGGGCCCTCAAATATGTGCAAGCTAGGCTGACAAGTAATGATTTTGACCGCTCTCGTAGACAGCGAGAAGTTATGACAGCTATCAAAGATAAGGCCGAACAGAGTGGATCTATCAAAAACCCTATTTTTATGTTGAATCTTTTAGAAAATTTTGGGACCAATGTTAGAACTACTATGACTGTAGAAGAATTAAGAATAGCTGTAGATACTATTAATACACTGGATATGAATAATATGATTCAAAAAGGTTATGATACATCTAGTGACGGTCCATTCACTTCGCAAACCCTACCAGGTATTGGATATGTGATTACTCCAAGAAGCGGTAACTTTACAGCCTTTCAAAAAGATATACAAGGTGTATTTGATGCTGAGACTACAGCAACTCAACCTTAATTATGCAAAAATATAAAGTAGCTATAACAATCATAAATTATAATACCAAAGACCTACTTTTATATTGTCTCAAGAAGATATATAAGGCAAATATTAGTATTCCTTTTCAGGTAATAGTACTAGATAATGCTTCAAAAGATGCTGATGAGGTGGAAGAAGAAGTAAAAGACCAATATCCTTTAGTTGAATTTTTAAGGCGAGAAAAAAATTTAGGTTATACTAAGGGGGTTAATATTTGTGCCAAATATGCCCAAGCTGAGTATATATTCAATCTAAATACCGATGCTTTTTTGGAAGTAGGTATGATTGAGGAAATGGTAAATTATTTAGAAAAAAATCCATCAGTAGGACTTATTGGTCCTCAATTGCTGAATTTCGATAGTTCCATACAAGAGTCTACTTATAAATTCCTGACACCATTATTGGCGCTATACCGGAGAACTCCAATAGGATTATTTCCGTTTGCAAAGAGGGCTGTTAATAATTTTAAGATGGTAGATTGGGACCATGGCTCCATTAGAGAAGTCGATTGGATTCTGGGAGCTGCCTATATGTTCCCTAAAGCTGTAATAGAAAAGATTAACTATCTTGATGAGGATATGTTTTTGTATTTATCAGATACTTATTTTGCTTGGCAGGTATGGTCCGCTGGGTATAATGTAGTTTATTATCCTAAGGTCAAAATGTATCACTATCATCGTAAATCTAGTCAAAATGGTTTTGTTTTGACTTTAATATTAAAAAAAATTTATTGGATACATATCAAAGATGGGATTAAGTTTTTTATAAAAACTTGGGGTAAGCCGAATCCACACAAACAATTAACCTAAAATATATATTATGAAATTCTCCAACTTTCTATTCACAGCTATTCTTTTAATCATATCTTTTGTCTTGGGGGGCCTTTATTTTCAAGAGTATGTTTATAGTTTTATTTCTCCAAATAGTTCTACCTCAAATGGTGTGAATACTGCTCCTCTACAAAAAGTATATGATTTTTTGGATAAAGAATATCTTTATCCTGACAAAATCAAAGACAAATCCTCAGCCGAGATAGGGGCAATAAAGGGTCTAGTAGACTCTTTGGATGATCCATATACTGTTTATTTATCACAAAAAGAATCCAGGGATTTTTCTGAAAGTTTAGATGGTAAGTTTCAAGGTATTGGGGCAGAAATTGGACTCAGAGATGACCAGCTAATAATTATCAGTCCAATTGAAGGTACTCCGGCTAGTAAAATAGGTTTGTTGCCAAGAGATGCTATAGTTTCAATTAATGGGGAAAGTACATTTGGATTTAGTGTAGAGAAGGCAGTCACTAAAATTAGAGGAGAAAAGGGAACAGAGGTCAAATTAGACATTGCTAGAGAAGGGGAATTTGATTTATTAGAATTTAAGATTATTCGTGATATTATAGATGTTCCAAATATTGAAGTTAAAGAAAAAGATGGAATTGGTATAATATCGGTATCTCAATTCCAAGTAGAAACAGCTAGTGAATTAGATTTAGAGATAATGAAATTAAAAGAAAAAGGAGTTAATGATCTAATCCTAGACTTAAGGAATAATCCTGGCGGATATTTACAATCAGCAGTAGAGGTAGTAGAACTGTTTACTCCAAAAGGTTCAATTGCAGTTATAGAGAAAGGCAAAGAAGCTGATATGGAGAAGGAGTTAAAAACTAAAAAAAATCCCAAATATGAAAACATAAACTTAGTATTATTAGTGAATCAAGGTTCAGCCAGTGCTTCTGAGATAGTAGCAGGGGCTCTGAGAGATTTGAAAGATATTCAGTTAGTTGGGCAGCAGACCTTTGGTAAGGGTTTAGTACAAAGTACTAAAGAGTTTCCTGATGGCTCTATCTTAAAGTATACTATCGCTGAGTGGTTTACCCCTGCTGGAATATCTATTAATAAAGAGGGTATTAAGCCAGATTTCGAAATAGAGTTAATAGCTGAGGATATTAAGGCAGAAAAAGATCCGCAATTAGATAAAGCAATAGATATTATTAAATCTAAGTAAAATATTGAGCTTTAAATACTTATATATGGTCAAATGAAAGTATTTGGCCATTAATTTCTACTCCATTTTGATTAATAGTTTTGGAACTAATAATAACTCTCTTATGAATTCCAATCAAATCTGCTTCTGCAAATTTGACACCAGGCCTTTCATTTCTATTGTCAAACAATACCTTTCTACCTGCTTTTTGCAAGGTTACATATAATTCTTCCGCTTTTTTCACAACTTCTTCAGAGTCTGTATTAAGAGCTATTAAATGTATATCAAATGGACTAACAGAGGCAGGCCACAGCATCTTAGAGTCACTTTTGGCGAAAACCTCTACCAAAGTCCCCATTAATCGTGAGATTCCAATGCCATAACATCCCATAATAACTGGTTTATCCATACCTTTTTCATCAGTAAATTCCAAACCAAAAGCTTCAGAATATTTAGTCTGTAATTTAAATATATTCCCAACCTCGATAGATTGGTTTTGAATTAAATTAGGATTATCACATTCAGGGCAAGTTTTTTGTTCATCTATAATCTCTTTATTGACTGCAATATTACATTTCTCACATACAAAAATAGTATCCTCCCCAATATCTGATATAGTTTGGAATTCATGGGAATATTTACTAAAAGTACCACCAGAAGCATAGGTTTTAAGAGTTATGTCTCCAATTCCAAGCTTTTTATAAATATTAAGATAAGCCTGAGTTGCTAACTCATAATATCTATCTAAACAATCAGTAGAGCTATGAAATGAATATAAATCCTTCATAATAAACTCTCTACCTCTCAAAATCCCAGATTTTGCTCTTTTTTCATCCCTAAATTTAGTTTGAATTTGATAAGTAGCAAATGGTAAATCCTGATATGACTGAATAAAGTTCTTAGCAATTGGAGTAATAATTTCTTCATGAGTAGATCCTAGAGCTAATTCTGTAGCAGTATAATATGATTTAAACTTATAAAGCACATCCAAACTATCCCATCTTCCAGTTTTTTCCCAATAGGATTTTGGGTGTAATGCCGGTAACAAAAGCTCTTGAGCTGATATGTTATCCAGCTCTTCTCTGACTATCTTTTCAATATTTTTCAATACCATATACCCTAGAGGTAAATAAGCGTATACTCCTGCCATAACCTGTTCAATATACCCAGCTTTGATTAAGATTCTAGCATTTAGAGATTCTTCAGTTTGAGAAATTTGTTTTCTAGTTTTAGAGATTAATTTAGACTGATACATATTATTTAATTATTAAGTAATTCAGTTATTTTGTCTGTGGAGAAGTATTTCATTACAATATGCCATACTGGTTTGCGGTATTCGTGTAGGAATTTCTCAATTTGTGCTTGTGAAACCCATAAAAACCCTCCTAATTCCCGACGATCCACTCGGATTGATTGAGTTCCTCCATTAAATCTTAATAATATAATTGTTTGCTCTTGCCCTAAATTCTCATCTCTTATTAACCTTTTAGGAAAATAAAAGGTATGTGTTTCTGGACATTTATCTAAAATTGTAAAATCAGTAGTATTTAGTTCCTCTCCCAATTCTCTAATAACAGCTTCCTCATTGGTTTCGTCATCATTTACCCCTCCTTGTGGGAATTGCCAATGCAAAGGGTCATTTGCTCTAGAAACAATTAATACATTCCCATCTTTATCAAAGATTGTTGCTAATACATTTTTCCTTAGTTTACCATAGGACATATATTTTATAATTAAGTTATTATTGGCATTATTAAATATATTATACCCTATATTTATAGTTTTGTATATACAAAAAAGATTTTGATTAGACAAATATTTTATCATATGATATAATAATATTATATTAATATAATATTTTATAAATATGAGTAAGAAACTATTAGAAAAGCACCCAGATCACAAAGAGTTCATTTATAAAACTGAGATTATAACTCGTTATGCATTAAAGGCATCAGTAATTTTAGTTGCAGTTACTTTAGTTCTTTATCAGGTTCTATTCACACTCTCATATCTTGGTTTGACTTCATATCAAGAGTATAAACAGCAACAACAGCAAGAAGAACAACAGGAGGCTTTGCAGCAATTACAAGAAGATAAGAAATAGTAAATTTTGTTTTAGTTTTATTACAATGAAAGCCGGTTATCCCGGTTTTCATTGTAATAACTTTAAATATAATATAAACTAAAGAAAACTTGATGAATTATAGCATTAGTCAAATATGAATATAGTTGAATTTAAAACTGCATTTCAGTCTGTATTAGCAAGAGCTATTGAATCTAAATTTGAGGAATATAGTTTATATACTCAAGATGCGGAGATTTTAGAAATTATAAACTATACCAAATCTATTATTGGTGGGGGTAAATGTATTCGCCCTTATATGGCGTATACTTTATATGAGACTTTGGGAGGTGATGATAAGGAAGCTGTCATGGATTTATTAGTTTCTTTAGAGGTTTTTCATGCTTTTGCTTTAATCCATGACGATGTTATTGACGAGGGTAAAATTAGGCATAAAGTAGATACTCTGCACACCTTCGTATCTAAGGGGATGCAAGACAATCATAGGAGTGTTTCTAACAGAGTGCACTATGGGCATTCTCAGGCTATATTGATGGGGGATTTGCTGTTTTCTTGGTCTATCGGTAGATTCCATCAATTCAATCATATACCTAATTACACTGCAGCCTGGAAGATTTTTTATCAGATGATAGATGAAGTGGCAATAGGTCAAATGATAGATGTCAATGTAATGACAAGAGATTCTATTGACTCACAACTTATAGAAACTAAAATGCGACTTAAAACCGCAGGCTATACCTTTGTAAGACCAATGCAAATAGGCGTAGCTTTGGCTGGTAAGCAAAAAGAATTATCACAGTTCTGTTTAGACTTTGGTATATCATTAGGGCTAGCCTTCCAGACTCAAGATGATATTTTAGATATTATTGCTGACCCTAAAATAATTAAAAAATCTATTCTCTCAGATGTGCGTGAGCATCAACATACTTTTTTGACTCAATATGTATTAGACAATGGGACCAAAGACGATATTTTGGAATTAGAAAGTTATTGGGGGAATCTGGAAGTCAGCGATATTGACCAAACTAATATTATTAGGCTTTTTGAAAAAACAGGGGCCTTGTCTTATGCTCGTGAAAAGGTAAAAGAATATTTAGGTCAAGTCAAAAAGATTACTCAAGAGGAGCGGAATATAACAGATGAGACTAGATTGGCTTTAAATCAACTAATTCAATATATTGAAGATAGAGGATATTAAAGATATGGATAAGTATACTAATGCAGTAGAATCTATAACCAAAAAATTTGGAACAAGTTATTATTTTGCTACTAGATTTCTACCTAGTGACTTGAGACAGGCAACTTATGCTCTATATAGCTTTTTTCGTATTCCAGACGAAATTGTAGATAATACAAGTTCCCAAAGTGAAGAAGAGACATTGGCAGAATTAGTTGATTGGGAGGCTATGTGGCAAAAGTCTTATATGGGAGAAAATACGATATATCCAGTTTTAAATTTAACATCTCAGATTTTTAAGCAATATAATATCCCTTATCAGTATAGTGTGGATTTTCTAAAAGCAATGAAACAAGATGTCTATATCAATAGATATGATGCTTATCAAGACTTACAAGGATATATGTATGGATCAGCTTCAGTAGTGGGTTTGATTATGAGTTATGTAATTGGCTTTAATAATGATAAAGCATTGCATTATGCTCCGTATTTAGGAGAAGCAATGCAACTTACTAATTTTATTCGCGATATTGGGGAGGATTATAGAGAAAGAAGTAGAATTTATTTGCCACAAGAAGATATGAATAAATACAATGTAAAAGAGAGTGATATTAGAGATGGTAGGGTTTCTGACGATTTTATAAAATTAATCAAATTTGAAATAAAGAGAGCAAGAGATTTGTATAGGAAATCTGATAAAGGTTTGAACTATCTAAATAAAAGAGGTAGATTCGCAGTAATAATGGCAAGCCGTATGTATGAGGCTATTCTAGATAAGGTAGAGCAAAATAATTATGATGTTTTGACCAAAAGAGCCAGGACTTCTAAAAGAGAAAAGATTTATATATTAGGTAAGATTGCTCTAGAATATGGTTTTCAAGGATGAGTTTTATGTATTTGAAAAGAAATTATTTATATGATATACTTATTTTAATATTAAATAATAAGTAATATGGTAAAGAATAAATCCAAATCCACAGATAAGATTAGTAAAAGTGATAAAATACAGTCCGTATTAGAAGATATCAAGAGTAAATTCGGAGATGAGTCAATGATGAAACTTGGTGATGTCAAGAAAGTTGATATAAAAGCTTATTCTACCGGTTCAATCTCTTTGGATAGGGCTCTTGGGATAGGAGGCATCCCACAAGGAAGAATTATTGAAATTTATGGTCCTGAGTCTAGTGGTAAGACTACAATTTGTTTACAGGTAATAGCTAATGCTCAAAAAGAAGGAGGAGTAGCTGCCTTTATTGATACCGAGCATGCACTAGATCCTGAGTATGCCAAAAAACTAAAAGTAAATACTAATGATTTGCTAATATCTCAACCCAATACGGGGGAAGAAGCTTTATCTATTGTAGAAGCTTTAGTCCACTCAGGAAATGTAGATATTATTGTACTAGACTCTGTAGCAGCTATAGTTCCTAAGGCTGAAATTGAAGGAGATATGGGAGACTCTCATGTAGCTATTCAAGCTAGGTTAATGTCTCAAGCACTTCGTAAGTTGACAGCTATATCAGCTAAAGCTAATACTACAATTATATTTACAAATCAGACTCGTATGAAAATTGGAGTTATGGGTTATGGTAGCCCAGTTGAGACTCCAGGAGGAAAAGCTTTAAAATTTTATGCCTCAGTAAGAATAGAAATTAAAAGAGTAGCCCAGATTAAAAAGGGAGAAGAAGTAATTGGAGCACGCACTAAAGCCAAAATAGTGAAAAACAAGGTTGCAGCTCCATTTAAAGTGGCTGAATTTGACATTATGTATAATGAAGGAGTCTCTTTAGAGACTGATTTGATCAATTTAGCTCTTAAAGTCGGTGTTTTGAAGAAAAAGGGAACTTATATTCAAGACTTAGAAGGTAATACTATTGGGCAGGGATTAGAAGTAGCTAGAAAAACTTTGAGAGATAGTCCTGAATTACTAGATAAATTATATGCAGATGTTTTGGCTAAAGAAGATGCCGGTGTTCCGGGGGCTTTAGATTCTGTTGAAGATATTATTGCTAATCCTACCGAAGAATAATTATGGCCTATACATTAGTTTTAATGAGGCATGGAGAAAGTGTATGGAATCAGCTAGATAAGTTCACGGGTTGGACAGATGTAGAATTGTCAGCAGTAGGTATACAAGAAGCTAAAGCAGCTGGAGTTGCTATATCTCAGCATGGGTTTGAATTTGATATAGCTTTTACTTCTGTTTTAGATAGAGCTATAGATACTCTACAATATACTTTAGAGGGAGCTCATATGACTTGGATTCCAGTTATCAAAGACTGGCATCTAAATGAAAGACATTATGGTGGGTTACAGGGTAAGAATAAAGCAGAGTCCGTGGAAGAATTTGGTGAATATCAGGTTAAAGTTTGGAGAAGAGCATTCTCTATTAAACCACCTCTATTATCTGAGTATGACTCTAGATATCCAGCTAATGATGAAAGATACTCTGATATACCGGTAGAGCAATTACCTATCGGAGAGTCTCTCAAAGATACTTTAGATAGAGTTCAACCATATTGGGAAAAAGAATTAAAGCCAGCTATATTGTCAGGGAAGAGGTTGATTATTTCAGCTCATGGGAATAGTTTGAGGGCTTTACTTAAATTTTTAGAGGATATTTCAGATAGTAAAATTATAGACATTGAAATACCTACGGGTAATCCACTAGTATATGAATTAGAAGAAAATACTCTGAAAGTTTTGAAGAAATATTATTTGATAGGACCTCCTAACCCAAAAATCAGCTTTCTAACTAAAATTAAGTCTATTTTTAAGTCAAAATAATTATGGCAAAGGTTATCTTAATTAGGCATGGAGACACCCAATGGGATCAAGAAAATAGATTTGTAGGTTGGGCTGACGTTCCTTTGTTAGAGCAAAGAGATACATTAAAGAATATTGGAAATATATTACTTAACAACAATACAGATATAGATATAGTTATAACCTCGGTATTAGAAAGGTCAATTGTTAGTGCTTGGACTATACTGAATAGTATGTATCATTCTTGGGTTACAGAAATTCGTGATTGGAGATTGAATCCAAGGCATTATGGCGTGGTACAGGGCTTGACATATCAAGAAGCTTATTTAAAATATTCTAATATTGATGAAATTAATTTGAGTTGGGATCAAACAGTAAATCCAGTTTCAATAGATAATAAATATCATCCTACTCAGGATAGAAGGTATGCTGATATTCCATCAGAAAATCTACCCTCAGTAGAAAGTCTCAAAGATGTTTTTATCAGAGTAGATGGTTTTGTAGTAGACACTTTGCTTCCAATTTTAGAGAAAAATGAAAATATTCTAATCGTAGCTCATCATGATAGTATTAGGGCTATAATAAAATACTTTCAAAAACTATCTATTGAAGATGCTATTAAGTTTAATATTAACACTTCTCAAGCCGTTGTTTTGACATATGATTATAATACTGGTATATCAATACAATCTATGCTCGAGTGATGAATAAAACTAAAAATTATGATATAATATTACAATTAAATCTTTTATTATATGTATAATCATAGAAATATTGAGCAAAAATGGATTCAGAAATGGGCAGAAGGATTTGTAAATTATACTGCAAATAATTCCTCAGATAAAGAAAGTAAATATATTTTGGTGGAATTCCCTTTCCCATCAGGAGCTGGGCTTCATGTGGGGCATATTCGTAGTTATGTAGCACAGGATATAAAGGCAAGAATGTATCGCATGCAGGGTCAAAATGTTTTATACCCATTAGGATGGGATGCTTTTGGTTTGCCAACTGAGAATTATGCAATTCAGAATAATATATCTCCTATTATTGCAACAGAAAATAATATTAATACCTTCAAAAAACAATTAGCATTATTAGGACTTTCTTTTGATTGGAGTCGTGAAATTAATACTACTGATCCTAAATATTATCGCTGGACACAATGGATATGGTTGCAAATGTATAAAGCAGGACTTGCCTATCAAGATACTACTAAGGTTTGGTGGTGCGAAGAATTAAAAACCGTACTTGCTAATGAAGAGGTTATTGATGGGAAATCAGAAAGAGGTGGATATATTTGTGAGAGAGTATCCTTAACACAATGGATGTTGGCTATTACCAAATATGCAGATAGATTGGATAAAGATTTAGATACTGTCGATTATTTACCTGTTATAAAAACTCAACAGCGAAATTGGATTGGCCGTAGTGAGGGAGTAGAACTTATATTCCAAGTGGAGGGACATAGTGATGCAATACAGGTCTTTACTACTCGAATAGATACTTTATTTGGGGTCACCTTTTTAGTATTAGCCCCAGAACATCCACTTATTGATAGTATTGTAACAGAAGAGTATAAACAGGTAATTCAAGCCTATCAGAAGCAAACAAAATTAAAAAGTGATTTAGATCGCCAGCAGGAAAAAGAAAAAACCGGAGTTTTTACCGGAGCCTATGCCATACATCCACTTACTGGGAAACAAATCCCTATTTGGACAGCTGATTATGTATTAATTAATTACGGAACTGGAGCCGTAATGGCGGTGCCTGCCCATGATGAGAGGGATAAAGAATTTGCCAAAAAGTTTGAATTACCTATTAAGCAGGTAATTGCTCAATATACTACTCTTACAGGGCAAGATGCTCCAAAGAGTGATGAAAATATTGTGAAATTTGATGCTGCAACGGTAATTATTAAACATTGGGAAGAAGAGTTATATTATGTAGTTGAATTTAGTAATAAAGCACAAGGTTTTGTTGGGGGGCATGTTGAATTAGGTGAGACAACAGAACAAACCGCAATTCGTGAGACGGCAGAAGAATCTGGATATATAGATATTAAAAACATTGAGCAGCTTATGGATCATGCATATGGCCGTGGATATAAGCCTCGTAAATCAAGAGAGGAATTATGCCATGATTCTCTTTACTTAATACATTTGAAAAGTGGTGAGAGGGTTGATGTTAATGATCATGAGATTAAAAAGGGTGAATGGATGAGTGTAGATAAAATTATAAAATCACAATACTTTTCTGATGGACATCGTTTATTTTTTGAATATTATCTTAACCGAAAATCATTTACAGGATATGGTAAATTAGTTAATTCAGGAGAATTTGATGGATTATTCTCAGAGGAAGCTAAAGAAGCTATTATTTCGGTACTAGAGGAAAAACATATAGGGCAGAAAAAAATCCAATATAAACTTCGTGATTGGGTATTCTCCCGTCAGCGATATTGGGGAGAGCCATTTCCTATTGTTTGGATTCGCGAGCAGTCTTATGGCCAAATATCAGGTGAAATTGCTCAGTTTCTGCCATCAAATCCCGTTATTCGACAAAAAAATAATAATACGGAATATGCGGTTCCCTTGGCTCCTACAGAATTACCGCTCGAATTACCAGAAGTAGAATCATATATTCCAGATGGACAAGGAGAGGGTCCATTAGCATTGGCAAAAGATTGGGTTCAAGTTTGGTATAATATTAATACTGGAAAGTCAATTTCTAGACAAAATCCAAGACCAGATTATAGTTGGGTAGAGGGAATGAGAGAAACAGATACTATGCCTAATTGGGCAGGCAGCTCTTGGTATTATCTAAGATATATTGACCCTAATAATGATGAGGTTTTAGCAGAGAAGAACTTATTACAAGAGTGGCTACCAGTAGATCTATATAATGGTGGAATGGAACATGTCACCTTGCATCTATTGTATTCCAGGTTTTGGCATAAATTTTTATATGATATCGGAGTAGTACCTACAATAGAGCCATATCAGACTAGAATTAAACATGGTATGATTTTAGCTGAAGGGGGAGTAAAAATGTCAAAGTCCAAAGGCAATACCGTTGATCCAGTTGAGATGGTAGAATCATTTGGGGCAGATTCTTTGAGGGTGTATGAAATGTTTATGGGGCCTTATGAGGAGTCAATTGCATGGGATACCAAAGGACTAATCGGGTGTAGTCGATTTTTGAAGCGAGTATATCAATGGAGTAGTGATATACGAGATAAAAGTCTAGAATTAGTGGATGATATACCACGATTAGATTATGATACTCACTCTTTAATAAAAAAAATTACTCAAGATATAGACAACCAAAAATACAATACTTGTATTAGTAGTTTTATGGAGTATTTAAATACATACAATACCAAGGATATAGGCGTAAACAATATTAAAATATATATTCAATTACTAGCTCCATTTGCCCCACATTTGACAGAAGAATTATGGGAAATGCTAGGAGAGACAGTTAGTATACATCAGTCTCATTGGCCAGAATATGATGAGACTAAACTAATACAAGGCAAAGTAGATTATCAAGTTCATATTAATGGTAAAATGCGAGATATCATTACAGTTTCAAATGAATCCACCGAGGAAGAACTTCAAATTCAAGCTCTAGCTTCAGAGAAAGTAAATCACATTCTTTCAGACAATACCCCAAAAAAGATTATAGTAAATAAAGCTAAAAGAATAGTCATAATTATAACTTAGATTTTATATTAAGATTATATATATGTTATCTCTTGAGGTATAACATATATATCAAACTCTAACTATACTATATTATTTTCTTCCTGACCCTTTATATCCCTTACGAATATATTCTAAGACCATTCTCTGAGTATTATAATAGCTACCTATTAATGATATCGCTGATCTTTGCATTTTGCTAAATTTATTCCTGTCATTATAGAAAACATCAATAGCATTGTTTATATTATCATACATACTATTAATCTCCTGATATTCATCATTTCCTGAAATTGTCCAGCCGTTTACATTGTGGATTCCACTTTCTGGCCACCAACCATCATAGGTAGATATATTCAAAACTCCATTGAGAGAGGCTTTCATCCCGCTTGTCCCAGAGGCTTCATAACATATTCTAGGAGTATTGAGCCAAACATCAACTCCACTAACTAATAGTTTTGACATCTCTATACTATAATTTGGCAAGTAAATTATCTTGAGATATTCATTATTATACTCTTTAGCAATAGTTAAAATCCTCTTAATAATATCGGCTCCTACTAAATCGGTATGATAAGCTTTTCCAGCAAATATAATATTAATTCCTTTATATTTCTCAGCAAGTCCCACTAGCCTTTCTATATCTGAGAAAATTAAATGGGCTCTTTTGTATTCGGTAGCTCTTCTAGCAAATCCAATTGTAAAGGCATTGGGTAGAAAATCTATATTTGGCTGTTGTCTTAAATAGTTTGCCAAATTATCTTTATTAACCTGATGGGCTTGCTTTACCTCCTCATAAGGAATCCCTTCTATATATCTTAATATTTCTGGGTGCATTTGCCAATTAGGGAAATATGATTGCAACACCTGATTGATGGATTTAGAGACCCAAGTAGGACTGTGAATCCCATTGGTAATATAGTCTATTGTATGCTCCGGAAACATCGCCTGAGATACTTCTTGATGTTTGGCTGAAACGGCATTAGAATAATCAGCTAAAGATAAAGCTAACCTAGTCAAATTAATAGTATCTTCTCCTTCAAAAGCTGCGGGTGGGATGTTTTGTAACTGCTCAGGTTTACATATATTCTTGAGCCACTCTATTGGTAATCTAGTATGTCCACCTATAAGAGGGGTATGAGTGGTAAATACAACTTGAGCTATGGGGTGATTTATCTCCAGCGCTATCAGAGCACTATGACTTTCGTTAAGGTGAAAAGTATTAATCTCGTGGCAACCTAGGCTATTAAGAGCATATTTACTACCAAGCCCCAATACTAATAATTGTCTTCTAAATATTTCAGAATCAGGTGAATAAACTTTATCTGAGACTGCTCTAAATTCGGCTGAATTAGCTTCCAAATCCGTATCTAATAGTAGTATAGAAACAGATTTATTAGATAGGGGGGAGGTGTAAACATATTCCCATATATTAACCTCTATAGTCTCATTAGCTAAAGGTATGGATGTTTTTCCTATTAGATTGAGAATTTTGGTATAATCCCATTCTTGTGGATGAGTAATTTGTCCATCCATATTATTTAGAGTTTGGTCTAAATACCCATGTTTGTATAGAATACCTACTCCCACTACAGGCAGTCCCAAATCAGCGAAACTCTTGATTGTGTCTCCTGCTAATATTCCGAGTCCTCCAGTATATAATTTTATATCGTCAGATAGCCCAAATTCCATACAAATATAGGCAGTTTTTGGTGTGTAATTCATTTTTATTAATCTTTATTATATGATATATATTATTATAACATATTCTTTAAAATAAAAAATCCCCAATTGGGGATAAGTTTTATATTACGTATACAGTTTTTACTACTTTTCGCTTTCCAGTAAAGGATGTCTTCTTAGTATCCTTAAAAGCAATCACTCCGTTAGCTACAGAGTATAAAGTATCATCAGCTCCACGAGCTACATTATTTCCTGGATGGAATTTAGTTCCTCTTTGTCGAATAATAATTTGTCCTTTATCTACTTTTTGCCCAGCATATAACTTAACCCCAAGATATTTTGGGTTTGAATCACGTCCTAATGTTGTAGAACCACCAGCTTTTCTATGTGCCATATCGAATATTATTACTATCTATGTTATAATAATACATATGAAACATAAATTTGTCAAGCATATTGAAGGTTTATTGCTAATTATGTCGGCTATATTAATAGGTGGCAGCGCTTATCTTGTTGGGAATATGAATGCTTTAGAATCCAATCTCAGTGAAATTCAGGTGGTGTATCCAGATGCTATTGCAGTTAAATCTGACACCAAGCTGGAAGAGGTAAGTCCAACTGAGATGAGTCCATCTAATAATAAAGAATCTAATTTGGATACTGGAAAAATAGTGGCTAGTAAAAATGGAAAGAGATATTATTATCCAAATTGTGGTGGAATCAATAGAATTAAACTAGAAAATCGTATATACTTTGAAACAAAAGAGCAAGCCGAGGCCAAGGGTTTGACTCTAGCTTCTGGATGTAAAGAATTATGAGAAAAACATATATCCCAAAGACATATAAAAGACATTTAAAGACCAAACCGAAGTCTGGACTGAGAAATTTTATTATAGGATTTCTAAAATTCTTAATTTTTGTCATTATTACAGGTGGGGCTGGATATTTATTATATTCTCCAATTTTGAACATAGTGAAGTTTGAAGTTGGTTTAGAGAACCAGATTTTACGAGATAATATTATGGCTCGAACACAAGATTCGGTACAGGATAAAACTTATTGGTGGTATAACAATCAAAATATATTTTTATTGAGAGACAATAGTTTAGAATATGATTTATTGAAAGAATTCCCACAAATTAAGAGCATTCTAATTAAAAGAAATTTATTTGATAAAACAATTACTTTAGATATCAACCTAAGAGAAGCAGTTTTTTATTATTGCTATGAGGAAAGTTGCTATCTGATTAGCGATGACGGTATTAATATGGGTGTTTCTGAAGGGGCTAATGAATATTTAGCCGAGCTAAAGGGCGTATCTCAAAAACCAGTCGGAGAAGCTGTGTTTACTGAAAGAGAAATTAGTTGGCTTCTCAATATTGTAGAAGAGTATAATAAAATAGATAGTGTAAAAATAACGTCTATTGATATTCAGCAAAAATCCGGGGATAATATAGTTAGTATTTTTGTATATACAGATAAAGGATATTATATTATGCTAGATTTAGACACAGACATTATTTATCAGACGCAGGTGTTAAAACAAGTTTTTATTGCTCAAATCCCTATAGAAAAGCGAGATTTATTAGAATATATCGATTTAAGAATCAAAGACAGAACTTATTATAAGTTAAAATAATATATGTTGAGTAGATTTTTTCAGATATATAATCGTATTCCTTTGTGGTTATTTACTATTATTATTACTTTAATTTTAGGTATTTTAGCTTTTGGTTCTAGTGCAGGAGACTCTCTTACGGTAGATGAAAGTCCGCATATTGCGGCGGGGTACTCTTATGTAGTAGAGGGTGATTATAGGTTGAATCCAGAACACCCACCATTGCCCAAATTATTATCAGGGATATCTATTTGGGTGGGGGCTAGGCTGAATAATCAGGACATATCTTTCCCTAATAATATCTCAGCTTGGACAGATAAAGTCAATGCTCAATGGGATATGGGATATACCTTTTTATTCAATTCCGGCAATGATGCCAATAATATTATCTGGTGGGCAAGATTACCTACAATCTTATTCTCGCTATTGGGATTAACATATATTATTTATTCAGTTTTTTATCATACTAAGAATAAATCCATTGCTTTGATTAGTGGATTTTTATATGCATTCTCTACCAATGTAATTGCACATGGTAGGTTAGTGACTACGGATTTAATTGCTAGTCTTTCTTTTCTACTCGTGATAGATATATGGAGTAGATATTTAAAAGCACCGAGTAGTAAAAATATTGTATATTTAATTTTAGCTATAGCTTTTGCCTTTTTATCTAAATTTTCAACTATATTATTATTACCTTTGCTAGTTTTAACTGGTTTTGGTTATATAATAATAAAGTATTGGCGAGATAAAATAATATTAACAAAAAGTTTACTTTTAATTAGAGACTTTATAATTATAGGTTTGGGAGTTTTTGTGTTAATTAATTTAGTTTATTTTGTAGCTATGAGAAATATGAGTGTAGGGACACAACTTCAATTAGTGAGGGAATCATTTCCGCAAGATAATCAAGTTTCTGAGATAACCAAACAAACTTTATCCAGTATTATTCAATTTCCAGGATTACAGTATTTTGGGCAGTATCTATTAGGTCAAGCTATGGTGGTGCAAAGAGTAGGAGGAGGGAACACAACTTTTCTCCTAGGTCAATTTACTAATCAGAGTTTCGTCGAGTATTTCCCGCTCACATATTTACTAAAAGAAAATTTAGTTATTATTTTGAGCTTATTCAGTATAATTTTGGCTTCTATATTTATAATTCCTGTAAAATTACAATCAAAGAATATAAGTTGGCAAGTCTCAATGCTAAATAATTGGTATCTTATTAATATTACTATTATGATATTGATATATTGGTTTATTAGTATTAGAGGTAATCTTAATCTTGGCATCAGACATATTTTACCAGCTGTTATTCTAACTTATATTGTAATTGCTTTTGGTATTGTAAAAATATTAATCCCTTTGCGATTTACTCGAGTCTTACTAAGTGTATTTCTAATCACATATGTATTGTCTACAATACTATCATACCCAAATTATATCTCGAATTTAAATATCCTAGCTGGACAGGATCAAGGGTATCAAATTTTTACAGATTCTAATTTAGATTGGGGGCAGGATCTGAAAAGATTAAATAATTGGACTAAAAAGCAAAATATTGATACACTATATATAGATTATTTTGGAACTGCAGATGCCCAATATTATTTGCCTAATACTAAAATAATACCAGTCAAATCAACGGATGGACCTCAAATTGGCTACACTGCAATTAGTGCTACTATGCTACAAGATTCTTTTTATCAGAAACAAAACAACCCAGGCTATCAGGAGTATTGGTGGTTAGCTTGGAGAAGTCCAGATTATATAATTGGAAACTCGATTCTTATTTATTACAATGACGAATATTAAATAAACTTATGCCAGAAATACATAATAACTCAGAAAACAACAATATCACAGAAAACAATATTCCCTCTCCAGAACAGTATTCTGAATCTTTAAGGTCTCAAGAATATAATAATATAGAGACAGCTTTAGAATTGCCAAAACCTGTCATAGAGCAGAGCTTATCTTATCAGGCTGAGAGTCATATCAAGCAAGTTGTAGAGACTCAGAAAAATATATACCAGGCAGCTCCAATTGTAAAACCATTGTCACCCAAGATACAAGAAAAATACGGTTGGCTACTCAATGTCCCAGAAGAGCATAGAGTGGATGTCTCGGTCAAGCTTATTACTACCAAAGGCAAAGATATACTAGATGTAATACATGCCTTCCTTGCTATTGAAGACTATATCTCACTAGATAGATTAGAAGAAAGTTTGAGCGCCATTTATCCAACATTGGTAGAGGCCGGCTTGTTACCAGATGTGCACGATAAATAAAATTGATTATGCTTACAATGCTATTTACTATTCTAATAATTTGGGCAGTAGCTATGCTGTTCTTAGTTGTTAATTTGATTATTCAGCCTTTTTGGGAAAAAAGAAGGGTAAATAGAGGTCTGTCGATGGCGCAATATCAGATTATTGTGCCAAGAAACATTCCTAAACCAGAGGCTAATATCAAAGATTTAGTTAGTATAATGGAGCAAGTTTATACAGGATTCTCTTATCTAAAATTAGAAAATTGGATAAATAAAATTCGCTATGGTAGCCCATATATTTCTCTTGAAATTGTAAGCCCAACTGAAAGAGATGAGATTAATTTTTATATAGGAGTTCCTAAAGGATATGAGTCAATTTTTGAAAAACAAATCCATGGAGTATATCCAGAAGCTGAATTAAAAAAAATTACTGACTACAATGTACTCATACCAGAGTCTGAGATTAGAGCTGGGTATCTAAAACTAAAAAAACCATATATTTTACCAATTAGAACTTATAAAGAATTAGAATCTAATCCTTTGAATGTTATTACTTCAGCTCTATCAAAAATTCAAGAAGATGAAAGTGCGGTAGTACAAATTTTAATTCAAAGAGTGTCTGATAGTTGGGTTGATAATGGACAGAAAGTAGTCAAAAAAATGCAAAAAGGAGAATCTTTCAAAGATTCTTATAGAGAGGTCTTTGGAGGATTGGATAAACAATTTATTAAGGCCTTGGGTGATGTAACTAAATCAAAAAGCTCAGATGGTAATGAGCCCAAAATGCTTTTACCCCAGGAGTCAATAATGTTAGAAAAAATTAGTCAGAAGACATCTAAAGTAGCATATTCAACCAATATTAGATTGATGACAATTTCAAAAGATAAACATAGAGCAGATATTTTATTTGACCAATTGGAGGGGGCTTTTGCTCAATTTGCAAATGGAGACTTGAATGAATTTAAAGTTATCAAATACCCAATTTACAATGTTAAGCAATTTATATATACCTTTATATTTAGATTATTTTCAGGTAAAGAGGCAATGATTCTAAACACCGAAGAATTAACCAGTATTTATCATATCCCAGCAGTAGGAGTAGAAACTCCAAAAGTTACTTGGATTACATCCAAAACTTCACATCCTCCAGTAGATTTGCCAAAAGAAGGCTTGTTAATCGGTAAAAATATTTACCGTGGGGAAGAGGTTGAAATTAGAGTCAAAGATGAAGATAGGCGCCGCCATATGTATTTAATAGGACAGACCGGAACGGGGAAAAGCTCTCTGATGAAAAAAATGATTCAAGAAGATTTAGAGGCGGGACATGGATTGGCCCTACTTGATCCTAACGGAGACTTTGCGGTAGAGGTGCTAGGAATGATACCACCACATCGTATGGATGATGTGATTTATTTTAACCCAGCAGACACTAATTATCCAATGGGGCTTAATATTCTAGAAGCTAGAACCCATGAGGAGAAAGACTTTTTGATTCAAGAAATGATTTCTATTTTCTATAAATTAGTCTCGGACCCCAGTATGATAGGTCCTATTTTTGAGCATAATATGCGGATGGCGATGTCAGCTCTGATGTCTGATGTCAATAACCCTAGAACTTTAGTTGAGATACCCTTAATGTTTACTGATGAGGCTTTCCGTCGAGAAGTATTACTCACAGTGGATGACCATGTAATTCGTCATTTTTGGGAAAAAGAATTCCCAGCCACTCAAAAGGGATCGCAGGCAGGAGATACTCTGGGGTATTTATTGAGTAAATTAGGTAGATTTATTGAAAATGAAATGGTCAGGAATATTATAGGACAATCCAGATCTTCTTTTGACTTTCAAGATATTATGAATTCAGGTAAAATTTTGATTGGCAATCTATCCAAAGGTGGACTAGGGGAGCAGAATAGTAATCTTCTCGGTATGTTATTGGTCTCCAAATTACAAATGGCAGCTTTCAAGCGCAATGAAATTCCAGAAGAGCAAAGACGAGATTTTTATCTTTACCTTGATGAGTTTCAGAACTTCACCACAGATAGTATCTCCACAATATTGTCAGAAGCCCGTAAATATAGACTATGTCTGATTCTAGCACATCAATATATAGGACAATTATCCGATGGAATCCGCAATGCTGTCTTTGGAAATGTAGGGACTGTGGTCAGCTTCCGTATTAGCTCCGATGATGCTGAAATAATAGCTCAGAGAATGCAACCATATTATGTCGCTGAGGATTTGGTCTTGGTAGATAATTTGAAAGCCGTAATTACCCTGATGATAAATGGTAAGACAAGTAAAGCCTTTAATATGGAAGTTATTTTTGCTAATAGGTCAGATTTATCTTTACAACAGACTGTTATAATGCAATCTAGGCAAAAATATGCCAAGCCAGTAGCTGAGATTAGGGCAGATATTGAGAATCGTACCCATAGTATGTTAGAGTAAATACATTAAATTATATTTTTATGAGTAATATTTGTCTTACAGGAATTCAGCCCACAGGAAAGTTGCATATAGGTAATTATTTTGGTGCAATGAAACCAATTTTAGATTTATCTAACCGAACTGAATTCGATAAGATTTTAGTCTTCGTAGCCAATTTACACTCTCTTAACAGTATTAAAGATGCTAATACTCTTAGAGCTTATACTCAAGATATTGCTCTTGACTATCTGTCTTTAGATTTAGATTTGACAAAAACAAGTTTATTTTTACAATCCGATATCAAAGCCTTGACTGAGCTTACTTGTATATTTAATAATTTAGTCACAGTAGCTTATTTGGAGAGGTCTCACGCCTATAAAGATGCGGTGGAAAATGGGAAAGAAGCTAATATGGGATTATTTGATTATCCTGTTCTAATGGCGGCAGACATATTATTATATCAATCTAATGTTGTCCCAGTCGGACAAGATCAAAAACAACATATTGAAATTGCTCAAACCATAGCCAAAAAATTTAATTCTCAATATGGACAATTTTTCACTATCCCAAAACCATATATTCAGACAAATACAGCTATAATAAAAGGATTAGATGGACGTAAAATGAGTAAATCTTACAAAAATACTATTGAAATCTTTGAGCCGGCTGATTCAATTCGAGCTAAAGTAATGAAAATCACCACTGACTCTAAAGCTCCCAATGAGCCAAAAGACCCAGATACCTGTAATATAATGGCAATTTATAGATTATTAGCAACCCCAGAAAACTTAGAAGTTATGGAGAATAGATATAAAGGAGGACAAATTTCTTATAAAGAAGCTAAAGAAAATTTAGCTGAGACGATTTTAGGATTTTTCCAATCAATGAGAACCCGTAGACAAGAATTACTTCAAAATCCAGAATATATAGCAGAAATATTATCCAAAGGAGCCAAAGAAGCTAACGCGATAGCCGAGACTAATATACAACAAATCCGCCAATTAGTAGGACTTAAGTAGTGATTCAGAAGATATTCCTACTTATCTCCAAACAAAAATACTGAATAAAATTAGAGTCATAGTAGAAAAAACAGAGCATAAATAAAAGTATATTATATCTTATATCAAAGGTTATGTTACTGATGTTGCCGATACAATTATCGCAAGAGGGATATATACTAAGGATTATAACGCATTTACTAAACCTATTCTCAAAAACTAATTTTTATGTTATAATTTATACCATAGTAATAGTTAATGAATATTAATATGGGAATGTTCGATGGATTCAATCAAGCAAAAGAAATGTTTTCTCAATTTTCTGAGATGCAAAAACTACAAAAAAAGCTAGCTAAAAAAAGAATTACTAAAGAGTACAAAGGAGTTTCTATTACTATGGATGGAACTCAAGCTATCAAAGAATTGAAAATTAGTGATGAGCTAATGCAGGATAAGTCTAAGTTAGAAAAAACTATTATTGAGACAATTGAAGTCGCCAAGAAAGACTTGCAAAAAGACGTAGCTGCTGAAATGGGAATGTAATTGCACCAACTATAAAATTATGCTGAACTGGCTGAAAAGACTATCTAAGAGTATACTGAATATAATATGGCTGCCATTTGGAATGATATTCAAATATATCTGGTACTGTATTAAGGGGAAGACTAGAAAAGGAAATATTATAAGACAATCCATAGGTATTATAATGCTATCTGTAATTGCTTTATTTTATATTTATCCCAAACCTGTCAATTTGGTTGTAGATTATGGCAATACTAAAATTGAACAATTGTCTAAATGGGAGCAATTACCGTTTAAATTAAGAGGTTTTGATCAATGGTTAGCCCAAAGAAAAATCCCAAAATTACCAGATAATACATTTATTCTTGGATTAGACTTACAAGGTGGTGTTAGAGTTGTGTATGATGTTGACCTTAGTTCGGTGAGTGATTCAGATAGAAGTCAGGCTCTAGACAGTTTGCAAAAAGTTGTTACTAAAAGAGTAGATAGCTTTGGGGTTAGTGAACCAAGAATTTATCTAGAAGAGGGAGATACGGTGAGATTAGTAGTAGAGTTAGCTGGTATTGAGAATCCCGAAGAAGCAGTGAAGCAAATTGGACAGACACCAAACTTGACATTTTATCAAGCAAGACCAGCTGAGGAAACTCAAAAATTATTAGAACAATTTCAAGCAGGTAATTTTGAGAATTTTGAGAACCCATACTTTAGAGAGCCCCCTATATTGACCGGTAAAAACGTCAAAACTGCTGAGGTTGTTTTTGATACACAAACACAACAGCCACAAGTAGGGGTTAGCTTTGATGATGAAGGCAAACAAAGGTTTGCAGAATTTACGAAAAATAATATTGGAGAAATATTATATATTCTTTTGGATGGAGATGTAGTTAGTGCTCCTCGTATCAATCAAGAAATTCCAAACGGACAGGCCACAATATCAGGTGAATTTACTACTGCTGCAGCCAAAGAGTTGGTAGATGATTTGAATGCAGGGGCTTTACCAGTACCCATTAATATTATCTCCCAACAAACTGTAGAAGCTAGTTTGGGTATAGAATCTTTGTATCAGAGTATTAGAGCTGGGGCAGTAGGTTTATTATTGGTAGCTGTGTTTATGATTATTTTTTATAGAGCCTTAGGAATAATAGCTGTATTAGCCTTAATTGTATACTCAATTTTGGTATTAGCTATATTTAATTTATTAGGATTTACTCTGACTATTGCTGGTATTACTGGATTTATAGTTAGTATTGGACTTGCGGTTGATGGTAATATTTTAATTTTTGAAAGAATGAAAGAAGAATTAAAGATTGGTAGAGATTTTGAATCCAGTGCCAAAGAGGGCTTTAAAAGAGCTTGGGAATCTATTCGTGACTCTCAAGTAACAACTTTGATTTCGGCTTTAATCTTATTCTACCTAGCTTCTGGAGTAGTGAGAGGGTTCGGATTAACTTTAGTGATTGGGATAATAGTAAGTCTATTTACCGCAATAACAGTCAGTAGGCTTTTTATAACATTATTAGGTTATCAAAAGTGGCTGCTAAAGACCAAATTTGGTAAGTTTATAACATTACAGAAATAATTATGTGGATTATAAAATATACTAAAATATGGTTGATATTGGGATTAGTCTTATCCATAGCATCAATTATCAGTATTGGAGTGTTTGGGTTGAAATTAGGACCAGATTTTGTAGGAGGCAGAACCATTGACTGGGAGATTGTAAGCAAGCCCGATTTGTCTAGAGATGATCTCCAGCAAGTATTGATAGATAATGGACAAACCCCAAGAGCAATTACCAAACAAGATAATATCTTCAAAATCGAACTAGAGCCTATTAATGAAGAAGATTACATTAGGCTAAAAGAAGCTATTGCACTTAAATATGACACTGAAGATATCTCTAAGGCTGACATTGTAAAAGAGAGATCTAATGTGCTAATTAGTTCTACCGTAGGAGAGGAGCTAAAAAATAGAGCTATAATAGCTATTATAGTAGTATTGGTAACTATTATATTATTTATGACATATGTATTTAGAGGGGTATCTTATCCTGTCCCGTCAAGATTTTATGGATTTACAGCTATTGTAGCTTTAGTTCATGATATTCTTATTCCAACTGCTATATTTGCATATTTATCATCCAGAGGAATCTTACAGATAGATATTTTATTTATAATTGCTTTATTGTCTATTCTAGGATCATCAGTGAATGATACTATTGTAGTCTTTGATAGAGTTAGAGAAAATATTAGACGTTATGGAGGAGATAAATTTGAAGAAATTGTAGGTAAAAGTATTGATCAGAGTCTAACTAGGTCGATTAACACCTCATTAACCTTATTGGTGGTATTGGGAGGTATATTTTTATATGGAGGAGCCTCAGTGCAATATTTTGCATTGGCATTATTCTTAGGTATCTTTTTTGGGACATATTCATCAATCTTTATTGCTTCTCCTTTGTTAATAATATTTTATAGAATTTGGTATAAAAAAGATTAATAATCTTAATTAATTATGACTGAACAGAATTTAGAATTAATACATCATACTCTACAAAAAGCGAATTCAATTTTAATCCCAATTCCAGAAACTCAGGGAGCAGAAATCTTAGGAACAGCTTTAGCACTTTCTGCAGCGTTAAAAGCGGATGGGAAAAATGTAACTATTTTGTCTTCGTATCTACATTTGCAAAACTCATTAGATTTTATGGACTTATCCAGCATAACCTCAGTTATACAAGGATCAGTTGAATCTGTGATTAGTATAGATATTACTCAATACCCAGTAGAAACCATCAAATACGATAAAACAGATACTGACCTTAGAATTTATATTAATTCTCCTTCGGATAAGTTTAATTCAGATTTGGTCTCAATTCAACCAGGAAAATACCCTTATGATCTGGTTCTAACTATTGACACTAAGAACTGGACTCAATTGGGTAATAATTTTATTAATCACCCACATATATTCCTAGGAACTCCATCTTTAGCAATATCAGCCATAGAGATCCCTCATCCATATTCAGAAATAACTATAATTGAAAATAAATATATCTCTAGCGGGGAGATTGTTTTTGAATATCTCAAAGCATATTCAAAGCATATTCTGAATGACAAAAACATTATAAATGGATTGTTATTATCATTAATTTTATCTAATAGTAAGAATTTGAATTTAGAAAAAACTATTATAAAGTTGAGAGACCTCCCCAATGATTATGACTTAATACTCAAAGCTCTGGAATCCATAATCTCAGATAATTTGATACTATTAATCGGGAGAACTTTAGCTCATCTTGAATTTATAGAATTCAATAAAGATGGTGAGACAAAAAGATATGCTTATTCCAAGTTATTTGCTCATGATTTTACTAAAACTAATACAACTGAAAAAGATATAATCATTATATATAAAGAAATATTCAAATATCTGCCAAAAGACATAGTCGGATTACATGTATTAGTAGACAATGCCAAAAGTAGCAAACAAGGATATATCAATATGCCCAATCTTGATATGTGTAATTTCCAATCGGTATTAGAAGGAGAATATCAAGAAGGAGTATTAGTCTATAATTACCCCTCAGACCAAGACATACATATAGCTGGACAAGAGTTAAATCATAAAATAATCAATATCTTTTAATCATTTATTGCGACTGGCCAGAGACTAGCTTTTATTCACAAGATGGCCCTTGAGCCATCTAAACTCCTCAAAAAACTAAAAGTATGCTATAATAAATTACGAAAGTAAGAAAAATTTCACTATCATATGTCAATAATAGTAGATCAGCAACAAATACAAGAGTGGCTTCTAAGGGGCGTGACTAACTATCTAGAACAATCACATCTGGAGCAAGCTTTGATGTCTGGCAGGCAGTTGCGAGTCAAGTTTGGGATTGATCCGACTAGTGACAAAATTCATCTTGGGAGAGCGGTACCTTTTTGGAAGTTACGGCAAATGCAAGATTGGGGACATCAGATCGTTTTGATAATAGGGGATTTTACAGCAAGAATTGGAGATGCTTCTGATAAAGACTCAGAGCGACCAATGTTGAGTCAAGAGCAAATAGAATATAATTTAACCAATTATATTGAGCAAATATCTAAGATTTTGGATATAGAAAAGGTGGAAATTAGATATAATTCTGAATGGTTGAGGGATTTGTCTTTTGATACTTTAGCTGAAATTGCTAATATTTTCTCTGTTAATGAAATGCTCGATAGAGATAATTTTAGCCAAAGACACAAGAACCATACTAGGATTAGTCTTCGAGAGTTTTTATATCCATTAATACAAGGGTACGATTCGGTAGTTGTAAGGTCGGATCTAGAATTAGGAGGTAATGACCAATACTTTAATCTTATTGCTGGTAGAAAGGTACAAAAACACTATAATCAAATACCACAAGACATTATCACCCTTGAACTATTATTAGGAACTGATGGTAGAAAGATGAGTTCATCTTGGGGAAATGGAGTTTATATTACTGATTCTGCGAATGAAATGTTTGTCAAGGTAATGTCTATTAAAGATGAATCCATCTTGGACTATTTTAAGTTGGCGACAGATATCCCGTATGTTGAGATAGAAAAATATAAACAGAGATTAGAAAAGGGCCAAAATCCTAGAGATACAAAAATTGACCTAGCCATCTCAATAGTAGCTAGATATCATGGGGTTAAGGAAGCGGAAAAGGCAAGAGCTTATTTTGAACAATTATTCACTAAGCAGGAAATTCCTGTTGATGTGCCGACTATTTTAGCTGAACAACTTAAGGACAAGCGTCTTTTTGCAGTTTTGGCACAAGTTTTTGAGATGTCTAATTCAGAGTCTAAAAGAGCGATCCAAGATGGCGGTGTTAAAGTAAATCAAAAAGTTATTATAGATGTTTTTTACGGGTTAAATTTTGAGCAGAGTAAAGAATATATAATTCAAAAAGGCAAGAAGAATATTATTAAAATACTAGCTTAATACTAATATTGAGTAAAAATATTAATTTGACATTTATCTATAATCAGGATATAATAAAAACATATGATATGGGTAAGTTTAAAGTAGGTCTGCTTTTTGGAATAAAGAGTAGATCTATTTTATTTCATATGGTATTATTTATAATAACATTAAGAATATTAATATGTTGAATGCTAAACAATTTACATTTGCTATAACCCAAATTGCAGAGGAAAAAAACATCCCAGAAGATAAAATTATTGAAGTTATTGAGACTGCTATTGCAGCTGCTTATAAAAAAGACTATGGTGAGAAAAGTCAAATAATTAAATCAAAGTTTGATAAAGAATCTGGAGCCTTTACTATCTTTAGATATAAGGCTGTAGTCAATGTGGACGAAGAGGGTTATATTATTTTGAATGATGACCAAAGTGCTGAAGATCTTGGTTCTATTCAAGAAGAAGGAATTGATGGTATTAGGAAAATTAGGTTTAATCCAGATAGGCATATATCTCTAGCTGATGCTCAGTCAATCCAGGCAGATATACAAGAGAGTGAAGAAATTGTAGAGGAACTAGAGCCCAAAGAAGACTTTGGTAGAGTTGCAGCTCAAACCGCCAAACAAGTATTGATGCAGAAAATTCGTGAAATTGAAAGAACCACTGCTTTTGAGGCTTATAAAGACAGGGTAGGAGAAATAATCACTGGTACAATTCAGCGAATGGACAGAGGGATTATATTTGTTGATCTTGGTAAGGGAGTTGGTCTATTATTCCCATCTGAACAAGTATATTCTGATAATTATCGTATTGGAAATAGGCATAAATTTTTAATTCAAAGCGTTGAGACTACTGAGAGAGAACCAAATATTGTTTTGTCAAGACGAAGTACAGATTTTGTAAAAACCTTATTTGCTTTGGAAGTCCCAGAAATATTTAGTGGCTCGGTAGAAATTTTATCTATTGCAAGAGACGCCGGAGTGAGAACTAAATTAGCAGTTAAGGCTAGAGGAGAGGGTATAGACCCAGTAGGTGCTTGTGTAGGGCAGAGAGGAACGAGAGTTCAATCAGTAATTAATGAGTTAGGGGGAGAGAAAATTGCTATTATTGAATATTCTGACAATATAGAAGAATATATTAAGGCTGCTATTGCTCCAGCTAAGGTAGAAAGCGTAACTATCAATGAAGCTAATAGGCAGGCTATTGTGATTGTTCCACAAGATCAGTTATCTTTAGCCATTGGAGGTTCTGGTCAAAATGTTAGATTAGCATCAAGATTAACTGGCTATGATGTCAATCTTAATCCGGAATCTAAAAATAATCCCACTCCAGGGACTGAGGAAATGCCCGAAATCACTCCCACTCAAAATATTGTAGATAGTTCTGAAACAGAGTCTTTGGAAGAGATTACTCATTCTAAAGACTCTGAAATATAATTATTAAAGTAAGTAATTAATAAATCAATATATGAATCTATATACTGACGTTCCAAGATTAGAATCTCTGCCAGAAGAGTTTAATATAGTGATAGACATTCCTATGAATTCTACCTCTAAGTTTGAGTATGATGAAAAAGGGGGTTATTTTAAATTAGATCGAACATTGTATTCTCCTTTATTTTATCCATTTGAATATGGTTTTATACCGCAAACGCATGGTGAGGATGGAGACGCATTAGACGCTATTTTATTAGCTACTAGGCCTACTTTTTCTGGATGTGTTGTTAAGTCAAGAGTGGTAGGTGTCTTAAAAATGAGTGATGAAGCTGGAGTAGACCATAAATTAATTTGCGCACCTGTAGCAAAGTTAGATCCTAGATTAGTTCATATTCAAGACCTACAAGATATTGAATTACATCTTGTAAAAGAGATAGAATTGTTTATGGCTGATTATAAAAAGCTTGAGCCAGGTAAGTATGAATTTGTTAAAATTGAAGGCTTTGGAAGTAAAGAGGAGGCTAAACAAATTTTAATAAAAGGAGCTCAAGCCTATGACAATAAATAAAAAATATGACAAAGCTATTTTTGTGGCTAAATAGTATATTGTTGTTACTTGCAGGTGGGGGAGCCTATTATATAATATTCAGGACTAATCCTACTGAAGTGTCTACAAATATTATATGGGCTTTCATCACTTGCATTATTATTATAGTTTGGTCTATCACATCATATCTAGGTTATACTATAAGATTGTTTCTATCATACAATTTATTTAAAAATAGAGATGTGAGCTATATTTTAATTAGATCCGAAAGACAGGGTTTGCTTTTAGGTATTCTGTTTGGATTACAATTGGCTCTGCAAGGATTTTTGCTTTTTAATATACTTAGTGCTACAATATTAACAATAGCGATATTTTTACTTGAATTTTTCTTCATCGCTCAAGAGAATAAATAATAAATTTTATAATATGATGTCAATAGAAGAGGTTATAAACGAATATAAGGAAGATAAAAAAAATACTTTAGACATAGACAAATTAGAACATAAATATTTATCTAGAAAAGGTTATATCACTGAACTATTCAAGAGCATCAAGGACCTTATTCCAGAAAAAAAATCAGTTTATGGTCAGCAGCTCAATAAATTAAAACAAGACATTGAAGAGTATGTAACCAAAAATAGGGATAAACAAATTGAGTCTAATATAGAAATTTACCCAATTAATACATTGGATATGCAGTCTAATTTAGGGGGACTATCTCCTATTTCAAGATTAATATTTAAAACTCAAGATATCTTTGGTGAACTAGGATTCTCTGTTGCAGTAGGGCCAGAATTAGAATCTGAGAAATACAATTTTGATTTATTAAATATACCTGAGTCTCATCCTGCTCGAGATGTTTGGGATACTATATGGGTTCAAAATCCAGCTGGAATCAAGTCACTACTTCGTACTCACACCTCTCCAATACAAATCCATTATATGGAGCATAATAAACCTCCAATTAGAATTATAGCCCCTGGAAAGGTGTATCGGTATGAGGCGACTGATTCCACTCATGAGACAGTATTTCATCAGGTAGAAGGCTTGTTTCTCGATGATAAAGCTAGCATTGCCACTTTTAAAGGAGTAATCAATTATTTTTTCAAAGAACTATTCCAACAAGATATAAAAATTAGACTAAGACCCAGTTATTTTCCCTTTACTGAGCCAAGTTTTGAGATAGATATTTGGCTACAAGATAAATGGTTAGAAATTGCTGGAGCTGGAATGGTAAATCGTAAAGTACTGGATAACTGCGGTATTACAGACCCTAATATACAAGGATTTGCCTTTGGTTTTGGTGTAGAGCGATTAGCTATGATTCTATACGGGATTGATGACATTAGATTAATACACTCTGCTGACATTAGATTTGCATCTCAATTAGGTAAAATACAATTATGAAAATTCCATACTCAATCATCAAAAACTTTGTTCCAGAATTAAAACATTCACCAGAAGAATTAGCAGACTTGATAACACTTAAAAGTTATGAGGTGAGTTCAGTTTATAATCCAGGTGAGTCTCTCAAAAATATCGTAGTAGGTCATATACAAAAAGCCACCCCACATCCTAATGCCGATAAGCTTAATATTGCTGAGGTATTGGTAGGTAATAATGAGACTCTGACTATTGTGTGTGGGGCTAAAAACATAGAATTAGGACAAAAAGTAGCAGTGGCTAAGATTGGAGCTACTCTTCCCAACGGGCTTAATATTCAAGCTGTGAATTTGAGAGGGCAAGACTCTTTTGGTATGATTTGTTCTGCTCAAGAGTTGGGTCTACAAGAAAAATCAGATGGAATTTTAATTTTGCCAGGTATTTCTGAGGTTGGAATGCCAATAGCAGATGCGCTAGGTTTGAACGAGGCAATTATTGATATAGATAATAAAGGCTTGGGAACTCGTGCTAGCGACTCATCTTCATTTTATGGAGTGGCAAGAGAAGTTGCTTTAATTACTAATAATCAGTTGCAACCATTAGAGTTGTCTCTAATTCCATTCAGGCAAAAACTCAAAAAACATATTCAAGTTCAGACTAACTTATGTAAGTACTACTCATTATTAGAGTTGTCAGGTCTTAGTAAATATAAATTTGACTCTAATATATTAAGTAAAGGCACTTACAGAGTAGATCTTTATGTTCAAACTGATATTTTTAAATTAGATTCCAGTATACATCAAACTTTATTGACTCTAAATCAAAAAACACATCATCCAGCAGTTGACCTGGGTAATTATATTCTGTTTGAAACAGGCCAACCAGTACATATATTTGATGCTGAAAAAGTAAAAGGGGACAAAATCATAGTAAGAGAAGCTAAAAAAGGAGAGTCCTTTCATGCTTTAGATGGAACAGAAATATTGCTAGAATCGGGAGATATTATCATTTGTGATTCAGAAGGTATTATTGCTTTGGCTGGGATTATGGGGGGCTTGTCTACATCAGTAGGAGACGGTACAACTCGTGTTTTGATTGAAAGTGCTAATTTTGATCATAATAGAATTCGGCAAACAGCCAGAAGGTTAAAACTATTAACTGAATCAGCTAAAAGATTTGAGAGGCAAATTCCAGTTGAACTTGCTGACATTGCAATACAGAGAATTATTCATTTGGTAGAAAAATCTGGACTAGAACCTTTGGGTTATGCCAATCACGGAGATAATAAAACTAAACATCGAATTGTTGATTTAGATTATGATTATGTCAGAAAATATATAGGCACAGATATTAGTGATAATGATATCAATCAGTTATTGAAATCATTAAATATAGACTCACACAAAGCATTTGGTTCTAAAAAACATAATTTAACAAATCCATACTGGAGACTAGATTTGAATACTCCAGAAGAGTATATTGAAGAAATAGCTCGACTCTATGGATATGATAATATCCCAGCTAAATTAGATATTACTACAATACAAAACAAATCAGATGTAGTATTTAATTTCAAACGCAAATTATCTGAAGAGTTAGTCAAAATAGGCTATACAGAAATCTTAACCTATCCATATACTGAAGAAGGCTCCCTGCAATTATTAAATCCAGTTGACGAGACTAAGCCATACCTAAGGCAAAATCTAACCAAGTCTATGACAAAAGCAATAGATGATAATTCTAGATATAAAGATAAACTAAAGCTATTTGAGATTACCAATGTTTTTACTTCTGAACAACATTTACATTTGAGCTTAGGTTACTGGGATAAAGAAAATGATAATAATGTTAATGCTAACCAAGCCTATGCAGATTTATTAAGAGTAATTGCTCAACTTGGCTTTGATTATACTAAGTTCTCCAATAAATTGATTGAGTCTAATAATATTATTCATTATATAGAACAACCAGTTGGGTGGGTAGATGAATCAGGCGTAATAGAAATAGATATATCTGTTTTGGTCAATATCTTATCTACAAAGACTGAGAGATATACCTCAATTCCAAAATACCCATCTGTAAAAAGAGATATAACTGTTATAGTACCTAATACAAGTTCAGCTCAAGAGGTGTGCGATATAATTCAAACTATAGTTTCTCCAAGATGCTACTACATAGGATTTATAGATAAATTCCAAAATAAAAATTTGATTAATTATACTTTCCACCTAGAGTTTAGAGACCTAGAAAAGTCACTTTCAGATGAAGAGGTAAATATAGAAATAGATTTAATTCAAAAACATTTTACTAAGTAAAGTGTAGATAATATAATATTGACAGAAGGCTTTAAATATTGTATAATATATAATAATGTTAGATAATTAATTTGTATGTTTGCAATTATTCGTACCGGTGGAAAGCAATATTCTGTTGAAAAAGGAACTATCCTAAAGATCGAGAAGTTAGATAAAGAAGAAGGAGCAGAGATTGTCTTTGATGATGTTTTATTAGTAGATAGCAATGAAGAGATCATTGTTGGTAAGCCCAAAGTTGAAAAAGCTAAGGTTATAGCTAAGATTCTAGTTCAAGGTAGAGGTAAAAAGCAAATTATCTTTAAGTATAAGAATAAAACTAGATATAGTGTAAAAAATGGACATAGACAACCTTATACTGAAGTTGAAATTACAGATATTACTTTATAATAATATATTCTACATCTAATTATGGATGTATATACCAAAATACAAGAAGTTTTAGATGAAATGAGTCCTATGTTGGAAGCCGACGGAGGTGGCGTTGAAATAGTATCATTTCAAGATGGGAATCTGACATTAAACTTATTAGGAGCTTGCTCCGGCTGCCCAATGTCATCCATTACATTTGGATTAGTTGTTGAGAATAAGCTACGCGAAGCATGTGGTGACAAAATTAAAGATATATATTATAATAAAGATACTCCAGATCATAATTATCATTTAAGCAAATAAATATGGCAATTAAAACCTTATCAATAGACAGAGATCAATGCATAGGAGCAGCTAGTTGTGTGGCCGTATATCCAGATGTATTCGAAATTGATGAAGAAGCAAAAGCAGTATTAAAGCTAAAGGACGGCGAAACAACTTCACAAAAAACAGACATAACTGCTCTTGATGTGACATCTGTTGACGATGATATCTTGCTTTTAGCCGCGCAATCTTGTCCTACGGCAGCAGTTTATCTGTATGACGAGGAAGGAAATCAAGTCTTTCCAGTCTAGAGATAATGCTTGACAATATAAATCTAATTCTGTCTATAATAAAATCTATTAGAAAAAGTATTCTTGTGAAATACATATTCAATATAATAAGTATTATGTCAGTTTCTGGAATAGTATATCTAGACAATATTAGAGCAGAGTTAGATAGGACCTCTTTATACAAAATGCCAAGAGGTATAATGTTTGAATATAGTTTTATATTTTTGATCAGCATATCATTCTTTTATAATAAATTTTCTACCTTTAGAAGGTTAGGATATCTTTACGATGGACAATACATAAGTCTTTGCAGTACTAATAGTTTAAAAATTAGTTCTTAAATTGGTAGATTTTATATGGATAACGAGGCGAAGAATTTAATTAAACAAAAACTAGATATAGTAGATATTATCGGAGAATATATTACTCTGATTCCAGCAGGAGCTAATTATAAGGCAATTTCTCCATTTCGTTCCGAAAAAACCCCATCTTTTGTAGTGAGTCCAGAGTTACAAATTTATAAAGATTTTGGAGGGGATAAGTCTGGAGATGTATTTCAATTTATTATGGATATTGAAGGGGTGTCTTTTCCGGAGTCACTAAGTATATTATCGCAGAAAGCCGGGATATCTCTTACAGCATATAGTAAAAATACCGAAGCTCAAATAGATAATAAAAAAACTATAATTCAAATTCTTAGTGATAGTGCTAAAATTTACCACTCTATTTTAAAACACATTCAATATGGTAAAAAGGGTATAGACTATTTAACCTCTAGAGGTATTACTGAGGAACTCATAGACTTATTCGAAATTGGTTTAGCTCCACAAAGTTATCATACTTTAAGTAAAAAACTATCCCAAAAATATTCTAATACTGAGATTGAAGCCTCCGGTATGGCAATAAATAGTGATAACAATAATATTTATGATAGATTTAGAGGTCGGGTTATGATTCCAATTCAAGACACTTTAGGTAGAGTGGTGGGATTTACAGGTAGAGTTTTACCAGAATACGATGACGGTAAAATGGGTAAATATGTAAACTCGCCACAAACTATTGTTTTTGATAAAAGTAAAATACTATTCGGGTTGTCTCAATCCAAATTAGCTATTAAGAGCAATAATAGAGTTATTATAGTAGAGGGGCAAATGGATGTTATTATGTCTCATAAAGCAGGGGTAAAAGAAGTGGTAGCAGTGTCAGGAGTTGCTTTGACTGAGCACCATATTACAACATTATTAAGATATACCAATCAATTTTTATTGGCCTTTGACAATGACATAGCAGGTATTAATGCTTGTCTTAGATCGGCAGCACTTATTACTAAAAAGGGAGGTATAGTGAAGGTTATTACTATTGCTGGTAAAAAAGATACCGCTGATTTAGTAAGGGAGAATCCAGATTTATGGGTTAGTTGTATTGAGCAAGCCTCTGATTTTATTGAGTATTATATCAATCATATAGTTTCAAAAATTGAAGCAGAAGATACCCCAGCTAAAAATCAAGCTTTGCAAACTTTAATAGCTTGGATACAAGATATTACTGACCCCATTACTAAAAATTATTATATCAAGAGATTAGCTGATTTGCTAAATATGGAAGAAAAAGACATATACAATCAGCTAAAAATTAGTATCATGCAAGGAGACCCAAATGTCAAATATTATTCTCTAGAAATTCCCTTGATCAAATTACAAAAACAAATTATAGCTTATCTCCTTTACAAACCGACAAATCATGATATTCTTATATTAGAGCAATCTTTATTTACTCAGCCTAAATTGAGAGAATTATTTATTAAATTAAGAGAACATTGCAATCAAAACTCTCCACAGAAATTAAGTTTAGTTGAGTGTAAGCAATTTCTATCAGAAGATAATTATGAAACCCTTGAAGCATTGCTATTACCAATATTTTATAAAATTGAACAATTACAACCGAGTGAATTGCAAATACAACAAACAATTCAAGAAAATATACTACTTCTAAAAAATCAATATAAAAGTCTTGCCCGTAAAACTCTGTTAAAAAAACTAAAAGAGGCAAAGAAAACTGGAGATAACGTTAAAGTACAGGAAATACTTAAAAAGTATAAGGCATTTACTTAAATATAAGATAATAATTTATTCATATGAAAAAATCCACCACTCAATCCTTAGACAAAGTTATTAAATCACTAATTTCTCAAGGTAAGGCAAGAGGCTATGTTACAGAGACGGAGATTATGTATGCTCTTCCCAATATTGAAGATAATTTGGAACAATTAGAAGAAATATATGACGCTTTAAAAGAGAGGGGTATAAAAATACAAGATGAAGTAGAGTTTTTACCTTTAGTAACAGTAGATGGAATAGAGGATATTGAATCTCATACTCATCTTGAAAAATGGGAAGAAGAATTAGCAGATCCAGTTAATATATATCTAAAAGAAATTGGTAATATTCCACTTCTTAATAGAGAGCAAGAAATTTATATTTCCAAAAAAGTTTTAGAAGGAGATGAAGATGCAAAAAAAGAATTAGCTGAAGCCAATCTAAGACTAGTAGTATCTATTGCTAAAAAATATGTCGGCCGTAGTCCTAATCTAACCTTATTAGATTTAATTCAAGAGGGGAACTTAGGTTTATTTAAGGCAATAGAAAAATTTGATTATTCTAAAGGGTTTAAGTTTTCTACCTATGCAACTTGGTGGATTCGGCAAGCCATTACCAGAGCCTTAGCTGACCAATCTAGAACTATCCGTATTCCAGTCCATATGGTTGAGACAATTAATAAATATGCTCAAATTGTCCGTAATTTAGTACAAGAGTTAGGCCGAGAACCTCTGCCAGAAGAAATTGCTGCAGAGATGGACATAGAAGTAGAAAAAGTCCATCAAATTATAAAGATTAATCAAGATACTATTTCGCTACAGGCTCCTGTCGGGGATGAGGATGGAAGCTCCTTGGGTGATTTTATAGAAGATACAGACTCTCTAAGCCCGACCCAGACTGCTAGCCGTAATCTTTTGAGATCACATCTGCAAGAAATTCTAGACGACTTAAATGATAGAGAGCAGAAGATCTTACAAATGCGTTTTGGACTAGAAGATGGTATTACACATACACTAGAAGAAGTCGGGGCAGAATTTCATGTTACTAGAGAGCGTATAAGACAAATCGAGGTCAAGGCTTTAGAAAAAATACGAGAACACATTAATATTAGGAAGCTAAGAGATTACTAATATATTTGGCAGTCAAATACAAAATTTTGACAAGATTCAAAATATAAGGTAATATTATATGTACTATTAAAGAATATAATGATAATTAAGCCTATTCAATATATCAAAGAAGCTCAAGTAGAAATTAAAAAAGTTACTTGGCCCACTAGACAGCAATCATTACAATACACAACTATTGTCGTAGTGATATCTGTTTCATCCACAATCATATTAGGCGGTTTAGATCTATTATTTAATTATATTCTAACTCAATTTATTTTATAACTTATACTTTCCCTATATGGCAAAACAACATCCTATTAGTATTGAAAAAAATTGGTATGTAATTCACAGTGTCTCAGGCTTAGAAGACAATGTAGCTCACAACCTAAAGAAAAAAATAGAATCTTTGTCTATGGAAGATTATATATTTGATGTAATTGTTCCTAAAGAGAAGAGTATTAAAGTCAAAAATGGTAAGAGAGTGACAGTCGAAGAGAGGATTTATCCAGGATATGTCTTTGTAGAGATGATTGTAACAGACAACTCTTGGTATGTTGTTAGAAACACCCCTAATGTAACTGGTTTTATTGGAGCAGGAACCACTCCTATTCCAGTTTCCCCAGATGAGATGAGCTTTATAACTAAAAAAACTGCTAAAGAAGAACCTAAATATACACTCAATATTGATATAGATGATTTAGTGAAGATTATAGATGGTCCATTCAAAGACTTGGAAGGAAAGGTTTCTGAAGTAGATGAATCTAAAGGCAAATTAAAAGTTTTAGTTAATATGTTCGGTAGAAATACTCCAGTGGAATTAGATGCCCTCCAAATTAAGAAGGTTTAATATATAATCTCAGTCAATGAGAAAATTTATTCGGCATAAAGAAGACTTTGTCTGTAATAATTGTAATCAATTCGTAGAGGGTAATGGGTATACCAATCATTGTCCAAAATGTTTATATACTTTGCATGTAGACAAATATCCAGGTGATAGGCAAGAGTTATGTCATGGATTAATGAAGCCCATAGATATTGTTACTAAAGGTGGAGAGCCTAAACATGTTATACACAAATGTAGTATCTGTAAAATAGTTAAGCAAAATATTTTAAGTACATCAGATTCAAGGCAAGCCATCATTGATGTAATGCAGGATAAGGTGAAAAGAGAAATGATGCGTTAGCTTATCTAAATTTTTAATTTGTGATACAATTAGAATAATTAATATAAAAATTATATGGTATATACAGATCAACTGATCCCAACAGGTTTGATTGTATTTAGTGGGTTGGCTAACTTAGGTATAGGAGTATATATATATCTATTTGCTTATAAGCTATCTAATAAAAACCATATCGCAGCGAAATACCTATCATATATTTGTTTTGGAATATTTAATTGGACACTTTGGATTATAATACAAACATTATATGTTCTTCCCTTAGAGAACATATACATACTTTATATCAATAATGTTTTCATCTATTTTTCTTTCATAACTATTATTCAGAACTTTGTTTTTTTCGCGATTTCTTTCTTTACTAATAAAGAAGTTTCTAAAAAATATAAATTTTTGTATTATCCATATATATTTACTTTAGCTCTAATTATAATACCTCAAATTGGAATATTGAAATTAGACCTCACAAATCCTATTGCCTATAATTCAATACCATATTATATAATGTGTCTATATGTAATTTCCTATCTTATTCTATATATTAAAATATTGGCTCATAAACATAGCGTATCTAATATTAGAAACGAGAAAAATAATATAGAATTATTTGTAATGCTACCATCTTTAGCTATAATATTAGCCTTTATAACTAGTATTATCATCCCATTTTTTAGTCAAAATACAATGTTCATATATTATGGCCCTGTATCAATGTTGATATTATTAGTTACAGTTCTAATTGGTATATTAAAATATAAATTATTTTATATCAAACTACCTATACTTAGATTATTAGTCACCCTCATTATAACGCTTATTTTATTAATAATGAGGTTTTCTATAATATTAGAGCAGTTACAATCTAATATACTATTTATTTTTATGTTTAGCTGTATTTATATATTCCTAACAAGAGAAGTATATGTAGGTCTAAAAAAACAGCTACTACTTGACATCAAAAAGAAAGAACTAGAAGTAGCTTTAAATGCTAAAAATAATTTTCTAAAAAATTCCTCTCATCAATTTAGAACTCCACTAACAGTTATATTAGGGTATTTGGGGATGATTGTAAATAAAGAAAACTCTAAATATGAGCTCAATAAATTAGCATTAGAAGATCTAAATAAAACTTATACCAGTGCTAAAAATTTAAATGATATAATTAATGATGTATTGGCAGCTAATGATGTTAATGCTGGTAAATTTGGTGTAAATATTATTGATAAAAATGTGAATTTAAAACAATTATTACAATCTATTATTGATGAAAAAAGAGAACTACTATCCAGTAGGGCAACCAAAGTAAGATTAAAGACTAAGGGTGAAAATATTAACATCACTATAGACCGTGCCAAGATAAAAGAAGCTATCAACAACATCTTTGATAATGCAATATTTTATGGCAAGGGTCAAATAGATATTGTAATTGACTATACTCTTAGTGACTTTGTTGCCATATCAATCAAAGACAATGGAGTTGGAATTACAATTGTTGACTCAAAAAAAATATGGAAGAAATTTGAAAGAGGCAGAAGATCAACTCAAATCAATCCCAATGGCTCAGGATTAGGTTTGTATTTAGCTAAGCAAATCATCTCCCAGCACGGTGGAGTAATCACGGTAGAATCAGATGGACTCAATAAAGGTAGTAAATTTATATTAACTATTCCAAAGGGTGCTAATTTACCCATAACAAAATCTAAATCTTAAATAATAGCTTTCTATCATACTATGTGGTATAATCAAGCATAAATAATATAATTTATGTCTAAAAAACTATATATAGTCAGCAATTCAATTGGATTTAAGAGTGGACTTAAGCATGTCTTAAAGGATATTTCCATTACAATTCATAAGGGAGATAAAATTGCTTTAGTTGGTAATAATGGAGCAGGAAAAACAACCTTGCTAAAAATTATAGCTAACCTAATCAAACCAACAAGAGGTAAGATGGAGGAATTAGCCACAGTTTGGTATTTTCCTCAATTACATTTGGATATGTTGAGTTCAAATTTAAGTATATCAGAGTATCTGAGTAGCTTGGTTGAAGAATGGTGGGAAGTACTTGTGAAAGTAGAAAATGAATTTAACTTAAAACTTGACATTACTAGAACAATATCAAGTTTAAGTGGGGGCGAGTTAGTAAAACTACATTTAGGCATTATATTTTATATACAACCACAAGTACTACTATTAGATGAACCCACTAATCATCTAGATATTCAGGCAAAAGAATGGTTGATTAAGGGTATTGAAAATTATCCAGATAGTGTCATTATTGCCTCACATGATACCTCTTTTTCAGACAGAGTTGTAAATAGAGTCTGGGAATTGGAAGACGGTTATATTAGGCAGTTTGGAGGTAATGTTTCTTTCTATAGAGAACAAAAAAGATTAGAGAATGAAGCTAAGCTGCGCCGTTATGAAGTAGCTCTGAAGGATAAAAAAAGGTTAGACAAATCAGTACAAATAGAAGCAAAAAGACAAGAAAAAAATACTCAAGTAGGTATGAAGTCTAGACAAGATAGAAGCGTTTCTCGTATGGATAGAGGTTATCTCAAGAGTAAAGCGGAGGTCAGAGCTGGACAAAAAAAACTAATGTATGACTCTAGGTTAAAAGATAATAAAGATATTCTCAATGAGTTAGAGCCACAAGTAAAGAAAACAGTACAATATATAGTTAATCACATTCCAAGACCAAGTACGGACATTATATTAGATATTAGAAATGGAATCGTTAAAGTAGATAACAATCACTTAATCAACAATATTAGATTGAGTTTGAATGAGGGTGAAAGAATTGCTATTTTAGGAGCTAATGGTACTGGTAAAAGTCAATTCTTAAAACTACTTGTCAAAAAACAATTGTCATCAGGAGAGATTGCCATTAGGGATAAAACAAATATAGTATATATGGATCAAACTTATAGTATAGTTAAGCCTAATATGACTATCATAGACAATATGAAGGTCTATAATCCCAAGGCCTCTTTAATGTCAATCAGACAAAAACTAAGAGAGTTTTTGTTCTGGGATGATTATCAGGTAAATCAATTAGCCGGAGATTTATCAGGTGGTCAGGTAGCTAGATTAGCTTTTGCAATGATTAGTTTAAGTCCAGTAGATATGTTGTTACTAGATGAGCCGACTAACAATCTAGATATCCAAACCCAAGACGCTATTATACAAGGATTATTGAATTATACAGGTACATTAATAGTCGTTTCACATTCACTTGACTTTTTGGAACGAATTCAAATCGATGAAGTGTATTGTGTCTCTCAAAATCAAATTATGGCACATCCATATAAAATACAAGATGCTAGATTTCATAAAGAATTACTAAATATTCTAGGGAAAGGTATAATCGAGTAAATATATTTCGTAGCGGAGGGTTTATCCCTCCATTGTGTTTTATATTCGTAGGGGCGACCTGTGGATATTCTGTCATCCTTCGGAGGAGGTGGCACGAAGTGCCGGAGGTGGATAATTTACAATTCACAACCCCAACCTTATCCACAATCACAATCATTGCCAAAACCCAAACCAAGTTATATAATAAAAGTATATATAAAAACCCTTCAAAAAAACTTGACAAAAGCTCCGGGGGGGGGGA
>Ga0247833_1001103_pt1 | contig 45968 bp, 34 predicted proteins | sample LaCruzMarch2015__7_FD_187117 | JGI IMG/M metagenome (GOLD analysis project Ga0247833, IMG submission 187117) | Freshwater microbial communities from meromictic Lake La Cruz, Castile-La Mancha, Spain - LaCruzMarch2015_8m | ecosystem: Environmental > Aquatic > Freshwater > Lake | place: Spain...
GTTGTTCGGGGCTGCTACAGGAAATGCCCCAAAAAAGCAGAAAAAGCAGGATCGTATTGCGCATAAGTTTTTTTTGAAGTCGTAAAGATGGAAGTAGATTTTTAAATTAGAAAGGTATATTTGCCCTGCAATTACAGCGCGTACCTAATCAGGAGCGTTACCCATTATTGAAAATTTACATGGCATCAATCTCCGAAGTATTACAACGGCTGGAAATTATATTGGCGTGGGCCAAAGAAAATCAATCACCGCAAGGGTATTTTGCTGCCTTGTATTATCAAATGACCAAGGCGGTGGAGGCGGGTATTAATGCCAATATGTTTGAAAACGGCACCCGTATGGAGCGTTTGGATGTGATTTTTGCCCAGCGTTATTTGGATGCCTGGGATGCCTGGCAACAAGGCAAGCCTGTTACAAAAGCTTGGAAAGTTGCATTTGAGGCAACCGAAGATCCATCTGTGCCTGTTTTACAACATTTAATATTGGGGGTAAATGCGCATATCAACCTTGATTTGGGCATTGCGGCGGCACATACCCGGCCTAAAGATGCCATTTTTGGGTTAAAACGCGATTTTGAATTGGTCAATTCAACCATTGGAAATCTGGTAGATGATACCCAAAATCGGCTGGCGCGTATTTGGTTGCCTTTTCGCTGGATGGATTGGCTGTTGCGGACGAATGATGAGGGTATGATTAATTTTAGCATCAAAATGGCGCGCGGTGCGGCCTGGCAAACCGCGACGGCAATTGCCTTTGCACCAAATGTGGAGGCTGAACGGAGTTTAATTAAGGAATTAGATGCAGCCGTTGCGGTATTTGGAAATCGATTGTTGCATCCGGGTTATTTTATTGGCCTGGGTTTGTGGTGGATGCGGCGATGGGAAATTGGAACAGTATCAGAAAAAATAGATTTATTGTTGGCATAATCTTGCAACCAAGCACTGAAAACTTGTGTTTTGTTTCCAATTAAACGATGTATGGAAGATATAAAGCGCACTGGTGCCGACCGCTTGTCGCACGCGAAACGGATTTTGGAACAAGTTTGTGATCCTGAAATACCGGTATTAACCATTGAAGATCTTGGTATTATACGTTCCGTAAATTTATTACCGGATGAAACCCTGGAAGTGGTCATAACGCCTACTTATAGTGGCTGTCCTGCCATGGGAGTCATTGAAGTAAATATCCGCGCTGCCTTACAATCGGCCGGTATAGAACCGGTTAAAGTAACAACTGTACTTAGTCCGCCCTGGACCACTGATTGGCTGTCTGCCACGGGTAGGGAAAAGTTAGAAAAATATGGCATTGCGGCTCCTGCATCGGTTTCCATAGATAAAAAGGCTTTATTGGGTGAAAAATCGTCGATTAAATGCCCGCATTGTGGATCGGAGCAGACAGAAATGTTGTCGCAGTTTGGATCCACGGCTTGCAAGGCCTTGTTTCGCTGTTTGGAATGCCGCGAGCCCTTTGATTATTTTAAATGCCATTGAGGGCACACCCTTCCGACCTGGATTATGATGATGCGTATCCTATTGCTTTTTTGTTTCCTGGTTAATGCACTTTACTTACATGCCCAGCTCTGCACGGGTATTCCAGGCCCCATCGTGTATTCCGAAACGTTCGGCGCGGGCGCGGTCGATTTAGGTCCGCAACTGCCGGCAGGGGCCACGACGTATAATTTTGGGGCGATTGCACCGGGTAATTACTTGGTCGTAAACAACAGCGCCGTAAATGGCAGTTTTTGGCATAATTCACTCGACCACACGCCCAATGATGTCAATGGTTTTATGCTGTTATTTGATGCCAGTGTAGAGCCAGGTATCTTTTTCAAACGGCGCTTGACGGGACTTTGCAGTGGTTCCAAATATACGTTTTCCTGCTGGGCAATGAATGTTCAAATTCCGGGGGACTGTAACGGGCAGGAAGTCCGGCCGGATATATTATTCGAATTGCGGGATGTAAATACGGGCGCAGTGCTCGGCCAAACCAGTTCGGGACCGATTCCTTTGCTACCTGCGCCTTTGTGGCAACAATATGCACTTACGTTTTATGTGCCGATCGACCAGACCGAAGCAGAAGTGGTGCTGAGTAACAATGCAAAAGGGGCTTGTGGCAATGACCTGGCGATTGATGATTTTGAATTGTATTTGTGCAGCCCACTGACTACCCAGGAATTGACCCTTTGCGCGGGCGAAAGTTTTCCGGTTGGGAACAAATTGTACACCGAACCGGGTGTTTATACCGACTTGTTTCCGATTGGGCAAGGCTGCAATGACAGTACGGTGGTGACTACTTTGAAATGGTTTAACCAGCCGTTGCAGCAGCGTTTTACCCGTTGTCTGGGTGATACGGTGCAGGTTTTAAATAATTTTTATACAAAAACAGGATTTTACCGGGATACCATTGAGTTGCCGGGCTGTGATAGTATGATTTTTACACAGTTGACGATTAAGTTGCCAGATACTACCCGGCAAACGATCTATTTGTGTGCAGGCGAGGGCGTGCAGGTAGGAGCGAATTTTTACGATCAAAGTGGTAACTATGTGGATCGCCTGGTAGACGAAATTGGCTGTGATAGCACTGTTTTTACCACGGTGATTACGGATGTTCCGTTGACCTTGTCCGTAACGCCGGATTTTACAGAATTAGCATTGGGGGATTCGATTCAGTTAAACAGCCTTGTTTCCCGAACTACCCATATTGCTTTAAGTTGGCAGCCAGCCACTGGACTAAGTTGCGTGGATTGCCCTGATCCGGTAGCAAAACCTTCAGAAACAACTATTTATATATTGATTGCGGAGGATACTTTGGGTGCTTGTACCGCGATGGATACGGTTCGGATAAAAGTGTTGCCCTGTAAAGCCGTATTTATACCAAATGTGTTTTCGCCGGATGACGATGGGTTTAATGATTATTTTACGGTGTTTGGGGGGGCTTGCGTAGCCCAAGTGCAGGCATTACAGATCTTTGATCGCTGGGGTTCGCGGGTATTTAGTCGGACCAATTTTTTGCCCAATGTTGAAAATTTGGGCTGGGACGGTCGGGTAGGGGGGCGGATTGCACTTCCGGGAGTATACGTGTATTGGGCTGATTTGGTGTTGTTTGGGGGTAAGCTGGAGCGGTTTTCGGGGGCAGTTACGTTGGTGCGTTAAGTTTACAAGACAGATATAAAAAAGCGGCCTGATGTCCCACACATCAAGGCCGCCAACAATAGCAGAAATACTATGGTATTAACCGAATTAGTATATGTACTGTGAAGAATTAGTCTACATTATCGTGTAAAAACGAATTGCCGCCAAGGCGTACTTCCGTTTCTTCTTCCAGGGAAATGGTCCAGCTCGACATATCATGTTGGTCGGCATCGGGTACATTGTCCAAGTTCACATTTTTGCGCAGGTAAGCCGGTTGACTTTCGAGTTCGATGATCGTTTGTGGCGAATTGAGTTTTACCACATTCAAAGGCCGGTTGCGCGCTTCTTCTTTGCGGCGTTGGGCCTCTTCGATGCGTTTACGACGTTCTTCCGGGGTCAAATCGTCGGCATCGCGGCGTACAAATGGGTCATTCCCACTGCTTTGTGTGCGACGGATTTGATCTACGGTTTCGCGAATATTATCAAATTCGAATTCAATGGCGCTCGCTGCCTTCTCTTCAACCGGGGTGTATTCCTGATCAGCGCTTATTGTAAAAAGAGAAGGCTGAGACTTTTTTACATCATCATCCAGGTGTACTACCTGACGGTCGTTCGCGCCAGTAGCTGGTTTTTTTTGTGAAAAAATGGTCGCCAAAGGTGCGCGTTTCTCTTTTGCTTCAAAGCCGGTTGCAATAACCGTCACGGAGAGTTTTTCGCCCAAACGTTCGTCGTAGCAGTTACCCCAAATGAGGTTTGCTTCGTCGCCCGCTTCCTTTTGCACGAACTCAGTGATCTGGAAAATTTCATCCATGGTGGCTTCTTTCAAGCCGGAAGTGATGTTGACCAGGATGTTTTTGGCGCCCCGGATGTTGTTGTCTTCCAGCAAAGGCGAGTTCAAGGCTTCATCTACGGCCCGTAAAGCGCGGTTGTCGCCGTCGGTGGTCGCGGTACCCATGATGGCCACACCCGAATCACGCATCACGGTGTTCACGTCTTCGAAGTCGACATTCACGTAACCTGGTACGGTGATGATCTCTGCGATGCCTTTTGCAGCAGTACACAGAATATTATCGGCCTGGCTAAATGCCTGTGAAATCGACAAATTGCCATGAATATCGCGCAATTTATCATTGCTGATTACAACCAGGCAATCTACCGCGCGGCGCAGTTCTTCGAGGCCCTCGTACCCATTGCCTACGCGCACACGACCCTCAAAACTGAAGGGCAGTGTCACGATACCAACGGTCAGGATACCCAACTCCTGGGCAGCTTTCGCGATGATTGGAGCAGCACCTGTACCAGTACCGCCGCCCATGCCAGCGGTGATAAACACCATTTTGGTGTTATTTTCGAGGTGGCGTTTTACCTCCTCGATGCTTTCCATACAGGCTTGTTTGCCTACAGATGGTTTGCTGCCGGCGCCATGACCTTTCGTAACTTGTTGACCAAGTGATATTTTGGTGGGTACCGGGCTGAGTTGCATGGCTTGCGCATCGGTATTGCAAATGGCGTAATCGACACCAACAATGCCTTGCTTATACATATAGGTCACCGCGTTGCTTCCGCCGCCGCCGACACCGATTATTTTGATGATTGAAGGTTCCTCCTTCTCTGGGAAAAGCATAACCTGAATAGTCTAAGAGTGAAAAAGAAAGGTGATTTTCGGGTGTTTACTTCTTGTTGAAATCAATGTCTGGTTCCGCTTCAAACCATTCTTTGGTCTTTTTGAAAACATTGTCCAACCAGGAAGCCGATTTTTCCTCGGCATTGGAAGGTTCGCTTTCAGACACCTCTTTTGGTTTGGTTTCGGTCAAAATCGGATTGGTGCCGTTTAATTCAGCCATACCGCGGATCATCAGACCGATGGCGGTACTGAAAATCGGGCTGCTGACATGTTCGTGGTACCCATGTGCCAGGTGCTCGACCGGGATACCGATGCGGCAAGACATGCCGGTGTGGTATTCGGTGAGTTTTTCGATGTGGCCCATGAGTGCGCCGCCGCCGGTGAGTACAATGCCTCCGATCAATTTGCGTTCGTAACCGCTGCGCCGAACTTCCCAAAGGACATAATCGAGGATTTCCTCGGTACGCGCCTGGATAATGCGGGCAAGGTTTTTTTCACTGATTTCTTTGTGATCCCTTCCTTTCAGGCCTGGAATGGTGATAATGCGGTTGTCGAACACCTCATTCGCCATGGCAGAGCCAAATTTTACTTTTAATTTTTCTGCTTGCGGTTGCATCACGGTGCAGCCTTCCTTAATGTCGGCCGTTATCACATTGCCGCCAAATGGAATTACTGCAGTGTGGCGAATAATGCCATCGTGGAAAATCGTGATGTCGGTTGTGCCGCCACCAATATCCACCAAAGCAACACCAGCCTGTTTTTCTTCCTCAAACAGCACAGCATCGGAGCTGGCAATCGGTTCGAGGGTGAGTTCGGCTACTTTCAAGCCAACTTTTTCTACACAGCGGTAAATGTTGTTTACAGCCGTGATTTGTCCGGTAATGATGTGAAAATTTGCCTCCAAACGTACGCCGCACATACCAATTGGGTCGGTAATGCCTTGTTCGTTATCGACCGTAAACTCCTGCTCAAACACATGGATAATTTTGTCGCCCGGCGGCAACACCAATTTATACATGTCGCTTTTGAGGCGATCTACATCGCGCTTGGCGATTTCGGAATGATCGGTTTCACGCATGATGATACCCCGGTGTTGCAGGCTTTTAATGTGCTGGCCTGCAATGCCAACGTGTACCACGCTGAATTTCATTTTTGCTTGACGTTCAGCAATTTCCACTGCTTCACGGATCGCATTTACGGTTTTTTCAATGTTGCTCACCACGCCGCGTAAAACACCGATACTCTCTACCTTTCCTATTCCTAGAATTTCGAGTTTTCCATGGGTATTCTTTCTGCCGGCAAGGCAACAGACCTTCGTTGTGCCAATGTCTAAGGCTACAACTACATCCGAGGGTTGTGGGACTAATTCGGTCATAGTAATAGATTAATTTTAGTTAAGTTTCAGTTTTTACATTTTCCCTCTGCCGGCGGGCAGAAACTTTTTCCCGCGACAAAGATAATTTTAAAGCTTTTAGCTTCAAAATTTTAATGCATGAATTTTGTTTAAAACACTTAGCTTAGCTAAAAAGTGCGTGTAAGCACGTGTTTTATTTTATTATTTTCATTCTCACTAGCTTTACAGATCGTTAAATCAGCTTTGTGAAAATGGAATTTTTCGATTATCGCTTGCAAACGACCTGTCCATTGTACTTCAAATTGATGCTGCGGTACTGTTGCCAGCCCACATAAGGCATCGCTTTTTTATAAAATGTTTTAAGTCGGTCAAACTTGTTATCCAGGCGGCGCGCGTTGCCGAGGATGATTTTCTGATCGCCTACCAAAGGCACGAGGATAAATTCTCCGGCATTGTTTACATGCACTTGCTGGATATTATCGGCCAAAAAATCGTCTTTCAAAATGGCTTTGGTGATGGTTACCAGGTCTTTGAGGGTATTGCGTTTTTTTTGCATAAACTCCGGGGTATAGGGCGCAATATTGCCGGTAGCGACCAGTACCCTTGCCGTAAAGTTGGTGGATGGTGGCATTTTAATACCCTTGTCATCAAGATAATAATTGCCGCCATTTTGATCCAGAATGCGCAACATGGGCGCCCTTTGGCGGATGTCGACATGCAAAATATTATTCTGATCGACATAAGTTTCGGCGTCTTCCACGAAAGGATCTTCTTCCATGACGCGTTCCATGCGTTCCACGTCGAGTGTTGCGATTTCGGTATTTTCAAGGTCATTGCCAAAAGCGCGCAACAAAGCCTGGCGCACATCGCCTTCACTGATCAGTTTTTCGCCATTGGCCAGTGCCACCACATTTACTTCGGTGCTCGTTGGGTAACTGTTGCGTTTGCGCGTGATCGCCCCGATGAGGATCACTGTGATGATCACCAGGAACAGCACCCAATAGATGCGGTCGTAACGAAGATTTGGCAAACGCAGGTTTAACATGGTTCAGGTGGTGAACTAATTGTTTTTTGCCTCAAAAAGGCGTTTAATCGGTGCAATATAGGTGTCGATATCGCCAGCCCCCATGGTCAATAAAATGGACGCTGGGTGTTCGTTCAGGTAGTTCATCAAAGCGGTTTTTGCCAATAATATCTTCTTGGTTTGCTTCATTTTATCAAAAATCAAGGACGATGTTACGCCTGGGATCGGTTGTTCCCGTGCAGGGTAAATATCCAGCAGAATTACCTCATCCAAACGGTCGAGCGCTGCTGCAAACCCTTCGGCAAAATCGCGGGTGCGGCTATACAAATGCGGCTGAAAAATGCCGGTTACTTTGCGATCCGGAAACAGCATTTTGGCTGCACCAATCACCGCTTCCAATTCGGCCGGGTGGTGGGCATAATCGTCGATGTACACTTGATCCGGACTGCGGAAAATGAACTCGAAGCGGCGTTTTACCCCCCGGAAACCTGCCAGTGCATCGGGCAAACTGGGTGTAAATCCACCTGCCAACAAGGTCACCGCAATGGCAGCCGTGGCATTTTCTACATTGTGCTTGCCGGGATAATCGAGCCGCAATTCATCCCAATGCATAATGCTGGAGCGCAGCCCAAAGGCCATTTGCCCGTTTTCTACCCGCACGTTGTATGCTTCAAAATCACCCTGATCGATGCCAAAAGTGAATACTTTTCTTCCGGAAGCGCGCAATTCCTCGGCAATGGCATCCAAGGGCAGGCCGTGTTTGTACAACAACGTACCACCTGGTTTAATTTGGCGGATAAACTGTTCGTAAGATGCTACCACTGCTTCTTCGGTGCCATAAATATCCAAATGGTCGGGGTCGATGGAATTGATGACCGCGATTTCAGGATACAATTGCAAAAAACTCCGGTCGTATTCGTCTGCTTCTGCTACCACCCAATCTTCGGTGCCTTCCACGAAATTGGAGCGGAAATTGGCCGAAATGCCGCCCAAAAAGGCAGAGGCATCCACACCACAGGTGCGCAAAAGATACGCTGCCATGGTGGTGGTGGTGGTTTTTCCGTGGGTGCCCGCAATGGCGATACACCGCTTGCCTTTGCTGATAATGCCCAATACTTCTGCGCGTTTTTTGATCGGATAACCATGTTCGATGAACCAGTTGAGTTCCTGATGGTCTTTCGATATGGCGGGTGTCCAAACCACTAAGTCTACATCCCCGGGTATCAGACTTGGGTCGTCTTCATAGTGAATCCACATGCCTTCCATCGCCAATTCTTTGCACAAGTCGGACTCCGTACGGTCGTAACCATACACTTCCGCGCCTTGCAGGTGAAAAAAGCGGGCCAGTGCCGACATGCCGATGCCGCCAATACCGATAAAATAGATCCGATGGATATCGCTCAGATTCATGTTGTTGTTTATTGTTTGATGAGTTCGAGGGTTTCTTTTTGTCCACCCCGATTCATTTCAAAGTTCAAGTGGGTTCCATCAGCGGTGATCAAACGCACCATAATTTCTTTCTTCCCTTCGGCTTGGGTGTATAATTTGTCTTTTTCCGTACGCCAAACACCCGAATCGCCCTGTTCTCCAAATTTGGAGGTGTAGGTACCATCTTCTTTAAATTCAAAACTTACCTTTTTGGCATCCAAATCAGATGGTTTATCAAAAATCAACCATTTTTCGCCTTGCCATTTGCCAAAAAGGGCCGGATTTTTATCATTTGCCTTTTGGCAAGCCATAAAACCGCAAAGAAGGATGCATACTAAAAGTGCGTTGCGCATGGGTTATGTTGTTTAAATGGTGTTATACCGGTTTGTTTTGATTGCGTTTAGGTTTTGCTTCGTATTGTTTTTCAGCAAGTTTTAGCACCGAAAGGGCAATAGATTCTGCGGCTTTCGGGCGGCTCAATTGATGAATGGATTCGGCCAGACTAAACCCGAGCGCTTCGTTTTCGAGCACCATGTAGGCCTCGGTCAGCATTTTTTCACTGGCATCGGCATCGCGCACAATGCGTGCTGCACCTTTTTCAACCAAGGCCAATGCGTTTTTGGTTTGATGGTCTTCGGCAACATTGGGCGAAGGCACCAAAATAGCAGGTTTACCCACCATGCACAACTCGCTGATACTCAAAGCGCCCGCCCGCGAAATAACCACATCGGCTGCGGCATACAACAAGTCCATGCGATCAATAAATGCCCGGATTTGCACATTGGGCAATTGCGCGGTTTCGCAATTATTGAATTCAAATTCGTAAAAACGGCCACATTGCCACAAAATTTGTACATTCGGGTGCGCTGCAATCAATGCGGCATTATCGCGCATGGCATTGTTGAGCGTTCGCGCGCCCAAACTTCCGCCGATGATTATGATGGTCTTCTTAGCAGGATCCAGTTCATAGTACGCCAGTGCTTCTGCACGTTTTCCCTCGGTGTGCATAAAATCGGATCGAACCGGGTTGCCGGTGAAAATGATTTTATCTTCCGGGAAGTAAGCCTGCATGTGGTCATAAGCCACACATATTGCTTTTGCTTTCCGTGCCAGCAGTTTGTTGGTTACGCCCGCATACGAGTTTTGTTCCTGGATTAAAGTGGGGATACCCGCGTTTTGGGCAGCCCGCATCACAGGTCCGGAAGCATAACCGCCCGTACCCACAACCACATGGGGTTTGAATTTTCGAATAATTCTGCTTGCTTTAATCGCGCTGCCAAAAAGTTTAAAGGGAAACGAAACGTTCCGGCTGATACTTGTCCACGACATACCCCGGTGAAAACCAGCGATATTAAGTCCTTCGATGGGGTAGCCCGCTTTGGGCACCCGTTCCATTTCCATTTTTCCATTGGCGCCTACGAACAGAAATTCTGCTTCCGGATGCAGGCTGCGAATCGCATCTGCAATGGCAATTGCCGGGAATACATGTCCCCCGGTACCGCCGCCCGTGATCAAAATTTTATATTTGGTGTCGTTTGCCATTGTTTTATCGTTAAAAATTCTGCTGTTTAGGATCCACTTTCCTCAATGAATTTGCTCACACTCAGGATCATACCCAGCGAAATACAGGTAAAAATCAAACTTGTGCCCCCCATCGATATCAAGGGCAATGTCAAACCGGTTACGGGCACCAAATGCACGGATACCGCGATGTTCGCCAACGCCTGCACCGTCAGCGACAGGCTCAAGCCGATGGCTAAAAAAGTGCCGAACGCTTTTGGGCTTTTGGTGACCAGTTTTACGGTGCGCAAAAAAAGCATGACGTACAGTGCCAATACCGCCGTACCGCCCAACAAGCCATATTCTTCACAAATGATGGCATAAATAAAGTCGGCGTACGAGTAAGGCAAGAAATTGCGTGCAATCGAATTGCCTGGCCCGACCCCAAATAAACCGCCCCGCGCAATGGCAATTTTTGCCTGTTGTACCTGATAACCACCATCGGGGTTGTGCAAATATTCCTGAACCCGCGAAACCCACGTGTCTACCCGTACCATATCAGGCTGAAAACGGCCCACTACGATCAATCCGGCAAATACCACAACCCCCATTAAGCCCATTAATCCGATGTATTTCAAACTTACGCGGCCAATAAACATCAGCACGATGCAGGTGAAAAACAAAATCAAAGCCGTTGACAGGTTGGCCGGTGCAATTAATCCGCAAACCAGGATGACCGGAATGATGATCGGCATAAACGCATCGCGGAAACTGCTGATGTACTCTTGCTTGCGCGTCAATTCGCGGGCGATGTAAATAATCAGGGCAATTTTGGCAAAATCAGAGGTTTGAAAACTGAAGCCAAAAATGTCAATCCAGCGGTTGGCGTCGTTTACATGGCGCCCAAACAACAAGGTTACAGCCAATAAAGGCACCGCGATGAGGATTAAAAAAGGCGCAAAAGCCTGGTATCGGCGGTAATGCATCAAATGCCCGAGGTAAATCAGGAATAGGCCAAAGCCTAAACGTACCAGGTGTGTAACCAAATAATAGGTCGTGTTTCCGTTTTTCGATTGCCACGCCAGGGAGCCGGTCGCGCTATACACGGCCAACACGCTGAACAAGCACAGCACGGCGATGATCATCCAGATGCTGCGATCGCCCCGTAATTCTGCTGCAATTCGATTTCCGAGTGACATATTATTGGTTTATAGATTTAACACGGCTTCCCGAAATAGGTCGCCCCGTTGTTCGTAATTTTTAAACAGATCAAAACTTGCGCAAGCCGGACTCAGCAAAACGGCATCGCCAGGAACGGCCAATTCCGTGGCTGCTTTTACGGCTGCTTCGGCGCTTTGGGTTTCGACCATTGGTTTATTCAGGTGCTGAAAGGCCGCCAGGATCTTCGAATTGTCCAATCCCATGCACACAATCGCTTTCACGCGTTTATCCACATGGGGCATTAACACGCTGTAATCGTTGCCTTTATCCGTGCCGCCCACGATCCAGACGGTAGGTCGGTCCATCGATTGAATGGCATAAAACACCGAATCTACATTGGTCGCTTTGCTGTCGTTGATGTACACGATTCCATTGCGTTCTGCCACCTTTTCCATGCGATGGGGTGGGGGCGTGAAATGATACAATCCTTCTTCAATCGTCATTTGATCGATCCCCAAACGCAAGGCAATTCGAATGGCGCAGGCTGCATTAAATCGGTTGTGCGGCCCTTGCAGGGATGTACTCGACACGTCGAAACACATTTTTTGTCCTACGCGTACATATCCGTTTTTGAGGTCGTTTTTCTTGATTTGCTCCATTTTACAGTGGACCGCCTCAGGATTTGCGGCCAAAAACTGTTGTATTTCTGGGTCGTCTGCATTGGTAATGAGCCAGTCGCCACGCTTTTGATTCAGGGTAATTCTGAATTTGGAGCGCACGTAATTAGCCATTTGGTAATCGTAACGGTCGAGGTGATCGGGGGTAATATTGAGTAAAACGGCAATTTTGGGTCGGAATTTTTGAATATCATCCAATTGAAAACTGCTCATTTCAAGTACAAAAATGCGTTCCGGGTTATTAGTGCGGCCGTTTGTGATATCATTGGCGACCAATTCAGCGAAGGATTTTCCTACGTTTCCACCCATTTGTACATCCAAACCGCCGTGTTGCAACAAATGGTGTACTAAACGGGTCGTCGTTGTTTTTCCATTCGAGCCGGTAATGGCAATCAGCGTACATTTTCCTGCATGCCGGGCGCCAAATTCAATTTCACCGATTACGTTGATTCCTTTGGCCCGAATCGCGCGCATCACTTCCGTTGTTTCCGGAATACCTGGACTTTTGATCACTTCCCGGGCGTTCAGGATGGTTTTCAGCGTATGGGTACCTGCCTCGTAAGGAATGCCGTGCGCCTCCAAAGTAGCCTTGAATGCTGGCAGAATCGGGCTTTTATCGGAAACAAATACGGCATATCCTAGCTGTTTTGCCAAGATTGCAGCGCCGGTTCCGGATTCGCCTGCTCCTAATATTACGATCGGTTTTTTCATGGTAATTATCTGATTTTCAGGGTAATAACGGTCAATACTGCCAAGAGAATCTGAATAATCCAAAAGCGCACCGCAATGGTTACTTCATGCAATCCTTTTTTCTGAAAATGATGGTGCAGCGGGGCCATCAGGAAGATCCGGCGACCTTCACCGTACTTCTTTTTGGTGTATTTAAAATACCACACCTGCATAATCACACTCACATTTTCTACCAAAAACACGCCACACAATACCGGAATCAACAATTCTTTGCGGATGATGATCGCCAATGCCGCGATGATGCCGCCCAGGGTCAAACTACCCGTATCACCCATAAAAACCTTTGCCGGATAGGTGTTGTACCACAAAAAGCCGATACATCCACCCAACAAACAAGCACAAAAAATCACGAGTTCTGAACTATTGGGAATGTACAGAATTTTCAAAAAATCGGCTGCGACCGAGTTGCCACTCAGGTACGTCAAAATACCCAGGGTCAGAATCACGATGGCCGAAACGCCGGTTGCTAATCCATCCAAACCATCGGTCAAGTTCGCGCCATTGCTCACGGCTGTAATGACCAAAATGGTCATGATCACAAATACGATCCACACCAAACTCACCGCATTGTCGCCCAAAAACCACAGTATTTTCGAATAATCGAGTTCATTATTTTTGAAAAACGGCACATTGGTAATCGCCGCCTTTACATGCACGAGTTCTTTGTAGGTATTGGGTGCTTCATTGTCTTTTACAAAAACGGTACGCATCACTTCATAGCCGCGTTGCGCTGCTACTTCAGGATCCATCCGTACGACTACTTCATCGCTCACCAACAAGGTAATACCCACGATCAAGCCCAAACCTACCTGCCCCATTACCTTGAATATACCTTTTAAACCCTTTTTATCTTTTTTAAACACCTTAATATAGTCATCCACAAATCCGATGGTTGCCATCCAAATAGTGGAGAATAACATCAAGAGAATGTACACATTATCCAAGCGCGCCAACAACAAACAAGGGATCAACGTGGCCGAGATAATGATAATCCCACCCATCGTAGGGGTACCAGCTTTCAGATTTTCGCCTTGCAAGCCGAGGGTACGCACGGTTTCACCTATCTGCAAGGAGCGCAACCAATTGATGATGTATTTGCCAATTACAAGGGAAATAAGCAAAGACAATATCATGGCTAATCCCGCTCGGAACGAGATAAACTGAAACAAACCTGCGCCCGGCAAGTCATAGTTTTTTCGCAAAAATTCAAAAAGATGGTATAACATTTAATTGGTATTTGTCAATTTTCACTGGTGTTGTTTTGTTGTTTTGAGGCGCTCCAAAGTTCGCGGCATTTCCGGCAATCTAATCTGCTTTTCCTGCCTAAAAATTGGCTGCGGGACACTCTTCCAGCGTCCCCGCAACCTGCTCAAAATAATAGTCCCTCCACTATTATGTCTTTAATCAATGATGAATGATGAATGATGAATCTGGTTTTTCATGTTTAAATTCCCAGTAATAAATCATTCGTATTTCGCAAACATTAAATAAATGATGATTTAACTTGGCTAAATTCATCATTCATCATTCATCATTCATCATTCATCATTCATCATTCATCATTCATCATTCATCATTCATCATTCATCATTCATCATTCATCACTCCTCACTCATCACTCTCCTCAAAATTTCCTTATCATCAAAATCATGTTTAATCCCCATGATTTCCTGGTACTTTTCATGTCCTTTACCGGCAACCAGAATAATGTCCTGGTTTTGGGCGAGTCGAACGGCGGTTTTGATGGCCTGTTCGCGGTTTTCAATAATCAAGGTCTTTTTAAGGTCTTCCGGGTTTAGGCCCGCTTCCATGTCTTTTAAAATGGCGGTCGGATCTTCCGTTCTAGGGTTATCACTGGTTAAAATAACCTGATTGCTCCATTGGGCAGCCACTTTTGCCATGATGGGGCGTTTGGTTTTATCCCGATCACCACCGCATCCAATAACGGTAATGACCTTTGACGCTGGTTTTTTTAGTTTTTTAATCGTTTCCAATACCTTTTCTACCGCATCGGGGGTGTGGGCATAATCTACAATGCCCATGATATTGCTTTTTGGGTCTATAATATAGTCAAAACGACCTTCTGCGCCCCGCAAATCACTCAAGGCAGTCAGGGTTTCCATTTTATCCTGTTCGAGCAAAATGGCCGTCGCATACACTGCCGAAAGGTTATAAGCATTGAATTCTCCGATCATGCGCGCGTGCAGGGGCGATCCATCCAATTGCAAATACAAGCCACTCAAGTCGTTTTCAATAATTTTTGTCTTGAAATCGGCTGGTTTTTTTAGGCCGTACGTATGTTTTTGTGCCTTTGTGTTTTGCAACATAAACAGGCCATTTTTATCATCTATATTGGTCAATGCAAAAGCACGGGGTGTCAAATCATCGAACAATTGTTTTTTGGCATCCCGATATGCTGCAAAGGTGCCGTGGTAATCGAGATGGTCATGGGTGATATTGCTAAACACCGCGCCGGCAAATTGTAATCCACTGATGCGCCGCTGATGAATGGCGTGGCTGCTCACTTCCATAAAAACATACTGGCAGTGGGCATCGGCCATGGCGCGCAACATACGCTGGAGGCTGACAGCATCCGGCGTAGTGTGGGTGCTGCTCAAAATCTGGTCTCCAATCCGGTTTTCTACGGTTCCAATCAATCCGCAGGTAGCGCCCAAACGGGTAAACAGTTGCCACAACAGGGTCACTGTGCTGGTTTTGCCATTCGTGCCGGTTACGCCCACCACTTGCATTTGTTGCGATGGTCGATCGTAAAAGTTGGAGGCAGCCGAGCCCAGGGCTTCCGCGGTGTCTTTTGCCGTCAAAAGAGGAACCTTCAAACTTAAGTGCTCAGGCGTGAAGGTTTCGGCCAATACCGCCGCAGCGCCTTTATCAATGGCCGATTGAATATAGGCATGTCCATCGGCATGCACGCCCCGAACTGCTACAAACAGGTTACCCGGTTGCACTTGTCGACTATCCGCACAGATTCCCGAGATCAGTAGCGCGTTCGGATCGAAATCCGTTGCAGCCGTCCACGGGATGCTATATAATAGGTCAAAGAGCGTTTTTTCCATGATTTATTCTAATCTGAGCACACAAATGCTGTTTTTCCCACAATGGGTTCCGGGTGACAAACTTTGTGCGCGCACTTTACCCACGCCTTCTACCCGCACGCGACAGCCGCGGTTTTCGACTAAGTAAATGGCGTCTTTCAGACCCATCCCAATCACGGAGGGCAGGGTTTTATCATTTACAAAGCGATTGAGCACCAGCAGAGAGTCGTTTTCTGCTTTTAAAACCGCCCATTCGTTGTTTTTTTGTGCTGCTGTTTCCTCCGAGCCGTTTCCTTCATAGGCATCAATGCCCAGCCATTTCAAACTCGCCGCTAATTCTTTTTTGGTGCCTGCTTCATAACTGGGCAACATATTGGTTTTTTGCTTTGGTTTCGGACCAGCATTGATCGGCGCATGCAAGGCCGCTTTCATGGCAAAGCATTTATCCGAAATTGTCCGAAACACCGGTGCTGCCACTTCGGAGCCATGGTAACCACCTTTTTGCGGCTCACTGATCACCACGATGCAGGAATATACAGGGTTGTCGGCCGGGAAAAAACCACAAAATCCAGCTTGATGTCGAATACCCGCCTGGGCTTTGAATTTGTGGTAGTTCAATTGCGCCGTACCTGTTTTGCCTGCGATGCTATAATTGTCCGTTCGGATATTATGGGCGGTACCACTTTCAACCACCTTTTTGAGCAATTCCTGTGCTTTTAATATGGTGTTTTTAGAGGCGATGTTCCGTTTGATGACGGTTGGTTTGAATTCTTTCTCCGTTTCTCCGTATTGTTCGATACGTTGTACGATATAGGGCTTCATCATGCGGCCGTCGTTGGCAACCGCATTGTAAAACGTAAGCAATTGGAGTGGGGTAATCAGCAATTCGTAGCCGATACTCATCCAGGGCAGGGTAGTGCCCGACCATTCGCTTTTGGGATCTACGGGATTTTTAATGATCGGTGCATCTTCACCGCCCAGTTCAATATTGGTGGGCAAATCCAGGCCAAATTCGCGTATTTGATCCACAAAATTGGCGGCCTTCCCTTTCCCATAATATTTTTGCACCATCGTAGCCGTCCCAACGTTGGAGGATTTTGCAAACACCTGCCAAATATTCATTGTATCCATGCCGTGGGGTTCGGCATCAATCAATTCCTCATCGTATATTTTCACTTTTCCGCCATAAACGGGTATTTTTTCTTCAAAATCGTCAATGTAGCCATCTTCCAACATGGCCATAAAGGAGGCTAATTTGAACATAGATCCCGGCTCCACGCGTTCGCCCACTGCATAATTGTAGGTCTCCCACCAGCCTTCCGGGGTGCGTCCGATATTGGCCATGGCCCGAATTGCGCCTGTTTTTACTTCCATTACAACCACACAACCATGGTCGGCATCGTGGGTTTGGCAAGCCTTCATCAGGGCGTTTTCGGCTACATCCTGGATGTTAATATCCAAAGTGGTTACCACATCGCTGCCCGCTTTGGGTTCAATTTCAGCCAGATCGTTGATCGGAATATATACATCACCGGGTACACGGAGCATCAATTGTTTCCCCAAAGAACCGCCTAATATATTGTCAAAACTGCCTTCCAAGCCCACGGGCAATGCACCTTCCCGGGTGTATCCAATGGTGCGTTGCGCGAGCATTTTAAAAGGCCGCTCACGTTTTGGCTTTTGCTCGATAATGAGTCCGCCCTTATACCGCCCCAAGCGAAACAAAGGGAAGTTTTTGATAATCAATGCTTTATTGTAAGGTACATCCTTTGCAATTGGCACATACCGGATGCCTCGGGTACGAATGTCTGCCATCCGCAAAGAGTCTAACCATTCTTTGTATTTGCCGGGCGTATACTGTTGGTCCACGTACGTCGAAAGCAAAAATGCCAGGCTGTCTACATTGGCTTCAAACACCTCATCGGTCAGGCCTTCCGCTTTTGCATCAAAATGAATATCAAAAAACGGCAAAGAGGTCGCCAGCAAACTTCCGTCGTCGGCCAAAATATTGCCGCGATCGGCATGCACATCCACCCATTTCACATACAAACTATCCGCTTTAGCCTCCCAGCGATCGGCCTGTGTGACCGAGAGTTGGTACATCCTTCCCCAAATCACAAACGAAGCCAGCACCACACCGGCCGAAACCAGGTAGAGTCTTAGTAGGACTTCGTTTTTGACGTTTAAAAGCATTTTAATGATGAATGATGAATGATGAATGATGAATGGTGGTGCTAAAGCGTAGCACCCACAGGAACAAGACCGATTTTTGAATTTGTGTCCTACTTGCCATTTTCGTTGTGACAGTTAATTGTGGTTTATTTGGAGTTTGAATTGATATTCCTTTTTTTTGTTAAAATTGAACTTTTTACAATTCGAGTGATCTCTTCCGCATCCTTTACAATCGAATCGAATTCTTTTTTTGTCAAATATTCGGTCGCAAAAAGCAGTTCAAGCCAATAAATCGTTTCCCCTAACTCTTTCTGTGCAATCCCCAATTTATGGATGAAGTCGCTGCCACTTTCTGCATTTCCTGCCTCCCGAACCATAGCCCCCGGGTTTGTTCCCGATCGCAATAGTTGTTTGCTCATGATAAATTCTTTTTTCTCTGCCACGAGGTACTGGTAAAGCCTCACGATCCGGATTGCAAAAAGCATACTTTTTTCACTGAGTACGTCTTTCCTTTTTTCCATAAGAAAATTTTATTCATTCATCATTCATCATTCATCATTCATCATTCATCATTCATCATTCATCATTCATCATTCATCATTCATCATTCATCACTAATTACCCGCGGTCCCTTATTCTCCAAATCCAATCCCACCGGTTCCAGGCTTTCGTCTATTTGCGATTGCATCGATTTATACATCGTTTCGCTTTTAATGCTGGTATATTCCCATTTTAACTCTTTAATCTCCTTTTGCAGGACTTGTATTTTTCTTACTCCTTTTTCGGCAAAATGGGCGTTAGCGATATAAATAATGGCCAAAAAGCCCAAAAACATCAGGTATGCGAAGTTGCCGAACACGAAATCGGTAGTGCGTTGGCTGACATTTAGTGCGTTGAGCAGTTTGTTGGCCATGGCTATATTTCCGATTTTTGGGCAACCCGCAGTTTTGCGCTGCGGGCGCGCGGATTTGCTTTTGTTTCTTCGGCGCTGGCTTCCTGGGCTTTTTTGAGCACCAATTCGAAGGGCCGGGTAATGTTGCCGTAAAAGTCTTTATCAAGCACGCCTTCCACATTGCCGGTTTTCATGAAGTTTTTCACGAGTCGGTCTTCAATGGAGTGGTAGGTGAGTACCACCAAGCGGCCGCCGGGCGCCAGCATTTCGAGGGAGTCGGTCAAGAAGTCTTTCAGCGCGCCTACTTCGTCGTTTACTTCCATGCGCAGGGCCTGAAATACCTGAGAAAGGTAGCGCATGCGGTCGCCGATGAATATTTTGCCGCATATTTCTACCAAATCGCCGGTCGTGGCGAAAGGTTGTGCATTGCGACGTTCCACGCAGGCGAGTGCGAGGGTTCGGGCGTTGCGTACTTCCCCATAAATACTCAACAATTGTTGCAAAGCCTCAGCCGAATAGGTGTTGAGCACATCGGAAGCACGGGGGCCATCGAGGGTGTTCATACGCATATCCAATTCAGCATCAAAACGATAACTAAAGCCGCGTTCGGCCGTATCGAGTTGATAGCTGCTCACGCCCAGATCGGCAAGGATACCATCCATTGAACCAATGCGTTGCCCTTCCGACCGCAATTGCCGCTTCAGGTGCCGAAAATTGGACGGAATAAAATGAAAAGCCGGGTTTTGGGAAAACACGGCCTGTTCCGTGTTCTTTTGCGCATCCGGGTCCTGGTCGAAAGCGTATAAATGGCCGTCTTCGTCCAGGTGTTCTAAAATCAAGCGCGCATGCCCGCCTCCGCCAAAGGTTGCATCGGCATAGCTGCCGTCTGGACGAATCCGGAGCATGTCGATAGAAGCCTGAAGCAATACGGGTGCGTGGTACATAAGATCCTGCTGTTTATGGGCAATTCGGGGCGGTTGGTTTTCGGTGTTTAGGGACTGTTTATTTTTTTCAGAAAATGCTGTGTGTCAGAATATTAGATGCCAGAAGATCCAAAGATATCTTCGAGGCTAGGGCCTTCTGTGCCGCCAGCGCCCTCTTCTCCGCCGCCCATCACCTGGTTGGCGAGGTCGGCAAAAGCATTGGAATCAATGGCAGCGAGGGACTGATACTGTTCGGGCGACCATATCTCAATACGGTCGTCCATCGCAACCAGGATCGCATCATCCTGAATGCTGGCATAGTCCATCAAAGGTTTTTGTAGCAGAATTCGGTCGGCCGAATCGGTAGTAACCGGATATGCGCCCAAATAAAAAGAGCGGATAAACATCCGGTTGCGATCGTTGAAACGATTGAGTCGGCTCAATTTGACCGTAATGGCATCCCACACAGACTTGGGATAGAGGGTAAGACATTTTTCAAAACCTCGGTTAACAACAAACTCATAACCGCTCTGCTCGTCCGTACCATCCGCTGTGGGAGCGGAAAGTTGACGCAGTAGCGCGGTTGGAAGGCGCAAACGACCCTTGTTGTCAAGAGCCACTGGAAATTCGCCAATGAGTTGCAAAGTGTGGGACTTTAGTTAATTTCTGCTACGTGAAATCAGACCGGTACGTGGGTTTGGCCCTTCATTCACTGGCACAAATGTATTCCTTTTTACCACATTTTACCACTATTTTACATTTTTTATGAAAAAAGTGTTTTAATTTTATTTATACGATGTTTAAAATGCTGATTATCAATAATTAATTTCGTGGTAAAAAGTGTCAATTTTTTAGAAACTTCTCGTTGTTTTTTTGAAATCTAACTGATTTAAGCTTTTTACAATGTTCGTTGGATCCTAAAAATCTGTAAATAGTCAAAAAAGGGATAATTTATTACAGTCTTTACACGCAATGTGGTAAAAAGTGGAAAAGCCCGCGCTTGGATATGGTCTGAGTGGTAAAAAGTGGAAAGTCTTTTAAATTAACCATGTTTAACCATTTGCGCTGGCGTATTAACAATTTTTATTAGCTACATAAATATGTAATCTTCTATATTGGAATAATTATTGCTATATGTGAAATCATGCTACAAAAATGTGCATTTTGCCTTTTTTTAGTATTTAAAACCGCTTTTGGTAGACTATTTTGTCTGCGTTTCATCCAAATCCAGATTTATGAAAAATATTATTTGGTTAATCTTTTTCTTGTTTTCATTTTCCATGCAAGCCCAGCGACCCTGGGAAATAGGTTTAGGCCTGGGGGGGGCTTACTATATGGGTGAATTGGATCCATTCCCCAAGGCAATCGGCCTTATACGACCTGCTGGTTCAGGATTAATTCGATTCCACCTTAACAATTATATAAGTTTGCGCGCGGATGGTACTGCCGGGTACTTAGCGGGGAATGAAGCCAGTTATCCCAATATTCTCAACGCAGAACGCCAAATTTCTTTTAGGACGCCTTTTTTAGATGGATCAGGTCGAATGGAGATTTATCCATTTGGGCGTAATACGCCGTTGCAAAAGAATACCGGTACCGTACAATCTTTTGATCGAACCCGGAAATTGAGCATACAGAACGGGGATACAACGGTGCTACAACCGAAGGCAAGGCTGATCAGTCCTTATATTATGGCGGGTGGAGGGCTTACGTACGCTTATCCGGTGGTAGACTACAGTATCGACGACGGGCTCCATCCGAGTTTTACAACCACGGATATTGATAAGGATCGGGCTAATCGATCTTTTTGGATGTTGCATGTGCCCATCGGGGCGGGTCTGCGCATACGTTTGTCCGAAAAAATGTCGCTTGGACTGGAAGGTGCATTCCGGATTAATTTTTCCGACTATTTGGATGGTTTGAAAGCTGTTACGAAGTCTACTGCCAACGATTGGTATTTTGTTGGCCAGATTACCTTGAGTAGAAGTTTTGGTAAAACCGATCGCGACGGCGATGGCGTGGCCGATGCAGCGGATAAATGCCCCAACACACCAGGAAGTAAACAAGCGTTCGGATGTCCAGATGCCGATTTGGACGGCACCATTGATGCTAAAGATAAATGCCCGGATGTAAAAGGGCCGCGTACATCCATGGGGTGTCCGGATACGGATCAGGATGGTATAGCCGATGATGCAGATAAATGCCCGAATTTGCCTGGTATTGAATCATTTGAAGGGTGCCCGGATACGGATTCGGATGGCATTCCTGATCAGGACGATGCTTGTCCGAATGATGCCGGACCAGCCCTACTGAAGGGTTGCCCAGGCCTGGATCGCGACCTGGATGGCGTGGCCTATAAAGTGGATGCCTGCCCGGATATGGCAGGAATTGCGCTTTACCAAGGTTGTCCCGATAGTGATGGAGACGGACTCGCCGACAACAACGACAATTGTCCGGGTATTAAAGGGGATGCCAAACTCAAAGGTTGCCCAGACGGCGATGGCGATGGGGTGGCCGATCGCGATGATTTATGTCCTACCATGGCTGGCTCGTTCAGCAACAGTGGCTGTCCGGGCACCGTTTCGATGTACAAAGCGGGCGTGCCGTTCAAAGCCCTTTATTTCAATTCCCAAAAACAAGATTGGTTTGAGACATCTTACGCCACCTTGCAAGAAGTTTTAGAGGTTTTAAAGGAAAATCCGAGCTTCAAAATCAAAATTGAAGGCCATACTGATAATAGCGGCGAATTGCCCGCCAATCAATTACTTTCAGAACAACGGGCTAAAAAGTGCTTCGATTACCTCGTTTCGAAAGGCATTGACCCAACGCGTATGAGTGTGAGTGGTTTTGGCGCAAGTCGCCCCGCTTTAATGTCGAACCCAGATTCATCTCAAGCCCGTCAACTCAGCAGAAGGGTTGAAATTCACTTTTTTAAATAGGATACCTGTGGTGGCTGTTTTTGGGCATTTATTGCAAAAACAGCCACCACAAGGGTGCCTTATCGATACAGGGTCACATTTCCCTGGTAATTCGCTAGTACCCCATCCACCAATTCCACTTCAAGGGCCCAAATATATACCCCCGGATTGGCTAGTTTCCCTTTTATACTACCATCCCAGGATGCTCCAACATCGTTCGGGATGCCATCCTGTATTTCATGCACCAGTGAGCCCCAGCGGTCATACACCTGAAAACGGCGAATGCGGTAAATTGCAGGGCCAAATCCAGGACTGAACATGCTGTTGCGCACATCCGCGCCATCGGGCGCAAAAATAGTAGGCACATATACCTGAATGATGCGTGCCACCGTGATGTACATCGAGTCGCTGGCGGTGCAGCCATTTTCATCGGTGATCGTCAGCGCATATTCAATATCGCGCAACGGACGCGAAAATGGATCTGGACAATTCGTACAACTCAAATAAGCGGTATTGTTCCAAGTATATAAGGTGGGCGTTAATCCCGATGCCAGCTGATTGATTTGAATGGAATCGCCCAAAGCCACCGTTACATCGGCTGGTAATTGCAGGGTAAGTTGGGGTGGTTCGGTCACCGTAAGGGCCAAAGTGTCGACACAACCATATATGTCTTGGGCAAAAACGGCATAATCGCCTGCAATTAGCCCTTTATTTATTAGTTGTTGACTGTATTGCAGGCCATCCAGGCCAAATACCAGACTGGTATCGGTGCTGCTGATTTGAATTTCGCCACTTGCTTGCCCAAAACATTGCACCGGCACCGTAATCGCGTCAAATTCAATGGGCGGATAGGCATTGAGTACGGTGTTTGCTGTTTCTGTGCATTCATTGGCGTCGGTAACGGTCACGGCGTAAGCGCCTGCAGGTAATTGATCGAGCGTTGGTTGGTTGGGGGCAGGCAGGTTCCAATTATAATCAAAAGGTGGCGCAGTGCCAAGCACATTTAAAATAAGCGAACCGGTGGCTTCCGCAAAACAGGTGGGCAAGGCTTCCAGATTCAGTGTAATTGGGTCTAACACCGTCAATTGTACCGTATGGGTAGAGTCGCAGCCGTTTTTCGCAGTAAATGTTTTTCGGAAAATACCGCTTTCGATATATTGTTGTCCAAACACCACCGAACTGGCCCCGGAGCAAATCACGCGACTTTCGGCGGTAGAAAAGGTGTCTTTGGGTAAAATATTGACCTGTACGGTGGAGTCACAACCCGTTATTGCCGATAAAAAGAAGATTTTCTGGTCACCGGGTGCCAATACGAACCCATTATAAGGCAGGGTTTTACCCAAACAAACTGCAGTATCTACCGGAATGTTAAAGGTTCCAGCCAGGGTGCCATTTACACGCACATGCACAATCGAATCACAGCCATATACTGTTTGAAAATAAAAACTGCGGCTATCATCGGGTGGAATCGTTTGGCCATTCCATTGTACGGTACGGCCATAACAAACGGTCGTATCTACCTGATAATTGAAGGTGTCGCGTACTGTGATTAATACGGTATCGCGGTTCATACAACCATTGTTAAAACCAGCCTCTAAAATTATCGTACCTGTTTTAGGCGGAAAAGCGGCTACATTTGGGCAATTATCGCAATCTACTGCATTGTTGGGCAGCCATTTATAAAAATCAAAACCGCTTTCGGAAAGTGCTACCTGCTCGCCCGCACACATCACCTGGTCGGAACCAATAGATACCACGGTGCTGCTATCAATGCGAATATCAATCGTATCAGTTTGGGTAATGCCACACACATCGGTTGCAACAACACTATATATGCCTGGTTTTGAAGCAGGAAGTTGATCGAGGGAGGTATTGTCTTGCCAATTCCAAGAAACCAAGTCATTGCCACTGGCCTTAAGCAGGAGGGTCGTCCGATCACAAATGGCCGTATCTACCCCAAGATTGAGTGTTGCAGGGTTGTAATAAAACCGCAGCCCCACAATATTATCTGTAAAAATGCACTCGCCAATGGCCGTTACCGGAAAATCCTGCGCCAGGTTGAATGGTGTTGCTTTTGAATGATTGTCGTTTAAAACAAAAAACACTGAATCGCTGGAAATCCGCGGAAAGCGCACCGTAAAGCCAAAGCAACTATCTGCTGCAATCAACTTACCAATGGGTAAAGCGCCGATCCAAACCGCTGGGGTAGTTTGCGGATTGCCCACATATAGGGAAATTGGCGTATTGGCAGGCAATAAATTATCGCCGGTATTGCACAACTGAAGACTTACTTCCAGCGAATCGCCCACACATTGCTGCTGGGTAATGGTAATGCGGCCGTCGGGCGAAGGGAAAGTTGGGTTAAAGTATTGATTCATAAAGGTATTGAGTACCAATGAATCATTTACAATACCGGGGTTTTGTTGGATGCGGGGTACACTTAAATCGTCGTTGATGTTGGTATTAAAGTAACCGTGCTGGTTCCAAACCTTGCGCGAGGCGATCCCCGGACTGCCAATGGCCTCGTAAGCGACCACCGTACCCTCCATTAGGGACCCATTGGTGCCGCACTCAATCACAATTTCTGTTTGTCCGTCGTTGTCTACATCCAATACCAAGGGACTTTCAATGTGGGTGAGCGAAGTGCACACATCCTGCCAGGCAATTTGGCCCGTTGCCCCATTGAGTACCCGCAGTTTGTCCTGATCCCGGTAAATGATCTCTGCGGAGCCATCTCCACAAAAGTCAAAAACACTGGAGCAGGTGATCGAAGAGGCATCGTTGATTTGCAAAGTCCACAGGATCGTGAAATCATTGCGCAGGGCATATAAGTACGGGTAACTCACAAAACTGAATTCGAGTTGTCCGTCTCCATTCAAATCGGCAATATTTACCCGGGAAGCACCCTCCTGCCAATTGTTGAGTAGTTGAAACTCCCGGAGTACCGTGGAGGTTTCTATTTCCCAGGCATATAAGGTGTTAAATCCATTTTTACGGCTTTGTACCACGGCGTCTAAATCACCATCCCGGTCAATATCGGCCACACTGGTAAATCCATCAAGGTATAAAGCAGGGGCACTCACGATGGGTAATACGGCACCGGTGACTAAATTTACCGATAAAACCTGGTTGCCTGCCACAATTTCAAGGCCTGCACAATCCGCGCAAAAACCATCGGGTAAGGCATCCATCGCAACCGTAGAATTGAAGGAAAAACCGCCTGCAACCCTTGTCGGGTGTTCGCCCGCCGATACATTCGGGCCGCCTTCTGCCAATAAAGCACCCGTTTGGCCATTGTACACCTGGTTGCCAAGGTTAACTTCTGCCCAGCCATCATGGTCGAAATCGGCAATATTGGGCACCGAAAACACATACCGCCCGGCATAACCAACCTGAATCGCACTGACGTACTTGATCGTTCCATCGTGTTCAAAGCAGTACAAACGCCGATCATTGGCCACAATCACAATTTCTCCAAACCCATCGTGGTCCAAATCAGCGATGGCAGGTGCAGTGCCTCCTGCAAAAATGGAAGGCGCTACAATGTGGACCTTGGTTTTGCCGGTAGCCCCATTGATGATGTATAAATCGGCTGCTTCGGTTTTATAGGTGACAATTTCCGGAATCCCGTCTTTATCCATATCCCCCGCTACGATGGTCGAGTAGGTGCCTGTTTGGGCTTCCCCGACCCACTGAATGCCCAGCGAAAGTTGCCCACAAGGCGGGATGTAAAAGCAATCGGCATTGCAGGTGGTATAGTAAAAATCATCACACTGGCCCGTACAGGTGCAATCCTGATCGTAACAATCAATCAGGCCGTCGCCGTCATCATCGAAGCCATTGTCGCATATTTCGGCGCTTTGGGCTTGCAAATGTGTGGGCGTCAAAATGGTGAATCCGTAAAAAAATAGAAAGGCAAGAAATGGAAGAATGTGGCGGTTTTGGGAAAAGGAAAGGCGTTTTTTTGCCGTCATGTGGAGTGATTTGGTTTGGAACGGCCCTCAGAACGCTTAAATGCCAGGATTCTTTTGCCGTATGGAATGATTAACGAATCATTTGTATCTATGAGACCACGACGGAAAGGATTACAGCGACCCAAAACATAGGTCTGGATTAAAAAAGGCACTAACGAACCACAAATATATCGCAGTTTTTTTAAATAAATCTTGTTGCTTGTAAAAATCAATCCAGCCTTTTAATCATGCCATTGACCAAAGCGTCAATCAATTGAAATACCAACAGGGGCTTATGCGGCCGCCATATAATGTCATTGTAGTCTTCCCCAAAATGCATGTACCGTTGCAGGCGATAATCGACCATTTCTTCTTCCACGTGTTTGCGTATGTTAATCAGTACAATCCAGCCCGATTCTTCCAGTACTTCTTCCGACCATTCTTCGTAATAATCTTCCTCCGCACCATGAAAATTGAGCACATTTTCGCAAAAAAAGACAAATTTAGTGATGCCTTCTTTCAGCATCGGATCAATCAACCTGCGTTTTAAAAACATAATGTCATTGTGCAGGGTGTCATTCCACTCACCGAGCAGCTCGATCAAGGCGAAACCGTCGATGTAATCCACAAATAAGGCTTTGCCATACAAGGTGGTCGAACCAAATTCGTCCCATTGCGGGTGCAAATAATAGTTGTAGAGTTTGTGCGAGAAATAAAATTCGCTGTACTTGCGTCCGAAAAAAGGGGATCTTACGTCTTCTGAGGCAATATAGGCATCACGCCAGTTGAAAAACGGTTCGATACTATGCATGTTTTATATCAATTTTTTGTGCCGATGCTTCCCTGCAAAGGTAGCGCAGTCTGCCCATTCATGTAGCGTACTGATGGAGAAACAATCATTTTTGAAAATTGTGTTGACCGGTCCAGAATCATCCGGGAAAACGACGTTGGCCGCCCAACTCGCTGCCGCTTTGAACACATTATGGGTCAAAGAGTTTGCACGATTTTTTCTGGATGGCTTGGGTCGGCCTTACGTACATTCGGATTTGCCTACTATTTTACGCGGACAACTGGCCTGGGAAGCCTGGTACCGTCAAAAATGTGTCCAAACCCTCATTTGTGATACCGATTGGACGGTTTTGTATATTTGGGAGCAATATCGTTTTGCCCCGCAACAATCGTTGATCCAAATCCCGGAAAATGCAGATGAACGGGTGTTTTATGGATTGTGCGCACCCGATTTCCCTTGGCAGCCCGATCCATTGCGGGAGCATCCACTGGAACGCGATGCGCTTTTCGAACAATATGAACAATTGTTACGCACCCAAAACCTGCCATATACGGTATTATCAGGCAGTCCTGAAAAAAGGTTTGCCCATATATTGCAAATAGTTCAACATATTACGGTACCTTAGCTCGTTACGGAGCAAAATTGGTTGCCGGTAAATAGGCCTTGGTTCGCTACCAGGCCACACGAATACCAAATTTGTTTCCACTCATTGGGGTGTCTTTTTTGCAAGCAATCCGCGTTTCTGGTGGCCACAGAAATCAGGACCAGCGCACAAAAAGGCTGAGATTATACCCATCGAACCTGCCCGGGTAATGCCAGGAAGGGAAGTGAGCGGGTAGTGGAAGCACTACGCCTATGTTACACCCATGTAGGCGCTTGTTTCACACAATCATCTTTTTTAAATGTATTATTTCTTGTTTGAGTGTGTTTTAAATCACTCCGTTTGCCGCCGCTTGATGCTGGCGGCCGTCTTATTTTCCATTCCAAGTCTTTTTTTCGCCCAAACTTTTGATGCTGATACCGCCCGTTTGAAAACGGTAGTCATCCAGGCCACCCGTGTTAATGGCCGCAATCCAGTACCCCACACCAATCTGTTGGCTGCCGATATTGCTAAAACGTACCAAGCCCAGGATGTACCTTATTTGCTTGCCAAAGTGCCGGGTTTGGTCGAAAACTCCGACGCAGGTACGGGCATTGGGTACACGGGCATGCGCATCCGTGGGAGCGACCCCACCCGCATCAATGTCACGCTCAATGGTATTCCACTCAATGATGCCGAGAGCCAGGCAGTATATTGGGTCAATTTGCCCGATTTAGCCGCATCTGCTGCCGAAATTCAGGTTCAACGCGGGGTAGGCACCAGTACCAATGGCGCTGGCGCGTTTGGCGCTTCGGTCAACATTGATTTATCCCGCATTCAGGCCGATCCATTTGCAACCTTTACCCAAACCCTCGGATCGTTCAATACGCGTAAATCTTCCATGTATATGGGCACAGGCCTGTTGCAAGGCAAATTTTCGTTGCAAGGCCGAATTTCTACCATTCAATCGGATGGCTATATTGATCGAGCAAGGGCTAATTTGAACGCCGGGCATTTGAGTGCCAACTGGATTGGTACCAAACAATCCTTGCAAGCTAACCTGCTGTTCGGAAAAGAAGAAACCTATCAGGCCTGGAATGGGGTACCTGCCCAATACGTGAATGATCCCGTACTACGGCGATATAATACGGCAGGAACCGAACGCCCGGGCACGCCTTATGCGGACGAAATAGACCATTATTCCCAACGGCATTACCTTTTGCATTACAAACGGATGTTGGGCACTCAATTGGCCCTGCAACTGAATGCCCATTATACCCGGGGATTGGGTTATTATGAGCAATATAAAGCAGCGCAGTCTTTTACAAATTACGGTATTGAAGATATTACGATTGGAGACAGTCTTGTTACCCAAACAGACTTGATCCGCCGTCTTTGGCTCGATAACCATTTTTATGGCAGCACTTTTGCCCTGCGCTGGAACCCCACCAATGCCGCAAGTAAGGGTTTGACCTTATCAGAAATGTTGCTCGGCGGCGGGGTACACCGCTATGAAGGACGGCATTATGGCGATATTGTGTGGGCACAATGGAGTCCGGTGCCCAAAGATTGGGTTTATTACGACAACCGGGCCGATAAACTCGACGCCAATATTTACCTAAAAACAGAAGCGGAAATAGGGAAAGGCTGGAGTGCCATGGTAGACGTGCAATATCGCTTTGTACAGTATCAGTTTCTGGGGTATGATAATTTATTACGCAATGTAAATCAATCCGTTGATTTGCATTTTTTCAACCCTAAAGTGGGCGTCAGCAAAGACTTGGGCAACCATTTGAACGCATATTGTTTTGCCGGAATCGGTAATCGCGAACCGAATCGCGACGATTTTACCCAATCGAGCCCCAACAGTCGCCCACGCCCGGAACGTCTGTACGACTTGGAAACCGGTTTGAAAGGCAAAGGGCAGCACTGGAACGTGGGGGCCAATATTTATTGGATGCATTACCGCGACCAATTGGTACTCGACGGCCGCATTAACAATGTAGGTGCTTACATACGCACCAATATTGCGCAAAGCGATCGGATTGGACTCGAATTGGAAGGCAGTATTCAAGCCGGCGATGTGGTGTCTTTTAATGCCCAAGCTGCGTTTAGTAAAAATACCGTGCGTGCATTTACAGCCTATGTGGATGATTGGGATAGCGGCACCCAAATACCGCAAAGTTTTCGCAATACGCCCCTGTCTTTTTCCCCTGGACTGGTTACCAGTGCAGAGGCTGTCGTGCAAGTTTTGCCCGCCAAAGCACCCATTGCACTTTCTGTAGCCTTATCGGGTAAATATGTTGGCAAACAATACCTCGACAATACCGGCAATGAAAATACGATTTTGAAGGAATACTTCTTCAGCAACCTGCGTTTCAACGTTGAACTCAATCGGTACTTCAAACAACCGCTGCGGCTTATTTTTACGGTGCAAAACTTGTTCGATGCCCAATATAGCGCCAATGGATGGACCTATCGATATACTTCTGCTGCGTACGATGCGCGGGGAGATAATCCGTATACGCGCTTGGAGGAGAACAATACCTACCATCAAAGTGGTTTTTTCCCACAAGCAGGGCGTAACTGGATGGCTACGTTGCATTGGACGATTGGGAATTAGGCACTTAAATATAATATAAAACAACTTGGATCATCCCGAATTTTGGTGAAAACCAGAATTCGGGATTTTTTTTGTCCATTTTACCGATCACCCAGCAAAGCGGAAACATTTGGGTAAGATATTCGACCTCTAGCGAGGTCGTGCGGAAAAAATACCCGCTCGCGCGCGGTTCTACCGCGTGCGAGCAAGGGAGTATTCGTGATAATGTATAAAAAATCCCGAATTTTAGTTTTCACCAAAATTCGGGATGACTGATATTTATCAGGATCAATTATTTCTTGTGTGGAATCAACAAGCGGGATCCAGCAATCAAGGGATCATTGGGTTTCAAGTTGTTCAATTGCGCCAATTCGGCAGCATTAACACGGTAGTGATAGCCGATAGAGTTCATGGTATCTCCAACTTTTACAACATGTTCGGTAAAGTAGGTATCCTGGTCGCCATCGTTGTTGCCACTATCAGGACGGTCATCTTGCCGTGGGCTCGAAATATTGGCAGATTCTGCCTTTGGACCAGGATTGTTGGTATTGTACCCTTGCGGTTTGTAATATTGGTCATTTGGCGATTTCGACGTAAGGTTTGGCTTATTCGCTTGCGGTGTATAATATTCGTCGGTGCTCGGCGTCGATTTTACGGGTTTCTGTGGCGTTTCGTAATAAGTTGTGGATGCCGGTAGAGTGCAAGTACATTCCGGAATAATCAACTCCTGTCCTGGCCAAAGGGTAATATCGCCTTCCAGGGGCATTTTATTGGCACGGCGGATGCATTCCTCAATACAACCGTGTTCTTTGGCGATTTTGTACAAATAGTCGCCCGATTTTACACGGTGAATGGTTGGTTCGTTGGCAGCGACGGCCGGGGCAACCTTGGTGATTTTGGTAGAAGGGCCGTAATATTCTGGAGATTTAGTGTTGTATTGTGCGGCCAATGGGGGCGTTTGATTACCCTGTTCGTCCCAAAGTTCCGATTGATTTTGCACTTTTTTAGCGCCCGTACTTCCCGTATTATAGGTGGCCGCTGGAACAGCGGGTGATTTTGCAACGGTAGTTGCCTTTGGCGGTTTGATCAACCAAATTTTCTGGCAAACCTCAATTAAATTAGGGTTTTTGATCTTGTTCCAGGTAATCAGGTCCTGCTCGTTTTTGCCATAGGTGCGCGCAATCGCTTTCAGGTTGTCGCCGGGTTGTACAATATGGTATCCTTTACCTGGTTGCTCCGGGCATTTGCTAAAATCGAAATCTTCGCGGCTATTGTTAGTCTGTTGATTTACCTTATTTTGAAGGGCAACATCTTCCTTGTTCTGCTCTTTGTAAGGCGTTGGACTCTTTGTATTTGGCTTGGTTGCTGGTGGTGTGTTGCCATAATCAACCCGGGGTGTATAAGGTGAAATAGTGCTACCCGTCGTTTTAGAATTGACGCCTGCGCATCCGGCCGCCAAATAGTCGTCCAAAGGAATGCCATCAACGTTCAAAAGGCGCATATGGTTATTTTCGGCATCACTGGCACTTTTGCCGCTGCGTTCGCTGATGATACCGAGGCCGGGCATAAATTCAAAGTCGGAGCGTTCCGTATTGGTACGGGAAGGTTCGCGGCGGAAAGCATATTCGATGCGGCAATCGCGGAATTTCATTCCGGTGAAGTACACGTACGACGGTGATTTGCCGGTAGCCAGGTTGGTTTCGTTGATGAGTCGGGTTGTGTCGAGTGCAAAAGCATAATTCGGCGCAGTAACCATGTAAAACGCCCCATTGCGCACCACATAAGTAGCCGAAATGATGGGCATCAACAAAAAGTCGCCATCGGTGCGTGGGTGTACGATATATACGTTGCGGGTATGGTTATTCACCATGTTGAGCAATTCGGCGTTGTTGCGCAGGTCGCGGTAAGTAACGGCACCTTTAGGTTGGGTAGGGGACGTAATTCCTTCATTGGCAGCAGTTAACATAAATGCCTCCGTTGGACTTGGTTTTACCGTGTAACTGTTTATAACCGTACCTTGGTAGGTATATTTATATTCCAGTTGGTCCATAAAATTCGTATTAAACATGATGTAATACGGAGCCTGGGCAAACAGAGAAATCAGATTAAATGAAGCAAGGATGAGAACAAAAGAACGTTTCATAACAAAATGTTTAGTTAGGATTGACCGCATTTTGGAGGCCTTTTTTTGTAAATTGGTAGTTTGCAAAGCTTTAGGCATGCATTGTTCATGCAAGTATAGGCCTAAATCTTTAAAAATTAGTTGGTTTATTGTGACTAATTTTGTTTGGGGTGCAAATTTGAGTCAATAACAGTTTATTTTTAAATTTTATTGCAGATTTTGACGCAATTTGTATTGTTTTTTCCGAGCCCAAAATAAGCAACAGACAATTCTGGCAATAAAATTAAGGAATCATGGTTTAAAATAGATGGTAAGCGCACACAGTGCCTTACTTTTGCCCTATGACAAAACCATTAATTTTAGTAACAAACGACGACGGAATCGTTGCTCCTGGTATTCGTGCTTTAGTGGAGGTGGCAGCAGAACTGGGCGAAATTGTAATTGTAGCCCCTGATGCTCCTCAAAGTGGCAAAGGTCATGCCATAACGATACATGACCCCTTGCGACTCAACAAAGTACAGGTATTTCCAGGCATTGAAGCCTATGAATGTTCGGGCACACCGGTCGATTGCGTTAAACTAGCCAAGCACGTTGTGCTGAAGGGCCGCACCATTGATTTGTGTGTTTCAGGCATCAACCACGGCAGCAATGCTTCCATCAATATCATCTATTCAGGTACGCTTTCGGCTGCCATGGAAGCGTCCTTAGAAGACATTCCAAGTATTGGTTTTTCTTTGCTCGATTTTAGTTTTGAAGCCGATTTTGAACCGGCAAAAGTGTGGATCAAAAAGATCATGCAATATGCGCTCAACAATCCGTTTCCACATGGTAACTTATTGAATGTCAATATCCCCAAGTTGCCATTGGATCAAATTAAAGGTTTCCGAATGTCCCGACAAGCCGAGGCGCGCTGGATCGAAAATTTTGTGGAAGGACGCGATCCAAGTGGTCAACCATACTATTGGTTATCAGGCGAATTCATCAATCAGGATCATGCGGAAGATACCGATGTATGGGCGTTGGAACATGGGTATATTTCGGTGGTGCCTTCGATGCACGATTTGACCAATTACAAGGCGCTGGAGGCGATGCGCGATATTGATCATTTGTAAATCTGTTTTTTTTAAAAAAAATTATGCTCAACCGAAATTTATTATTGACGGGCATTGTCGTTGGCATCTTGTTGCCGCTCACCACCTTTGTATTGTTGTACCAGGTGTTTAACTTGTTGGAGGTAAAAGGCGCGGCAAGTTCGAGCGGTTTGTCGCCCAATTTCCGCATCCGCACCCTGGCGATCCTGGCAATCGCGGTTAATTTGATTCCCCTGAATATTTACCGGCGCAAACGTTGGGAGTTGGCCATTCGGGGTGTTGTGATTGCTACCTCGGTGCTCGCAATATCCTGGGTAATTTATTTTGGTCCCGGATTAATTTAAAAAAGGCCCAGAGGGAAATTCCCTCCAGGCCTAATATCTTTGTTTCGTAAAACAGCCTTAAACAGCCATCAACAACGCTTTATCTTCTTCTTTTACAAAATCCATCACACCTGAGTTGGCGCAAGATTCCATCCAGTGGAATTGATCTTCCTCCAAACCCATGCGCAAGCGATTCAAGTAGCTTTTCAACATGGTTCCTACCGGACGGTGTTTTTCATCTACCGGGGGCAATTCTAATTTGCGGTCGCGCCAGGTAATATCGCTCACGTGGCTCACAACGGCAGCCGTACCAGCGCCAAAACATTCTTGCAAAGAACCACGCCAGTAAGCGTCTGCAATTTCAGCAATGCTTAACAGGCGATCTTCTACGGTATAACCCCATTCTTTCAACAACGTAATGAAGCTATCGCGGGTAACACCGCGCAAAATAGTACCCGTGGTGGTAGGCGTAATTACCCGGTTATCCATCACAAAAAACAGGTTCATGGTACCTACTTCTTGTACATATTTCTTTTCAACCGAATCCATCCACATCACCTGGTCATAACCTGCTTTTTTAGCACGTTGCGCTGGCAACAAAGATGCACCATAGTTACCGGCACATTTTGCCTCACCAACGCCACCTTGTGCAGCACGGGTGAATACTTCTTCTACCCACAATTTCACAGGTTTCGGATAGTATGGGCCAACTGGACCCGTAAAGATGATAAAACGGTAATTTTCAGAAGCGTGCACCCCGAAATATTCATCGGTTGCAAACATCATCGGGCGGATGTACAAGGCATGGTCTTCCAAATCAGGAATCCAGGCACGGTCGAGATCCACCAGCATTTTCAAACCTTGCATAAACAAGTCTTCTGGCAAATTCGGCATACACATACGTTCTGCAGAAACATTCAAACGGCGTGCGTGCATATCGGCACGAAACAAAACCGGCTCACCGTTGCGTTTGCTTGCTTTCATACCTTCGAAAATACTCTGACCGTAATGTAAGGCCAGGTTCGCAGGAGAAATTTCCATTTTGGCAAATGGTTCGATGCGCGGGTTTACCCATTGACCACCTTCGTAATCGACGATGAACATGTGGTCAGAAATAACTTTGCCAAAGGGAATGTTGGCAAAATCAACGGTTGGCAGCTTAGAATTGCTCGTAAGCGAAACCGTGATAGGATATTTTACAGCCATGTGTGTAGTAGTTGACTATTATAAAGAACTTGGTTGGACGCATCAAAGGTAAAATGTTTTAGGCAAATTTTGCAAATTTTATTTTAATGTTTGCAAAAAATACCCCCTTTGGGCAAAATATTAATCTTAATTCGTTGGTAATTGATGGGTTTTATTTGTTTTTAAGGGTTTTCGTATCTAATCCGGCCATAACGCGTTTTTGGGTATTTTGTCGGTTTCATGAGCCCTTAGCGTGTCGTGGTTTCAGAATTGATTAATTTTGCTGTTTCATTTTTCTCGTTCACCGAATCCACGTTAGCGCACCATGTATTCTCCCGAAGATTTGCTTTTTATCGCCCCTGATCGTGACCCGATGGAGTTTTCGACGGGCGCTTATGCACGAAAAATATGGTTGGTGGTATTGGAAGAGCCACTTTTTCCGGGAAACAAAGATTTTTTGGTTAAAATTTTGGCTGCCGCACAGGTAAATCCCGAAAAAGATACCCTTTGGACCAGCGTTCCAGTCAATATATCGGTTGGTCTTACACCAACCATGAAATTAAAACAACCAGAACATATTTTGGTTTTTGGTTTAACGCCCCAAATGCTTGGGCTGCAAGTAGATATACCACTTTACAAGCCAACTGATTTTTACGGCGCTACCTGGCTTTTTTCGGAAGCGCTTTCGGTTTTGGAACCGGATAAAAGCCGAAAAGGGCTACTTTGGAAAGCCTTGCAGCAATTGTTCCTCTAAGATGAATCTGTTCCGACCCGCTTGAAAATGTGCGCACAGCTTACCTTTGCCGCGCAACTTATGTTTCACCCGCAATATTTGACGAATGAAGGCTTACGTTTTTCCCGGACAGGGATCGCAATTTGAAGGCATGGGCAAGGAATTGTATGAAAGCAATGCCCAGGCCAAAGAACTTTTTGAACAAGCCAACGAAAGTTTGGGTTGGCGTATCACGGATGTCATGTTCCTTGGAACCAAAGAGGAATTGACGCAAACCAAAGTGACCCAACCGGCCGTATTTTTAGAAAGCATTATTCGCGCAAAAATTGCGGGTGCTGATTTTCAGCCGGCTGCAGTAGCGGGGCACTCCTTGGGCGAATTTACAGCCTTGGCCGCTGCGGGTGCGCTGTCTTTCGAAGCGGCGCTTTTACTGGTTAGCCAGCGTGCATTTGCCATGCAAAAAGCCTGCGAATTGGCCGAAAGTACGATGGCGGCCGTGTTGGGCATGGAAGATGCAGAAGTAGAGCGCATTTGCGCAGCGATTACCGAAGAAATGGTGGTCCCTGCCAATTACAATACGCCCGGACAATTGGTGATTTCAGGTTCAAAAAAAGGCATTGAATTGGCCGTACCGCTCCTGGAAGCCGCTGGCGCAAAACGCGTGGTGGTGCTTGCGGTAGGAGGGGCATTCCATTCGCCCTTTATGAAGCCTGCACAAGATGAACTTTCGGAGGCGATTCAGGCTGCACATATTGCAACCCCGATTTGTCCAGTCTATCAAAATGTTCATGCACAAGCGGTTACCGATCCCGAATTGATTCGCGCCAACCTGGTTGCACAATTAACCTCCCCGGTGCGGTGGGCGCAAACCATTGAAAATATGGCGGCAGCGGGCATCACTGAATTTGTTGAAGTTGGCGGATCTGGCGCAGTGTTGCGTGGAATGATTCGTAAAATTAATAGAGAAATCCTCACATCCGCTTTGTAATACCATTATGGCCTACGCATTTCACGAATTTGTTGCAAAATTTCCAATTATACCCATGCCCGCTACCCTGGGCGAAGAAACCCATCATGTATTTAGCCTGGAAAACGAACAGTTTCCGCTGGATATGATCGAGCAGTTTATCCTGCCTACCGAAGAAGCGACGCTTGAAAATGAAGAACTTGTAGAGTATATACCCTGTTTTGCGATTGACCAAACCGAACAGTTTATCGCGCTGGTATGGTGGAAAGCCGATTTGCTGGCTTACGAATACGTACTTGCCACCTATACGGATAAAGGACAACTCATCAGCCGAAAAGTAATCGCATTCACCAAGGTTATTGATGGCAAAATCAACCGGGCCGTTGCAACGATTGATGAAGACTGGGTGATTTTTATTGCAGAAGGCCTTGCAGATGCCAGCCGCAACAAAGAAGTGTTCGATCCAACCAGTTCGCGTACCTACGAATACGAAATTATGGCCAACGGGGAAATTGTTTGACCTTCCGCTGTTATCAGGCAATTAACCAAATATGGCATTAAATTTGTCAGTTACCTTACAATTGCGCCTTTAACCGATTTTAGGCCATCCAATTTATTTTAATCAATGTTCATTTTGCCCTATGGCGTTTAAATCCATGCGCTTCCAAACGCGGCATCCGTTCGGGATCCTGCTTTTAGTTTTGCTCTTTTGGGCAGGATTGGATCATTATGCCTCCGCACAATGCAGCCTTGTTTGTAAACCTGCCCTCCAAATATCGCTCAATCAAAACGGAACAGGCCTGGTTACCGCCCAAATGATTGCTCCTTCTGCGAGCAATTCCTGCCCGGGTGCCCTATCGGTCGAATTAAGCGATGATTACGGTAATCCATTGCCCAATCCGCTTGAATGCACCCAAATTGGCCAATCAATTACCGCTACCCTGACCCACAACCAATCCGGCAACAGTTGCAACAGCACGATTACGCTCCAGGATTTGTTACCACCCACCGCCACTTGTCCGGATATCTGGATTTGGTGCGGCCAGGATATTGACCCAGCGGTGATTGGAAGTGCCACGGCCAGTGATAATTGTACCCCGGTGGCTGGTTTGAGCCTCAATTGGATGGATACGGAAACCGATCTTAGCTGTGGCACCCTTCAAAATGGGGTAGCGGTAAAAAAACGCATCGATCGCGTTTGGACCGTTACCGATGCAGCAGGAAACAGCAGCATTTGTAACCAAAAAATTTGGGCGCGGCAAATCGCATTGAATGCCATCAATTTTCCTGCAAATCGCGATAATATTTCACTTCCAGCCCTGGATTGTAGTGAAAACCCGGAAGATTTGAATCTCACCGGACAACCGAGCGTGGATGGCGTCAGTCTAAGTGCATTTGGCGGCTGCGAAATCGGAATAACCTATGCCGATCAACCCCTTGCAATTTGCCCACCAGCGGGTTTTGCTTTGTTGCGCACCTGGACGGCGGTCGACTTTTGTACGGGTACGGTTTCAAATCGCTTGCAAATCATCAAAGTTTTAGACAGTACAGCGCCTAATTTGGTGCTTCCGGCCGATATTACGGTGGGTACTGCTGGTTTTGCCTGTACTGGTGTAGTAAATTTACCCCTTGCGAGCACTTCCGATAATTGTTCTACCGTTACCGTATCGCCTGTTTGGGCTTTTGGAAGCGGCTATGGCCCTTTTAATGCGGTGCCTTTGGGTACACATCTGGTTACTTATACCGCTACCGATGCTTGTGCCAATAGCAGCACCGGCACTTTGCGCGTTACCGTAGTGGATAATACGCCTCCGCAGGCAATCTGTAAATCATCCCTGCAAATATCGCTTTCTTCCAATGGTGTCGCTTATGCAACCCCTGCTGTGTTGGATGGCGGTAGTAACGACAATTGTGGCCCGGTAAGCATGTTGGTAAGCCGCGATGGGATCAATTTTTCAAATGCCCACGCACTAAACTGCGCCGATCAAATCGTTCCGGTGGTCCTTACCCTCAAAGTGACCGATGCCGCGGGTAATACGAATCTGTGCGAAACCGAACTGATCGTACGAGATTTCCTCAAACCCGACCTTCAATGTCCGCCCAACCTTACCCTTAATTGCCAACAGGATTACACCAATTTAAACATAACTGGACAGGCTACGGCCTCCGATAATTGTGGGTTGGATACCCTGTTTTTTACCAATCAGCTTAATTTGGGGGCTTGTAACATTGGTACCCTCGCACGGGTGTGGCGCGCGCTCGACGAGGCGGGTAACGTGCGCACCTGTACCCAACAAATTACCATCGCGCCACTTAGTACGGTTACCGTTCAATTCCCCAATAATAAGGTGTTGCAGGCTTGTGCTGGACCGCAGGATTTGTTGCCTGTCAATACCGGCAGTCCCAATATTGGCGGCCAATTTTGTTCGCCTTTATCCATTACCTATATAGATCAGGTGTTTTCGGCCCCGGCACCATATTGTAAACGTATATTACGGGCCTGGAAAGTGATTGATGGCTGTATTTATACGGGCAATATCGGGTCTCCGGGTATTTGGGAAAACACCCAAACAATAGATATCATGGATCAACAAGCCCCTGTACTTACCTTGCCGGCACCCATTGTTGCCACCACAGGTTCTGGCGTTTGTCAGGCTTATATCGATATCCCCGCTGCTACTGCGCTGGATTGCAGTCCGGTGGTTACCATCATCCACAACAGTCCATATGCAGCAGCCCAAGGCGCCAATGCAGCAGGATTATATCCCGTGGGACTACACCAGGTTGTTTTTACGGCAACCGACGATTGTGGAAATTCGGCGCAAAAAACACTCAGTATTGAGGTGCGCGATCAGACCAAGCCCAATGCCTTGTGTAAAACGAATATCACCTTGCCTTTGTCTGCTGGCGGCACGGCTGTTTTGACACCCAATGATCTAGATGCTGGCAGCAATGATGCCTGTACCCCAGCGGGAAGTTTGGGCAAATTCGTTGTGCCTTCCAATTTTAATTGCACCCAATTGGGATTAAACCAGGTCATCCTAACGGTCGGCGATTTGTCGGGTAATATAGCCACCTGCACAACTTCCGTAAAAATCACAGATCCCAATCAGTATTGTGGCACTGGCGCGGGCGACACCTATATTATAGGCGGCGGAATCGTGACCGAGTTAGGCGATACTGTTCGGAACCTGCCTGTTCAGGTTATGACCACGGGCTTGAGTATTTGGTCTGATTGTGACACGACAGGGCATTTCCTGGTCGAAGATATGGCGGCCGATTCGCAATACCGCATTCGGCCTTATAACAATGCCAATTGGTTCAATGGCTTATCGACCTTCGATTTAGTATTGATCTCCAAACATATCCTGGGCGTTTTACCCTTGACCTCCCCTTATAAGATGATTGCGGCCGACGCTAATAAATCGGGCTCGGTGACCACGTTCGATATTGTGCAGTTTCGGAAATTGATTTTGGGCATTTACGACACGGTGCCGGGTATTACGTCTTGGCGATTTATTCCGGCCAATTATACTTTCGAAAACCCCAACAATCCGTTCTCGGCAGGGTTTCCGGAAGAAATTGTGATTCCGAGTTTACAGGCCGATCAGTTGAGCAATGATTTTATTGGTTTAAAGGTAGGCGACATGAACAACAGCACCGATCCTGCCACGGCGCGTGCACCAAAGGATACTGTTTGGATGCACACAAAGGAACAGGCTTGGAATTCGGGCAATGTTCAAATGCTTACGTTGCAGTTGCCCGATTTAGCGATGGTAGATGGTTTTCAATTCGAGTTGGAATTAGATACAGCGCTGGTGTACATAGAGGAGCTGTTTCCGGCGGGCGTATTGCAACCAGAGCATGTAGCCTTGCATCCTGGAGGGCACGTGCGTGTAAGTTATAATGTGCTCACGCCAATGGAAACAGGGGAGGCTGCTTTGTCCATGCAGCTTCGGGCAAAAAAAACGAGCAGTACCCAAGATTTTTTGAAAATACAAACAGAACGGTTTGCCCCAGAGTGGTATGACCAGGCGGGTACGGCAAGTTTGATGCTCCAAATAGGCCCAGCCCAAGCAGGCAACCATCCATTGCGGTTACTGGGTGCCAGTCCGAACCCTTACACAACACACACCGTCCTCCAGTTGGAGGTGCCGCATCCGCAAAATTTGCAATTGTTTTTATACGATGCTTTTGGGCGCTTGTGCTTACAGGAGTCCAGGGATTTTTTATCGGGAACCCAGGAATGGCCTATAAAAACAACAAGCCCACCAGCGGCGGGCTTGTTGTGGTATCAAATTGTAGATGAAGCAGGCGATACCGTGGTAGGAAAATTACTGCATCAGCCAGAGCGTTGATTTACTTTTGGCCTTTTGCGAGTGCCTGAATTTGTTGGTACGCGGCTTCGCAATTTGCGCGGTATTGTGGGATCGCCTGACGAATCTCTTTTACCTCTGCTTCAGAAATGATTTGATTGTCGCTTACGGGTGCTTTATCTGCCAGGGTAGTCGATGTGCTTGGTGTGTTCACTTTTACATAAGTTTCCAGGCTGGCTAGCATGATCCGTTGTTTTTCTTCGATGCCATCCAGTTCACCGCGAACCGATTCAATGATTGCTTTATTGGCCTTTTGGACGCTTGCAGGCAGTTTGCTAATTTCCTGGTTTACTTTATCGATTTCAGCCAGGTTCGATTTGGCATCAGAAACGGATTGATTGAGCGCACTCAGGTCAATTTGTGGGGCGGGGGCGCCTGTTTTTGCACTTGGGGTGGTTGTTTCCGGGGTGGATGCAGGTTTGGGGTCGTTTTGGCAGGCAAATACGAACAACACGCAGGCGATCAGTAGAAGTGGAGTATTTTTCATGAAATGAAAGAATTTGAAAGTGAAAAATAAGGAAAATGCGGGGCAAAGATAGAAAAGGTGTTTCAAAACGGGAAAAAACTTTAGGCGCGTATGGACTTGATAACCAGGACTTAATTTGGTTTTGCAACAAGAAAAGCGGAAAAATATTGTTAATTTTCTTGCGAAGCAGTGTGAATGGATTACCTTAGCTATTCAAAGCGGTCAGTAAAAATGTGTTGAATCGCGAAACGCTTTTCTTGGTCAAAATATTTATCTTTTTTGTACTAAGAAGGGACTTTTCTAAATTTATGGCATGTTTTTTGCGATTTATTTTTCGGTAAATTGTTTTGATTGGCACAAGCAATGAACCGATTGTACTTTTTTAATCACATGAAAAGTTGATGTATTCAAATTTGTACGCCTTTAGTACTGTAAAAAGCACTCACTGCAAGTAGATCACTCTACTTGAGTTAGTGCTTTTTGCATTTGAGTCAAAGTCAACACAACACGTTCAAAGAATTTTATTCATTCATCGTAACCTTTTCACAATTACAATTCATTAACATGAAAAAAATGTTCGCTAAATTGGGAATGCCCTCTTTGCTGACTTTGGCTTTCTTGTTGTTCGGAATGTTTTTTGGTTCAAACCTGCAAGCGCAAGCGCTTACAGCAACAGCTCCAAATACAGGCAACATCAAGGTTTTGGCAAACTGGAAAACATCTACAAATGCTCTTCAGGCTTTATCAGCTGAGATTGCATCATTGGATGCTATTCTTTCTTCTACAGGTGGCACACCTGCTTTGAAGATGAAGTACACCATCTATGTAGAAACAAAAACGTTGTTGGAAGGCGGTCTGGAAGTTCCAGTTGCTGCAACCACTGCATTTTACCACTATGCACCAGGTGCGGGTACCGATGCTGCTGTTGATTCACCATTGAATCAATCTGAATGGAACTCCATCTACAGCAGTTTGATCAGTTTGTTGAGCGTTTAATACGAACGCTTTTAAACGCCAATTGACCGAATCATTAACAATGTTTAACAAAATACAAATAACATAATCTTATGATCAGTAAGATACTTTCAACGATTTCGTTGTCTGTTTTGTGTGTAGTTATGACTGTTGCTGTGGCTTCTGCCCAGACGTTCAACGGTAGTACTGTAAACACAGCAGGCAACTCTGCCATTCCTTCTGCGGGAACAGGTGGTTGTACCGTAGCACCCCAGACTACTGGCGGTACTACTTTTAACAACACGGTTGCTGGTTTAACAAATCAGCCTTTGTTGAATGTTCGTTTGAACCTTACCCATACTTGGACTGGAGACCTTGATATTTTCTTGGTTGCTCCAAACGGACAAATCCTTGAGCTTTCTACCAACAATGGTGGATCTGGCGACAATTACGCCAATACCGAGTTTTGCGACGGTGTTGCGCTTTCTATCGTTTCTGGCACTGCTCCATTCGCGGGTCAATTTCGTCCAGAAGGAAGCTTAACAACAAGCACTTGCAGCGGGGCAATTACACCAACAGTAACTACCCTCGGTGGTTTCACTGCTGGTCAGAATGGTACCTGGAGTTTGGTGATTAATGATGAAGCTGGTGGCGACGTAGGAACCATGCAGAACTGGTCTATGACCTTTGCTTCTCCATGTTCATTTGTAGCTACTTCTTTGCCTGCGCTCAATTTTGCTGGTAATAACCCAGCGGTTTGTGGTGTTACAAACGTAAACGTTACTGCTCCAATTCTTACTTGCGGTGCAGGTGCAACGATGGAAGTTCGTTTGAACGGCGTATTGGTCAACCCATCGGTTGGCTCTGGCGCTGTGTTCCAAATCTCTGCTCCACTTGGCACATACACGTTGACTTACTCTTTGGCTTGTGTTGCTCCATTGAGCCAGTCTGTAGTAGTTACGGACGGTATCGCACCAGTGGTAACTTGCCCAGGCAATGTAACCATCAACCTGGATCCAGGTCTTTGTGATGCGGTTTACAACTACAACGTAACGGCTACCGACAACTGCCCATCCAATGGTCCGCTTGCTACCCTAAATACCATCACAACTGGTGGTAACGGTAATGCAACTGGTGGTATGGTCTTTTTTGATTTGGTGAACACCGCTTCTGCTCCATTGGTAATCACAGGGTTCCGTATGAACATCACTGGATCTACTTTGGTAAGCGTTTATTCTAAAACCGGTACACATACTGGCTTCATCGCTAATGCTGCTGCTTGGACTTTGGTTGCTACTGCAAACGCAACAGTAGGTCCATTCTCTGGTGCTTTCCCAGGTAACGGTACTTTGACCAACGCTCCAATCACTACAGGTTCTTTGGTGCTGCCACCAAACTCTACTACAGGTATTGGCTTGCGTACATTGACTGCTGCTTCTAACTACACGAACGGTAATGGTGCTAACCAAACCTACACAAATGGTCCATTGACGTTGAACGCTGGTTCTACATCAAACGGTCTGTTCATCGCTGGTTTCACGCCACGTGTATTTAACGGTGGTGTAACGTTCCAAACATTGGTTGCAAACCCACCATTGGTTCAAACTTCTGGTTTGCCTTCTGGTTCAACGTTCCCACGTGGTACTACAACCAACTGCTTCCGTGCTACGGATGCTGCTGGTAACACAGCTACTTGCTGCTTCAATGTAACGGTATTGGAATTCCCAAATCCAGTTACACAATTGGTATGTAATGATTTGATTTACTTCTCTTTGGACGAAGATTGTTCAGGAGTAGTAGGTGCTGACGACGTATTGGAAGGTGGTCCTTATGGCTGCTACGACGACTACATCGTTGAATTGGACAAAACTGCTCCATTCGGTAACGGCCCATGGGTTCCTGCTGTTGCAGGTCCTGGCGACGTTGGTAAAACATACCAGGTTCGTGTAACCGACCCAACTACAAATAACAAATGCTGGGGTAACATCAAATTCGAAGACAAATTGCCACCAGTTTTGGTTTGTCGCGATCAAGTGATCCCATGTAACGGTACACCAGTAGAAGAGCCAGCACCAGCAATCGTTGGCGCTCAAGTTCAAATCCAGAAGCCAAACAACCCAATCGGCGAAGCAGGTGCTCCAGTACCAGACGTACAATTGTATAACTTCGATTATGGTTACATCCCAACTGGTATCCCAGTATTGGACGTAAACGTACGTTTGAAATTGACTGGCCACACTTGGTTGCCTGATTTGAACGTAAGCTTGACTGCACCAGACGGTACACAAGCAACAGTAATGACCATCGGTGGTTGTGTAGGTCAGGAATGGCCAATTGACGCTAACTTTGACGATGCAGGTGCTGCAATCACCCTTTGCGCACAATTGAACGCAGCTGGCGCTCCATTGCGCTGCTTGCAAGCAGGTGTATCAAACGCAACTACGTTGTCTGTCTTCAATGGCAAAAATGCTAGCGGTGTTTGGACAGTACGTATCGCCGACAACGTTGCCGGTGATGACGGTGTAGTAGAAATCGTAGGATTGGAAATCACGGTAAATGCACCAGCACAACCAGTTGTTGACGCTTGCGGTCCATTCACATTGACATACATCGACTCAGAAGTACCTGGTACTTGTGCAACTGGTTTCTCTAAAGTAGTAACCCGTAAATGGACAGCAGTTGACGCATCTGGCAACTCTTCTACTTGCGCACAGAAAATTAGCTACCAATTGCCAACATTGGATGATTTGGTTCCACCAACAGACTATGATGGCGTTGACGCACCAGCGTTCTCTTGCACAGACAATGCTTACCCAACTCCACAATGGATTGAAGGTCAAGGCTTGCAAGGTTTCCCATATGTATTTGGCGAACCTGTAGGTTGCACCATCAACTGGGAATACGAAGATTTGGTAATTGAAGTATGCGATGGCACGTACAAAATCCGCCGTCAGTGGACAATCATTGACTGGTGTATCGGCGACGGTTTCGAATACAACCAAATCATTAAAGTAATTGACGAAGCAGGTCCAGCATTTGCTGCTCCAGCTAACCTGACCGTATCTACAGATCCATTCTCTTGCTGCGCGATCACGAACCTTCCAGACGTTATCATCGAAGATAACTGCTCACGGATCAACAACATCAGCGGTATGGTAATCGGTTTCGACCCATTCACAGGCGAGCAAATCGGTATGTTCAACATCGGTGGTTCCTTGA
>Ga0247833_1001104_pt1 | contig 45965 bp, 47 predicted proteins | sample LaCruzMarch2015__7_FD_187117 | JGI IMG/M metagenome (GOLD analysis project Ga0247833, IMG submission 187117) | Freshwater microbial communities from meromictic Lake La Cruz, Castile-La Mancha, Spain - LaCruzMarch2015_8m | ecosystem: Environmental > Aquatic > Freshwater > Lake | place: Spain...
GAGCTCGTCCCCTTCGTCGATGTCGAAGGCTTTGATGCCGTTGCTGCGGATGTTCGCGAAGTCGCGGAGCGGCGTTCGCTTGACTTCCGACTCATGGCGCTGGCCGATGCCACGAGTGATCATAGCGAGGTAGCCCTCTACGTTCAGATCCTTGATGGAGATGGTCGCGGTGACGCGCTCTCCGCCGACGATCTGGATGTAGTTGATGATGGGCATGCCTCGGGCGTACCGACCCGATTCGGGGATTTCGTACGCCTTGAGCCGGTAGACGCGGCCGCGATCGGTGAAGAAGAGGATGGTGTGGTGGGTGCTGACCTGGAAGAGGTGCGCCGGTTCATCATCGGCCTTCATCGTGTTGTTGACGCCCTTTCCGCCGCGCTTTTGCTGGCGATAGGCGTCAATGGAAACGCGCTTAATGTAGCCGTCTCGGCTGATGGAGATGATCGCTTCCTCGTCCGGAATCAGATCTTCTTCCGAGAAATCGCCGGCTTCGCGCGGCTGAATCTTGGTTCGTCGCTCGTCGCCGTACTTGTCTCGGATGTAGACGACTTCGTCGCGAAGGACTTTCTTCAGTCGCTCGGGGTCTTCGAGGATGTCGAGAAGGTTCTGCACCCGTCGGGCAGCGGCCTTGAAGTCGTTCTCAAGGTTCGCCTGGTCCAGCTGGGTGAGGCGCCGGAGCGGCATGTTCAGGATGGCGGTGGCCTGGAACGGGCTGAAGTTGAAGGTCGTAACGAGTTCAACCAGCGCGCTGGCGGCATCGCGGCTGGCGCGGATGACGCGGACGATGTCGTCCATGAAGCGGCGGGCAATTTGGTAGCCCTCGTTCAGGTGGAGTTCTTCGAACGCTCGGTAAAGCTCGTAGCGGGTTCGGCGAACGATGACGTTGCGCCGGTGGATGATGTACTGATCGAGCAGCACGAGCAGCGGGCTGGTTCGCGGTGCGAGATCGACCAGGGAGAGCATGTTCGCGCCGAAGGTGGTGCGAAGGCTGGTGTGCTTGAGCAGGTAGTTCAGCGCCTGGTTCGGGTTGACGTCGCGTCGGACTTCGACTTCGATGCGCATGCCGCGCTTGTCGGAGTAGTCCTGAACGGAGAGGAGGCCATCGAACTTGCGGTCCTTGATGAGACCAGCGATGTTCTTGATGAGCGACTCTTTGTTGACCTGGTACGGAATTTCGGTGACGACGATGACGGACTTGCCGGAATCTCCGAGCTCGATCATCGTTTTGGCTTGCATTACGACGGAACCGCGGCCGGTTTCGTAGGCGCTGCGGATTCCCTTCGCGCCCATGATGATGCCGTAGGTTGGGAAGTCGGGTCCGGGGAGGACTTCCATCACCTGGTCGAGGGTGCAGGCGGGCTCGTCGATGCGGAGCAGGATGGCGTTGCAAACCTCGGTGAGGTTGTGCGGCGGCATGTTGGTGGCCATGCCGACGGCGATGCCCTGGGAACCGTTGCAGAGCAAATTCGGGAATTTGCCGGGGAAAACGGTGGGTTCGAGGGTGGACTGAGAATAGTTGCTGATCCACTCGACGGTTTCGCGGTCGAGGTCTTCCATCATCTCGACGGCGAGCGGCATGAGGCGCGCTTCGGTGTATCGCATGGCGGCGGGAGAGTCGCCGTCGATGCTGCCGAAGTTGCCTTGCCCGTCGATGAGAGGGTAGCGGAGTGACCATGGCTGGGCCATTCGAACGAGGGTCGGGTAGATGACCGCTTCGCCGTGGGGGTGATAGTCGCCGCTGGTGGTTCCGCAGATTTTGGCGCACTTGACGTGGCCGCGATCTGGGTTCAGGTTCAGGTCCCTCATGGCATAGAGGATTCGCCGCTGAACCGGCTTGAGGCCATCTCGGACATCCGGGAGGGCGCGCGCGATGATGACGGACATCGCATAGTTCACGTAAGAGCGGCCTAGCTCTTCATCAACGTTGACGATGGTGTAATTCGGATTCTCTGCCACGGTAGAAGTCGCTGCGCCGAGGGCAAAATGCATCCCGCGCTGTCACAGAATACCGTGAGAGAGAAATTGGAACACATTTTGCGCTTGTTTCGTCAATAATGGGTAACCCGTTGTTAAGGGGGACTTAACTTTGCATTTTTTGTTTTGGTTGCTTAGTTTTGGGGATTTACTACGAATGCAATTAACATCACTCGGAGCAATGATGCTCCTGGTCATCGGGTTTAAGGGAGCCGATGCCACGTTCACCTCGTCGTTCGATCGCCGGGCAAAGTCGCTCGACATCCAGATCACCTCTTCTCAGTTTGCCGTCCGGCGAATCTTGAAGGACGGTTGGGCCATGGCTCCGAAGGGGGAAAAGTTCCTTGTGGTGAACTACACCGTTCGAAACTCGGGCGCTGGGCCAGAACAGTATGGTCGGGACAGCGTGACGTTCTCGGTGACCAACGCAGGGCAATCTACCGTCGTCGGAGAATCGGCCGCCCGTTTCATGGACAACTATGCAGACGACTTGCTGCCCGGGAAATTCCTTGCGGATACGGTGGTTTTGGAAGTGCCGAACGATATGGATTCTCCAAAGCTTTCCATGCTGGTAAACGGTCGGCGGTCTACGGTGGATCTCACCCCATTTTTACAAAAGGCACAGGGCCCTTATCTTCGAGAGAACGGCAAGCAGGCGTTTGACACGATCTCTGGCACGCGGAAGCAGGTGTTGCCGGTCGGCGGTTGGGATATCTCGCTCGAAGAAACGACCGTTACGAAGCAGTCACCGAACCTCTATATGGCGGCCGCGCTGGATGAACATTTTTTACTTGCCGCGGTGAAGTTCCGAAACGTTTTGAACGAGGAGCAAACCATCGACAGTGGCGTTCTTAGCGCGGCGATTATTGATGACAAGGGGAAAGAGCACAGCTGGAACCAGTACGTACTTTCCGCGCTTGAGGGCGAGATTGTGTCGGTTCCGTTGCGTGGGAAAGGTGTCGCCACGGTTCGACTGCCGTTTTTGCTGCCAAAGAATGCGATTCCGAAAAAGCTGCGGTTGACTGACCCGACCTCGGGCCGCACGAGCATTGTGACCCTATAGGTGGCTCTAATTTGGGCGGTTCTGTCGTAGAACCGCCTATGCCAGACGCGAGCGGTTCTCGAGTTGTTATTGCCGGTGGATCCGGATTCTTGGGCCGCGCGATTGCGTCCGAACTGCGACTGGCCGGCTACACCCCACTCATCCTAGGCCGTTCTTCGAAATCTGACCTTGAATGGGATGCCAAGAACCTGGGGCCTTGGGCGGCCGAACTTGATGGCGCGGCGGGATTGATCAACTTGGTTGGGGAAAGCATCTCCTTGCCTTGGACCCCAGAGAATCGGAAGAAGATTTTGGATTCTCGCGTTGAGAGCACTTCGGTTCTCGCGCAGGCGTTGGCCCGGTTGCAGCAGCCGCCGAAGGTTTGGCTCAACGCTTCGGGAGTTGGAGTGTATGGCAATCGCGGCGACGCCGTTCTGACGGAGGAAGATGCCCCCGGCACCGGATTTTTGGTTGACGTTGTTTGTGCTTGGGAGGCCGCGATGTTTTCGGCACCATTGCCTCACATTCGCCGAAACGCGATGCGGCTTGGGGTGGTGATCGGCAAGGATGGCGGTGCCTTCCCTACTTTGGCGAAGCTGACACGGAGCTTTTTGGGCGGTGCGCAGGGGGACGGGCAGCAATGGTTTGCGTGGGTTGAGGTGAGCGATGCGGCGCGGATGTTTGTTCACGCGCTGCGGGAGCCACTGGAAGGGCCAATCAATGCGGTGAGCCCGAATCCGGTTCGGAATGGGGAATTTATGGAGGAACTTCGGGCGGCGGTCGGGCGGCCTTGGAGTCCGCCGGCTCCGAAGTTCGGATTAAAGTTGGCTTCCCTTTTTGGTGCTCCGGACCCTGAGTTGGTGCTGGACAGCGTTCGAGCAATGCCGGAAAAGTTGAATCGGTCGGGGTTTGTGCCGAAGTTTTCGGAGATTCGCGGGGCGATTAAGGCCCACGTTTGAAAAAGTTTGCAACGCATCACACCTCACAGCGGTCTTTGTACTGATCATGGGCGCAGAAAAGAAGATTCCGGCCGGCATTCTTGCCATTCTCCTCGGTGGTTTGGGCATCCACAAGTTCTACTTGGGCTACACAACCGCGGGCATCATCCAGTTGTTGCTGGGCCTTTGCGGTGTGGGTTCGATCATCGGGCTTGTTGAGGGAATTATCTATCTCACGAAGACGGATGAGGATTTTGCCGCAACTTACGTTTACACCAAGAAAGAATGGTTCTGAGGCTGTAGGTACACTCTCAGCTTAAACCGCTCCGCTGGCGGCGCTGTGCGCCGCCTTTTTTGCGCTATGACCGTTACCAGAGAGGATCTAAACCCTTGCACCGTTCGCCTTACTATCGTTCCGGCGAGCGAGCAGGTTAAGCACAGTTTTGACCGCGCATTCCGCGACCTGACCAAAAAGGTAAAGCTTCCCGGCTTTCGCCCTGGCAAAGCGCCACGAGCCATGCTCGAGCCGCTTGTCAACAAAGAGGATTTGTACGAAGAAGCCGCTCGCGCACTCGTGATGAGCACGCTCAACGCGGCAATCAAGCAGGAATCGCTGACGCCAGACCCAAACACTCAGCCTTCGGTCGACGTTAAGTCGATTGACCAGGACACCCTGACGGCGGAGTATTCGGCCAAGATTCCGTTGCCTCCACGCGTAGAGCTTGGCGACTACACCGGACTCAGCGTAGTTCACGCGCCTTCGGAAGTTACGCCAGAAGAGGTTGACCTTCAGATCGAAGAGATGCGACGCCGACGCTCGGTGCGCGAGACCGTGACTTCGCGAGAAGTTCGGGCGACCGACATTGCGGTTCTCAACATCAAGCCAGATGGCGCGGCCGAAGGCAAGACCTTCATGGTCATCGTGGGCAAGAGCTTCCCTCAGCTGGACGAGTTGATTCTCGGAATGCAGGTTGAGGAGATCAAGCACGCGGAACTCACCTTCCCGGCCGAGTTCTCGGACAAGGAATGGGCGGGTACGACGGTCACGGCGACGGTTGCAGTATCTTCGCTCACCGAAGTTAAGCTGCCCGACCTTGATGACGCGTTTGCGGCTTCGCTTCAGACGGAGAACCTCGAAGACTTGCGAGAGCGAGTGACTTCGGGCCTGCAGATCGTTAAGGAAGAAGCGGCTTTCGAGATGGCGACCGACCAGTTGCTGGACACGATGGTGACGAAGAGCACGATCGAAGTTTCCGACAACATGTGGGAGAACTTGGCCGACCGACGCATTTCTGAGACCGCTCAGGAACAGGCGAAGAACGGAATCAGCCTGGAGCAGTACACCCGCGACCAGGGCATGACGATCGAAGAGTTCGTCGAAGCTTGGCGCGTTCGAGCGAAGACGGAGATTCTCCGAGCGTTCGTGATTCAGAACGTTTACGCCAAGGAAAAGCTGAACCTGACGAACGGTGACGTTCAGCAGGAGCTCGCTCGCATGGCGGGAGAGAACAACATTTCGCCGGAAGAGCTTTACCGAGCCCTAGAGCGCAATGGCGATTTCCAGGAACTCCAGTTCCGCGCGATTCAGCGAAAGGTTCGACAGTTCCTTCTGAGCCAAGCCGACGTTCGCGAGACCGAAGCTCCGGCGGAAGAAGCGACTCCAGCGCCAAAGAAGAAGTCTTCTAAGAAGAAGGCAGAAGACGCTCCAGCAGCGGAAGAAGCGGTTGCTGAGACGACGGAAACAGAAGCCGCAGAGTAAGGCTTCGAAATAGAAATAGCCCGGCGGAGATGAACTCCGCCGGGCTATTTTGTTTTTCCGATTAGTGAATGAAGACGCCGAGGTCTCGGGCGGTGACGTACTCCATGGTGTCGTTCCGCACAGTTTTGAGCTGTCCACAGGCATCGGCGATTGGCACGGTGCACATCTCCTGGTTCTGGTAGGCAACCATGACGCCGCTTTCGCCTCGGTCAACGGCCTTGATGGCTTCGACGCCGTAGGCTTTGGCGAGGATTCGGTCGGCGGGGTTTGGCGTTCCGCCGCGCTGGACGTGGCCCAGGACGGTGCCGCGCATTTCGAATTCGCCGGGTGCCATTTCTTCTAGTGTTCGCATGACTTCGGTGGACACTCCGCCAAGGAGCACTTCGCTGGACTTGCCGCCGGCCTGGATCACTTGTCGGTCGTCGATCATCGCGCCTTCGGCGACTACGACGATGGAGGAGCCGTATTGCTCTTGTCGGTAGCGGAGGAACTCCATGAGGTCGTGGACCTTGAAGGGGAATTCGGGGAGGAGGATGGCATCGGCTCCACCGGCGAGGCCAGCGCGGAGGGCGATCCAACCCGCGTGGCGACCCATGGTTTCGAGGAAGAGGATACGGCTGTGGCTAGAGGCGGTGGTGTGGATTCGGTCCAGCGCGTCGGTCACGACTTGCACGGCGGTCGAAAAGCCGAAGGTTCGGTCCGTCGCCATCAGGTCGTTGTCGATCGTCTTCGGGACGCCGATGATCTTTACGCCGAATTCTTCAAGCTGCAGAGCAGCATTTAGGGTGCCGTCTCCGCCGATGACCACAAGCGCGTCGATGCCGACTTCTTGAAGGTTCGACTTCGCCATCTCGAGGATGTCGTCGGGGATTCGTCGAACGCCACCGGCGCCGACCTTTCCGCCGAAGCGACCGCGGTTAGTGGTTTTAAGGATCGTTCCGCCGATGAAGCTGATCCCTCGGACGTCGCTGAGACCGAGAGGTCGGCAGGTGATTGGCGACAGCACTCCTTCCCAGCCGCGCTCAAAACCGACGAACTCGTATCCCATTGGGATGCCTACCTTAACGACCGAGGCAATGACTGCGTTCAACCCACTACAATCGCCACCGCTCGTTAGAATCCCAACTCTTCCCTTTGCCATCTGTGGCCGGAAGGTTACCGGCAAACGGGGTCTGGAGGCTATAGCGGGAGGCGGTGGGACTCGGATGTCGGCGACGACCTGGTTGGAATGCGGTGGCCGAGCCAGCGCCTACGACCTTGAGGAAGTTTGCGGGTTGCAAAAAGCGGCAGTAGAAGAGAGCGTCGCATTGGAGCTGACCTAGGTGCAATCTAGGTCCGTGAGCTGGTTGTTGTAGCAATATTTATGCTTGTTCTTGTGTTCAGCGGGGTGCAAGATCCCAAAAGTGCGTTCAGGAGCATGCATAGAAGGCTCTGGAGGAGCCTGAGGTTGTAGGCGAGTGTCAGGAGGGCAAATTCGAGTCTCGCCCCGCGGAGGTTACGGAGTTTGAATCTTGTAAACCGGAAGCCCGCTTTCAGGCGGGCGAAGACAAGTTCGACGGTTTCTCCACGCCGGGCCAGCAGGGCTTTACCCCGGTCGGTTTGAGTTCGCTCTTGGTTGTCCTCTCTGGTGCCAAGGCGGGTACCGGCGCGAACCGTCATCTCCTTTTGGTGCGAGCTTTTCGGAACCTTGCAGGAGTCTCGAAAGGGACAGTGCCGGCACTGACTGACCCGGTAGACATCGTAGGCATGGCCACTCTTCGTGGTCCTTGTAAGCGACGGAACATGACCCGCCGGGCACCGAAGGATCCCACTCTCATCCGGTTCAAAGACCCTCAGGTGCTTACTGCGTGGCCGAATGTAAGAGATCACCTGGCGCTCTACCAGAGCCTGGTGGTTTGGACTGGAATCGTAACCCGAATCCGCCACGACTTCGACGGGATACTCTCCCGCTACGTCCTTAATGGCGTCCATCACCGCAGGCATCTGGCCCATGTCGTTGGCGTCCGAGGTAACGACACTGGCGGCAATGAAAGTGCTCTCGGAGTCCACCGCAACCTGAGCGTTGTAGCCAATGACATAGTGGCCATGACCGTCATTCATTGTTTTGGAATCCTCCTCCGAAGCACCAGAAAGAGCCCGACGCCACTGACTCGTGGCACCGGGAAGCTTTGTACCGTCCACCATCAACGGGCGAGAACTCACCAGACCCTGACGACGACCCTCTTGACAAACCTCGCTCAAAAGCTCAGGAAGAACATCGTCAAACCGTTCCCGGAACCGCGCAAGCGTAGAGTGGTCGGGGCGAGTTCCTCCGGCAAGAAAAGCGAACCGAACATCGAAACGACAAGCATCCTCGAGCTGACGCGAACTCGAACGCCCCTGCATGAAACCATACATCCAAACCGCAAACATGCGGGCTGGGTCATGTAGATATCCCCCACGGTCCTGAGCAATGGAACGAAGACGAACCCCTAGAACAGATTTCACGAGGTTCCAAAGCCCGAAAACCTCATGATCTGAACCCAACAGATCCGCCGGAACCGAAGGAAACAAACCCGGCTGAAAAGACATCGGCCCGGAACCCGAACGAAAAATGCGTGCAGGACGAGAACCAGACATCCTACAAAAGACGAGACAAACGCCCAATGCGACGCCCTCTAGAACTGCCGCACTCCAGGGCTGGGGCACTAGCCTTAAGTGTCGGGCGTTAATGCAAATGAGGGCAGTCAATAGCTCTTCGGAAGAGGAGCACGACCTACGATGGTGAAGGCGATAAAGATACGGAGGTGGCCGAGGTTCTTCGGAGTTTCGTGGTTTGAGATCGCGAAGTTCGGTGTGCTTGGGCTCGAGATCATGATTTGGTTTGCTCCGACCTATCACGAGATGAAGTCTCCGACGCCCACTGAAAAGCACCGCCTACAGTACGAAAAGCAGTTGACTCAGGAACTGCGGCTTCGGCTCTCCGTGAAGTCCGTTGTTGACATCGACGGTGACCGGCCGGGGATCGTTGCCTTCCTTGATGAAGAAGAGGTTCAGCCCTTGCTTGCTCGCATCTTCCGCGCCAACCGCTACGACGGACGAATCGACACTCTGAGTTCAAATTTGATTGAAGTCGACGGTCGCTTCTTTCAGTTCTTTCGGTACCGGGGCCGCGTGCTCGTGGTCTCGTCTGACTACAAAGAAATGCTTGGAGAATTGCTAGAGAATGCGGTCAAGGATGACTCGGTCCTGAAGGCGTATCGGAAGGTGAAATGATCAAACACCAACTACAACTGAGTCTTATGCGGCGGCAGAGCCACTGCGCTACGACTTTGGGTGAAAACGCGAGTTACAAAAAGCGGCAGTAGAACTGCCGCACTCCAGAGTGGATCGAAGGATGAACTTGAAACTACGCAATGGGCTGATCATCTTCGTGGTCTTGATTTGGGGATGTTTCGGGTTCGAGCGGTACTTTCGGTGGCAATCTTTTGTGAACCAAAGTTTCGGGCTCTTAGGGATTCATGCCGAGAAGCAATGGGTGGAGAATCGCCGGTTGCCGGAAACCTATTCGGATCTTCTTGGCTCGATGCCTGAGCACACCCGCGAAGTTTTTGAACGGCCGGAACGGCGGGAACGGTATGAAATCTCCTACCATCGGCCGGGCGAGAACATGGCCGTCTTCCATGCAAGGGATAAGCTGCTTCCCTTTTTATCGAAGTCATATCGAGTTGAGTGCGCCGGATCGGATTGCTATTTCGGTACTGCTGACCGTTCGCGCTAGGCGAGCCATGTACGGTCGTGACTTGATCACTCAAATGCGGCCGGAAGACCGTCGCGTAGCGGAGAGCGAAGCGCGGACGTCGCAACGTCAGGAAACTTGTACATAATTGCGCCAGCCATTCGCCGAGCGAGGGAGCTTGGATGGTCTTCAGAACGCAGATGAACAACGGTCGACTTGAGGCGTTTAGTGACGGGGTCTTAGCGATCATCATCACCATCATGGTGTTTGATATCAAGGCACCGGAGCTAACATCCTGGGAAGCGCTGAAATCGGTTTGGCCGGTGTTTCTCTCGTTCGTTCTCAGTTTCATCCACGTCGGCATTTACTGGAACAACCACCACCATATGATGAAGCTTTCGACCCGAGTGAACGGAAGCATCTTGTGGGCAAATATGCACCTGCTGTTCTGGCTGACCCTCGTACCCTTCACAACGAGTTGGCTTGGTCGGTCGAACTTTGCGGCAATTCCAACCCAACTATATGGCGTCTCTTTGGGAATGTGCGGGGTGGCTTACTGGATTCTTCAAACGGTGATCATTCGCTCACAGGGAACGAACTCCCTCCTAGCCCGCGCGATCGGAAATGATCTGAAAGGACGTAGCTCCATTGTTGGCTACGTTCTCGGCGTGCTGGTGTCGCCGTACGATTCACGGATTTCGATGGTGATCTACGCTGCTCTAGCGGCAATGTGGCTCATTCCTGATCCGCGAATTGAACGGTTTGTCGAGGAATGCTGAGAGACTAAAGGTTCGAGCTTGCGGGAGATCCCGTTGGATGCGCCTGATCCAAGGTCCTACTCGGCCTTGGTCCTGCGAACTCCCAAGTTCAGCGCGGAGTAATCTGCATTCAGATGGGAATTCCGTACGTTATCGAAAAAACGCAGAACGGTGAGCGAAGCTACGACCTGTGGTCGAGGCTTCTCAAGGACCGGATCGTCTTCTTGGGCACGGAAGTTGACGACTATGTCGCCAACCTGATCGTCGCCCAGTTTTTGTTCCTCGAAAAGGAAGACCCAGACAAGGACATCGACTTTTACATCAACTCGCCCGGCGGATCGGTTTATGCCGGACTCGCAATCTACGATGCGATGCAGTTGGTGAAGCCGGCGATTGCGACCACTTGCGTCGGAATCGCGGCAAGCATGGGCGCGGTGCTCTTGGCCGCGGGCGCGGACGGCAAGCGAAGTGCGTTGCCAAATGCCCGCGTGATGATTCACCAAGTCTCGTCCGGATTCCGAGGAACCATGGCGGACATCAACGTTCAGGTCAAGGAAACGAACACGCTCATGGACAAGCTCATGATCATCTTGGGTGAGCACACCAAGAAGGATCCCGAGCAGGTTCGCATCGATTGCGATCGTGACCGATGGATGTCTTCGGACGAAGCGAAGGATTACGGCATCGTGGATAACGTAATTCGACCGACCAACCGATAATCTAGGCACGATGATGCAGGCACCGGATCGCCGCGACCTCTGCGCCCTTTGTGGAAGATCAAAGGCCTCAGTGTCGCGGCTGATTACCGGACTCTATGGGGCGATCTGCTCAGATTGCGTTCAGCTTTGCACGGAGATCGTTGACCAGGAAGGCACCCGCGCTCGCAATAGCGATTCTCATCCCTTCCCTGCGACCCCGACCCTTGATCCCGAATTCACTAAAGCGCGTCTACCAAAGCCGAGAAGCATTGTTGAATTTTTGAGCACCTACGTGGTGGGGCAAGACGCGGCGAAGCGAGCCTTAGCCGTCGGCGTTTATAACCATTACAAACGAACCCTAGACTCGACACCGGGACGAACCGAGGTTTCGAAGAGCAACATCCTGCTCATGGGCCCGACGGGGACGGGCAAAACTCTGCTTGCTCAGACTTTGGCGCGGATGATGCACGTTCCGTTTGCCATTGCCGACGCAACGTCGCTCACCGAAGCGGGCTACGTTGGCGAAGACGTTGAGAATGTTTTGGTCCGGCTCTACCGCGAGGCGGAGAGCATCAACGGCGCGGATCCGAAGAAGCTCGCGGAGCGCGGGATCGTTTACATTGACGAGATCGATAAGGTCGCACGCAAGTCGCAGGGCGGAACTTCGATCACCCGAGACGTGAGCGGCGAAGGGGTGCAGCAGGGACTCCTGAAAATCCTTGAGGGAACGATCGCCAACGTGCCGCAAAATGGCGGGCGCAAGCATCCGCACCAAGAATTCATCCAGATCGACACGACCGGGATCCTGTTCATTTGTGCCGGCTCTTTTGAGGGGATTGAGGAAATCGTTCGGCGGCGGCAGCAAGGCGCCGTGATGGGTTTCCGCAACGCACCGGAAAAGGCTCTAGACATCGTGCCGACGGACGTTGTGCCGGACGATTTGGTGAAATACGGGTTCCTCCCGGAGTTCATCGGTCGACTGCCCGTGATTACGGCATTAAATCCGCTCACGGAAGACGACCTGATCCGAGTTTTGACGGAGCCAAAGAACTCGCTGATCAAGCAGTACAAGCATCTTTTTGAACTTGAGGACGTAGAACTCGTGGTTGAGACTTCGGCGCTGCGAGAAATCGCCCGAGAAGCGATTCGCCGCAAAACCGGGGCAAGAGCGCTGCGAGCGTTGCTAGAAGAGATTCTGCAAGAGGCGATGTTCGAGGTTCCGAGCTTGCCTGACGTTCAGCGGGTCATCGTTCCTAAAGGAATTTTGGAAGGCAACGAGCGGCCGATTTACTTGACCGAGCTTCAGTTGCGCGAAACTGGCTAAAAAAGTCCATATTCATGGAACTCTTTTGATTCACGAATCGTTTGTCTTGAATTAGAAGGGGAGTAGCCGGTTTCAACGAGGAAATCTGCGTCGTCGTCAACACGGGGAAACCCCGGCGGCGCATCTGAGTGCGAGACCTTCCAAAAGAGAGCGACCGACTAGTTCGGCCGCTCTTTATGCGTGAGCATTGGAGGTCCTTCATCTTTGAGATTTGAATCTTTTCTCTTCATCATTCATAGTCTGTTCCCTGCCCAAAACGTAACCCTTGAGACGTTTTTGGACAAAGTCGAGCAAGGTTTTCCGAAGCTGCGTGCGGCACAAAATGCGGTAGAAATTGCCGCCGCAAAGAGTAAGGAGAAGCGCGGTGCCTTTGACCCAGTGCTCATGGTGGACACCTCTGCCTTGCGCTACAACAGTTCCAGCACACGGGGCAAAGCGCTCTCGACCCAGATGCTTGAGACCACGGTCGAGCAGACTACTCGGTCTGGCGCGAAGGTTTTTGCCGGATCGCGATTGAACTTTGGCTCGGTGAAATCGCCGGGAAGTTCTACCGGTGAGCTTGGCGAGTACTTTGTCGGCGTCAAGCTTCCTTTGCTTCGCGGAAACGGGGTCAACCAGAAGTCGATTGCGGAGGCAGTGGCGAAGCTTGAGTTTGGCCAGGCGACCGAAGAGGCTCGGCTGATCCGGCTGAACGTTCGCCTCAAGGCTAGTGAGGCGTTTTGGGAATGGGTGGCGGCACGCGAGAGAAGAGAGATCGCGGCGCGCCTTCTTAACATTGCGAAGGTTCGAGCGGACGGGATTAGAGAGCGCTACGAACGTGGCGATTTGCCGAAGATCGATACCGTTGAAGCCGAGACTGAGGTGCGTCGACGCGAAGGTGGGCTCGTGAAGGCAGAGCGAGATATCGAAAAGACTTTGTTGAAACTCAACGTTTTTCTTTGGAACGGGCCTATCGGAACACCAGGCAGCCTGCCAAAGCCCGCGCTACCGACAGCGGAAGAATTGGAAGCCGCATTCTCTCGAGCCGTAGCTCAACGTCCAGAAGCGAGAATTATTAGCGCCGAGACCAAAGTGATCGAGCAGAGCTTGGCGCTGGCAAAGAATGAGCGACGCCCGAGTTTGGATGTTGTTGTTTCGCCAGGAATTGATACCGGCCGAAACTCAGTTGGCGCGACGGTAAAGGCGGGGGTGTTCTACTCCATTCCCCTTCGCCAACAAACGGCGGATGGTCAAATTGAACAGGCCCAACAAAAGCTGGAAAAAATCCGTCAGGACGAAGCTTTGCTCAAGCGGGAAATTGAAACGGAAGTTCAAGATGCGACCTCGGCCCTCCGGCGGGCTTATGAACGGGTGCAGGCCAACGTTGCCGAACTTGAGTTGGCCCAACAGTTAGAGCTGGGTGAACTTATCCGGTTCCAGGAAGGGGATGGGACGCTCTTCTTGCTTAACCAGCGAGAGCGTGGGACGGCCGAAACCGCCGCGCGGCTCGTTGATGTCATCGCAGAGTTCCACATTGCGAAAGCCGCGCTTCGCGCAGCAGAAGGAGGATTGAATTGAAACCAGTAACCCGATTTCTCCGGCTCGTCTCTCGTGAGCGAGCGGACCTTTGTCTGCTTGCCACTTACACCCTCGTTGTCATTGTGATGACGCTTGCGGTGCCGCTGGCGACCCAGTCGTTGGTGAATACCATTGCGGCAGGAATGTTTCTGCAGCCGGTTGTACTGCTTTCCTTCTTGGTTCTAGGTGGATTAAGTGTCGCTGGCCTGGTGCAGCTTTTGCAGTACGGCGTGGTTGAAACGGTGCAGCAACGCGTGTTTGCTCATACGGCTTTGGCGCTTGCCGACCGCATGCTCAACGTGCGCGCCGCGGCAATGCGAACGCACTATGCGCCCGAGTTGGTGAATCGCTTCTTTGATGTCATCACGATTCAGAAAGCGCTCAGTAAGTTACTGCTCGATGGTTTCACGGCTTTCATCCAGACCATCGTTACGGTGCTGGTGCTTGGCATTTACAATCCGGGACTACTCCTTTCCGCAGTAACCGTACTTGTTCTGTTCTTCGGTGGCACGATCCTGCTGGGATACGGCGGGATTAAGAGCAGCCTCTACGAGAGCAAGCAGAAGTACATCGTGGCTGAGTGGCTACAAGATATTGCCCGCTGCCATTTGTCGCTTAAGTTGTACGCGAATCGTGAATCCTTGTCCTCGAAAACCGATGAGCTGGTCACGAATTACATTCTTGCGCGGCGCTCTCATTTCCGGGTGAACCGCCGGCAACTTGGCGGATTCTTTGCCTTCGCGGCCCTCGCGTCGGCGGGTGTACTCGGAACAGGTGGCTGGTTGGTTCTCAACGGGTCACTGACGGTTGGTCAGCTTGTTGCTGCCCAGATCATCGTTACCACTTCCCTTGCCTCGTTAGAAAAGCTGATTCGCCAGTCGGAAAAGTACTTCGACCTTTTGGCTGGGCTTGATAAGGTTGCGGTGATTTCCGAGCTAGAAACGGAGCGAGACGGTGGGAAGGAGTTGCCGGCGCTTCACCCTGCGGGAGCTCTGGTGGAGCTCAAGAACTTGCACTTTGAGTATGACAACGGGCACAAGGTGCTCAACGGCCTGAACCTCACTATCCACGCCGGGGATCGCGTGAGTTTGGTCGGTGCTAGCGGTGCAGGCAAATCGACATTGGCCGCCGTCCTATGCGGATTCCAATCACCATCGATGGGAGACGCGATTTTTGACAACGTGGATATTCGCGAAGCATGCCTGCAGCGGCTTCGCGCACAGGTCTCACTTGCGGGATATGAACCCGATGTCTTCCATGGAACGATAGAGGAGAACATTCGGGTTGGCCGGGATGAGATCTCAAGCGCGGACCTTCGCTGGGCCGTAACGACGGCAGAGCTCGATGATGATCTCGCCGCGATTCCGGGTGGGCTTCAAGCGGAGCTCGTGAGTGGTGGCCAAAACATTTCGCGAGGTCAGTTACAACGCTTGCTGATCGCTCGGGCCATTCTCGGAAAGCCACGGTTGCTGATTTTGGACGAGGCACTGACCGGAATTGACGAGCGGATTTCCCAGCGGATTTTGGACAATATCTTCGAAGCTAGTAACCCGTGGACGATCATCGATATCTCTCACCAACCGGACGTGATCTTAAAGACGGACAAGGTGCACGTGATGGCAGAAGGACAGATTGTCGAGTCGGGCTCGCCGACGCAACTTGCACAAAGCGCAAAGTCCGTCTTTTCGGAACTGTTCCCATTTCTATCGGCAAACCTCAGAGCGGGAACGGCCCGGATTGGAGGGGGTAAGTAATGAGACTTCAATCGTTAGAACTCGTGAAGCGACGCAAAGTGGGCCGCCGGATCGTTGGCATTTTGTTCGGCTTTGTAGGTTTGATCGCAGGGCTAGCGTTTATCCCTTGGCAGCAGACGGTCGAGGCCACGGGGCAAGTTATTGTCTTTAACGCCATGGACCGGCCGCAGTCGGTAGAGGCACCGATTCCGGCCAGACTCAAGGAGTGGCGAGTTCAGGAGGGGCAGATCGTCAAGAAGGGCGATGTGCTTGCAGTGCTGGAAGATGTGGACAGCAAGTTCCTAGATCGCGGACTTACGGCGCGATTGGCGGAGCAACGAGACCTCACCCAATTGGCCCAAACCGAGACGAACTCCCGGGTTACCGAACTCAACCAACAGCGAGAAGAACTCCGACAGAGCCGTCAGGATGCGATCGATGCTGCAAGACAAGCGGTTGGCCAGTCTCGATCGCGAGTGGAGGCAGCGAAGCAGCTTGTCCGTCAGTCCGAAAAGTCGCTCGCGATTGCGACCCAGGTCGCGCGCCAAAGCGCTTCGGAGCGAGCGCGGATTCAGGCAGACCGAGTTGTTCAGGGAGAGCAGGCCGTTCAGGCCGCAAAACAGCAACGTGATACCGTCCGCCTTCGGCTGAACCGAGTTCGCGATTTAGAGGCCAAGGGTCTGCGCTCCAAGCAGGACCTCGAGTTCCTTGAGAACGACATGGTCAAGTCGGAGACGGAGGTTGTGCGCGCCGAAAAGTCCCTTGAGATTGCAAGACGTGATTTGAAGCTCGGCGGGCTTGGCGAAACGCAGGCGGAGTTGGAAGTCGAGCGAGCCATGGCGAACGTTGACCAAGCCAAAGCGAACCTTGCCGTGGCAGAACGAGATGCAACGAACGCATCGCTGAACCTGAGCCGGATTACAAATGACACGGCGGCGGCGATCAGCCGGGTTGGGGCAGATATTCAGTCGGCCCGGGAAAGCCTTGCCAAGAATGGCGGAGAAATTCAGAAGGTTGAAAATGAACTCGCAAACTTGCGGCTTCGAACCGATCAGCAGGTTGTGCGTGCGCCGACGGCGGGACGCATCGCGCGTTTGACCGCCGTTGGCGCGGGGACGATTGTGAAGTCGGGAGACGTGCTCGCAACAATAGTGCCGACGACAGCGGAACGCGCGGTTGAACTCTTTGTCACCGATAACGATGTCCCTTGGGTTCAAGTGGGACGACCGGTTCGGTTGCAATTTGCAGGTTGGCCGGCGGTTCAGCTCACCGGCATGCCGGGCGCGGCGATGGGAACCTTCGGCGGCAGAATTTCGGTGATCGATCCCGTAGACGATGGTACAGCACGATACCGGGTGGTCATCACTCCGGAACAGCACACGCTACCGACGGGCCGGAAAGATGCGCTTTGGCCATCAAGTGAGCTATTGCGCCCAGGAGCGGAGAGCTACGGCTGGATCATGCTCGACACGGTTCCGCTCGGCTTCGAGCTCTGGCGCCAATTCAACGGCTTCCCTCCGAACGCCTCCAAGGACCGACTGACGCAGAAGAAAGGGACCAAAGATCCCGCTCTGGGGCCGATCAAGTTGAAGTCGAAATGATGAGGTGTGGTATCTTCTAGGTTCTGCCTTGCCCGATCGTCTAATGGTAGGACGACTGACTCTGACTCAGTTAATCGTGGTTCGAATCCATGTCGGGCAGCCAAACCTTGGGAGCGCCTTGAATGGCTTTGCGTTGCCTTGGGGGGCATTGCATTGCCTCCCACACGTTATATTTTCAATGGTTCAGGACGGTTTGAAGTGAAGACCTTAGACCTCAGGTAGAGATACTCCATCCCCTTTTCATGGCCGGTAAAGGCTTGTGCGAGTAGGTTTGACATGCGTCGTGCGGTGTCGTTTTCGGTGTCAAAGACGGTTTCGATGAACATTGACATACGGTGCACGATGTCCTCTGGGAGATCGAATGGTTCGTCACTACCAAACAATTCCGTGCCCTCTTTCTCCGCGAGCTTCTGACATAGCAGAATCACTAGTCGAGCACGGGTCAGGAATGGTTGATCAATCTGCCATACGACGTCGTAATCAACATGCGGCATCGGCTCGATGGACGTAAAGTCAAGTTCGTCCGAGTAGGTTTGATGCCAGAGGGACGCCGTTGCTTCTGCGGATGCCGTGGCGGTGTACATCGCGGCGTAGCTTGCGAAGGAGAATGCGGCGACACGGATGGCAAACTTCTTACCGCGTGCGGCATATTCGCGAACTCCAAAGACAACGGCAAAGGCATCACAAAGGAATTCAGCGACGATTTTAGGTTCAAATGCAGCTTTTGCGAACTCGTAAACGTCGCCGATGGTGTCTGTGTGCTCCTGCAGAAATTCTTCCCAAAAATTTGGAATGACGGCTTCGCAGTGATGGGCTAGCTCGTGCATCGTGAGCAAATGCGACATCAAACCCACCGCATGATCTGCGGCATCCGCGAACTCGGAGTCCACGGCTTTGCGGTCGAAGATGGGGCGCATCTCGTCCGACTCAAAAATCAGAGATTCGATCAGAAGACTTCGAGATGGGACGCGATTGGTGACACGATAGAGTTGTTCGGCAAAGAACTTTTTGAAGTTAATTGAAACTAGTCGGTTTCTTAAATTGTATTGACCAGAATCACTGACGGCATTTGGTGTGAAGAGCCAACAAAGCAGAAGGTTGTACGCGAACGACGAGATGTAGGTGTTCTGGATCATCACCGGCCCATGCTTCAGCGAAACCATGTTGGCGTCGATCCTCTCGTCGTATAGGTTCGCGGTGTAGAATCCGCCGCCGATGTTCCCTTCCGGCGGCGTAAATTGAGTGGAATGCTCCACGGCAATGAACTTCGCCTTTGGTCGCATCCGCTGGATCATGTGGGCTACAGCGTCAGCCTTTTCCATTCTTTTGAACGGTTTGAAGAGCGTCCTTGAACTCTGAAGAACCGAGCAACTTCAGAACCGAGTCGGAATCGAACCCGCTGAGTTCGAAAGATTTTTTCTCAATTTTGACGACCGTCTTCGGGTTGTTTGCCAGGTGCTTTCTGGCGAAGTCAATAAACTTCGAGATTCCCTTTAGCTTGGTAAAGATTGTTGCCAAGTCCAAACCACCGAAGGAATTCGCGAATGCGACGTCCTCATCGTCCTGATCAAAATCCTGCCTAAGGTCTCCCGCCAAGGATTCGCTAACGCCAAAAACCTCAATCGTGATTTCTGGCCCTTCCGATTCCTCGCCGAGAAGTTCGTTGATGAGCTTTTCGATGTCTACACTACCGGGGTTGGTATCCACTTTCAACAGTATCTCAATGCTTCGGTCGCAATGTCAATTCGACTTAGGTCTTCGAAGTGATGGCATGGAAGCTGCGTGCGTCGTAGACTTCAGTCGTCATGTCACTTACGATCTTGTTGGCGGGGTTGGTTTTGCAGGGGCGGCCGGGATATACGACGGCGCCGGCTAGTTTCGACGGGATCGGGAAGTTTTATTGCGGGCGAGAGATTGCTCAGGTCATGGGGCATCAGGCGGCGGGGTGGCTGGACCGGCCGGAGCGGGAGAAGGAGGAGGCGGTCAGCGTGATGATCCGGAATCTCGGCTTAAAGCCGGGGATGGTTGTGGCCGACATCGGTGCCGGGAGCGGCACGATCAGCTTCCCTATGGCCAAACTTGTCGGACCTAAAGGCAAGGTGCTCGCGGTCGAGATTCAGCAAGAGATGCTCGACCTCATCGCGCAAAAGGCAGCGAAGCTAGGAACCAAGAATGTGAAAGGAATTCTCGGCACCATTAAGGACCCAAAGATTGCCCCGGCCAGCACCGACTTGATGCTGCTCGTAGACGTGTATCACGAGTTCGATTACCCGTACGAGATGGTTACGAACATGGTGAAGGGCCTGAAGAGGGGCGGAAAGCTGGTGCTTGTTGAGTATCGGGGCGAGGACGAGAACGTGCCGATTAAGGAGCTTCACAAAATGACGGAAGCTCAGGTGCGGAAAGAAATGGCCTTCTTTCCGCTGAAGTTTGTCGAGAACAAAACGATGCTGCCATGGCAGCATTTGCTCGTCTTCGAGAAGCGCTAGAGCGAGACCCGGAGCTGTTGGAGTTCTACTTTACGGAACTCGACTTCGCTGCCTTCGGCCTGAATGGCGATTTTGCCCGACTTTGCGGTGCAGTTAGTGCCCTCGTTGACCTTCACGTCGTTCACCCAAACGGTAACGCGGTCGCCGATGCACTCGACCATCATCTTGTTCCACTCGCCGAGCGGCTTCTCCGTGCCGTCGGTGAGGTTCTTAATTCGACGAGCTTTGTCGCCGTCGACGCCCCAGTTTTCCTTTGGTCCGCGGCGGGCTTCCATGTCGGGAACAACGATGTCTTCGCCGATGCACCAGAAGTCACCGGCGTCGCCGCTTTGCATCTGCACTTCCATGCTCTGCGGAAACATGCCGTAGAGTCGGCGGAGCTTGCTGGCATGGACGAGGACGCCGCAGTTGCCGGGCTTTGCCGAGAATCGGTACTCGACGGTGAAGCGGTAGTTTGCGTAGGCCTGTCGGGTGATGAGGTGACCACCGGGGGTTCCGAGGCTAACGAGCAGACCGTTTCGAACGATGAAAGGTCTGGTGCCTTCGGGGTTCTTGTCGAGTTCGGGCACGTCCATGGTCCAACCCGTGAGGTCCTTGCCGTTGAACAACGGAGTCGGTTTGGGACCGGTTTGGAGAATGAGGAGAGCCGAGAGAGAGGCGAGCACAGTTGGTCTTACCAAGAATGGGGGTCCAACGTCAAGCAAGGGATCGATTCCGTCCAACCACACACGCGAATTTGCACCCTTCGTGATTCTTTTCAATATTGTTGTCAGCGGGGCTTGTCATCGTAGCCATGAACAGCTAGGATGTAAAGGTATCAGAGTGCTTTTAGGCAACCGATCCGTGGGTGGTACGACGCAATGAAGAAACGAATAGTCCAGACGTGCATTTTTGTGGCTTGCGCCACGCTTTCCCAGGCCCAAACAACGCTGACGCCGAATTACACGCGCATTCTGCACGACGACTTCCGAGGGACCATTGGCTCGGTCAACCTTCTGAGTCAGCGAGTGACGGTTTACTCCTACAAGTCGAACTACAGCCGAAAGCATTTCGTGAGCACGTTCGATACGACTTCGGGCACGCTCTTGAATCAAGTCATCGATGCGATTTACTATCCCGGCTCGATGACCAGCGTACGAGAATTGCCGAGTCGCAGTCGGTTTTTCGCAGCCTATGAGTCCCCGGACGGTTTGGATTACACCGGCCGAGCCCGAGTGTTGGAGATAACACCTTCCGATCAAGTGATTCGGCATGAAATGTCAGATCGCGCTCAGTTCAATTTTTGGGATGTAGCCGAAAGTGGTCGACGGCGCTGGATTCTGTCCGGTGGCGAGACGCTTCGAATCGACGACCCAGACAGCGGTTTTCCAGACCTTTGGGTGAAATCGAACGACGGCACGGAGTGGCACTATCGCCCGGGGGAAGGAGACCCTTTCGACTCTTCCGACGAGTTCCGCGCTGGAGCCATTGACAACCAAGGCAATACCTGGGCCGCGTTTTTCGGCAAGCCGGAGCTGACCGACCCACAGAATCTTTGGCTGGTCCGACTCAATTCGGGCGGCCAGGTTACGGCGAAGTTCACCTTGCAGAATGGTGCCATTCGCTTTATCGAGACGGTTCGCTCGGTGACCCCAGGAACAAATCGTGAAGACGCGCTGATCTTCGCGCAAGGGGAAGTGCGACGCGCGGACCTAATCACCGGACTCGGGGGCCCAGTCCCATTCAATCACACGATCCTTTCCTTTCACCAACTTGCATCTGGGCAGTACTTCATGAAGCTGGATACCCCTGGGATCGGCCTTCGAACGGCGATTGTTAATCAGGACTTCACGATTGCCGCGACTTACCCCATTGGAAGCACAACGGTTGATCGCCTCGACCGCGTTGTTCGAAGCATCACTCCCCTGGAGGCAGACGAGGCACGATTCCAGATCGAGACGGGTGCCGAACCCACCGTGTTTTCGGTGCCTGGAGTCGGATCGATTAACAGTTTGAATTTTGATCGGTACCAGAACCTGGTTCTGACGACCTATCTCTCTGGGCGCATGCGGCTGGTTGGAGTTTCCAATCTGAAGGAGCTAAACGGACCGGCGGCTCCGGTGGCACCTGGTGTGACGGTTCCATTCCAAATCAACCTCAACTTTAGTGCGCCTCCCAGCGGGCTTCGAGTACTGCTGTACGCCGAGCCGGGCATGACCTTACCAACCGAAGTGATGGTCCCGCCGGGTGCGAACACGGTAACGGTCAATGGACTAGTTACTGCAACCGATGCGCGAACGATTCGGGTTCGGGCCAAGGCAGCGGGCAAGTCTATATATTCCTCAGTGACGGTAGAACCATGAAAAACGCAAGATTATTGTTGGCAGGCGCTTTAGTCGCCACTATTACGGCACAAGCTTCCGCTCAAACCGTGTTAACTCCAAGCTACAACGTGCCGCTGCACGATGGAATTGCCTCGTTTTTGGGAAGCCTAAGCGTGAACGGTCAGCGCGCAACGGTTTACACCTATAAATCGAACTTCGCGAACAAGTTCCATTTGGCGACCTATGACACGACCACGGGGCGGTTGATCCGGGCTAACAAAGATTCGAACCTGTTTCGGGACGGCGTTACTGGCGCGAAGAGCCTGAACAACTTAACCACCGTTGCGCTGGTCCAGCAGGACTACGATGGCGACAACCCGACGGTTGGAAACCGACTGATTCAAGTTCGGACCGATGGCTCCGTCGCGGAATACGCGGCGAGCCCAAGGGCCGATTTTTCGTTCTGGGACGTTCAGAACACGGGAGGCGTGACTTACTTTGCTGGTGGCGGGATCTCCTACGTCGGCACAGATTTTGATAGCGAAGACTATCCGAACGTCTGGTTCCGGTCAAAGACAGGCGTCGAGTGGAACTTCAGACCGTTTGAAGGCGATCGATTTACGGCCGGAAACATTGATGCGCAGGGGAATCTTTGGACTTCGCTTTCCGGTCGACCGGTGCAGAACGATGACACCGGAAACTACTTGATGCGGTTCAATCGCGCCGGGGATCTGCGGCAAAAGTTTTCATTGCCGTACGTAGTGGATTTCATCTTGTCAGTGCCAACGGCACGGGTTGCTCCGACGCTTGAGGACGTTCTGATCTTTGGCGGTGGTTTTGTTCGACGAGCGGACACCGTCAACGGGCTTGGCCCGACCGTCCCTTTTGCCGGGTCAGTTCGAAATGCGACGAGACTCCCTAATGGTCAGTACTTCATCCAAGCGATCGTCGGGATCGACAATCGCCGGTTCTTGGTGAATCCTGACTTTTCGATTGTCGACGAGTATCCGGCGGTTGCGGTCACTTGGGACCAAAACGGACGGATCGCGGAACAGTCTACGAGTAGCGACTTTGCTTTTTCGCTGGCACTACCTTCTGGGTCGACAAGCTTCTCGATGACCGGGGTCGGACAGCTTGGATACTTCGGTTTTGACCGCTATAACAATATGGTAGCGATAACGACCGCCTCCAGCCGACCTCGGCTCGTCGGCGCTTCGAACCTAAAGTCGATCACCCCAGATTCGTCGACGGTCGTGAACGGGCAGACCGTCACGTTCCGAATCGATTTGCAGTTTGGCGCGGGACCCGGTGGCATGCCACTGCAACTTGAGAGTTCGCCAGGGATCACCCTGCCAACTAACGTAATCGTGGCGCCGGGCGCAATGTTTGCCGAAGTTCAAGGAACGGTCACCGCGACGTCAGGGGTGATTCGGGTGAATGCAGTGGGCGGCGGAGCACGAGTGCAAAGTACGGTTACGGTCGGTTAGCTCTCGGTGTTATGATAAAGTCGCCGTTGGTCTGCGACATGAAACGGTGAATTCAATGAAGAAGATCGCTTATCTCTGTATTGTCGGGGTGATGTTGGCGGGTTGCCACTCGGAGATTGCTTCGACCACGGTGGAACAAGGTCCGGCGCCGGAGCTAGGCGGTCTTTCCGATGACTTTGACTCTTCTAGCGCGTTGAGTGCTTGGAAGCATGTAGACGTCACCGAGGGTTGGAACGCGGACCAACTGCAGACTTTCAAGGCGGATGCCGGTTGGCTCACGATGATCCCGTACACCAGTACTTGGTACATGGACTATCGCGGACCACTCGTGTACAAGGAAGTCACGGGCGACTTTATCGTCACCACAAAGCTCCAGACCACGAATCGGGCTGGCAACGATGCGCCGCACAGTTTGTTTTCGCTCGGCGGCTTGATGATTCGGACGCCGCGGCCGGATAACGCCCGCACTTGGCAGGGTGGACGCGAGAATTACGTGTTCCTTAGCTTGGGATGCGCGGACCAATCCGGCAATTATCAGTTCGAAGTCAAGACCACCTCGGGCGGACAGTCGGACTTGGAAAAGATTCCCGCGGCCGGCGGCGAAGCGTATTTGCAGATTGCAAAAATCGGGCCGAATATCGTGTGCTTGCACAAGCAGCATGGCGAGTGGATGGTTCACAAGCGCTACCAGCGACCAGATATGCCGGACTCTTTGCAGGTCGGAATGACGGTTTATACGGACTATCCGAGTGCCAGCAAGCTATCCGCGCAGCAACACAACGGAACGGTGATCAAGACCGGGAACCCGGACCTGATCGCGAAGTTTGACTACGTTCATTTCCGGCGCCCGAAGGTTCCAAAGGGTATGAACGTCGCGGCGGCAAGTGACGGCGAGATCTTGCGGATTCTCGGCGACAACGGCATCTAAGGTCGGGGAACCGGGCATGTCCCGGTACACTCCACTCGCCTTATGTTACGTGCCGGAAATGTCGGACTGCCGAACGTCGGAAAGTCCACCCTCTTTAATGCGGTCGTAGCGAACGCCCAAGCCCAAGCCGCCAACTTCCCTTTTTGCACCATTGAGCCAAACGTCGGCATGGTCACCGTGCCCGATCCTCGGCTTGAGGTTTTGGCGAAGATTTCCGGCTCCGAAGCTATTCTGCCGGCGCGAATGGAGTTCGTTGACATCGCGGGACTCGTCAAGGGAGCGAGCACCGGTGAAGGACTTGGCAACCAGTTTTTGGCCAACATTCGCGAAGTGGACGCGATTGTTCACGTGGTTCGGTGCTTCGAAAACGACGACATCATTCACGTTGCAGGTTCGGTAGACCCGGTCCGGGACATCGAGATTATCAATTTGGAGCTCGTGCTCTCCGACCTTTTCCAGGCGGAGCGACGGATTGAGCGTGCCCGCAAGGACCTGAAGACGAAGAAGGAAGCGCAGCACGAGATTGATGCGCTTGAAAAGATCATTCCGGCCCTGAACGATGGCAAGTCTGCCCGCCTGGTGCCGCTGACCGAGGATGAAGAGCACGGAATTCGTGGGCTTGGCCTTCTGAGCAAGAAGCCGATCATCTACGCTGCCAACGTCAGCGAGGATGACCTTGCGACCGGCAACGATTGGGTGCGTCAGGTTGAGAAGATTGCTGCCGCCGAAGGATCTCAAACGATCACCATCTCGGCGCAGGTTGAATCGGAACTCGTTGAGTTGTCGGACGAAGACCGGCAAGACTTCTTGGAATCGCTTGGCGTGAAGGAAGGCGGATTGCAAAGCTTGATTCGAGCGAGCTTCAGCTTGCTCGGGCTACAGACCTACTTCACCACTGGCCCCAAAGAGACGCGAGCTTGGACGATTACGAAGGGCATGACCGCGCCGCAAGCGGCGGGCGTGATCCACAGCGACTTCGAGCGCGGTTTCATCCGGGCCGAAACGGTTGCCTACAACGACCTGGTGACGCACGGATCGATGAACGCGGCGAAGGAAAAGGGCTTGGTCCGAAGCGAAGGGAAAGAGTACGTCGTGCAAGAAGGCGATGTGATGCTATTCCGGTTCAACGTGTAATATGAGTTTCACTCGCATTTTTGCGGGACACCTTTAAGCGCGGGAAGGACCAAACATTTAAGTGATGCGAATTGTTGTGAATGTCTTCCACGCGAACCTGCTGGATTCTCGGGTGAACCAGGCTTTGGCGGACGCGGCGCGAGGGGCGGGCGCGGTGGTGCGGGACATGTACGACCTGTATCCCGACGACAATATCGACATCGCGACAGAGCACGCGGTCTGCGAATCGGCGGACGTTTTGGTGTTCCAGCATCCGATGTACTGGTACGGCGCGCCGTATCTGATGAAGAAGTGGATCGATACGGTTCTGACCCACGGCTGGGCGTATGGCCCGAGCTACGCTTTAGAAGGAAAGCCATTTTTGCAGGCGGTTTCGCTTGGGGCAGGCGAGCACGAATACGCTCCAACCGGCAGCCGAAAGTATCACGGCCCAGAATTTTTGAAGCCATTTGAGCGAACGGCGGCGTTCTGCAAAATGCCGCATTCGTGTTTCCTACGTTATGGTGCGGGGTACGCCGCAGAGGATGAGATCGGAATGTGGGCCGGTGAATACGTTTCCTGGTTGCTCAGCAAAGATCATCTCGCTTCAAACTCGTAGGTATGGGCCTTGTCCGATCGTTGTGGCTGACCGCGGATCCAGCGCGGTTTGGCACCGTGGTCGATCCTGGTGACCTGAAACGATGGAAGAGCCAGTTGCCGGAGCTGAGTCGGCCGATTTGGATGGCGACAGGTGAATTGCAGACTGCCTCTGGAAAAGAGTTAGAGGCTCAGTTGGAGTCGCTTGGGTACGTGGTTCGAAGCGGCCCAGATCGGCTTGCTGATCAACGGTCTGTACGGGCATGGGCTCCTTCCCCGCTCATTGCCATGATCGCGAAGCACTTGGAGCCTGGCACGGCGGTTGACTTCGGATGCGGGGGTGGGCGAGATGCGGTTTTCCTGGCATCTCTCGGCTGGCGAGTTTCCGGGATTGATTCTTTGTCCGACTGCATTGATCGTGCGCGGGGCCTTGAAGCGACTGCGCCGGGGGTGCACCCGGTCAATTGGCAGTGCGCCGACGTGCGCGGTGACTACGACATTCCGCAGGCGCAGGTCTATCTTTTCATTCGCTTCTTCGATTTGCCGCTCTGGACGCGGCTCGCGGAATCCGCCGTGCCTGGGTCGGTGGTCGTCGTGCAGACGTTTTCTGAGCGGCATCGCGCAGAGACCGGACATCCGAGATCTGACCGGACGGTTTGGCTGTCTACGACGCCAGATTTCGGGTGGCACGTTCGATATGCTCGCGAAAAAGGTCCGTTTCTGTATCGGATACTGCAGAAGCCGATCGCTGGCGACGTGAACTCGGCGGCTGATTCGTAGTAGTATCTAGGCGTTCAACCATGGCTGAATACAAACTCCTTTTCGAGCACACCAACGATCCCACGTTCCGCACCCTTGAGGGCTATAAAGCCAAGGGCGGCTATAAAGGGCTCGAAAAAGCAGTGGCCATGGAGCGGTCGGCGATTGTTGATTCGATCAAGACTTCTGGCCTTCGCGGCCGAGGCGGCGCGGGCGCGCCAGCGGCCCTGAAATGGGGTGGCATGCCGAAAGAAAAGAAGACCGATCACTATTTGATCTGCAATGCAGACGAAGGTGAGCCAGGCACTTTCAAAGACAAGCAGCTTCTTGAGACATGCCCATTTGAGCTCGTGGAAGGCATGACGATTGCCGGATACGCGGTTCAGGGCGATGCAGGTTACGTTTACATCCGCGGCGAGTTCATGGACGCGGCGAAGAGCTTGCGAGAGGCGATTGACGAGGCTTACAAGGCGAATTTGCTCGGCAAGAACATCATGGGCATCGAAGGGTTCAACTTCGATCTTTACATTCACCTTGGCGCGGGTAGCTACGAGTGCGGTGAAGAGACGGCGTTGATGAGCAGTCTGATGGGCGAGCGTGGCATGCCACGGCTCAAGTTCCCGCACGCTCCGTTCCCGGTTATCAAGGGCGTTTGGGATAAGCCTACGCTGATCCACAACGTCGAGAGCTACTCGAACGTGCCGTACATCATCGACCGCGGCGCGGAATGGTGGGCGTCGCTAGGAGCTTCCACGAAGAACTCACGCGGAACGAAGATTTTCTCGGTAAGTGGTCACGTGAACAAGCCGGGCAACTATGAAGTCGAGTTCGGCACACCGCTGATGGAGCTCATTGAGCTTGCGGGTGGCGTGCGCGGAACGATGAAGGCGTGCATCCCGGGCGGATCTTCCATGCCGATTCTGGACGTCGCGAAAACCCAAGAGGCAATCATTGGCTACGAGGAAATGATGGCTTCGGGCTCGATGGTCGGCTCGGGCGGTTGCATGGTGCTCAACGACACCACCGACATCGTTAAGTTCTGCTGGCGAACGGCGGTGTTTTACATGAACGAGTCTTGCGGAAAGTGCACGCCGTGCCGCGAAGGTACGCGCTGGATGGTTCAGATTCTTGAGCGGATCGTAAACGGCCAGGGCCGCGAGGGCGACGTGGACTTGCTGGTGCAGGTTGCTGACCAGATTGATGGCCGAAGCTTCTGCCCGCTTGGCGACGCCGCAGCGTGGCCAGTGAAGGGCATGGTTAAGGTCTTCCGCGAAGAGTTCGACTACTACATCGCGCACGGGCGAAGCATGGTCGGGCGAGAAGCGGTTCTCGCCTAATTCGGCTCGGGCCCGTCAATTTGTGATCACGGTACGTAGAATCCACTTGTGTCCATCGTAAGCGCGAACGTTCTATCTGCTCTGAGAAGTCTTCGGGAGCAGTGGCAGCGCGCTATTCTGAGCGCGGTCGGCATCATGGTGGGTTGCAGCGCGATTGTGCTGCTCGTCAGCATCGCTACGGGAGTTCAGGCAGACGTTAAGGGGCAAGTTGAGGGCCTCGGCGTAAACGTGCTCGTGGTCATTCCTGGTCGGATTGACTTCGGCAACTTCAACCCGAATCTGGGTGGGATGAGCTACCTCAAGCCGACCGATACGGAGCGCCTAGAGACGGTGAAAGGCGTGGTGGACGCTATTCCGTTTACGTTTGTTGGCGGCGGAATTCGCTCCGGTAAGAAACGCGCGAACCCGCTTTTGGTCGCAACTGAACCGAGCTGGTTCAACATGCGCAAGACGACCTTCATTGAGGGCCGGGGCTTTGAGGCGGAGGAGCTTTCGAAGCCCGTTTGCGTGATCGGGTCTATTGCAAAGCGTGAGCTGTTCGGAGACGCTTCGGCGATTGGTCAGCCGGTGGTCGTGAACGGCAAAACCTATCGCGTGGTCGGAGTGACTCAGGACAAGAAGGCGGAAGAGAGCTTGTTCTCGATGGGTGGATTTGAGAATCTGGTCTATCTTCCCTACCCGTTCATTCAGTCGATCACGCCGAATCTGCAGACGGACCGAATCATGATCCAGATTGAGCCGGAAACGGAGCCAAAGGCACTGATCAAGAGCCTGGAAGGCAAGCTCGGCGAGCGGCTCTCGCAGGAGCAGTACAGCGTTCTGACCCAAGAGCAGATTCTCGGCTTGGTCTACAAGCTGATGAGCATTCTCACGTGGCTGCTTACCGGACTGACTTCGATTGCGCTGTTTGTGGCGGGAGTTGGCATCATGGCGGTGATGCTGATGAGCGTGAACGAGCGGACCAAGGAGATCGGGATTCGCAAGACAACGGGTGCGACGCGACGCGACATCTTCATCCAGTTCCTTGCCGAGGCGGTTGTCATCTCCGTAGTCGGCGGCGCGGTAGGGATTGTGTTTAGCTGGTTTGTGTGCGGTCTGTTGGCGCAATACACGCCGGTGAAGCCGATGATTACGCCGGAAATTATCGGGCTGGCGATTGGGGTTTGCGTGGGCGTGGGGGCGATTTTTGGGTTGATCCCGGCGATCAAGGCATCAAAGATGGATCCAGTCGCCGCGATTCGCGCGGAGTGACTTCGAGTCTGATGTTTTAAGTTCAGGTTAAAGTCAAGAAATTCAGTCCATTTCTTGCTGCATATTCAGCAATTTTATGCATAAGTCTTTTGGCGGCTTGGAATTGCATCTGACCTGTTGTATGTTCCTATCCACTCTGGATTGGCCGAGCTTGTCGGCCCCCATGAATACCATACTTAAACGCGCGTTTACCCTTATTGAATTGCTCGTCGTAATCGCAATCATCGCGATTCTAGCCGCCATCCTCTTCCCAGTCTTCGCTCAGGCGAAGTCCGCTGCGAAGAAGACCGCTTCCCTCAGCAACCAAAAGCAGATCAGCCTCGGCGCGATCATGTACGGTGCCGACTACGATGACAACATTCCTGTCCTTCTTAACGGAAACTGGGATGGCCTTAGTGCAGCTAACGGAAACGGACCAAACCGAACCAAGACCTGGACGGAGAACCTTCAGCCCTACCTGAAGAACTGGCAGTTGCTTGCCGACCCGACCCGAGGCGATGCGCTTGGTATTTTCAACGGCGGATCTTCCGATACTGGAATCACTTCGCACCGAAACCGAAACCGATTCCCAATGTTCGGTTTCAACTACCTCTTCCTTTCGCCTTGGCCAGACTGCAACATCAGTGAGTCCAAGTCGTTCACCCAGGCAGAAGAGCCAAGCGGAACGGTTATGTTCACGCAATCGCAGCTCTTCACTCAAGAGACCACTCGTGGTTACGTGATGATCAACGCTCCAGGAATGTGGCCAGTTATCGCTCCACACCCAACCTACTGCATCATTTACGATGGCAGCGTAGGATCGGGTAACTGGTCGGGCAACAACCCAACCGCGCCGCGAAAGATCACGTCCAGCACCTACTTGACCAGCGAAGGTTCGAACGTTGGCTGGCTCGACGGATCGGCTAAGTACCTCAAGGATGGCGCACTTGCTGCTGGTACGGACTACGGCTCTGCCGTAAAGACGAACGCAGCTGAGGGCGCAGTGATCACCGATAAGTCTCGGTACCTCTGGAACCTCGACTCCAACTACTACGGCGGCTAATGGCTAAGAACGCTATTTTCCTAGCTCTGGTAATTGCTGGTTCGATTATCGCTGGATGCGATTCGGTAGACACTGCGGCTGCGCAAGAAGCGGCAAAGAAGACCGAAGAGAAGCAGAAAGCGGATAAGGCGAGCGGAGCGACCAGAGGAAAGATGGTCCCGTCGTTCGACTTGGACCGATAAGCTAGACCCAAAATGCGCGGCTCATGAAAATGAGCCGCGCATTTTTCTTTTGCTAGGGCGTTGAATTGCCATAATCCATTTGATGCTAACCGTTCTCTGTGCCGTTGCGATCCTCTCTCCCGTTGCTGCCGAGGGCAAGTCTTTGACCGCGCTTTCGCCGGTTGAGGTTAAGAACTACCGGAAATTGAACGGCAAGTTTGCGATGGGAGATCGGCTCTTTGATTTCGGGTTCGAGCTGGATCAGACCTATCCAAATGTGAACATCACCGACGAGGAAGACTGCAAGGTCGTCTACGACCTGAAACGAAAGCATAAGTACTTGGTCGGCTATGCAGGGGTTCGCGACGTTAAGACCCTTTCTGAAAACGCTTTTTACAACCGACTCGTTGTCAAGCTCGACGGCGTTGTCGCTCTAGACAAGCCACTGTACGGTCCTACGGTGACCCGATTTGTCATCGACGTCACCGGAGTGGAGTCGCTTGCGGTACGGACGGTTCACGGCGCTTGTCTTGCCGAACCGCGTCTCGTCAACATCTTGCCAGCGCCACAGCCGGGCGACTGGACTTACCTCCCGGCCACGAACTAAAGCTTAAGAATTTTCGCCGCGGTGCCCATGTCCTTGTCGCCGCGGCCCGACATGTTGACGAGCACGCGCGTTCCGGGTGGGACGATTTCTGGATTCCATAGCGGCGCGAACGCGTGGGCGGTTTCGAAGGCCGGGATGAGCCCTTCTTTTCGAGAAACCTGCTGCAGGGCTTCCAGCGCGTCTTCATCCGAAACGGCGATGTATTCGGCTCGGCCGGCATCTTTTAGGAAAGAATGCTCCGCGCCAACGCCCGGATAATCGAGTCCGGCGGAGACGGAGTGGGTCCCGATGACTTGGCCGTCGTCATCTTGCATCAGGTAGCTGTAGCTGCCGTGAAGAACACCGGGGCTGCCTGCCGAAAGTGGCGCGGCGTGCTGGCCGGAGTCTAGACCCAGGCCGCCAGCTTCTACGCCAAGCAACTTCACTTCGGGGTCGTTGATGAAGCCGCTAAAGAATCCGATCGCGTTCGATCCGCCGCCCACGCAGGCTATTGCGAGTTCAGGAAGGCGACCGTATCGATCTAAGTACTGTTCGCGGGATTCGTCTCCGATCACACGCTGGAATTCGCGCACCATGTACGGGTACGGGTGGGGACCGGCGGCGGTGCCGATGATGTAATGGGTGTCGTTAACGTTTGTCACCCAGTCGCGCATCGCTTCGTTAAGGGCGTCTTTCAGCGTTTTGGTGCCGCTGTCGACAGGGTTCACCTTTGCGCCGAGAAGCTTCATGCGGAAGACGTTCAGTTCTTGGCGAACCGTGTCTTCGACTCCCATATAGACTTCGCACTCCAGTCCGAACAGAGCGCAAACAGTCGCAGTAGCCACGCCGTGCTGTCCGGCACCCGTTTCGGCGATGATGCGCTTTTTGCCCATTCGAATGGCGAGGAGGGCTTGGCCGAGGGCGTTGTTGATCTTGTGCGCGCCGGTGTGGTTGAGGTCTTCCCTTTTCACCACCACATGGAGGTTTAGCTCGTCGCTGAGGCGGCGAGCTTCAGTGATCGGCGTTGGGCGACCAACGTATTCGTGCAGGTATCGCTGGAACTCGGCGCGGAAGGCAGAATCCGACCAGGCTTTTTCGAACTCCGCTTCTAGCTGATCAAGCGCGGGGACGAGCGTTTCTGGAACGTATCGTCCGCCGAAAGCTCCGAAACGGCCACGGACGTCTGGTCGGGTTTGCACGATTAGATTCTACGCAAATCGTTTGAGGTTGCGTTCGAAAGAGCGTCTTGCGGCGTGGGATTCGTTCGCGCCACGAGGACGGAACCAGCGATGACGAGAAGCGGCATCAGCAAGGCACTGACAACCGGCAGAGTTGCCAACATGCCGATCGGCGCGGCATACGCGAGGGCGTTCGGAAGTTTCGGTCCGATCTTGAAGCTTTGCTTGAGGCCAATTCCGCGGCGCTGCATGGCTGGCGCGGTGGTATCGAGCAGGCTCAGGAAGCCGAAGACGGCCACGCTTCCGATCACCGGGAGGAAGATTCCGGCAATGAGTCCAACGAAGCTCAACGACATTCCGAAGGCGAATCGCTTCAGGTTGTCTTTGAATCCGTCGCCGGCGGAAAAGCCGGCAGATCTGGGCGTTACGCCGAGGAGTTCGTCGGTTCGACGAGCGATTGCATCAAACGCCCAGCCAGCCACACTCAGCAACACGGTGCTGAAAACGGCGCCAGCAATCGTCCACCAAACCACCAAGTAGGCAACGGTGGCAAGCCAACCTGGCAAACCCAAGCCAGCGATTTTTGGCACGAAGAAGTTAAAGCTGGAATACGACACAAATCCGAATAGAACGATGCCGATGAGCAGGGGCACCGTACAGAGTTTGCGAAGCTTCTTGTCTCTTCCAAAAAGCCGCAGGGCAGTGATGAATGGATCCACAACGGGGATGTTACGTGAGGAAATCTGAAAGTCAACGCTCGCTGGGCCGGTGGGACTACTTTGTTATCGCAATTTCCGTCAAAATCAAACGGTGAACCCGATCCTCGTGCTCGCTCAGATGCCGCTGGTAGAAAATGACTGGAGCGCCGCACTGCGGTACTACCAGACGATTGACCCGGCATTGCAAAAGGTTCCGGGCTACCTGGGAGTCGGTCTGTGGCGCGACTCTGAGCAACCCACCGAGCACTTGGTTACCTATGCATACGCGAGTCTTGCGGCGGCGGAGGAGGGCCTGGAACTCGTGGCTTCGAAGAAACTTTTGACGGAGGCCACGGTGATCTCCAGCGGGCCTGCGGATGTCACGCGAGTCTCGGTGATTCACAAGAAGCGATCTGGAATATTCTCAGCCAAAGTTGGGCAGTACTTGTCGAAGAGCGTTCGGCACTCCGATCCCGGCTACGGCGATGAACTGGTGGATGAGCTCGATCGGATATTCGATGAGCTCGCTTTGCTCCCGGGTTATCTCGGGGCGGAAGTTGGGCGAAACGACACCCTTTCGGACGAGGTCATCGGACTCGCCGCGTGGGAATCGGAAGCGGCGTTCAAGACTTCCCTGCCGCCAGGCGCGCTTTACACGATCAAGCTGTTCCGGCGAATCTTCTAGGTTCTCCAGATTTCCGCAAGCGAATTCCAAACGAATAGTCCTTCAAAGTGCTTCTCTTAGTGTGATAGAATACTTCCGTGGGAAAGGCAAGAATTTTCTCCTTTCCCGGTTTTGATGACTACGCTAGGAAGCAGAGATGGTCTGATGATCGGCTCATCAAAGTCGTTGAGGACGTAGAACGGGGCCTGAATGATGGGGTCTTGGGATCGAATCTTTTCAAGCGGCGAGTCGCGCGAGAAGGTGCTGGAAGCTCAGGTGGATTCAGGGTTGTCCTGGTCTTCCAACTGGGAGAAAGAGCATTTTTAATCGAGGCTTTCGCCAAGAATGTGAAGACCAGTCACACGCCTCAAGAAGTAAAAGCCCTTCGGGAGCTTGCTAACCGATTACTTTTGCTGTCTGACACACAAATGGCACTTGCGATAGAGGCACATCAAATGCGGGAAATCAAAAGGACTGATGAAAACAGTGAGAATGAAGCGACTTAAGTCTCCACCACGGTCAATGGCGGTTGGCAATGCATTGACTCCGTCAGTTGATCGCAATGAAATCGTTGCGATCGATAGTGCAGCGCACCGGCGTCCACGCTCGGAAGACGAACTGCACGTCGAAGCTATGAATGGTGGAAATACGCTCTTGACCGTTCATCAGATTGCGACGGGATTGTTTAGTGCGGGTGCCCTAGACAAGGCAACGATGCGCAAATTCGATGAACTTTGCCTGACTCCCGTTGAGGAATTCTCCGGGGAGGACATTAAAGGCTTGCGAGAGTCGACCGGAGTTAGCCAAGCAGTTCTGGCTCGCATTCTCAACGTGACGACGAGCACGGTCGGACAGTGGGAGCGTGAAGAAAAGAGGCCAACGGGATCAGCTCTGAAGCTATTGTCGCTAGTACGATCAAAGGGCCTCAGCGCGGTGCTCTGAAGGAAACTCTAGAGCACCTTTTTCGCACCGGGGATCAGAAGAACAGCTGACGTAAAGGCGTAGCATGCGGCAACCGCGAGACCCGTGACCAAGAATGCGCTTACCGACGCGGGCAACTTTAGCGAATGCACGAGTAGCCCAATTCCAACCACCGCAGGCGGGTGGAGGATGAAGATTCCAAATGCTTTTGGCGCAAGGGTCGAGAGGAGCTTTGAAGGGCGCTTGCTTTCTCGGAACCAATAGAGAATCCACAAAATGATTCCCCAGGCGATCACGGGCTCCCAGAGAGCGTAGGCGATGGATGGGCCGTTCCAGCCGCCGGTAGTATCAAACTTGCCGCCCGCTAGTGCCCCACTCACCAACGCGTAAATGAAGAACGTCGGGGTCACGCCAAAGGCGATCCAGCCCCAGCGACGGGCTAAAGTGGCCGGGACTTCCTCCAAGAATTTGGTCTTCGCGAGATAGCACCCGGTAAAGAACAGCACGAGGTACGAAGCGAAATAGCCGAGCTGCATGTTCCAGACCTCGGCACCGACAGGTACCGCAAGGCGAATCAGGATGGCGGCGAGTCCAGTCAACAGTGCAGAAATCCAAAGTGATTTATCGGTTGGGGTTTGGGAATCCGGCTGAGCTCGGAAGCCGGCCAAATGCAAGGCGATAAAGCAAGCCGAAAAGATCAGCAGAGCTTCGGCGAACCAAAGCGGGCCGATGTTGAAACTGGCCCGGGCCAGTCGGTCGCGGAGGTTGGACGTGAAGTTCTCGCCGTCCGAAGTGCTGGCGAGGGCAATGGTCAGCGGTCCGAGCAGAAAACCGTAGATCAGGATCGGTACTCCAAGCCGCAGTAACCGATCGCCAACGAACGCGGCGATGCCCTTTCGCTCCAACGACTTCGGAGTGAAGTAACCCGCGAGGAGGAAGAAGAAGCCCATGAAGAAGGCTTGATTGACCGAACAAATCGTGGCGAAGAGAATCTCTTCGAAGCCTTCTGGCGTTTCGTACCGGAAGTACCAGCCGCCAGGGCCGCCGAACATGATCACCGAGTGATGCAGAACAACCAGGATCGTGAGAAATGCGCGGATGCGATCCAAGAACTCGCTTCTGGACGGTTGAATGGGCTTGGATTCGGACATGGGAAATGAGCTCGCCACATAGTAACAGAACCGGATTGGAATCAGAAACGAGTCCTAGTGCCCGTTGTGGCAACCGGTTTCCTGAATTGCGCGTCTAAAGAAGGATGAAGCCGGTTATGTCCGCAGTTGTTCTTAGCGTTGCACTTTCTGCAAGCGCATCGGCGGATATGTTCAAACCCTCCAAGGCGGAGCAAATGAAGCTCGGCAAGCAAGCGGCGGCAGAAGTTCGGAAGAAGGAGAAAGTTCTCCCGGAATCTGATCCTCGCGTGCAGCTCGTGAAGCGGGTGGGGCGACGGATTCTGAGTACGTTCAGTGAGAAAGAGCAGCCGTGGGAATACAGCTTTGACGTGATTGAGTCGAAGGAGGTCAACGCCTTTGCTCTCCCTGGCGGACCGGTTTTCTTCTACACCGGACTGCTTGAGAAATTTAAGTACGAAGATGAGTTGGCGGCGGTCATGGCCCACGAAATCACGCACGTTCGTCGGGAGCACTGGGCTTATTCGCAGCGAGACGCCAACAAGGCAAACGTGCTTCTCCTCGGCTTGAGCCTCTTTGGAGGTCGTCGAGACGTGCTCAATGCCACGGACCTGCTGGCCACTTTCTACTCATTGAAATACTCGCGGCAGCACGAGAATCAGGCCGACTCGATGGGATTTGACATGCTGGTCGCGGCGAACTACAACCCAGACGGAATGGTGTTGCTGTTCGAGACGCTCAAACAAAGTTCAAAGGGTGGCAAGCCACCGGAGTTTCTGAGTTCGCACCCGGATGACGGTAATCGAATCCGGAACGCTAAGACGAAGATCGAAAAGTCGCCGAAGGAGTTTCCGGCCCTCACCAAGATTAACCTCTAGCCGCAGCGGTTTCGGCGCTCAAGGATTTCTCGGGAATGAAGGAAGACCTGCTCGGTGAGGTCGTTCCACAGGTGATAGATCCCGGCGAGTTCTTCCAGGGTGCAGAGGCGTCGGCCGAGGGACTCTTGCTGCATGACAATGTCGACCAATCCGTCGACGCGAGCAACGAAGCATTCGGCCCAGCGCACTTCTTGGCGCTCGCTGATGTGATAACAGCCGATGTACTGAAGGTCGGCGAGCATGGCTCCTGCTTCTTCGACGGCTTCCCTTCGGGCGGCATCGATGGCAGACTCGAACGGCTCAACTCGACCAGATGGGATGCTCCAGCCGCGATCGGCGATGTCGCAGACGAGTACCTTGCCGTCTTGCCAGGGGAAGACAAGCGCGGCAAAAGCCCGGATCGGTGGGCGATAGGGGGCCGCAAAGAACTGGAGCTTCTGTCTTCCGTATTGTCCGCATGGGAAGCGTTTTATCGCCACACCAGCACCTTGCCGATCACAAGATCTTCCTTGATCGGCCCGAAGGAACGGCTGTCTTCGCTATAGTCCCGATTGTCGCCCAGCAGAAAGAACATGTCGTTCGGGACGGTGTAGTCCGGGCTTTTGATGGGATAAGCCTTTGGCCAGTAGGCACGTTCAACTTTCTCGCCTTCCACAAACTTGACGCGCTTGATAAAGTAGCCGCCTTCCTTTTTGATGAACTCTTTCACCACGACGATGTCGTCGGGCTGGATTTTTCCGAAGAGCCAGTAGGCGTCGGTGACGACAAGTTTGCGACCAGGTTGGAAGGTCGGGACCATGCTGGTGCCTTGGATCACCACGGTTTTGACGTTGCCATAGAGCCAAAGCACGATAACGAGCATGAAAATGAGAAAGACCCCAAAACCGGTGATGTATCGCTTCTTCGGCATTTCCATGTGTGTCTCCATTGATGCTACGACAACTTTCTCCTGTGCTCCAAGGGAAAGGAAGGGATTTTCCCTCAAATCTGAGTCGTCCGATATACTGAACGTTCGCCGGACGATGGCGCATCATCCATGCTTGATCTGAATGAGATTCTATCGCAACCTGCCGGTCAAGTGGCTGGAATGGCGATCCTGTTCGCAGTAATCGGAACGATTGTTGGAATCACTGCGACAGTTCGAATCGGCGCCATGTCGAAAAAGTTTCGCGAACTCCTAAAAGCGCCGAGCGGAGTGAACCTTGAAGAGCTTTTGACCGAACATATGGAGGAGCGGCGCGATTTGCAAGAGCACGTTCGGGGGCTTGAACTGCGGATCGTTGATTTAGAGGCGAAAATGCGAACTTCCAAGCGGCATTTGGGCCTCGTAAAATACGATGCGTTCGAAGACGTTGGAGGCAGCCAAAGCTTCGCGATGGCGTTGTACGACGACCTCGGGAACGGAGCATTGGTGACTTCGATTGTTGGACGGATGGATTGTCGCGTTTACGCAAAGCCTCTGCTGAAGCTAAGCTCTGAGCGATCACTGTCGCAAGAGGAAGAGCGCGCGATAAAGGAAGCCACGAGCGAAGCGCCGAAAACGATCCTCTCCTAATTTCACCATGAGCGAAAGAACCTCCGAAGACCTGATGCTCATTGAGCGAGCGCAGCATGGCGACAAGAGCGCGCTGAACGAGTTGGTGCGCAAGTATGAGGTTCGGGCTTACCAATTTGCTTTTCGCTTGACCAGGAACCCGGAAGAGGCGTCGGACGTGGTTGCCGAGGCATTTGTCCGCGTGTTCAACGCACTGCCCAACTTTAAGGGGAACAGCCAGTTCACTACTTGGCTGTACCGAATCCTCACCAACTGCTTCTTGGATTTACGGAAGCGGGAAGCGCGTCGCCAGACTTTGCCATTGGATGCCGGGGTTCAGACCGACGAAGGCGAAATGGAGCGTCAGTACGAGGACCCGAAAGGGACCCCTCACGACAGCTTGGAACGCGGCGAGCGGGGTCAGCGGATTGAGCAAGCCCTCAAGAAGTTGCCGGAGTACCAGCAGGCGATGATCATGATGTATCACGCTGAGCAGCTGAGTTATGAAGAGATTTCCGAGGCTTTAGACCTACCGATTGGGACGGTAAAGAGCCGTTTGAACCGTGCACGCGTGAGTTTGCGAGAGTTGCTGGCCAGAGACGAGGAACTTTTCCGGATGTAGAGAGTCACAGAATACGTAAATTTTCCATTTGATGTTATGAACGTTTCCAAAGCGAGAGATTTTTTCAGCGACTACTTTGAGGGCAAGCTCGAGGCCGGCCTTCGACAGAGCTTCGAGCAGGCGCTGAAGTCCAATCCACAGATTCAGGCGGAGTACGAAGAGTTCGCGCTGATGATGAACACGCTTGCGGAGTTGCCAAACGAAGAAATTGAGATTCCGATCTATTTGAGTGACCGGATCGCAACACGGTTGGAAGCAGCGCAGGAAAAGCGAACGGCGTCTGTCCCGGCATGGCTCGGCTGGTTCCGAAACCTTGCCTTGGCGGGGGTTGCTGGAGCAGTTCTATTTGGTGCGGCCGCAGGAGTGCTTTCTAAGGGCGGATCGGTAGCCACCGGAGATTTGTTTAACTTTGGCGCGAAGCCAGTTAAGCCGAAGAACGAGCTGACCTTCGCCTACACGAACGACAAGGTCGTTGTGACCTACAACACCTCGGACAACCGAGCGCTGATGGTAGACAAGCGCCGAATCACGCCGGAAAACGGTTCAGTGATCTCTCCGCTCAGCAACAGCAACGCGTTCGCCGCGGAGTTTGTGATTCAGGTTGAAGGTTCGGAAGTTCCGGAGCGGGTCTACATTCCGGGATCGACGACGCGAGAGGCCAGTGAGGGCACGGGCAATTTGGCCGACTTCGCGAAAGCTTTGGCCGATCACTACCGAGTGCCGGTTCGAGTGACCGCGCCGAGCGTTGAACTCCCGATCAATTGGAATCTGTCCGAAACCGATGCTTACCAGTGCGCGACGGCGGCTTTGAAGTCGCAGCCTGTCTCGGTTGACCAGCGAGACGGCAACTTCATTTGCATTACCGGAAGATAAGGCGAATTCCTGCGCTTAAGTGCGACAGACCGGGGCGATAGTCATATCGTCCCGGTTTCATGTTTTTGGGGTCTCCTATGCCCTACACTATTTCTTGTAGGGGACGAGGAAACAACCCGAAAACAGATGAATACCAACCGCGTACTGACGTGGGAACAACATTTAACGTTGCGTGCAACTGAGGGAGATACAGTTGCCTTCGAGCTACTGATGGACTTACACCGTCCATCTTTGAACTCACTCGCGATGCGACAACTCCGGAACACGGATGATGCGCACGACGTCGTTCAGGAAACCTTTGTGAAGGCTTTCCGAGCGATCAAAGACTTTGATCCTAACCGCCCATTGCGACCCTGGCTCTGCCGAATCTGCAGTAACTGTTGCATCGACAGCATTCGAAGCCGACGTCGCGAAGGCGAACCATTGGAAATGTTTGAGCACTTGCTCACAGACCATCGCTTGGACGTGGACGGAGCAGCGACCGAAGCCGTTCAGCACGAACAGGTGACCGATGCGATTGAGAAGCTTCCGGAGCATTACCGGCAGATCATCAAGATGCGGCACTTCAATCACATGGAGGTCAACGAGATTGCGGACCGGTTGGACAAACCCGAAGGCACCGTGAAGAGTTGGCTGTTCCGAGCCCGGGCGATGCTCAAGAAAGAGCTGACGCCGGCGCTTGGTTGAGGTCTCGTTTGGCTGCAGTGATAGGGCCTACGCCGACGACCCGTCCCCGATTGGCGTAGGTACCATCCTGTTATGACCATCACCGAAGCCGAGGTTCTGAACGCACTAAAGACCGTACAGGACCCCGACCTCCGGCGCGACATCGTGACGCTTGGATTCGTGAAAGACGTTGTCATTTCCGAGTCCAGCGTCGCTTTTACCGTTGAGCTCACCACGCCTGCGTGTCCCGTCAAGGAAGAGTTACAGGCGCAGTGTGAAGCGGCCGTTTCGGCTTTGCCCGGCGTTGCCTCCGTTCAAGTGACGATGACCGCGCGAGTTCGGGCGCGGCAGATTCAAGAAGGCGATTTGGTGCCAGATGTGAAGCACATTATCGCGGTGGCTTCGGGCAAGGGCGGCGTTGGCAAGAGCACGGTCACCGTGAATTTGGCGATCGCCCTAGCCGAGACCGGCGCGCGCGTTGGACTGATGGATGCGGACGTTTATGGTCCATGTATCCCGCTCATGATGGGCGCGCAGGACGAACGGCCATATACCAAGGGCAACAAGATCATTCCGATTCAGCGATTTGGCGTTCAGTTGATGTCGCTTGGATTCTTGCTCGAAGAGGGTCAGGCGGTTTTGTGGCGCGGGCCGATGGTCGCGGGCACGGTGAAGCAACTTTTGGCAGACGTCGACTGGGGCACTTTGGACTACTTGCTGGTCGACTTGCCGCCGGGAACGGGAGACGCGCCGATGTCGCTTGCCCAGCTCGTGCCATTGACCGGAGTTTTGATTGTTTCGACTCCGCACAACGTGGCGGCTAACATTGCCGGCAAAGCGGTCCAGTTGTTCCAGCGATTGAACTCGCCGATTTTGGGCGTGGTCGAGAACATGGGGCCGTACATCGATGAGGACACCGGGAAGGAAGTCCGGATGTTCCATGGCACCGATGGCGACGAGCTGGCGAAAGTTCTGAAGGTGCCGTTCCTGGGTCGGATTCCGTTTGACCCGCGGATTAGTAAGGCTGGGGATGCAGGCGTTCCGAGCATGATCACGCATCCGCACACGGAACAGGCAGAAGGTTTCCGTCACATCGCGGGTCAGGTCGCACAGCAGAGTTCGATCATTGCGATGACGCGGCGGGACTTGACGCGTCTGAGCGAAGCTCCGGCGCGTCCATAAGCTGTTGTGCTTCGAACGTAGGCCCTGCTGTGCTACGAGCAGGCAGGGCCTACTAGCTTCAGTAGTACGTGTAGATGACCTTCACGCGGCACTTTACGCTTCCGTTCATTTGGAGGGTGCCGGAATTGAAGGGGTATTCGCGGCTTTGGTTGATCACGCGCATCGTGATGGGGCCGTTGGACTTGAAACGGTCAAGCAGGGCACTGTTGAATGGTGCGCTCTTCGTTTGCTGGACGTTATAAACCTCCTGGTAGAAGTTACTAGTCGCGGTTCCGAAGGCGGGGGCGACGTAGTTGTGCGTGGTGACGCCGGCGGCGTAGCAGGCTTCGATTTGCTGGAAATTGAGAGCGTCCCAGAATCCGACGCTCATGTTGTGAAGCAGGCCGTAGGTGCCGCTCGCGGGATTCGGGTTGAAAGTGTTCACAAACGTTGACGCCCCGCCGGCCTTGGCATAGGCGGTGATGGTTACGGCCTTTAGGGTTCCGAGCGCGGGGTTAAAACCTTGGATCGTGATGTCTTCACGGGTGATGAGCTGCCCTGATTCAAAAGTGTACGGAACGACGTAGTCGACGATCTGGGTGATAGTGGCGGCAGGAGCCACCGCGCAAGCTGAAACGGCGGCAAGGAAAAGGACCGGACGCATTTCCGAAGATTATCACGCTACGGAAGAATATAAAAGCCCCTTGGAACCACAACCCCTTAAATTGCAACGCGGTCGTCAAGGTGACCATCGAGCCAGTCGCTCAGTGAGGTTTTCTCGTTGGCAGCGAGGATCTCGAACGGGTGCTCATCTTCACGGATCCAGCGGAGGACTTGGTGCGGGAACAGACGATGTTCTGCTCCTTCTGGCACCGTCGGCCAGGAGGTGACATAGCTTGTTGGCAGTGGCCCCGGCAGGCCGGCCACGGAAAGAATCCGAGCGTCTTCGCTGAGCAAGACAGAGATTCGGGATCGAAACTGATCAAGCGCGAGTTCGACCTGCGAAAATCTCGTGAGCATGTCCGGATCTAGGATCGAGACGACGTCGCTCGCACCGGCTAAAGCGTCGGCGATGTTTGTGTCGCCATAGACTTTGTGCATGGCTCCGGCGGCGCGGAAGAGGCGGAAGGCGAGGCATTGAGCGACGTCAACTCGTTCGCTGCTGGGGTCCCATAGGCGCACTTCTAGCGTGCGTTCGCCGAAGTACTGCGCGACGCTCGCCAGCACGGGGGCGAGGACGGGAAGGTTCCCGACTCCGATTATTGCCACGCGTCGCCGATCTGCCATTTCTCAATAGATGTTTACGTTCCCCCAATCCGTTCGTCACCTTAGTCGTTTCCCAAATGGGTTGAGTTAAGATTCGGTAAAACGAACGTCCATGGATGATTACTCCATTGACCGACCCGAACTGAATGGTGCGTTGTTCAGCGTTGAGTTTGGAACGGGCGGACGCATCCAGCAGTTGTGGCTTGGCGACCCGAACCACGCCGACGCCGAAGAGTTTCAATTTGTCGCGCCGCCGATTACTATGGGCGATGAAGTTACGGAGGACTACTTCCCCGGAACGATCCTCTTAGCAGCACGAACCGACCCCGATGAGCCTTGGGTTTCCAGCCGAAATCAGCATGCGGAGTTGCTGGATGACCAAAACGGATTCACTTGGGAGTACGAATTTCCGTTTATGGAGGAGCTGGTCGCTCGGGGGCGATTTAACGAGGTCAGTTCCCCGGTTCCCCACTTGGTTTGGGATGTGGAGCTGCGCAACCGCAGTCGCCGCAGCATCGAGATTGGTGAGCTCGGCTTCCCGATGGCGTTTAACAACGTGCTGGAAGGGTACTTGCGCACCGATCAGAGCTTGCACGAGATGTACCAAGATCGGGTGCACGTTCACAAGTTCATTGGCGGCGCGGCCAGCTACCTTTTTGCACAGCGCATGAACGCTCGGCCGCCCGGTCTTTTGGTGGTGCCGGGTGAGAACACGAGTTGGGAGTTTACGAACAACGTTCCGGCAAGCTTGGCCACGCCGTACCGGTGGGATGGCATTCCGATCGTTTACGTCCACAGTCTGGCGACAATTGAGCGTGAAGAGTGGACGGAGTGGTTCAACGGGCACAGCAACCGGATTCTTGAGCCCGGCGAAACGGCGAACGTGCAGCTTAAGTTCTTGGTCGCGGAGCGCGATAAGAATGACCATGTGAGTTCGGCACTTGCGATGTTTGGACAGCCGGCGATTCGATTGCTGCCGGCGGCGGTTGCGCCGATGGACGTTGGAATCGCGGTTGAGATTGTTGGTGCGACGCCAACGCAGTTTGATACGGACGTGGAAGCCGAGACGGAGACGGACGCCGATGAGGCAGGCGGATTCTGCTTCGTCCGCCCAACCCGGCCTGGTCCGGTGATGCTGTCTTTTGAGGACACGCAGGGGCGGATGAGCAAAATGCATTTGCTCTTTACCGAGCCGATCACCGACCTGATGACCAAGAGGGCGAACTACATTCTCACGAAGCAGATCGCCAAGACGGGGCCGCTGAAGCATGCGATTTTGCCGGCGGACAACTTGACCGGCTTGCCGATGACGGAGCTGGAGACGTTCGTTTCTGCCTTCGGCATCGAGAGCAGCTTTGCCGACGCGATTTTCTTGGCGGAAAAGAATCGGCACATTCCGGAATCGGCAGAGATTAAGGCGCTTGATCGGCACCTGAAGCACTTTGTTGAAGAGTTCGTGGTTAACCCCGGCGATGGCAGCGTTGGGTCAATCATTCCTTCGCTCAACGGAATCTCGGCGGTGTTCGGTCGGCCGCAGACGTATCCGATGGCGGTGACGCTGTATCTGGCGATGGCGCGGCTGGCGGAGCTCGTGCCGGTTACGGAGAAGAGTCCGCAGGAGTACTTGGAGCAGTCCGCGAAGATTGCGTTCGCGATGTTCCGGAACGCGAACCCGGGAGTCACGACGGGTGTCGGCTTGCCACTGATGGACGAGATGATGAACCTGCTGACCACGCTTTGGCGGTTCGAGATGCACGAGGAGACCCAGATTTTGGGGCAGTTGCTCAATCGTCGGTCGGACGAGTTTATGGCGAAGCAGTATCCGTTCGCCGGGGAAACGCTTTGGAATGGGGACGGATTTTCGGAGGTTTATGACGTCTCGCGGCGACGCGGGAATGATGAACTCGCGGAGCGGGCTTCACGGCTGGCGTTTGCCTCACGGTCATTGAGCCCGAGTTGGTGGTGGTACGGCTCGGACAAGCGATGGCTGGAAGACCTTTACGGGCATCCGACGGTTGCCGACAAGGGCGAGATTTGTCATGGCTTGAGCAGCGTGGCGAACAGCCAGATTGCGCTGGCGCTTTTGGAGCACGATGCGAGCGCGCTGCCGGAGGCCTATATGCGGGCAGCGTTTGGTGGGTTGCTGGCGCCTTGGGCGCTGGTCCGCGCAGACGGTGCCGGCTCGCTTGGTTTCACGCCGGATATGGCGAGTGCGCATTACGGAATGAACCGCTCAACCGGAGAGCTTGGGATTCCGCTTTATCAATACATGCGGAGCGTGGCGAGCTACGTGCTGCCGACGGTGGAGGAAGGCATGCAGACCTTCGGCTGCCACTTTGAGGTGGAGCAAGTGATGAACGAGTTCGTGTACACGATTCGCCCTTGGGATGGAATCGGGCGTCGAATCGTGGTGCGTCACATTGGGCTCGAAGCGAAGATCACTTTCGGTCGGATCTTGGATCTACGGTTCGGAGCGCGGAAGCGCAAGGCGGGGGTTCGGATTCAGAACCCAGCAAAGATCAACATGTCCACGACGCTCCGCATCAGCGGGCTTTGGGGTCGCCGGTTCAAGTTTGGCGAGCAGATTATTGAAGCCGTGAACGGTGAACTTGAACTGACGATCAACCTACCGAAGAACGGGACGGTTACGGTTGAGGTGGAAGTAGTCCCGTGAAATGGCAAGTCCGTGGGCTAACCTAGTACCCTTTGGCGTAGGCAAAGTGATATGACAGAAATTCCGATTTGGTGGTTAGTGGTGTCCGCGCTGTTCTTTGTCGTTAACCTGGTGGTGCTGGTCGTGCTGGCGGTTATCGGTCTGAAGGTAGTGAAAATGCTGGAAGAGAGCAAGCCACAGCTCGCCGAACTGAACGTCAAGGTAAATCGACTGGTGGACACGGTCCAGTCGACGGCCGCGAAGGTGGATGATGTCGCGAGTTCGGTTCGTCAGACGACGCAGACGGTCGGGACCAAGGCATCGAACGCGGCGGGAGTTTTTGAGAACGCTTCGATGGCAGCCGGGCCTTTGCTTAGCAAGCTCGTCCCGGGCATCAACATTGCGATGGTTGCGCTGAAAGCCTTCCGGGCTTTCCAGGCGCATCGAGCGCCGAAGTTGCCTAAGGTTTCGAAGAAGTAAGTTTGCCGATCATCGTCACGCTGCCACTTACTTTTGCGCAGACCGTATTTTCGATGCGTGAATGAAGCGCGTCGTTGGCGTTTCGATTT